>OKXI01000001.1_pt1 | contig 351283 bp, 287 predicted proteins | sample 1607161 | NCBI WGS metagenome assembly OKXI01 (sample SAMN04414078, study PRJEB24778) | human gut metagenome | material: faecal | host: Homo sapiens
CATTGTTCTAAGGACAGAATAATCTCTTTCGATTCTTTATATATAGCCCATGTCTGATGGCATGGGAAGAGAATTCATGTATCTGTCTTAACATGCAACTAATCGCTATTTTATCCCGAATTGGGGTAATGTGTCGTTGTTTCATACACTAAAAAGGCCAAACGCATCTTGTTTGATTATAACCCAGAAGATTTCCAATAGAAGCAAGAAAGGATAGGCTTTATACCTATCCTTTCTTGCTTCTATATAAACTCACTGAGTTTCTTAATCTTTGCTCGATATGTGTTTTTGTCTTCTTTCAATTTGGGCATTTTGATTATGGGTATGGGGCGTTGGCTGTCAAAATGCAAAACAATGTAATATGGAGCACTTTGAGGATTGAAGCCATTTTTCAGGAGTGTTTCCTTTGTCCAAATTTGAAACATGCCTTTAGTTTTTAGCTTGAACAACTGAGGTTCAGAACCACCAGTATGAAGTAATAGGTATTGCATTCGTTCAAATCCAGTTTGTACCAAAATTGAACCTTTCGAGTCACCTGCACGTAGGTAACAAATCCCCTTTTGAATCATGAGTTGCCGAAGTTCTCTGCGAGCATGGTTTACCATAACCATAGGCTCCGCATCTATCTGTTCTTCTTTTTGTTTAATATGACTAAATATGTTTGGTTTATCATCTAATACAGACTTATCAGTTTCAAACTTGCTTCCATATGTATGCTGCTTGACATCGATCTGTTTGTCAAGTTTATGTATATCTATAAAGTGATAAGGTAAGGTGTCAATGGATTTTTGTAAATCAAATTCAGAGGTATCCTCCCTTACATTAAAAATATGATTATCTTCCCTATTGCTTAACACAACCTTTTCTTCATAGAACTTCTGAAATTTCTGATTGATTTCGTAGCCAATAGAATTTCTGTTTTGATTCTTTGCAGCCAAGGCCGTTGTTCCACTTCCCATAAATGGGTCTAAGATGGTATCGCCTACAAATGAGAACATTCGTATCAATCGTTTGGGGAGCTCTTCTGGAAATACTGCAATATGTTTATCTTGCTTCGCTCCACAAAAAGTCCAATGTGAGCAGAAATACTCATGCCATTCTTGACATGTAAGTTTTGAGGCTTCTTTTATTTCTTTGGGAACTGGTACACTTTTTCCGGTTTTCTTGAAGAGAAGAATAAGTTCAAAGTCTATTTTAACAATACCTCCTCGTGGATATGGAAAACTTCCCATTACGGTATCACCACCAGTAGTATGCATTGATGTCGGCTTTTGCCATATAATGCTACCCATATAATCAAAACCTATCTCTTCGCAGAATCTGATTATCTCTGAGTGAATTGGAATAACCTTGTATCTGCCGTAGTATGCGGAACGAGCAAACTGATCACCGATATTAATGCAGAGGCGGCACCCTGGTTCAAGCGTACGAAAACACTCTTTCCAAACTAAATTCAGATTGTTAATGTAGTCCTCATATGAATCATCAAACCCAATTTGTTTGTCTACGCCGTAGTCTTTCAGTTGCCAGTATGGAGGTGAAGTCACAATAAGTTGCACTGATTCGTTTGGAATCAATGACATATTACGACTATCGCCATAAATGATGGTATGCTTAGTTGCCATTATTGGATAGATGAAAATAAATTCTTGCTGTTTGGCAAAACTGATAAATCCGAATGAGGATTATATTCCACCGTGTATACTCCATTTCCTTTATTAAAAGTGATAGCTGTCAAATAGTTCAATTCTATTTCAGATTCCTGTTTAGTCATGACCTTGCAATTGAGCGTATTGTCGAAGTGTTTAACAATCTTTCCTGCATTCTCTCTGGCTGTTATAAATTCAATATGTGTGTCAAATCTCTTTTTTATAGAGTTGTTGCAAAGGTCTATATCAAGATTATTGATGCCCTCTCGAATTATCTGTTCAAAGTTTGCATCAATCTCATATCCACAAGAATTCCTTCCACAAACGATAGCAGCTTGCATAGTTGTGCCTGTTCCTAAAAATGGATCAAGAATCATGTCGCCTTTTTGTGAGAACATATTTATTAGTCTGTATGGAATCTCAAATGGGAAAGCTGCACTTCTTTCTCTTGTTTTCGATTTTTGTAAATTCTGCTTCGTTCCCTTGATATCCCATACATCTGAAAACCACACATTTCTTTCTTCCCAAAAGAAAGAACTCTTCATGCGCACCAATTTCTCGTTAGCACTTTTAAATATACGCTTGTCTCCTTTTCTGAAAATGAGAATCCATTCATGCTCTAAAGTTACATAGGCCCCACAAGGTAGCATACCACTTCCCATAAATTTATTTGGCGCATTTGTTTGTTTTCTCCAAATGATATTTGGTAAGCCAACAAATCCGAAGTCAATACAAGCTTTGGTTATGCGGCTATGGTTATTGTAGAGAGTAAACTTGCCATTTATGGTTCTTGTCGCATCGCCAATATTGATGCACAAAAAACCTCCAGGTTTAATTACGCGGAAGCTTTCTTTCCAAACTTTGTCTAATTCCTGATGCATCATTTCAAATGCTTTTTCTGGCTCATTCTCCAAACATTCTAAGATATTAGGATTTTGTTTACCCAAAATCTCATCCCACATCTCAATCATTGGATATGGAGGTGAGGTTACTACCAAGTCGATAGAATTATCTTCTATTTGCATCATATGTTGTGATGCATGTATATATATTGTGTGATTCGTTTTCATATTGCAAACAGTTAACAATAAATTCGTATTTCTTATTCAGTAGAATCCTGTCTAATAAGATCTTGTACGGAAACTTTTAAAACATTAGCTATTGATATGAGCGTTTCAAGACTTGGTTGTGTTTTATTTGTAACCCACTTGGATATCGTTGCGGGATCCTTCCCTAATTTTTCAGATAGCCACTTGTTGTTTAAATCTCGTTCAGCAAGAACGACTTTTATCTTATTAAGTTTTGCCATTATAAATCCAATTTTTGGATACAAAGTTACAATAAAAAGAGGTAATAGCTGTGTGGTTAGAGTAAAAAACATAGTGTTTGCAGCTATTTATTGTTCTTTATATCAAAAAAATGATGTAAAGTCGTGTATATTATGTATCTTTATATGCATTTTAAAAACATAAAAAGAAAGGTATGGAAAGTATTAGTTGGATATTTGATGGATTGGGCACCGAAATAATCTCGCTTATTGTTGGCTTAATTTCTGGTGGAGCGATAGGATACAAGATAGGTATTCACAACAGAATTAAGCAATCTCAAAAAGCAGGAAACAATTCTCGTCAAACACAAATTTCTTCAATAAATTATGGAGTTAATAAGTAAAAACAACACAGAACAACAGCAAACGGCTGGCAACAACTCTAATCAGATTATTATTTCAGGCAATCTCAATGTCGGTATAACGGAAGGCCAAGCAAGGGATATCTGTAAGGCTGAGTGTGCGATTGCATTACAAAATTGGTCCTTTCAAGCAGGAGTGTTAGCTGAGAAGAGAATACAAAAATTAGAGGATAAAATGTTGCCAAAGATATTGTCATATGATGAGAAATTAAGTATCTTTGGTGAACCAGGATTCCAAATCTTAATAAGAAAAGCACAAATAGCAGCAGCTTCGTCGGAAAGAGAAAGTGACTATGAAATGTTAGCAGACTTGCTTTTGCATCGTGCTGAGCAACATGAAAATAGAGAAAGGCGACTAGGTATATCCAAAGCAATAGAAATAGTAGACCAAATTGATGATTTAGCACTCATAGCTTTGTCTATAGTGTATGCAGTTTCAAAATATACACCAGTTAGCAGCAACATTCATGAAGGATTGGGTGCGCTCAATAAATTGTATGGTAAAATTTTAAATAAATGTAAATTACCTACAGATTATGCGTGGATGGAACATTTGGATTTATTGGCTGCAATACGATTAAGTCCCAGTGGAATTCATTCATTCAAAAAATTGGAAGAATATATTCCGGAACGACTTAATTATTATTTTGAAGAAGGCTTACAGGTTGATTCCGATGATTATAATCATGTACTTGAGAAATTCGAATCACTTAATATTCCACTTTCATGTTTAGAACGTCATCCACTTAGAGATGGATATGTTCGACTTAATGTACCCAAAGATATTGATAATATTGTTTTTATAATGAAAACACAACAAGGAGAGATTAAAATGCCTCTATCTGAAAAGCAAAAAGACGCATTTAGGCTTGCAAATAAAATTGCTTTTAAGACAGATAGCAATAATTCAGAAATGAAGAAAGCCTTTTGGTATATATGGGATAAGTATCAAAACTTGAAAGACATAAGACTTTGGTGGGACAAACTTGAAAACCATTTTTCAATTACTCCTGTGGGGGTTGCATTAGCTAATGCTTATATAAGAGGAAAGGACCCTTCTATACCATGTATTTATTAAGAAAGTATTATCACAAAATACGAAGATATTGGAGTCTTGGAAAATATCTTATCTTTCCCTACTTTTACCTATTATAGTAAGCATACATATTTGTACCATACAGATATAACTCTTTGATATTCAGTGGTAATAATCTTCGAGGAGGTGAAGTAAAGAATCAATAAGCGATAGATGAATAAAAATCCGTGTAACTCAGTGTACGGATTTTTTTGTTTGTTATAACTTTTAGCGTTGGCGTTTTGCGGTCAGAGGAAACTTATCCCCACTAAATTTCTGCAGACTCGATAAAGGTAATGAATTTCGGCCAGATATGAGAAAGAAGTGTGCTTTTTTTAATCATAATTGATTTAAAGGCGGGTTTGTTGTTTTTATTTCTTTTGAAATTGGGGTATATTCAATAAAAATATCTAAATTTGGGGGACTTAAAAATTTTGAGAACGAATAATTTTATAGGGATATGGAAGAGAACGAACTTCAGCGCGCGTTGCCTGTTGGCACTATTCTGAAAAGTCCGAAGTTTGATTATCGGATTGAGGCTGTGCTTGGTCAGGGCGGTTTTGGAATAACATATAAGGTGTCGACAACGGTGATGTTCGACAAGGTGCCTATTTTTACATATTTCACCATAAAGGAGCATTTCATGAAGGATGCTTGCGAGCGCGACGCTTCGGGCGGTGTGGGTTATTCCAAGCCTTTGCAGTCGCGTGTGGAGGAGAGCCGTGGCGATTTTCTTGCGGAGGCTCGCCGGCTGAATGAGATCAGCGGCAAGAATCCTAATGTGGTGCCTGTGAGCGAGGTGTTTGAGGCGAACAATACGGTCTATTATGTGATGGAGTATCTCAACGGGGGTACGCTGCGCGATTTGGTTAAGGCCAACGGTGCGCTGTCGGAGCAGGCTGCGCTCGACATTGAGCTGCCTGTGGCTAAGGCGGTTGCGTTTTTGCATTCTCACCACATCAATCATCTCGACATCAAGCCTGAGAATATTATGTTCCGTGTGGACTATCATACTGGTCAGCGTATGCCTGTGCTGATTGATTTTGGTTTGGCGAAGCATTTTGACGACAAGGGCAAACCTACGTCGACTATCCGAGTGCAGGGCTGCAGCGATGGTTTTGCTCCTGTGGAGCAGTACAGCGGTTTGCAGACGTTTTCTCCGCAGGCCGATGTTTATGCTCTTGGTGCGGTGCTCTACTATATGCTTGTTGGCAGGGTGCCTATCATTGCCACTGAGATGCAGCGCGACACGGTGGAGAAGGCTTTGCCTCCGACGGTGAGCGATGCTGTGCGTTTTGCGATAAGCCGTGCGATGGCTTACAATAAGTATGACAGGACGGCTACGGTCGATGATTTTGTGATGGAGATTTGTCCGACGGCTCAACCGGAGATTGTTCCGGAGCCTGCACCTGTCCCGGAACCTGCTCCTGCGCCTTCTCCCGCGCCGAATGTGGGAGGGGATGATGTGCGTGCCACTCGTGTGATAGGCGAGGGTGGCCGTCGCCGCGGCAAGTTTCCTACGTGGCTGATTGTTGTGCTGGCGGTGGTTGTGGTTGGCGGCATCGGAGCCGGAGTGTGGTCGATGATGGGCGGTTCCAAGCCGTCGACGTCAAGCGATGGCGATGACTCTGATGTGCTTGCGCGGTATGAGAAGAAGTGCATTGCATGCGACAGTTTGATAAACAATGGCGACAATGCTGAATATGAGCCGTTGCTCAAGGCGAAAACGTTGCTCGACGATATCCGTGTAGTGGAGAAGAGCGATGAGGCAGAGCAGAGTGGCGAGGTGCTTGACAAGAGCAAGGGTTTGCAGGAGCGTCTTGACGTGAAACTGAAGGCGGCGAGCCGTTCGTGGGAACAGGCTGGCGACGCTCAGCTGGAGATTCCCGACTATACCCAGGCTTGCCAGTATTATGAAATTGCCAACAAGCTTGCTCCGTCTGACACGTTGCGGTATAAGATTGACATGTGTGTCGGTCGTTGACAATCGGCTGTGAGATAAATAAACGCGCAGCGGAAAACGATACGCTTTCCGCTGCGCGTTTATTTATGTGGTAATGATTCAGTGTTCCAGATACCATTTATAGAGCGCCGGGATGCCGTCTTCCAGCTCCACTCTGTGGCGCCATCCGAGGGCGTGCAGTTTGCTCACGTCGGTGAGTTTCCGCATTGTTCCGTCGGGCTTTGACGAGTCCCAATGGATTTCGCCTTTGAATCCTACGGCGTTTTTCACCATTTCAGCCACTTGTGCTATGGTAGCCTCTCTGCCGCTTCCGATGTTGATGTGGCAGTTGCGCACTTCCGGATTGTCGCCTTTCAGCTGGTCGAAATCGATGTGCTCCATCACGTAGACCGAAGCGTCGGCCATATCCTCGCTCCAAAGGAACTCGCGGATAGGCCGTCCGGAACCCCAGAGGTTGAGCGAGCCGTTGAGTATGCCGTATTTGTCGAGCATAGCGTCGATGGCTTCATCTGCCGCCTTGCCGTCGACATCGCCCACCGGACGGCGGTCAAGGTCGCGGCGAATGCCTTCGCGGTCGCCTTCCATGCGCAGACGTGCCAGATGGAGTTTGCGTATCATTGCCGGCAGCACGTGGCTGCTTACGAGGTCGAAATTGTCGTTAGGGCCGTATAGGTTGGTCGGCATCACGGCGATGTAGTTTGTGCCGTATTGCAGGTTGAAACTCTCGCACATCTTCAGTCCGGCGATTTTTGCGAGTGCGTAAGGCTCGTTTGTCCATTCGAGCGGAGATGTCAGCAACGCGTTCTCGGGGATTGGTTGAGGAGCCTCGCGGGGATAGATGCACGTGCTTCCGAGAAACAGTAGTTTCTTGACGTTGTGCCGGAAACTTTCGCCGATTACGTTCTGCTGTATCTGCAGGTTGCGCCAGATGAAGTCGGCGCGATAGATACTGTTAGCCATGATTCCGCCCACGAAAGCCGCGGCAAGAATCACATAGTCGGGCTTTTCGGCGTCGAAAAATTCGCGCACCGCCACTCCATCGAGCAGGTCGAGCTCGGCATGCGTGCGTCCCACAAGGTTTGTATAGCCTTTCTGCTGGAGGTTTTTCCAGATAGCCGAGCCTACGAGTCCGCGGTGTCCGGCAACATATATTTTAGCGTCTTTTTCCATTTTTCTGTATGCTAAATCATTCGTTCGGATTCGGAGCCATGTTTGCGAATCATAGCCATATCATGGTCCACCATAATGTGTACGAGTTGTTCAAACGACGTCTTGCGGGGATTCCAACCTAATTTTGTGCGGGCTTTTGTAGGGTCGCCGAGCAGCTGCTCCACCTCGCAAGGACGGAAATATTTAGGATCCACCTCGACGAGCACACGTCCGGTGGCAATGTCGATGCCTTTTTCATCCACACCTTCGCCTTCCCAGCGCAGAGTGATTCCGGCGCGGGCGAAAGCATGCTCAGTAAACTCGCGTACGGAGTGGAATTCGCCAGTGGCAATGACAAAGTCATCAGGCTCGTCCTGCTGAAGAATCAGCCACATGCACTCCACATAGTCGCGGGCATAGCCCCAGTCGCGACGGGCGTTGAGATTGCCGAGATACAGTTTGTCCTGAAGTCCGGCAGAGATGCGGGCCACGGCAAGCGTGATTTTGCGTGTCACGAATGTTTCGCCTCGCCGCTCGCTCTCGTGGTTGAAGAGAATTCCGTTTACGGCATACATGCCGTAACTCTCGCGATAGTTCTTGGTTATCCAGTAGCCATAAAGTTTGGCGCATCCGTAAGGGCTGCGCGGGTAGAACGGAGTGGTTTCGCGCTGAGGCACTTCCTGCACCTGTCCGAACAGCTCCGACGTGCTGGCTTGATAAATGCGGGTTTTTTTGTCGAGCCCGAGCATTCTTACTGCCTCAAGCAGGCGCAGAGTGCCGATGGCGTCGGTGTCGGCAGTGTATTCCGGCACTTCAAACGACACTTTCACATGGCTTTGTGCCGCAAGGTTGTAGATTTCATCAGGCTGCAACTCCTGAATGATGCGGATCAGCGAACTTGAATCGGTCATGTCGCCGTAGTGCAGGTTGATGAGCCGGCGGCGCTTCATGTCGCGCACCCATTCGTCGAAATAAAGGTGCTCGATGCGACCGGTGTTGAAAGAAGAACTGCGGCGGATTATGCCGTGCACGTCGTATCCCTTATCAAGCAGAAATTCAGCCAGAAACGAACCGTCCTGACCGGTGATGCCTGTGATCAATGCTACTTTTTGCTTTTCAGCCATAGTTTTTTTATGATGATTTTTTGATTAGCTATTTGTTGAAAAACTCTTTGATTTTGTCTGCCACATAGCGCAGCTCCTCTTCTTTAAGTCCGGAACCGCTCGGCAGGCATAGACCTCTGTCAAACAGCGTCTCGCACGTTGTGTCGCCATAGTAGGGCGCGTCGGCGAAAACGGGCTGCATATGCATAGGCCGCCACAGACGGCGCGTTTCCACACCGGCGTCGAGCATGAACTGCCGCAGAGATTCCGGGTCTTTTCCGGTTTTTGGGTCGATTAAGACCGTCGACAGCCAGAAGTTGGAATTGAAGTCGGTGGAAGGATTTTGCTGAACGCTCAAGCCGTCGATTTCAGCCAATTCTTTTGTGTAGAATTTATGGATTGCGCGGCGCAGTTCCACGTGAGGCTGCAGCACGTCCATCTGTCCGCAGCCAATTCCGGCGCTCACGTTGCTCAGTCGGTAATTGTAGCCGATTGTCTCGTGGTAGTAGTACGGCCGCTGCTCGCGGGCTTGTGTGGCATAGAATTTCACGCGGTCGGCTTCCTCTTTGGAGTGGCACACCAAAGCACCACCGCCCGATGTGGTGATAATTTTGTTTCCGTTGAAACTCAAGCATCCGTAGTTGCCGAGAGTTCCGCATTTCTTGCCTTTGTATTCTGAACCGAGAGCCTCGGCGGAGTCTTCTACGATAGGAATGCCGTATTTGTCGGCTATTGCGCGGATTTCATCCATCTTAGCCGGCATGCCATAGAGATAAACTGGGATTATTGCTTTTGGATAATGTCCAGTCTGCTTCTTGCGGTCTATAATCGCTTCTTCCAGCGCGTCAGGCGACATGTTCCATGTGTCGGGCTCGCTGTCGACAAACACAGGGTCGGCGCCCTGGTATTTTATTGGGTTGGCGCTTGCTGCGAATGTGAATGATTGGCAAATCACCTCATCTCCAGAGCCAACGCCGAGGGCAACCAATGCAAGATGGATGGCAGCTGTGCCTGCGCTGAGAGCCACAACGTTTGGCGCGCCGAGATATTTCTCAAGTCTATGTTCGAATTCATCAACATTTGGACCAAGAGGAACAATCCATTCTGATTCGAAGGCTTTCTCCACCCAGTCGCGTTCAGTACCTCCCATGTGGACGTACGAAAGTAAAATACGAGGTTTCATAATTTTTGATTTTTCAATGCAAAATTAATGAAAAATCATACAAGTTGGACAAAAAAGAGAAAAGGCTTTCAAAATAAAGGGTCAATAAACCGAAATTCAGCATTTTAAAGCCCTCATGGCATTGAGCACGGCGATAACCGTCACTCCGACATCGGCAAACACAGCCATCCACATTGTGCCGAGTCCGAAAACGGCGAGAATAAGGATGGCGGCTTTGACACCGATTGCAAACCACACGTTCTGGCGGGCTATGGCTATGGTGCGTCGGGCGATGGCTATGGCGGTGGCTATTTTCGACGGTTTGTCGTCCATAAGCACCACGTCGGCAGCTTCTATCGCCACGTCGCTGCCAAGCGCGCCCATGGCAATGCCCACATCGGCGCGTTTAAGCACCGGCGCATCGTTGATGCCGTCGCCCACAAACGCCAGATTCTTTCCCGCAGGCTTTTCGTTGAGCAGCCGCTCAACGTGTGCCACTTTGTCTGACGGAAGAAGTTCGGAATGATATTCGTCGATGCCCACTTTCTCAGCCACATCTTTTGCCGTGTCCTTGCGGTCTCCGGTCAGCATCACTGTGCGTTCCACTCCAGCCCGTTTCAGCGAGTCCACAGCCTCTGCGCTGTCGGCTTTTATTTGGTCGTTGATTACGATGTGTCCGGCATATCGCCCGTCGACAGCCACATGGACGATTGTGCCGGGAAGATGGCAGTCGTGCCACTCCATATTGATGTCGGCCATCATCTTGCTGTTGCCCACGCACACCGTGTGCCCGTCTACGGTGGCCTTCACGCCACGTCCGGCAATTTCTTCAACGTCGGTCACCGCGCATCCGTCGCTTGCCTCTTTAGGGAATGCGTTGCGCAGAGCCGCGCCGATGGGGTGGGTGGAAAAGTGTTCCACATGGGCGGCGAGATGCAGCAGCTCTTTCTCGTTGTAGTCGGAAGGATGCACAGCCTCGACGGCAAATTCGCCACGTGTCAGCGTGCCTGTCTTGTCAAACACCACTGTTCCCAGCCGCGACAATGTGTCGATGTAGTTGCTGCCTTTTATCAGTATGCCTTTGCGCGACGCTCCGCCGAGTCCGCCGAAAAATGTCAGTGGCACGCTTATTACCAATGCGCATGGACACGACACCACCAAGAATATCAACGCCCGGTGAAGCCATGTGGTGAACGAGTCGATGAAAGCCGCTGATGAAAGCAATGGCGGCAGAAAGGCGAGAATCAGGGCGGCGATGACAACGACAGGGGTGTAGACGCGTGCGAATTTGGTTATGAACGATTCGCTGCGCGACTTGCTCTCGTTGGCATTTTCCACAAGGTCTATGATTTTTGCGACGGTGCTTTCGCCGAAAGTCTTTGTCGTCTTGACGCGCAGCAACCCGGAGAGATTGATGCATCCTGATGAAATATCGTCGCCTTTGTTGATTTCGCGTGGCATGCTTTCGCCTGTAAGCGCCACGGTGTTGAGCGATGATGTGCCAGAAACCACAATGCCGTCGAGCGGCACTTTCTCTCCCGGCTTGACAATGATTGTTTCGCCCACAGCCACCTCCTCCGGAGCTACCGTCATCTCGTCTCCGTTGCGTTCCACATGGGCGGTGTCGGGGCGTATTTCCATCAGGTGGGAGATGCTGTCGCGGCTTCTTCCTTCGGCATATTCCTCAAAAAGTTCGCCTATTTGGAAAAACAACATGACAAACACAGCCTCGGCGAATTCGGTGTCGGCGCCTGGCATAAAGCCGATGCACAGGGCACCGATGGTGGCTATGGTCATCAGAAAGTCTTCGTTGAAGACGTCGCCGGCGACGATGCCTTCGGCGGCTTCTTTCAATGTGTCGTGTCCTACGAGAAGATATGGCACAAGGTATATCAACAGCAGCTGCCATAGTGGCAGACTGCAGTAGTGTTCAATCAAAGCGGCTCCCGAGAGCAGTATGGTTGTCGCTGCGATGATGGCGATTTTGCTTTTCAGGCTGTCGTGCCCGTTGTGTACATGTTCCATAAATCTACGTTTTATCCTTTTGTCGGTGCAAATTTATGGTGAAATTGTTGCAACCTGGTTGCAACGTTTCTATATGTGCATCAAGTCGCGGTAGATGTCGAGCGCAGCCTCCACTTGTTTTACGTCGACCTCGCAGCCCGTCTCGGCGTTGCCTACGTTGTGGAGAAGCGTGAAGTTGAGTTCGCCGTGCTCGCTTTTCTTGTCGTGGCGCATAAATTCGATGAGCTCTGGATAGTCGTCGCACGTGATGTGGAATGCACCATAGTGGCGGCACACGTAGTCGGCAAGACGATAGAGTTCGGCTGATGGAAATCCCTTTTCGGTGTGCGACAGCACAGCCTCCACAACCATGCCCCAAGCCACGGCATATCCGTGGGGCACAGGCGAATTGCGTTTCAAGGCGAGGCTCTCGAAAGCGTGTCCTGCAGTGTGTCCGAGGTTGAGGGCGCGGCGCAGTCCTTGTTCAAACGGATCCTGCTCCACAATCCGGCGTTTCACGTTGACCGATTCCTCGACGAGGCGTAGCAAGCCGTTGTCTGCCACATTGTCAAAATCGTAGTCGAGCAATTTGTTGTAGACCGCCTCGCCGTCGAGCAGCCCGTGCTTCAACATCTCGGCATAGCCTGACTTCAGTTCGCGTTCGGGCAGGGTGCTGAAAAAAACAGTGGAGATTATCACAGTCTCAGCCTCCTTAAACACTCCGATTTCATTTTTCAGACCGTTGAAATTCACGCCCGTCTTTCCTCCCACAGCCGCGTCGACGGCGCTGAGCAGCGTTGTCGGGATGTTGATGAAGCGGATGCCACGTTTGAATGTGGCGGCGGCAAAGCCACCGAGATCGGTCACTACGCCTCCTCCGATGTTGACAAGCAGAGATTTGCGGGTGGCACCACCTTTCTGCAGCGCATTCCAAACGGCTTGTGCGCTGTCAAGGTTTTTGTTGATGTCGCCAGCTGGGATGACAATTTTCTGCCATTCAGAATGGAGGCGGAAAGAAGCGAGACTCTCGCGCTCCACATTCTCGTCGGTCAGAACAAACACGTTGCGTGGCAACAGTTGCTCGACGGCTTTGTTCAAGGCATCGCCGACAGAGTTTGTGAAAATAACGTTCTGATGTTTCATAACTGTTGCTTTCTGAGGTTGATGATAGATGGCAGAGCGTCGGCAAACGCTTCCATGGTTGGATATACGATGTCGGCACCGTTTTCAAGCATGATGTCTTCCGGAATAGGTCCGGTGGTGATGCCGATGGTGAAGCATTTTGCCGCACTTCCGGCCTTCACGCCGAGAGGCGCGTTCTCAATCACGATCGACTGCCATGGCTGCACTCCAGCTTTGTCCATTCCCATAAGGTATGGTTCTGGGTCTGGTTTGCCGTGACGCACATCGTGGGCGGTCACCTTCAGCGGTGCGGAGAAAATGCCTGGATAGTCGGCGTTCAGACGGTCGAGCAGGGTGGCTTGTCCGGAGCCCGTGACAAGCACGCGGGCGATGTCGGCATCGCGCAGCGTGTTGAGCATCCGTGCAGTGCCCTGTATCTGACCCACCTTGCCCAGTGCCGTGAAATATTCGGCTTTCTTTGCATATATCGCCTTGCATTCATCATCGCTGACGTTGTCGCGGTGGCATTCGCGCTCTTCCATAAGTCGGATTATCGCCGCTCCGGTCATACCTTCATACAGGAAAAACTCGTTGTCGGCATAGTGCCATCCTCTTTCTGCGGCAAGACGTTTCCATGCGCGCGAGTGGTTGGGCATTGAGTCGTAGAGTACACCGTCCATGTCGATCAGGGCGGTGCTTATCGGCGTGGCGGAAAAGCCAGTGCGTTTTAGGTAGTCGGCGTATGCAGTTTCTTCTCTTGTCATGATTGTTTGTCAGTTTTTAGGCTTGACCGCCTCTTTTTCGCGTATCGCTGCAGAGCTGCGCGTTGAGCGGCGTTTCTTGCCTTTTTTATCTTTTGTTTTCTTGTCGGTCTTTGATGGTTGAGCCACCGCTGTCGTGTCAGGAGCCTCAATCAGCCCGTTGGCAATCAGTTGCAGACTGTCGGCGGCTGTCAAGCGGTCGTCTTCGCTGATGGCATCAAAACCTCGGCGGCGGTTGTTGGTGTCGGGCACCGGACCGTTGTGATGGTGCTGTTCCTCACGCAGCCCGGCTTCGGCTCCGCGTCTGAAAATCTCATCCATCTGCCTGAACAGATTCTTTTTGGTGGTTTCTGTGATTGATGAGGTCTGAGCCACCTCGTTTTCCTTTAGCTTCGCCTTTCCTAATCGGAACTTCATATTGTCTCTGATGATGTTTCCGCTCAGATTGATTCCGAATTTAAACGGAAGCGGAGAGTCGAGTACGGAAATGTGGTATTTATAGTTGGTGTCGAAGTCGTTCCATCCAACCACGGCGAGTTTGTAGCGGTCCATGCGCAGGATGAAAGGGTAGACGTCAAGTTGCGAGTTGAGCGCGGTGGCCTCTACCGAGAGGCTGTCAATCACATTGCGGTTGCGGTTCTTGAAACGCAGCATTTTCGATACCTGTCGGAATGTCTCGGTGTCGAGCAGCACAAGGTCTTTTCCGCTGATGTTGAGGGCGGCGCTCGTCGTTGGCAGTATCACGTTCATCAGAGTGTCGATTTTTGTCGTGGCTGCCAGTCGGGCGTTGATTACACCGTCGATGCCTTTCATCATTGGCATTATAGAGTCGAGTTCAGGCATTATCTTCATCAGTCGTCCCACTTTGATGTCGTGCAGGTCGAGCATCAGCCCGAGCCCGATATCGTTGCGGTTGGCTGTTGCATAGATCATGTCGAGTTTCATCGAGCCGTCGTTGCTGTTTGCCGACAGGTCGCGCAGGCTCAACACGCCATTTTTCATGCCGATTGATGAGTGCAGACGGTTGAGCACAAGGTTGGCGTAATAGGTGGTGTCGTTCATCAGGTCGATGTCAACCACCACGTTGCTTGGCACGAGGATGGCATAGCGTATCGTATCGGCGTCTTCCTGTGTGGCGCTCTCTATCTTGCGTTGCATGCGCTCGTCATCGTCGTTGGCATTGATTGTGAACGAAGTTTTTTGCTCCTCGTCGTTCGCAAAATTGTTGCCCTTGTACAATGCCGCCATTAGTTCGTTGAGGTCGAGAGTGCGAGAGTTGGCAACAAGCGAGATGGTCAGCGGGTTGCGTCGCGAGCCGAGCAGCGTGCTGCGGATATTGTCAACCGCACCCGTCAGCTGCAAATCGCTTTTGCCCACACGATAGGTTATGTTGTTGATGTCGAGTTTCTGGGTGTTGAATGTGACATCGACGTCGCTCAGACGGTTTCTGAGCGGGAAATAAGGAGTGAACAGACGGCCTCTGAGGGCTGTTATGTTTCCGTTTAAATCCCAGTTGCGTATCAGCCGCTGCCACTGCCTGTCGATGGCAAAGTCGGCGCGGAATGAGGTGTCGGCTGCCTCCTCAGCCAACCGCCTTTGTCGGCGTTCTTTTCTGTAGATTGTCCTCAGGGAGTCGCGGCTGAGATTGGGATACAGACGCTGCAGAGAGTCTATCCGAGCCTCTGTCCGTGAGTTTCGTTTCTTCACGCGCTTGTTTGCGCTCAGCTGTATGTTGCCTTCACGCAGACTCATCATCGTGGTGCGGTCCCAATAGCGTATGCGGTCTGCTTTGATGCCGAAGCTCAATATCGGAGTGCGTCCAAGTCCTTGGAACCGTCTTATTGAGGCATTTGTTTCCATCCCCGACAGTTGCATCTGTGTTGAGTCGGGGAGGCTCAGCATCGTAAAGCGTCCAAGCGTGATGCGTCCGCCGAGAGGCGTGATGGCTGTGGTGTCCATCAGGTTGTGCATTTCTCCGGTGCTGCCCACTCCGGCTTTTAGACGGCTGGCGGTGACATGTCCGTGCGGGTCGGCAATGATTGCCGAGTCTATTTGTATGGAAGCCATGAGAAGGTTGCGTGTGATGTTGTCCTGTCCTTTGATTTTGCTGTCGGTGCCGAAGCGAATTACGCTGTGGTCGACAAACATGCGCAGCGAGTCGGAAGGCACGGAATAGCGCACGTTGCTCAGTGTGGCGTTGCCGTTGGCGCGGATGCGGTGGAAGGTGTTGACAGAAAAGTCGCTGACGTGGAATTTCACGTCGGTGTTGAGCGAGAACAGTCCGGAAATCGTGAACGGCAGTTGCTTTGGAGCAAGCCGAGATGCGCGTGCAAGGTCGAGCCGACCTTTGATTTTGGCCTTCACCGACGGGTCTTTTATTATTTCTGTAGCAGAGCCTGATATGTCAAGACTGATGCCGAATCCTTCCATCAGCAGTTTGTTGAGAGTCAGTTGGCTGGCATCGGGATTCTTCCCGTTGAACGCAATCTTTGCATCAGCGGCAAACTTGTCAATCCTGGCATTGTGGCGTGTGTTGGCAACGTAGCATTCCGGGATGGTCAGTTGCGCTGCGAATGTTGGCAGGTCTTTTCCGCCTACGACGTATGGCTTTTCAAGGTGCATCGCCATCGACAGTTGCAGGTTGGTGCTGTATTCGTCAAGACTTTTGCGGTATTTGTCGGGGGCGTTTGCCAATACCTTGTCGTAGACCACAGGGCCTATGCCTATGTCGAGCTTGTCGACCGATGTCTTGTCTGCCATCTTTATCGCCGCGCTGATTGTGGCGGGCACATCTGCTATGTTGATTGAAAAATCGTCAAGAGCCAGATTCTCGGGTTTGGCAATGTCCCAAGCCACGTCGCCTCCAAGACGGAATGGCACAGAATGGTTTATATCGGCTTCGGGAACGCTTGCTTTGACGTTGCCTCCAAAGGCGAGGCGATAGCGTTTCTCCTTGTCTTTGAAATTTAGCGAAAGGGTGTCGGTGTGCAGCGTGAAGTCCATGCCGCTTTTGAGGTCACGGTAGCGGATGCCGCGGTTGTTAACGATGTTGAGGTGCTCAAGCACGAGCGACTTCAAGACGATTGGCGTGCTCTCGCTCTTTTCCTTGCTTGGCGGCACAATCATGTAGTTGTTGAGGGAGTCGTTGACCGTCACAAGGTTGACTTTCGGGGAGTCGACAAAGATTTCTTTTATCTCAACGTCCATCAATGCAAGACGCGCAAGATTGAACCGTGCGCGCATGCTGCCCACGTCGAGCAGCGAGTCTACGCCTGCTGGCAGCGAAGCCTTATGCTTGTCGAGCGTGCGAGAGCGCACATTTAGACCATCGACGTCGATGGTCATGTATGGGAACGTTTTCCATACGGTAAGTTCCATACGCTTGATTTTAACATCCGCGTTGAGGTTCTCGTTGGCAAGGCGTTCGGCAATAGGTGTCAGCCGGTCGGGTGTCAGAATCCACACCGTCAGGCACAGCGCCATTACCAGCAGCGCCGCCACCGACCCGACAGTCCATGCTGCCGTTTTCAGTGTTAGTGCAAGCCATCGAGGTATACGCTTGTCTACTGGCTTCGCAGCCTTTTCTGTCGCTGTTTTCTCTGATATGTTTTTATTTGTATTCTCTTCCATAATCGATTGATAGTGCAAAAATACAAAAAAATGGCGAATGAAAAGGGATTTTAGATGTCTGGTATGTCGGTGATGTAGCCGTTCATTATGGCATATACGCTCAGTCCGGAGATACTGCGTATGCCGAGTTTGGCTGAAATATTCTTGCGATGGGTCAATACGGTGTTGATGCTGATAAACAGACGGTCGGCTATTTCTTTGTTGGTAAACCCTTTCGCCAACAGGCAAAGCACGTCGATTTCACGTTGCGACAGCTCGTTGCCGTCGGAGCGGTTGTGGCGCGATGTCTCGATTATGTCGCCGAGTTGCTTTAGAAATGCAGCCTCGTCGCAATGGCGGTTAAGCGTAAAGCCGATATTGTCGTCGGTTGAGTTGGACAGCAGGGCAAGCCGGTTGCGCTTGGGAATGAAAAATCCCGGCAGGGAGACGAAGGCGTCGGCGTCGGCAATAAACAGGTCGGCGGCAATGTCGGGTTCTGCTGCCACTGCCGATGGTCTTGTCCACGAAGCCTCCACGTCGAACATATTGGCAAGAGTCTGTTTCAGACCTATTGCCACAGCCGTGTCGTCGGTGATGATTCTGATATTCAGATTTGTCATATCGTCACGTCGTTAAGAGTTTCGCGAGTTGAGCGCATCGACAAGCGGTCGGAGCACGCGGTTGCGGATGCGGTTGTTCTGGCAAATGTCCTTTTCAAGACTGATGACGGCGAAAAGCACAGCGTGGCAAAGGTTGCGGTCGTAGTCGCCACGCAGATGAATCACAAACATGTTTATCAAGTCGCTCAATTTGTCCTCGATTGAGTCTGATTCCGCCTGTACGTCATTGCCGGCAACAGAAACTTCTGAGTTCGACTGTTCGGCAGAGATAATGGCGTCAAACCATTGGTTGTCGCTGTCGATGCGCCGCTCTATCTCCGTTTTCACCTCTCTGTAGAAATTAAACAGCAACGGGAGGTTGTTGTTTGAGTCGCTGCGCGATATGAGAGCTGCGAAATGACGCTCGATGTTTGGCAGCTGGTTGCGCAGGTAGGAGTTGTTTGTCTTGCGCAGATAGTCGACCACGTCGCCGGCATTGAAAGCTCCGGTCACATTTTCCAGAAAAAACGATTCGTGGATGAACGCGTTAAGGATTGTGATGAAAAATGATGTGTCGATGCCTTTTTCTTTGCAGATTGACTTTATGGTGCGGTCGCCCACACCGAGCACGATGTCGAAGCGGTTGATTACTGGGACAACCGAAGGCTCGTCGACAATCACTTCGCAAAGCTTGGTGTCAGGAGTTACTAATGCCATATTGCTGAATTCTTATGGTTTCTTCGTCGGTGACGATTGTTGGAATCTTTATGTCGTGAGGTTCTGCCGGAATGTGCTCCACTATCTGGATGGCGTAGGCGGCGCCTATCATCGGGCAGGTGGCGTTGTGCAGCAGACGGTCGTAGAATCCGCGTCCGCGTCCGAGACGATTGCCGTGGCGGTCGAATGCCATAGCCGGAACCACAACAAGGTCAATCTCTGAAATGTCGCGGCATTCGTTGCCCGTTGGCTCGTCGATGCCGAATGCTCCCTCTGCGGTGTCGCCGGGTCGGTAGGGCAGTATGTCGAGGTCGTCGCCGTTGACGCGTGGCAGGAAAATCTGCTTTCTGCCATACCAGCGGCTGATGAATTCATCGGTGGAGATTTCATCGGGCAGGGAGGCGTAGACGAGTATGCGGTCGGCATTGATAAACTCCTGGCATTGCTCGAGCCGTGAGAAGCATTTGCTGGCGGCAATTGCCTTCTGTTCATCGGTAAGCATGCGCTTGAGCTGACGGATGTCGTGTCTGATGTCGGTTTTTGTAGCCATCACCGTTTCCCTTTCTTTTTCTTGGTGCTTGTCAGAGTGATTGGAAACTTGCCCTTGCCGTCGTTGAGCGCTTTCAAGGCGGCGTTGACTGTATTGTCGGTGCGGTTGTAATAGCGGTAGAACTCTTCTGAGCCGAGCACGTCGCGAATCACGAGGGCACGCAGCTGGCGTGCTATCAGCGAACGGCTAAGGTTTATGTAGTACCAACGCATCGGCACGCCGTTGTCGCGGGCATAGCATACAAAATCGTATGTCATGGCGTCGTCTGACGGCATCATGCCCATCAGCTGCTTGACGGTCTTGACGTTTTTCAACTGGTTGCGGTTGATGTCTACGTAGGTGTAGACATACTGCTGCAGCAGCCCGAGGTTGGCGACGGCGCGGTAGTAGGTGGTGACACCAGTGGTGTCGTTGGGCACAAATATGTCGGGCACGATTCCTCCGCCACCGTATACTATTCTTCCGTTGGCAGTGCGGAAAATCTTGCTTTTGTCCACCTTGATGCTGTCGGCGCTGTAGAGCTCGCCGTGGGAGTATCGGTCGTAGAGCTCCTTTGAGTAGTCGTCTTCGTCACCAAGCGTGTAGTCTTTCTGTATGCATCGGTGCGACGGCGTGTAGTAGCGGGCTATGGTCAGACGGATGGCGCTGCTGTCGGGCAGGTAAATCTGCTTCTGCACCAGTCCTTTTCCAAACGACCGTCGACCCACAACAAGTCCGCGGTCGTTGTCCTGCAACGCGCCTGCCATAATCTCGCTGGCGCTTGCCGAATACTCGTCGATCAGCACGGCAACCTGAGCGTCGTGGAATGAGCCTTGGTCATCGCTCCACACCTGTATGTCCTCACGCTCTTTGCGTCCTTTTGTGTAGACAATAAGTTCGCCCTGTTCCAAAAATTCGTTGACCATCAGGATAGCCATTTCCATATATCCGCCGGGGTTGCCGCGGAGGTCGACGATGTAGCGGGAGGCGCCGTCTTTCTTCAGCTTCGACAACGCTGCGAAAAACTCATCGTATGTGTTCTTTCCGAACTGTGCGATTTTGATGTATCCTGTCTTGTCGTCAAGCATATACGACACGTCGATGGTGTTCATCGGGATGTCGTCGCGTGTGATGGTGAAAGTCAGCGTCTTCTTTGATGTGTTGCGTTTCACTCCGATTCTCACCTTTGTGCCTTTTTCTCCGCGGATTTTGCTGCGGATGCCCTCTGCCGTCAGTGTGCCGCCGACAATCGACTCTCCATTGACCGAGATTATGCGGTCGCCGGCAAGCATTCCCACTTTTTCCGCCGGTCCGTTGGGAATCACTTGGTCAACGTTGGCGGTGTCGTTCATCATGAAGAACGACACTCCGATGCCGCTCATCGAGCCGTCGAGTTTCTCGTTCTCTGCACGGATGTCGGAAGCGGGAATGTAGTATGAATGCGGGTCGAGGTTGCCGATGATTGCCGGAATGGCTTGCTCCACAAGGTCCTTCACGTCGATGGAGTCGACATATTCACTTTGGATCAGGTTGAGCACGGCATTGATCTTGCGGTCTTTGTCGAGTGTGAATTTTTTTGTTGATATGTAGTTGCCTATGACGATACCGAGCACAATCGCTATCGAGATAACCAATGGATACCAAATTATGGAATTATGTTTAATTCTCATTCTATTGCTGTTTGTTATAGATTGTTTTCCGCTTCAGTGTCAGTGTTGATAAAAGAGCATTCCACTCCTGCCTCGCGCAAAAGGTCGAGTCCGTCGCTGAGCCGGTAGAGCTTGGAGAAGACCACGCGTTTGATGCCGGCTTGGATTATCAGCTTGGCGCACTCGATGCATGGAGAGTCGGTCACATAGAGCGTGGCACCGTCGCTGCTGTTGTTGCTTCGCGCCACTTTCGTGATGGCGTTGGCCTCGGCATGGAGCACGTATGGGTAGGTGTGGTTGGTCTCGTCCTCACAAACGTTGTCAAAGCCCGAAGGAGTACCGTTGAACCCGTCGGAGATAATCATTTTGTCCTTGACCAGCAGCGCGCCCACTTGGCGGCGCCGGCAATATGAATTTTCCGCCCATATCTGAGCCATCCGCAGGTAGCGGTGGTCGAGCAGATGTTGCTTTATTGAATTGTCCATTTCTTACGCATTGAACATCAAAATGTTGGCAATAATACAGTTGCCTCGTATGCATTGTTTGCAATCAGTCTGCAAAAATACGAATTTTCAGCGTGATATTGACCGCCTGACACTACTTTTTTGTTAAATTCTCGCTATCTCGCAGATTTTTCGTATTTTTGTAGATTGAAAAAAATGCATAATATGGCTCAGAACAAAAAAATACGCGTTGGCATTACCCACGGGGACATCAACGGGATTGGATATGAAGTGATAATGAAGGCGCTTGAGGATCCTTTGATGACGGATCTGTGCACGCCGATTGTTTATGGCTCGTCGAAGGCGCTGTCATACCATCGCAAGGCTTTGGAGATGGGAAACGTGAACTTCACGCTTGTGCCGCGGGCGGAGGATGCCGCCGACGGTGTCAACAACTTGGTGGAAGTGGTCGACGGTGAGGTGAGAATCGAGCTCGGATCGCCGAGCGAGGCTGCCGGAAAGGCTGCGCTGGCTGCGCTGAAACGTGCTGCCGACGACCTGCGCAACGGCATCATCGACGTAATGGTGACGGCGCCTATCAACAAAGACTCCATCCAGGGCGACGATTTCCATTTTCCGGGTCACACGGAGTTTTTGGAGTCGCGCATCGGCGAGGGCAACAAGGCGCTGATGATTCTTTTCGACGACCATCTGCGCGTGGCGCTGGTCACCACCCACTTGCCTTTGGCTCAGGTGCCTGAGGCGATAACAAAAGATGCCATCGTGGAGAAACTTGAAATCTTCAATGATTCTTTGAAAAAGGATTTCGACATCATAAAGCCGCGCATCGCTGTGCTGTCGCTCAATCCGCATGCCGGGGAGAACGGTATGCTCGGCACGGAGGAGAAGGAGGTGATAACGCCTGCCATTGAAGAGGCTTATTCAAGAAAAATCATGGCATTCGGACCGTATGCCGCAGACGGATTCTTCGGCAGCGGGCAGTATACGCACTTCGATGGTGTGCTTGCCATGTACCACGATCAGGGTTTGGCTCCGTTCAAGACAATCGCGATGGACGACGGCGTGAATTTCACTGCAGGACTCCCGTATGTGCGCACTTCGCCCGACCACGGCACTGGATATGACATCGCCGGAAAGAACCAGGCAAGCGAGGCCTCGCTGCGCTCTGCGATTTTCAAGGCTATCGACATCTTCAGAAACCGCACGCGCTTTTATGAAATGAACGCACATCCGTTGCGTCGCCAGTACTACGACAAGAGCGGCGACAAGGAGGTGCTCGACTTGACAAAGGACGATGATGAGTCGTCGGAAATCCTTAACGCTTAAAAACGAAAGAAAAATGAACTATGCGATAATAGCCGCCGGCGAGGGTTCGCGTCTCGCACAAGAGGGCGTGGCAAAACCAAAACCGCTTGTCGACATCTGTGGCGAACCGATGATAGGCCGCCTGATAAACCTTTTCTGCCGCTGTAATGCGGAGAGCATCAGCATAATCGTCAACGAGCAGATGACTGAGGTGCGCGAATATATTGAGAGCCTCTCGCTCGACATCCCGCTGAACCTGGTGGTGAAGACAACTCCGAGCTCGATGCACAGCTTTTTCGAGCTTTCAAGGGTAATCCCGAAAGGACGCTTCTGCCTGACAACGGTCGACACTATCTTCCGCGAACAGGATTTCCGTCCATATATCGAGGCGATGGAGGCTGATGAACGTTATGACGGAATGATGGCGGTGACCGACTATATCGACGATGAGAAGCCCCTGTATGTGCAGACCGACGACGATTTGAACATCACGGCTTTCCGCGACGAGCGATATGATGGCGCAAAATACATTTCGGGAGGCATATACGCTCTCAATGAGAAAGCCATCGATGTGCTTGCCGACTGCATGGAGCGAGGCGTGGCGCGTATGCGCAACTTCCAGCGCGCGCTCGTCGACGCGGGTCTGAGACTGAAGGCGTATCCGATGGGGAAAATTCTTGATGTAGACCATGCCGGAGACATTGAGAAGGCGGAAAATTTCATCAACAGCAAATAAAGTTTAGAAACAACATACAAATGGCAGAAATAACAATTGCCGGCATTATGAGAGCCGGCGCTTACTCGCCAAACCATATCGGCAACGACGCTGCGATTTTCAACGCTACGGCAGACCAGCTGCGCAAGCGCGGTTGCACGGTCAACATCTACAGCGAGGAGCAATTCAACAGCGGCAAAGTGAAGGAGCGCGTAATCCTCAATATGTGCCGTGAACAGGAGTCGATAAAACGCCTTCAGGACATGGAGGACGATGGCTGCATTGTGGTGAACTCGGGCTACGGCATCGAGAACTGCACACGCGAGCGCATGACACGCATTCTGATGGGGCACAACATTCCGTATCCCGACAGTGTTATTGTCAACACCGACGAGGCTGTGGTAAACCAGCTGAGAAAGGCGGGCATCAACAACTGCTGGATAAAGCGCGGCGACTTCCATGCCATGCATAAGGAGGACGTGAGCTATGTGCGCCATGCGGAAGAGGCGCAGGAGGTGCTGCAGGAATATTTCTACCGTGGCATAAAGCGTGCAGTAATCAACCGTCATCTTGTGGGCGACCTTATAAAATTCTACGGCATCCATAACTCGCCGTTCTTCTTCTGGTTCTATCCTTTCGACGAGGGACACAGTAAATATGGACTTGAGGCCATCAACGGCAAGTCGAAAGGCATTGATTTCGACATCGAGCGCTTGAAGGACATCTGCCACGACGCTTCCGAGGCTCTCGGCGTGGAGATTTATGGCGGCGACTGCATCGTGTCGCCGGAAGGCGACATCCGCATCATCGATTTCAACGACTGGCCAAGTTTCGCGCCTTGCCGCAACGAGGCTGCTCCGTTTATTGCCAAGGCGGTGCTGAATTATGTCAAATCAAAACTTAAATAACGACGCCGATGAATATAAAAGAATTGAAAGCGTCTTATAAAGACACCCTCAAGTCGATGGACACGGAGGAAACGATCGACCTTTGTTTCTATCGCCCGATAGGTTATATGTGGGCTGTGCTGTGTGCTAAACTCGGCATCAAGCCAAACGCCATTACGATTGCTTCTATATTTATAGGTGTGGCGGCTGGAGTGATGTTCTATTTCGACGACCTTTGGCTGAATATTGTGGGGGTGTTGTTGCTCGTTTGGGCAAACTCTTTCGACAGTGCCGACGGTCAGCTGGCGCGTATGACGCAGCAGTACTCACGCCTCGGTCGTATACTCGACGGTCTGAGCGGCGACTTCTGGTTTGTGGCGATCTATTTGGCTATATGCTTCCGTGAAAACTGTACCAGCGTGTTCTTTGAGGAACACCAGTGGGTCATTTGGGCGATAGCCGTAGCCGCAGGTCTGTGCCATGCGAAACAGGCTGCAGCTGCCGACTATTATCGCCAGTTCCACTTGTATTTCTTGAAAGGAAAAGAAGGAAGTGAGCTCGACAGCGTGGAGCAGCTTGACAAGGCGTATGCCGCTGTGCCATGGAAGGGAAACTTCTGGAAGAAGACCACGATGTTCTTCTACCGCAACTATACCGCAAACCAGGAGGTGCTCACGCCACGCATGCAGCAACTACGCCGCGCCTTGCGCAAACGTTTTGGCGAGGGGGAGGTGTCGCAGTCGTTCCGCGACGTGTTCCGTGCCGGCAGCAAGCCGTTGATGAAATACACCAACTGGCTGTCGTTCAATCTGCGTTCGATAGCGCTTGTATGCTCGCTGCTCGTCAAGATGCCGTGGCTCTATTTCGCTTTCGAACTGGTCGTGCTCAATCTGATGCTTGTATATATGATTTGGCGGCATGAGCGCATGTGCCGTAAATTTACGGAGGAGGTTGAAAATGGCAAATACTGATATTAAGGGTGTGATTTTCGACTACGGCGGCACAATCGACAGCCGTGGCGACCATTGGAGCGAAGTGATTTGGGACGGATACCGCGAGGCTGGTGTGCAGGTGACGAAGGAGCAGTTCCGCGACTGCTACGTCTATGCGGAGCGTGAGCTGGCGAAGACTCGCCATATACTGCCTGAGCATAATTTCTACGACCTGTTGCTCATCAAGATGCGTATCGAGATAGGCAACCTCGTTGAAAATGCAGTGCTCCCTTCTGATTATCCCGTGGAGGAAAAGGCGCTTGCCGTGGCGCGCTATTGCTATAACCGTGCGAAGGAATCGGTTGGGGAGGCGCGTCCGGTGTTGGAGTTTGTGCATGAGCGGGTGCCGATGGTGCTCGTGAGCAACTTCTACGGCAATGTGGAGACGGTGCTTGCCGATTTCGACTTGGCACGCTATTTCAAAAAGGTTGTTGAAAGCGCTGTGGTTGGCATGCGAAAGCCCGATCCGCGCATTTTCGCGCTCGGTGTGGAGGCTCTTGGCGTCCCGGCAGAGAATGTGCTTGTCGTTGGCGACAGCTATAAGAAGGATATCGTGCCGGCTGAGTCTATTGGATGCCAGGTGGCGTGGCTCAAAGGAAAAGGATGGACAGCGGAGGAAGATGCCGTCACGCATCCCGAAATAATCAAAAAACTCGAGGAAATCGAAAAACGCTTCGTTTAGAAATTTTCACAAAATAAGGCGCAATCAGGTGGTATTTAACAAATATTATCTGATTGCGCCCTTTTTTACCAAAGTTTAGACCATTTGGACCATTTATTTATTTAAAAATAATTTTGCATTCAGGAAAATAGCAGTACTTTTGACCCGTGGATTTTGGTCCGCAAGACAAATTTGAAAACAACTCAAAAGAAAAATATTCTGAAAAATGGAAAATTGCAACGTTAAAAAAGCAGAAGGCAAACTTGGCGTACTTGTAGTAGGTCTTGGTGCCGTTTCAACAACATTTATGACAGGTGTATTGATGGCTCGTAAAGGTTTGGCTAAACCAGTGGGCTCAATGACACAATACGACAAAATCCGCGTTGGCCGCGGTGCTGAAAAGAAATATCTTCACTATAAAGACATCGTGCCTTTGGCAGATTTGAACGACATCGTTTTCGGTTCTTGGGACGTTTATCCTGCAAACGCATACGAGTCGGCTATCAACGCTGAGGTGCTTAAAGAAAAAGACATAGAGCCGGTTAAGGACGAATTGGTTAAAATCGTTCCTATGAAGGCGGCTTTCGACCATAATTATGCAAAACGTCTTGACGGTGACAACGTGAAAACTTGCGCTAACCGTTGGGATATGATGGAGCAGGTTCGCGAAGACATCCGCAACTTCAAGGCAGCAAACAACTGCAGCCGTATCGTTGTGCTTTGGGCTGCTTCTACTGAAATCTACGTTCCGGTAGACGAGAAGATCCACGGCTCTCTCGCTTCTTTGGAAGCAGCTATGAAGGCTGACGACAAAGAGCACATCGCTCCTTCTATGTGCTACGCTTACGCAGCTCTTTCTGAAGGCGCTCCTTTCATTATGGGTGCTCCTAACACCACTGTCGACATCCCTGCTATGTGGGAGCTCGCTGAAAAAACTAAGATGCCTATCGCCGGTAAGGACTTCAAGACTGGTCAAACTTTGGTTAAGTCTGGTTTCGCTCCTATCATCGGAACCCGTTGCCTCGGCCTGTCAGGATGGTTCTCTACAAACATCCTCGGTAACCGCGACGGTCTTGTGCTCGATGAGCCTGCAAACTTCCACACTAAGGAAGTCAGCAAATTGTCTACTTTGGAGTCAATCCTCGTGCCTGAGAATCAGCCGGATCTCTACAAAGACTACTACCACAAAGTGCGCATCAACTACTATCCACCGCGCAACGACAACAAGGAAGGATGGGACAACATCGACATCTTCGGATGGATGGGCTACCCAATGCAGATCAAAATCAACTTCCTCTGCCGCGACTCTATCCTCGCTGCTCCTCTTTGCCTTGACCTCGTGTTGCTCAGCGACTTGGCTGCACGCGCAGGACGCTACGGAACTCAGCGCTTCTTGAGCTTCTTCCTCAAGAGCCCGATGCACGACTACACTCAGGGCGAGGTACCTGTAAACCACTTGTTCCAGCAGTACGTAATGCTCAAGAACGCTCTCCGCGAAATGGGCGGTTACGAGGCTGATGAGGAAATCGATTAATCTTCCTAAAAAAACATAATAAAAGCGAGGCTGCGTCGAAAGATGCAGCCTCGTTTCATTTAGAGGGTGATGACCCTTATTTAATTAGAATGAGCACTGATACGGCGAAGCCAAAGTGCTTGAAGTCCTGACAGATGCCGAGAAAGTATGCGGCGAGGTCGTTGTTAAGGAGGAAGTCATCGACAGCCGACTTGACCGTTGCGGAGGCTTCGGAGGCGCAGTATTGCAGCCCCGAACCGTAGTAGCCCTCGGCGTTGAAGCACTGGCAGGTTGCCAGAGTTTCGTCTTTCTCGACGAGCGCGAGCAAGTCGAATGGCATCTGATTGTCGCCGCCCCACGGGATATAAGAGAGTGTATCGTCTACGATAGTCGGCACAATATCCACGTCCTCCTTGAATACGGACGAGGAATTAATGGTGAACGCAGCGCGGGCCTCGAAGCCCGGAAGCGTCTCGACGGAGTTGAAATTGAGGTCGGAAACAGAAAAGTCCATATCAATGCTGATTTTTCAGCAAAGATATGGACCGTATTAGGTGCGCGAAAAGGCGTGGATTAAATCATTACATTAAAATGAGTAATGGCTGTAAAAGTAATTTTCCAAATAAGACTCAGGCATTTCAAAATGAGAGGGAATATCCGTAGGATTTTCTTTCGTGATGATATACCTGATAGTTACCCACAAAGCCTTGATAAAAGAGCATCCACCAACTTCAAATTTCACAAAAACTTTTCTTCCATTTGGGTCTTCACATTCAAATTCACACTTATTATTGTAAATACGGAAATTGTCCAATAATACATTTGCGTTAAACACGGAATAAAAAGTCCAACCATCAACCATAAACTTATAGACTTCCTTCCCGTATTTATAAATACGTAATTTGAATGTGCCCTCAATTAATGAGCCCATATTAGAGACGTTTCTTGATTGATAATCATATTCTTTAGCCATAAATTGAGTGTCGTTTCCTTTTTTCTCAATAGGATTAAATAAGCTAAAGAACCCCGATTTTTCTTTAATCAGAGCTTCATTCACGTCATCTGTTCGATAAAACGTTTTGATTGTGTAATAATTATCAGCCATTGTTAGCGAAGATTTTGAATGCAAATTTATGAAATAAATTCCACATTTGCATCAATATTGTCCTAAATAAATTTTGCGCACGAAGTAAGATGCAGAATTGCCGGAAGTTTGACAGTTCGAGGTGAAATTTTTTTTTGAAAATAATTGGCTTACAATTTGGTAAAGTTAATTTTTTATTCGTGTCTTTGTCGCTATATTTTAATATACGCAATGAATTACAAGCTCACAATCACTTGGTCCAAGAACGCCAAGTGCTTCTATATCCATACAACCTACCGCAAAAGAGACGGCAGGCAGTCCTCAAAGACTGTCAAGAAACTCGGCTACGAGACTTTCATAAAAGAAACTTATGGCGTGGAGGACGCCGAGGCGTGGGCCCGAGCTGAATTGGAACGCATGTGGCAGGCAGCGCGCGAGGACAAGCAGGGAATCGTGACGGAGCTCCACCCCGACAAGCTGACAGATGATGCGGAACGGATCTACAACGGAGGCGACATATTTATATAGCGCGCCGCCACACTGATGGGACTTAGAGAGTTGTGCGGCCAAGATTGAAGAACGACACGCACACAAGGTGCGCAAAACTTTACAATCTTGGAGAAATAAATCTCGACGAATACGTTGAAGACACTTTCTATAAGGAATGCCTGACCGATGAGACTGCCTTCGAGGAGCATCTGATCATTACCTACAGCCGCAAATACGACCTGTATCAGAAACGACTTCGCGCGCAGCAGATACAACGCGCCGTCACAAAGATAAACAGAGGCGAGGCAAAACGTCCCAAATCTCCCAACGACTGCCGTAGATTCTTGAAAGACAAATACTTTGACGGACAAGGAAATCCCCTGGAGCCAATAACATCAGCCGTCCTTGACGAGGAGCAGATTGAACGGGAAGAACACTTTGACGGCTTCAACGCACTTGCCACAAGCCTCGACGACGATCCGTGCGCAATAATCCGCGTGAACTCATGGCGTTGGGAGATCGAGGAATGCTTCAGGATAGAAAAGTCGGACCTCGACATGCGCCCTGTGTATGTACGCAACCCGCAGCGCATCAAGGCGCACTTCTTCGTCTGCTTCATAGTGCTGCTGATACTCAAAGTCATGCAGAAACAACTTGGCGCACAATATCCGGCAGGGCAGATCCGCAAAGCTCTTTCTGAAATTAACCTTGTAAAACTTGATGGCTTCGGATACATACCGGCATTCAACAACGTACCTTTGACAGAAGCCTTGCAGGAACAAGCCAAAATACACATTAACAGACAGATAAACACACCTGCGCAGCCGAGAGCAGACTACCGTGCGGCACGCAAATGTTAAACCAATGTTAAATAATCAGACAGTCTCAATATAGCTACATTGCAAACGCTGTAACTGCCTGTGTGTCTTTATATTGCAGACGCAACTGTCGAACTTAGGAATATAATTTGCAAATATATTAAGAAATTATGTTCGGAAAAAATTTCAGAAAGTTCATATTGACAGTATAAAAGATGCAGCCTCGTGTCATTTAGCTGTTAGTTAAAACTATGCTTCAAAAGCGGATATTCAAGAAAATGTTGGTGTTTAGAAGAAAATCCATACCTTTGCAGGCGAACAAGAACAAAAAAATAATAAAAAGGTCTCAAAAATGTGGCACAGACATCAAGCCAAGGCACTGTAAATAAGATAGAAATGAGGCTTAGAGAAAAAGGACGTGGTTCGAGTCTTCCAACAAGACTATGCAGACTGCGGAACGCCATCATCCGTGAAGTCGGGTCAGTAGAAATTAATCTCACTAAAAATTTACTGACGCGTCTTTATGCTTTGATATAGATGAGGCTGCGTCGAAAGATGCAGCCTCGTTTCATTTAGGGGTGGTGGTGACCCTTATTTTTTCGAAAAGATGTTATAATGCTTTGTCGAGATCGTCGATCAGACGGTCTACATTTTCCGACAGCGTGGCCCAGCTGGTGCAGATGCGCACTTCCGTCATGCCGGGAGTTAGGTGCTCCGTTGTGGAGAAGATGTAGCGGTCAGACAAATGCTCTATTACGCTGTCGGGAAGTATGGGGAATTGCTGGTTTGTGGTCGAAGCATAAGCAAGAGCCACACCTTTTGCCTCGAGCGCGCAGCGTATGCGCATCGCCTGTTCCACGGCGTGGCGCGACAGCTGCATGTAAAGGTCGTTTTCAAACAACGTCTCAAACTGGATGCCGAGCAGGCGCCCTTTGGCAAGCAGTCCGCCGTTTTGCTTTATCATGTATCTGAATCCCGGCGTGATTGACGGGTTGGTTATGACAACAGCTTCGCCGAAGAGTGCGCCGATTTTTGTTCCACCGATGTAGAACACGTCGCAGAGGCGAGCGATGTCGGCGAGCGACGTGTCGTTGTCGCTGGCGGCAAGTCCGTAGCCCAGACGTGCTCCGTCGAGAAACAGCGGCAATTCAAGCTTGCGGCACATCGCGCTGATGGCTTCAAGTTCGTTGAGATGGTAGACCGTACCCACTTCGGTCGACTGCGTGATGTAGACCATTCCTGGCTGCACGCAGTGCTCCAACCCTTTGTCGTCGAAATGGCGGCGATACACCTGCTCAATCAGTTGTGGCGTGATTTTTCCATTGATGCCTGGCACGGTGATTACTTTGTGTCCTGTCGACTCGATGGCACCGGTCTCATGCACGGCGATGTGTCCGGTTTCCACACATATCACTCCCTGGTATGGACGCAGAATGGAGGCTATGACGGTTTTGTTTGTCTGTGTGCCGCCGACGAGAAAATGCACATCGGCATCGGGGGCATTGCAGACGCGTCGGATAATCTGGCGTGCATTCTCGCAGTGGCGGTCTTTGCCGTATCCGGGGGTCTGCTCCATGTTGGTCTCTGCAAGTCGTTGAAGGATGCTTGCATGCGCTCCTTCGGTGTAGTCGCATTCGAAGTTGATCATAAAAGCCAAATTAGATGTTTCCGCAAATTTAGTCATAATTTGCGGAATATTTGAGTCCTTTGATGAAAAATTACCGGGTGGAGTGACCGGTAATAAAAAAAACGGGACTCAACCAAAAGGATGAATCCCGCCCCAAACCAAATTTTATGCTTCTATTTTCTCATGCGTTTATTTGCGTTGCGCAAGCTGAGAGTCGAGGAAGAGGATGCCAGCTTCGCCGGCTTTTGCGAATTTCTCTGCCAAGTCTCTTGCAGTGGCTTCTTCCTCCACTTGCTCGCGGACAAATCCCCAAAGGAAATCCTGGGTGGCTTTGTCTTTTTCTGCCGATGCCACATCTACGAGCTCGTCGATGAGTTTCGACACGTGGCACTCGTGGTCATAGACGTTTTTAAACACTTCTGCCACATCGCCCCAGCCTGTAGGAACGACATCGACCATACCTACTTCTGCTTTCTCTCCGCGTTTGCTCAGGTAGTCGGCAATCTCGTAAGCGTGGTTAAGTTCTTCCTGCGACTGTTTCATCAGCCAGTTGGCGCATCCGTCAAGACCTTTGTTTTTCAGATAAAATGCCATTGAAAGATAAAGGTTTGAAGACCACATCTCAGCATTGATCTGCACGTTAAGCTCTTTTTGTAATTTTTCGGACATCATAGTTGTATGTTTTTATATATTTATTTGTCAGTTGTTTACTTGCCGCTCCTTCAAGCGGTCACTATTGGTTTCTGCCAAAAATGTGCCAGCGTGCGGATGGTGTCAATATGGCGGTTGTGGCGGTCGTTGTGTCACGAGGTGACTGCCATTTTGCAGGTTCGTGGAAAAACACTACATTTGCATTACAATGGAAAAAAAAGAAATGCAACATAAGGATATTGTCGCTGAACTGGCACGCCGCTTGGAGCGTGGAGAGGCTGATGTGGAGGCTCTTGCCGACGGTTTTGCCTCTTTGCTGAAGGAGCATTGCGGCGCTCTCGAGACGGTCGCTGTGCCGGGTTTCGGCAAGTTTGAGGGAGAGAAGCTGATGGAGCGTGTGGAGGTGGATTCCACCTCTGGACGCAGGATGCTTTATCCGCCCGAAATAAGAATGACGTTTGTGCCGGGCACTCGGCTTAAAACCCGCATTGCGGAGAAAGGAGAAGCCGGCGATGAGTAACCGAGTACTTGTGTTGCAGGACATTGTCAAGGCGTTGTCGCATGAGACTGACACGTCGGAGGCTTTGTGCCAATCTTTTGTCAAAGAATTGTTTGCCATTGTTGCCGAACGGCTGATGGATGGTGAGTCGGTGACGCTTAAAGGTGTGGGCCGCTTCGATGTGGATGGCGGCGAGGTGCGCTTTGTTGCCGACCCGGATACGGCCGCTGCAATCAACAGTGCGTTTGATTGTTTTGAGGCGATAGAGCTTGCCGATGATTTCGACGGCGATGAGCCAGTGGCGGAGGATGAGAATCCTGACGCTGCCGAAGAGGAGACGGCGACAACTGTTGATGAGACAGCCGGAACAGAGGACGTGGCGGATGAGAATCCTGCCGACGGAGCGGAGCCGGAGGAAAAGGAAAGTCAGACTGACGGGCTTGAAGAGAGTGAGGCTGACAGCGAAGAGGAAAAAGAAGAAGACACTGCTGAGGCTGACGCCGATGATGAGACTGTGGCGGAGGAAACTGCTGAAGAAGAGGCGGAAGAAACTGCCGAAGAAGCGGAGGAAACAGTGGAGGAAGAATATGATGATGAGCCACAGCCGAAACGTGGCGGATGCCGTTTCGCTTGGGGATTCCTTGCCGGATTCGTGACGGCTGCGGTTGTAGCCGCCGTTGCGTGGTTCTGTCTGTTCGGAGTTGTCAAAAAACCGTCGTCTCAGCCTGCTGTAATTGCCGATGACACTGCCAAGGTGGCTGCGGTGGATTCCGACTCGACGGCTGCAGTGGAGAAGCCGCAGGAACAGTCTGAGGAAAAAACGGCTGAGCCGGAGAAGGAGAGCAAGAAGGCTGAACAGACGTTCAAGGTTACCAATACGGCATATCTGAGCAACATTTCCCGCAAATTCTACGGACATTACGCTTTCTGGGTATACATTTACTTAGACAACAAAGATATAATCACCGATCCCGACAATTTGCCTGTCGGAGCCGAGCTGCGCATTCCTGCGCCGGAGAAATACGGCATCGACAAGAATAATCCCGAGAGCATCAAACGTGCTGAAATAAAAGCGCTTGAGATTAAAAACGGCAAATAGGGTGACGACCGTGGATTGACAAGGAAACGAGGGGCTGTGTCCCCATAATATATAGAAGACCATGAAATGGCCATACGCGCGATTATGGGCATTGTTGGCAACGGCATTTGCCGTGATTATGCTGTTGTCAACGTTTGACGACTTGCGGATTTTCGGGCATCAGATGGCTAAGGTAAAGACATCTCCCGAAGTCGGCGGTCAAGCCGTCAGGAGTGTTGCCGTGTCTGAAAAGAACGTTGCCGCAACCGATACGTGCAAGTATACGCTGCTCTTTGTGGGCGATTCCATGTTGGAGGGATTGTCGCCGCGTCTGGCTGCCTATGCCGAAGAAAACGGGCATTCGCTTTACACGGTGATTTGGTATGGGTCGACAACCGAAAAATGGGGCGCGACACATAAGCTGAGGGCATATATTGAAAAATTCAAACCTGGTTACATTGTGGTGTGCCTTGGAGGCAACGAGCTGTTTTTGCGCAATGTGGAACGCAGCCGTGCGGCGATGGTCGACTCCATCATTGCCGATATCGGTGGATTGCCATTTGTCTGGATCGGTCCTCCAAACTGGAAGCCAGACACGGGCATCAACCGCCTGATTGCCGGAAAGGTGGGCAACGGGCATTTCTTCCTTTCTTCAAATCTTAGTCTTGACCGCGCTTCCGACGGTGCTCATCCGACGCGCGAAGCCGCGGCGGTGTGGATGGACAGTGTGGCGGTGTGGATTTCCACAAAATCGGTATGCCCGATGCGCCTTGACGTTCCGCACAAACGCAGTGCCAAACCAGTGAAAACCATAGTTCTTACACCTGATGATTGACCGGCTCACCGACATATCCAGCACCTTTGGCGCATTTCTTGACAGCGAGGCTTTCTGGCTGGTGCTTCTTGTGTTTTATCCAATCTATGGGTTGCTTTATCGCCGGCGGTCGGCAATGATGGCGTTTGTTGTGGCATTCAGTCTGCTGTTTGCCTATAAGGTGGGCGGATTGATTGCATTGTCGGTGCTTGTCAAAGCCGTGGTCGACTATTGGTTGTCGGTATGGTTGTCGCATATCCGCAGTCGCAGCCGCCGTCGGGCATTGCTCGTTTGCAGTGTCCTGTTGTCGGTGGGAGTGCTTGTGTGGTTTAAGTGCGACGGGGGAATGATGCAGTCGGTGGCATCGATTGTAGGTGCAAACTTCCGGCTGACAGACCTCGTTGTCCCTGTGGGCATCTCGTTCTACACGTTCCGTTCGGTCAGTTATATGGTCGATGTCTACCGTGGCGTGATAATCGCTCCGCGGCGTATGCTCGATTATGTGTTTTATCTCACATATTTCCCGGTGCTTGTGGCTGGACCGATTGTGCGCGCGGCGGAGTTTTTTCCGCAGTTGGAGGGCAACCGCCGCATCACACCCCCTATGCTGTATGCCGGACTGTTTCTGATGATGAAAGGACTGCTGAAGAAGGCGGTGGTGGCCGACTATCTGGCGCAGTTCAACAACCTTGTTTTCGACAATCCTGCCGGCTATAGCGGCACAGAGGCTTTGCTCGCGCTGCTGGGCTACAGCGCGCAGATATATCTTGATTTCTCGGGCTATTCCGACATCGCCATCGGCATGAGCCGCACGCTCGGCATCGAATTGCCGCTCAATTTCCGCTCACCGTATAAGTCGGTGAGCATCACGGAGTTTTGGCGCAGATGGCACATTTCGTTGTCATCGTGGCTGCGCGATTATATCTATATCCCGCTTGGAGGCAGCCGCTGCGGACGGTGGCGCACGAGATTCAACCTGTTGCTGACAATGGCTGTGGGCGGGGCATGGCATGGCGCCGGCTTTACGTTTGTGGTCTGGGGGTTGGCACACGGCATGGCATTGGTTGTGCAGAAGGCATTCTCACCGCTGGTGTCGCGGTTGCGTGCGCCGCGGCAGGTGTGGATAGCCGCTACGTTTGTTTTTGTCACGGTTATGTGGCTTCCGTTCCGTTGCGTCTCGCTTGCCGACACGGCGGTGATGTTCTGTCGCATTTTTACGGATTTCAGACCGGAAGTAATCGAGGCATTCGTGCGGGAACGTGCCGTATGGACGCTGATGCTGATTGCTGCCTATGTGCTTATATTCCTGCCCGACCGGATGTCGGAGTGGGCGGAGCAACGCTTTGTCGGGATGCGTTGGTTTGGCAAATTATTGCTGCTTTGCCTGTTGTTGCAGCTCATCATTGAGTTCAGTGCCGCCTATGTAGCCCCGTTTATCTATGCCGGGTTCTAAAAAAGTGGACGTGCAATCCTAAAACTATGAGATTTTTGGAAGTTTTAGGAGCGTCACGCCTAAAACTTTCGGTTCTTCTCGACAAAACGTATCGCTGACATAATGACTGCTGATGGGAGGAAGATTGACCAGAAAAACAGTGGAACGCTACTTGTCTGCCTTGTGTGAAACATTTTTTGTCTATGAGGTCAAGAAATTCAATATTAAAGGTCGGCAATTGCTTAACATAAGTTTGAATGGATTGAAATGGATATAGCAAAGAATAGAGAAGAATATGGTTTAATAAAAACAGATTTATCCAAGCAAAAAATCGGGGATAAAAAATTTTAAAACATTCTTTATCCCCGATTTAATATCGTACCTTTGCAAACGAAAGAGTTCTTAGGATGGTTATGCAAATCACAGCAGAATGCTACATTCTGTTTATTTCTAATTCGTAACCTCTTCTTTTTATGAGATAAAACTTACCTCATTCTCAATCACTTATAAAAAATACGTACTTTCCCCTTATCATAAAGCAGAGAGACTTGGTATAAAAGGGACTAAAATAAATGCAGGCTCAACAAAAACAAAAGTTTCTCATGTTAATGTGGAAGAATTATGAAAATATCTGAAATAAAAAACGAATTATTAACAACTTTGAGCCCATGTGTCTTGAACCATGGGTTCAAAGTAAATAAGACGAAATTTTGTCTAAAGAAGAATGACGAAAATAATGAGAGTCAATTTTCTTTTGATTATAACTCATGGGGCGATGAAATTCATCTATTTCCATATGTGCAAATAAAAAATAAAATGATTCATTCTATTTGCGAAGCCAATGGTTTTCATTTAAATTACACAGCATTTATAAATCTCTTGCTGTTGAGAAAAATTTATGATGGAACATATACTGAGGATTCAAAATGGCAATTACAATATGATAGACAAGACCGATTTATTATTTTTAATAAAAGAGATTTAGAAAATACTGAAAAAGAAATGATAAATTTAGTATCATTTGGCTTGGAATATTTAGAGACGAACAATAATGTTTATGCAATAGATAAGATGTACAATACTCCACCTCTGAATAAACAAAATCCGAACTGTTCAGGATTTGATACTCAATGTATAATAGGTCTAATCTCTGCAAAATTAGCGCATAACGAAAATTATGGACAGATTTGTGACTATTATTCGAGTTCTATAAATTCAGAAGATATGTTACAAGATACAAGACATAAGTTTGAAAGTATTAAGAAATTTATAGAAACCCTTTAATGAGCAACATATCCGTATATGTGTAAAACACGGCTACAGATATTTCTGCATAGATAAAACTTCATAGAACAGAGTGCAAAATAAACTGTGTCAAGCTATAATAATGATGGTTTAACACAGTTTATTTGCATTTTATACTTTCTTCTTCAGAAAATCCTATTTTTTGTGTTGCCTTTTTTGCAATAATTTCAACAGCTTTATCATCATACTCTTTCAACAAATCTACAACATTTAAGATATAATACTTTTGATTTGCTGAATGAACCTTGTGTATTTCAACAAAAGAAAGGATATTATCCTGTGACAGGACTTACTTTTCTTCCGCAATTTGTATGATGCGCCTGACGCTTCTATTGCTTTGGTCGATTATGAGCGGCACACGTTCTACCACCACCATAGAAGTGTCGAGACCCAATGCCTTTGAATCGTCGATACCTATCTTACTGATAAGAGCGTATAAAGTCATCAACAAGTTCTGCTGGCGGTTGCCGGAACTCTCCGGATAATATATGCGATGAATGATGATGAATCGGAAATCGCCAGGGATTCTGTTTTTGCGAAGCGAAGGATAGGTGCTTCTTAAATCCACCTTCTTGCTTGCCACAAGATCTTCCACCACTTGTCGCAGATATAGACTCACACGTGGTTCTATGCGGAAACCTATGTGCATCGTTATGCTGTAAAGCGTGTCGGGCACAAGGGTTTCGCAGCTGTATTCCAATGTGTCTGGTGTATCGGCAAACTCCATGTTGATAAGCCAGTAATGGTCTGCACGTTTAGGCTGCTTGTTGATGATTGAGTAGAGCAGTTTGTCGTCTACGGTACCTTCCTGGTTGGCATGGTTTATATAGACAAGGTTGGAGGCGTACTTGGGAATGCTCTCGTCGGTCTTGATGTCGGAGATAATCTGATAATAGTCGTCCAGAGGTTTGGCGCTGATATAATGGCGGCGTATCTTCATGGCTCTCACCCATACATACATCATCAGGAACAGTATGCCGCCTATGAGCACCGTACACCATCCTCCTGCGAGAAACTTCGACAGGTTGGCTGTCAGAAAGATGACCTCGATGGTGCAGTATGCGCCCATAAACAATATCGTGAGGATTCGCGACACGCCTTTGCTGTGCAGATAGAAACCGAGCAGCAGGGTGGTCATCAGCATGGTGATGGTGATGGCGAGTCCGTAGGCTGCCTCCATGTGCGAGGAGTCGCGAAAGAGCAGGATGATGATAACCACGCCGATGTACATGGCAAGGTTGATCATCGGGATATAGAGCTGCCCCTTTACATGGGTAGGATGCTTGATTCGCATGCGGGGCCAGAAGTGCAGGTTCATGGCTTCGCTCAATATGGAGAAGGTTCCGCTGATAAGTGCTTGACTCGCAACGATTGCCGCACCCGTGGCCATGATGATGGAGAAGAACAGTAGGCTCTGCGGCATGATGGAAAAGAATGGATTCACGGACAATGCTGTCGGCACATGGTTCAGCACCCATGCTCCCTGTCCTAGATAGTTGAGAATGAGCATGGTCTTAACAAAACCCCAGCTGATGGCGATGTTCTTCCTGCCGCAATGTCCTAGGTCGGAGTAAAGTGCCTCAGCACCCGTGGTACAGAGAAATACGGCTCCCAGAATCAAGAACCATTCTGGTGATTTGGCCAACAGTATGGCTGCATAATAGGGATTGAAAGCCTTCAGTATCAATGGATAAGACGCGATGCTGAAAGCTCCCGTCACGCCCAGCAGCAGGAACCATAGCAGCATGAAGACTCCGAACGACTTGCCTATACTTTCGGTGCCAAAGCGCTGCACGAAGAAGATGATCGTGATAATGGCAAGGGTGATAGGGATGACCGGTAGGTTGGGACTGATGCTTTCGAGTCCTTCGATGGCTGTGGTAACCGTGATGGCTGGGGTAATGATTCCATCTGCCAGCAAGGTGCTTGCGCCAATGATAGCCAATAAATAAATCCACTTGTTCTTGAGTCGGCGCAGCAGGGCATAGAGGGCAAGAATGCCTCCTTCGCCATTGTTGTCGGCTCGCAGTGCCACGCATACGTATTTGATGGTGGTCTGAAGGGTGAGTGTCCAGATGATGCAGGACAATGCGCCCAGGATAGAGCTCTCGTTGATGGTTTCGCCTGTATGGAGGATGGCCTTCATCACATAGAGGGGTGATGTTCCGATATCTCCAAGCACGATGCCTAATGTTATGAGCAATCCCAGGAAGCCTACTCGATGATGATGGCAGACTACTGAACTTTCTGTTTCTTCTTTCATATTTATTCTCTTAAATAATAAGTTATCCTTTTGAATAAGAATAATCTTAGCAGGTAAAAATGACTCCTTAGCTGGAGACTTTTACAATACTATATTGATTATAAATTGCGTGCAAAGGTATTAATAGTTGGTAAGATATAAGATTTGCTTGAGTTTTTTTAATAGATTTAACCTAAGTTTGATACTTTAGGCGGATTTTGTTGCCATTGATGAAAGCAATATTGTTTATTATCAAGTGGCGGCAACGGTAGGGGATGAAATGACATTGAAACGGGAACTGGCATCGCTGCAGCGTATAAGCGACCAATATCCGAAATATATACTTACTCTTGACGACGATCCTTCTGCCGACTATGACGGAATTAAGAGGATAAATGCTCTTAAATGGTTGATGGGGGAGTTTGATTGATGGTGATAAAGCAAATAAGACACGTCACTTTTGCAGAGGCGTGTCTTATTCGTTATGTTTTGGGTCGTTTGAAACCCCGTGCTGTTTCTACATTCCTACAACGTTGGCATAGTAGGCACGCACGTCGGTCCAGCGGTAGTAAGGGAACTGGGTGGTGGCTACTGGGATATGCACCTCATGCTCGTTGAGCAGCACTTTTACGAGAATGTCGTCGGTTGTGCCGCCTTTCTTGTTGAAGAACACGATTTGGAGGTTGGCGCACATTGGTGAAACCTTGAAGTCGGTCCAGTGCTGATAGAGAGTTTCCGGTTCGCGCCATGCCACATCGTAGGTCTCGATGCCCATCAGAGCAGCGAGTGGAGTGATGTTGGAGTCGTGGGCGAAACGGAGAGTGGCTGCCTGCGACGGATTGGCGATAGCTGCATCGGCGCTCTCAATGATGTTGCGGAGCAGCGGTTTCGAGCTGTCGCGGACAGACCCGTTTGAGTCGGCGTGGTTTGCGCAGGTGGAGTAGAACTGATAGTTGAAGCACTGCCACAGGTCAAACAGCTCCTCGCTGGTGAACAGGTCGTAAAGACGTATCGGTGTCTCCATGTTCTGGAGGTCGGCTGCAACCCAGTAGAATTGCCACATAAGTTCTTTTGACTCTACATATTGTTTGGCATACTGCTTGTCGGCAAACAAAGCGGCGATAAAGCGGTCGGCATTGGTCTGCGACGCGCGGAAATTATTGTAGGCGGCGCGCCAGATGCCCTTCTTCCCGCAGAAAGCGTTGGCCTCGTCGGTGCGTCCGGTCAGATAAGGCATGTATTTCTGCGACGACTCGTAGGAAATCTTCAATTTGGGGTTGAGCTCCTTGAGTCGGTCGCCGAATGCCGCCATGCTCATGGCACAGCGCAACACTACTGATGATCGGGCTTCGATGGAACGGTCGCCCTTGAAAACCTCAGGGAATGCGGTGAACATACGTTCTGCCACACCGCGGTGTTGGCGCACGCCGAGCGGTGAGAGGTCTTCGTTGCGTCCGGCTGCCTCTGCATAGATTTCGTGCAGTCGTTTGAGTGCGTCTTTGCCCAACGGACTGAGGGCGCCGGCTTTGTCGGCACGTTCGAGTGTCTCCATCGGGTTGGTGTATTCCGAGTCGCTGATCAGGTAGCGGGAGCCGTGGCGTCCGAAGTGGCTGATGTAGAATGGAGTGTAGCCTTTGGGTGCTTTTGTGTAGTGGTCTGTTGACTCTGGAGCCGGATAGGCATAATACACGCCGGCTGTTTTCTCAGGAGAAGCCAGCATTTCCTCCTTTGTGGTCTGTGCCGCTGCTGGCAATGCTGCCGCCAGTGCCACGCAAGCAATCAATAATTGTCTCATAGATAATATAAAAATAGTTGGTTGTTTGTCTTTCGTCTTTTAAGTTGCTTTCTACCAGCCTCCAGAAGCGCCTCCTCCACCGGTGGAGCCTCCTCCGAAACTTCCTCCGCCTCCGAAGCCACCACCTCTGGAGCCGCCACCCATCGGAAGGATTACCACAGGTGCAGCAGTCTTGGGGATTTCGTAGTAGATTTCCGATTTCTTTCCGCAGTTGCGGCAAATGTATGTGCGCATACCGTAGCCGCAGCTGGTGGTGTCTGGCTGTGAGAAAATGCGGTCGCTTTCAAGATACGATGTGCGGGCGTGGCATTGCTGACATTCGCTGTATATGGTGCGCTTGTTGGGGAATGGGTACACGTCAACTTCGCCGCACGTGTCGCAGAGCCACACATCGTAGTCTATCGATTCGAGCTGTTCTTCAAGATCCTGTGCCGGAGTCAGATATTTGTTGTCTTCGTCTTCCTGCAGTTTGTGCATCTTGGAGTGGCAGTTTTGGCATATACGCCGTCTGTTGCGGCAATAGTGCATTGTGGCGAGCAACACAATCAGTGCCGGCAGTGCCATGCCGAGAGTGAAGAATGTGGCGCAGATGTACAGTAGTTTGATTTTGTTAAGACGGTTGTAGCGATCGAAACGGCTTTTGATGCTCGGTGTGAATGCGAGAAAAAGCACATAGAGCAGCAGGATTGCGGCTGCGGACCCTGCCAGAGCCAGATAGCCGTAGAATGGGTGGTAGTTCCCTCGCAGCTCGTCGTTTTTGTATTTTGATTTGAGTTCATCCACAGCTCCGGGGGTGGTGAGCAGAGAGTCGATGCGGGCGACCGCTGAAAGCATACCGCTGTCGTAGTCGCCTTCGCGGAAATGCGGCACCATGTTGTCGCGGATTATGCGTCCGCAGATGATGTCGGGGAGAATGCCCTCTGCTCCGTATCCGTTGCGTATCACGGCTTTGCGTTCTTCTGTGCTGACAAGCACCAGCACGCCGTTGTTGTTGTCCTTCTTTCCGATGCCCCAATGGCGGAACAGTGCCGTTGCATAGTCGTCGATGTCGTTGCCGTCGATAGAGTTGACCACCACTGCCACTACTTCAGCCGACGATGACTGCCAAATGTGGGCGATGCTTCGGTTGAGACTGTCGACGGTGGCTTGGCGCAGCACTCCGTCGGGGTTGGACACATATTGGGTCTTGTCGGTCAGGTGCACGTTGGGTATTTCCTCAATGCTGTATGCCATGGCTGCGATCGCAGTCATGGTGATAAGAATTATTGTGGTTGAAAGTCTTCTCAAGTACATAGTTTTGATATTGTTTATACTGCCGGCAGGCTCAAGCCGTTGAGCTTGCGGAAAAGGTCAAGGGCATAGACGTCGGTCATGCCGGAGATGTGGTCGAGCACTGATTGTATCTTGCCGTAAGTTGTCGGCGAGCTGGTGTCGTATTGGTGTGGTATGCGGCTGAGCAACAGGCGAGAATAGTTCTTTTCAGGAAGCAGCACTGCGTCAATCAGCCGGTCGAGCAGAAACGTAATAATCTGGTTTCCGGCAAGTTCGATGTCGACAACGTCGGGCGAGTTGTAGATTTTTCTCCAAGCCGTGCGTGAGCATTCGGCGTAGCCGTTGCGTGCCACCGGCGATATGTGGTCGATCAGGCATCCCTCAAATTCACCGTTTAGGATGCATTCTTCGTTGTCGACAAACACTTTTGCGCATTCGCCAACCAATTCTCCCACCACACACGACCGAAGGTATGCCACTTTCTCATTGTCGTCGTCGATGTTGTCAAGCACACCGGTTATGTGCCTGCAGCGCTCGGGATTGAAAAATCCGGTGAGCAATGTGGTCACTTCCTCGATGCCTAAGATTTTAAGCTTGTGGGCGTCCTCTATGTCCATCACCTGATAGCAGATGTCGTCGGCAGCCTCCATCAGATATACAAGCGGATGGCGTGCAAACACGTCGGCCGATTTCTCGATGAGCCCGAGCTCGGTGGCAACCATGCGGAAGCAGTCGAGTTCTGACTTGAAAAATCCGAATTTGCCGTGTTTTGGTGTTGTTGTCGACGTGTATGGATATTTTACGATGGCAGCGAGCGATGAATAGGTCATGGCAAGTCCGCCCTCGCGCCGTCCGCGGAATTGGTGGGCGAGCAGGCGGAATGAGTTGGCGTTGCCGTCGAAGTTTACAAAGTCGTTCCACTCGGCTTCGGAGAGCAGAGGCTTAATGGCTTGTCCACGCCCCTCTGAGAAGTATGTCGCTATGGTGCGTTCGCCGGAGTGTCCGAAAGGGGGGTTGCCCATGTCGTGGGCAAGGCATGCGGCGCCTACAATTTCAACAATGTGGCTGAGCTTCTCGGCGGCGGCAGTGCCTGCATATTTTGGTTGCAGCTGGATATACACCTCGTTGGCGAGCGATTTGCCCACGCTTGACACTTCCAGACTGTGTGTCAGACGGTTGTGGACAAAGATGCTGCCAGGTAGCGGAAACACTTGCGTCTTGTTCTGCAATCGGCGGAAAGGGGATGAAAAGACAAGCCGGTCAAAGTCGCGCTGGAAATCGCTGCGCGTTTGTGCCGACGAGGTGCGGTAGCGCTCCATTCCGAGCCGCTTGTTGCAGATGAGGCGTTCCCACTGCATTGCTTGTTTCGTGGAATCTGTCATTTACAAATAAACTATTGTTGTTTTGGCAACTATAGTGCAAAATTAGCGATATGCGTGCAATTTTCCAAATTGCATAAAATGAAAAAGTGACGCCTACTTCTCCACTGTGATGCGGATGTCGTATGCCATAAGTTTGTAGCTTATGCTGTAGGGTGTTGCCGGACGGTTGGGCTTGCGTGAGTTTGCATAGTAGAAGGAGTGCTGCTTGTCGAAAGTGCGGATGCTCAGCTGCCGCATTTGCCCGGAAGGAATGTCGCATGGCACTTCATAGGTTGCTTCTTTTATGATTTGTCCGGTCAGTGCGTTTGTATACTGGAACTTCAGCGTCAGGTGTGAAATGAGGAAAGGCGTCTGGTTGTCGACAAAGAACGACTCAAACGCGTCGTTGACCGTCTTCTTGTAGCCCGACAGGATTATTTTGTCGGCAAACGAAGCGGTGTCGTTTTCCGCATTGATTGTCTTCATCAACAATGTCTTTTCCGAGATGCCTGCCACAGGACGTGTGGTGTTGGTTTTGGCCGACGCCAAAAGGGCAATGGCTGCAGAGAGTATGATAAACGCTTGACGCATAGTCTTAGAATATTAAGATTTCTTTTTTGTCTTCAATTTTGTGGAGGCCGGGTGTTATTTCGGTCGATTGGATTTGAGGGTAAACTCTCACTCCTCCGAACACCGATGGCAGAAAACGCGTCAGGTTTACGGATATGTGCATTTTCAGACGTCGTTTTTGGATGAGTATCGATCCGTCGCCCAGTTCTGCCACGCATTCCACAGGAGATGTCAGCTTGTCACCGTCGACCACAGAGTAGAGCCACATCCGCATCTTTGATTTGTTTGCCGTTGTGGTCAGATAGCCGATTACGGTGCCGCAGTCGATGGCTTCGTTTTCCGCCTCTACGGCAATAAGCTGATAGTTGAATTCCGATGATTTCCTGATTGCCACCACCATTTGTTCCTCTGGATAGTTCCATAGTCCGGTCAGGTTGTCGGTCGTTCCGTCGAGGATTCTGCGCGTGGCGTCGATGCGCGAGGCATAGCCCGGCAGCACCGTCGCTGTGTCGGGGATTTCAATTGCCGCTGCGCATTGGAAGCAGGCAATGAATGCAGACAGTATGCAGGCGGCAGCGAGGCGCATTTATCGGAATTTATATTGAAGGCCGAAACTGAACACTTCCTTGAATTGCCAATGAGAATTGTTGCTGTCGGAAAGCTTCTGTGAGTCGTCGAAGCGCACGTGGGCATAAATCTGCGTTGACAGGAATTTGTTGATTGAGAAGCTCAGAGTGGTTTCCCAGTCGCCTTGCAGATACGAATAGTCGGAGAACGCGAATATGCGCGAGCTGAGCGAGATGTTGCGGGTCATTGCCCATCCGAATTTCACCTCGCCGCTCGAACCGACCTGATGCTCTAATTTGTCGGGGTGGAGCATTTCGCCGTTGTCGTCGAGCAGCTTGTAGTTGGCGCGCCACATTTTCATATTGTAGGAAAGTGGCGACAGCGAGGCGTCGAACGCCACGTTGCCACGTTTGTTCTTTGTGCTGTATGCCATACCGATACCGGCGTTGAGTTCGCCCGGAGTGAGCAGCGACGCCGTCATCTTCCACGTGTTGGTCTGGAAGTTTTGCAGCAGCTGTGTCTTGAACTGCATGTTCATGCTGTAGTAGAACTTTTTGGTAGCCTTGACACCGAACTGCAGGTTCAATTGAAACAAATCCTCATTGATGTTGTAGCCTCTCAGTTCGTCGGCGGGAGCCGAGTTGACACCGAGTTTGTATTGCGTGGTCAGGTCAAACAGCAAGCGGGGGTGCAGTGTTTGGTTCAGTTTCAAATTGTACCACAGATGAGCCAGAAGGTTGATGTTTTTTTCGCCGCCTTGATACCAGTTGTCGGTCATATACGCTTGTGAGAACTGTAGCGTGGCGTCGAAGGCGTGTATCCAGTTTTTGCGTTTCAAATCATGTTCGGGAGCGGCTTCCGGAACTTCAAGTTTGCGCACCTCGATGGTAAGGATGTTTTTCTTCACGTCGAGTTTCGCCTCATATTGTTTCGGAGGCTCGGGCAGCATGCTCAGGTTGTAGGGGACGAGCCATGGCGATTCCACGGCGAGACGTTGCAGATGCTCGTTCTCGAAGCGGTTTCGCCAAGAGAGGTTTTCAATCCATTCATTGTCGATTTCTATTGTCGGCATTTCGTGTTTTGTCAGCGATGCGACAGTGTCGGGCTGTTCCAGAGCCATCGGCTGCATCATCTTGTATGACGTGAACACCACTGGCAGAAACATGATGTTTGGGCGGTTGATGTCGGAGAGGGCGGCAATGGAGTCGGCGGTGTGAAGAAGAGATTCCGAATTGTCCACAGCGACGATTTCGCATTCAGGTGTTGTCCCTTTCTTCAACTTATTTGCCAGAGAGCGGCTGTTGAAGTAGTTTTGGGCGGATGCTGTGACAGCCATTGCAGCCAGCAGCGTGAATGACAGTGCGTATTTTAATATTCTCATTGTTTTGGATTGTCGTTTTTTTGTTTGTCAAGCACTTCGAGTGCCTTTTCAATATCGCGGCGGAAAACGAATATACGGGTCATTCCCAAAGACGTCCCTGGCATGGCGAACACTGTCGACAGCGTTTCGCCAACTATTTCCGAAGGTATGCCGTATTCATCCAGCACGCCCTTGACTATGTGGGCGTCGGGGATTGGCATAGAGCCTAAAAGAATCAAATCATCGGGTTTGTTCATATCGCAGATATTTTTATGCAAAGATAATGCAAATTGAATGCATAATATCAAGCTTGCTCAATTTTCTTTCCCGAAGCGCCGCCTATTTTATCACGAGTTGGTGTCCAGAATAGCATATCATAAACAACTCCGCTCGCAAGAGATGTTTGTGGGCGGAGTTGTCTATGTTGTTATAATAAAACCTGTCGGCTCTTATTTTATGCCGTTACGGTCGAGCGCGCGGCGATAGCGTGCGGCGTTTTGCTGATGTTCGGCATACGAAGCTGAGAAATTGTGGCTTCCGGAGAAATCCTCCTTTGCACACATATAGATATAATCGTTCTGAGGCGCGTTGAGCACAGCGTCGAGTGTTGATTTCTCAGGCATTCTGATAGGACCCGGCGGCAATCCCTCCACGAAGTAGGTGTTGTATGGTGACTGCGTTTTTATATGCTCCAGCGTGATGCGTCGCAGGGTCGGGTCGCCGACTGCAAACTTGGCGGTCGGGTCGCTTTGCAGTTTCATGCCTTTCTCAAGACGGTTGAGGTATAGCCGCGCTATGGTGGCTTTTTCCGGTTTATAGGCGGTTTCGGAGTCAACGATTGATGCCAATGTTGACACCTCCACCTTGGTCAGACCCAATTTCTGAGCCTTCTTTTCGCGGTCGGTTGTCCAGAAAGCCTTGTATGCCGAGTTCAGTTTGTTCAGCAGATTGTCGGCTGTTATCGACCAGTAGACTTCATAGGTGTCGGGGATGCACATTGCTGGGATTGTTTGCTGGTTGAATCCGAGCGACTGGCAATAAGTGCTGTCGGTCATCAGTTTCAGCAGGTCGTCTTTTTTGAGAGCCAGTTGTTTCGACGCATTTTCAGCAAATTCATCCACCGTGCGCACATTGTTGAATGTGAATTTAATTGGAGTCTGCGCCCCCGACGACAGTGCCTTCCACAATGACAGTGCGCTCATTCCTTTTTCCACCTTGTACGCACCGATGCGTGTCGACGGGTCGATGTCGCGCACGGCAGTCAGCAATTCCACTTTGTCGGCAATGCTTTTCCCGAATCGTGCGGCGATGGTGTCAGTCAGTTGCTCTTTTGTCATTTCCGGACGCACATACAGCATTCCATCCCGCTCGGCGCTTGCCGTCAGCAGAGAAATCAGCAATGCCGCGCCTGCCATGATGATGACAAGCGCGACAATGAGTGCGATAAATTTTTTACGTTTAGTTTGTTCTGACTTTTTCAGAGTCTTTTTCTTCTTCATATTTCAAATATAGTAATAACCTAAATTCCGTAGCACAGAATCGTATAGTAGCGCGGATATCCTCCGTCCGATGTCATGTGGTTGTAGGCAAGCGACACGTAGTGGCTGCCGTTGCGGTCATACCAAGTGACTGTTTTCTCTCCGTTGCGGTATTTTTGCGTTGCCGGCAATCCGTATTGGCTGCATATTTGCGAATATAGATTGTCGAAGCGCGAAGAGTCGTAGCCATAGGTCGACTGATAAAGTCTGGCAGACTGCATTCGTCCGCTTGAATCGTAGATAACAACACCGTCGTCCCACGAATAGTTCATCTCATAGACATTTCTCAGATAAACCTCGTTGTTGTTGTAGCCGTCGATGTAGTATCCGTCTCTGCGCAGATTGTCGATGCTGATGTTGATACTGATGCCGAACGGAAGTCCGAACACGGCGGTCAACATAGGTGCGGTAGGACATGGTCTGAACGCAGGCGGCGGCACTGGACGCGGGGCTGGCCGTACTATAGGCCGGTATGGACGTGGCGGCGGTGGCGTTGGATGAAATCCGTGGTGATGGTTTGTCGAGCCTGGATTCCCCGGATGTCCGTAATGCCCGGGATTTCCAGGATTCCCCGGATGTCCGTGGTGGCTGCTGTTCGGGCGGTCGTAACGGTCGTTGCCTGGACGGTCGTAACGGTTGTTGCCTGGACGGTCATAACGGTCGTTGCCTGGGCGGTCATGATGCTTGTTGTCCGGACGGTTATGACGGTTGTTTCCTGGTTGTCTTTGCGGATTGCTGTCGGGACGGCGTCCTCCGCCGGGGTTTCCGGTGGTTGTTCCTCCGCGGTAGCCGGTGTGCTGTGCTACCATATCGGTAGCCGGCATCGATAATGCCAGAGCCAGTACCATTGCCAAATAATTCATCCGTTTCATAATTCTATAATTTGGGTTGTTAGTATCTATGACCACGAAAAAGTCCGATGGTTTAACTATGAATTGTTAAAATGTTAAATTTTACGGATGGTTGGTTTGTATTGTTGCGCACTGTTGTCAGTCTTCAAAATTTGCTGCAAGTCCGCCTTGCGACGTTTCTTTGTAGAGGCTTGGCAGGTCGTGTCCTGTGCGCTTCATCACCTCGACCACTTGATCGAAACTCACGCGGTGGCGTCCGTCGGTGAAGTTTGCATAAGAGTTGGCGTCGAATGCACGGGCGGCGGCGAAGGCGTTGCGCTCGATACAAGGAATCTGCACAAGGCCGCACACGGGGTCGCACGTCAGTCCGAGGTGGTGTTCGAGTCCCATCTCGGCTGCATATTCAATTTGCGATTCGGTGCCGCCAAACAGCTGGCAGGCAGCGGCTGCCGCCATGGCGCATGCCACGCCCACTTCTCCTTGACATCCCACTTCCGCACCAGATATTGATGCGTTGGTTTTGGCAACGTTGCCGAAGAGTCCGGCGGTGGCAAGAGCCCGCACAATGCGCTCGTCGCTGATGTCGTGGGCTGTCTTGATGTGGTAGAGCACGGCTGGCATCACGCCGCACGACCCACATGTTGGAGCGGTGACAATCCGTCCGCCACAGGCATTCTCTTCAGATACGGCAAGGGCGTAGGCATAGATGAGTCCGCGGCTTTTCATGCTGCCCGACATTCCGCCGGAACGCACGTAGTAGGTGAGGGCTTTGCGGCGCAGCCCGAGTCCGCCGGGCATCACTCCCTCGGCGTTGAGCCCGCGTTCCACGGCTTTCTGCATGGTGTCCCACACTTCGCGCAGATATTCAATTATTTCTTTGCCTTCGCATTGCTCCACGTATTCCCAAAAGGAGTATCCTGTCGAGTCACACCATTGGAGGATGTCGCTGATGTGCGACATTTCGTAGACTTTGCGCTCTGTCTGCTCGTTGAAATGCTCGTTGGCGAGAGTGCCTCCGCCGATACTGAACACCGTCCAGGAGTCTACGGTGCTGCCGTCGGTGCCAAGAGCTTCGAATTTCATGCCGTTGGGGTGGAATTTAAGGAATACATCGGGTTTCCACACGATTTCCACTTCTCCTTTTTGCGACAGGGTGTCGATGATTGCCTGATCGGTAAGGTGGCCGCGTCCGGTGGCGGCGAGGCTTCCGTAGAGTGTCACTCGGAAATGGTCGGCATCCTTGCCCTCCGCGCTTTTCAGAAAGATGCTTGCTGCGCGTTTCGGACCCATCGTGTGGCTGCTCGACGGCCCGTGGCCTATGCGGTAGATTTGTTTTATCGAATCCATAGTGTTCTTAATAAAAAGGTCAATCAGTCGGGACGCGGCTGATTGACCTTGGATGTCGTTTTATTGTCCTGTTTTTATTTTACTCTCAGCACCTTTCCCGGATTAATGCGGCTCTTGGTGCTGATTCCGTTGAGTTTGCAAAGCTTGTTGACTGTCGTGCCGTGGGCGTTGGCGATGGAGTAGAGCGTGTCGCCCTTCTTCACGCGGTAGGTTTGGCGCGAGCCGTCGGCATACGGATTGTCCTGCTTGTGCGCTTTCTCGGCATATGTCACGCTGCTGCTTGGAGCATAGTTGCGTGCCTGTGTGTATGTGCCTTTGTTAAACGTATAGTAGTCGGTATGCGTAGTCTGGTTTGCGAAGTCGAAGATTGCGCAAGGGTTGATTGCGTAGCCCATGAAACGCGTTTCGAAGTGGAGGTGCGGACCTGTGCTGCGTCCGGTGCTTCCGCCGAGGGCGATAGGGTCGCCGACATTCACTGTCTGGTTCGGCTTCACGAGGAAGCGCGAGAGGTGGCCGTATACGGTTTCCAAACCATTGGCGTGGCGCAGGATTACGTAGTATCCGTATCCGCCGCGTTCAAATCTTGTCAAACGCACTTTTCCGGCAAATGCCGCGCGCACGGTGTCGCCGGTGTTGAGTTTGAGGTCGACGCCTTTGTGCTGGCGTCTGAATCGTGGACGGTAGCCGTAAGGCGAGGTGATGAAGCCAGGGACAGGCATTGCGTAGTCAGACACATCGATACGCACGTTGTTTGGCACCGCATGGTGGGCGTAAGGGTTGACGAGGCTGCTGTTCCAGCCTTCGGTATAGATGTCGATTTCCGGCTCCTGTTCGTCTTCGAGGAGCTCGTTCATGAATTCGCGTGTCTCCTGCACCTTTATCTGGTCGCTCATGTCGCGCTGTGAAGCGATGAGGTCATGGTGCATGTTGCTGTGGGCAGAAACTGAACGCAGTTTCTGAGCCGCTATTGTCAGCGAGCAGCAAAGAAATGCGCCGATGCCTATTAGTTTTGTTATCCTGTTTATGATCATCGTCCCGATGTTTTCTTTTGGTTTGCTGTTTTAATGTTTAAAGTTCGTCGTCGGCATAGAGATACTTGAGCATCGGTGTCTCGTAGTCGGTGATTTCCTCCGGCTTGAAGAAGCGTCGGATTTCAATCTCGGCATTCTCTACAGAGTCGGAGGCGTGGACAATGTTCTGCTGTCCGCTCATGCAAAGGTCGCCGCGGATGGTGCCGAGCTCGGCGTGGCGTCCGCGGGTGGCGCCGGTCATTTTGCGCACCACGTCGACAGCCTCAAGGCCTTTAAGGCACATCACAACTACAGGTGAAGCCTGCATCGACTTTACGATTAATGGGAAAAACGGTTTGTCTGCCAAGTGAGCGTAATGTTCGCGGAGGACTTCATCGGAAAGAGTCATCATTTTCATGCCGATAATGATGAGACCTTTCTTTTCAAAGCGAGAGATAACTTCGCCTGCCAATCCTCTCAGCATAGCGCTTGGTTTAAGTATGACTAATGTTTTTTCCATGTTTTGCGATATTGTATTTTTTCTAAACGACTTCCAAAGATATATATTTATCTGCAAACAGCAAAATAGTAAAAGTGCTAAATCGATTGATTTTCACATTATTTGTGATTTTCACAATCGATTTAGCACAATTTTTGCCGAAAAAACCAGCCTATTTAAGCACCACTTTTTGGCTGAGCCTTCTTCCTTTTGTCGTCTCGGCGATGGCGGTTTTTAGGATTCGCGCATGTGTTGTTATGATTGTCGCTATTGCAAATGGTGCGGCTTTCCCCTCGTTTTAACTGATTTTGCTCCAATCCACTTTTTTGTTGAAAAAGCGGTGTAGCTGCTCGGCGAGGATGCGGTTTTGAGGCGTCTGGAGATTGGGGTCGTCGGCGAGAACTGCCTCGGCAGCCTCGCGGGCGATGTTGAGAATCTGACCGTCGGAGCCGAGGTTGGCTATGCGCAGGTTGAATGCGATGCCGCTCTGCATGGTGCCTTCGATGTCGCCCGGACCGCGCAGCTGCATGTCGGCTTCGGCGATTCGGAATCCGTCGGTGGTCTCGGTCATGATTTCAAGACGCTGGCGTGTTTCTTTGGCGATGTTGGGTTTCGTCATCAGGATGCAGTACGACTGGTCGGCTCCGCGTCCCACGCGTCCGCGCAGCTGGTGCAGCTGCGACAGTCCGAAACGCTCGGCGTTTTCAATCACCATCACCGAGGCGTTTGGCACGTTGACGCCCACCTCGATAACCGTAGTAGCCACAAGAATCTGTGTCTGCTTGCTGGCAAACAGCTGCATCTGGCAGTCTTTTTCGGCAGGTTTCATCTTGCCGTGCACAAAGCTCACTTTGTAGCTGCGGAACGTGTTTCTGATATATTCAAATCCCTCCTCGAGCGCTTTCAACTCGAGCTTCTCGTTTTCCTGGATAAGAGGATACACGATGTATGCCTGTCGGCCGATCGACAGTTCGTGGCCGATGAGCCGGTTCACCCACTCGCGGTTGTTCTCGTAGCGCAGTATGGTTTGTATCGGCTTGCGTCCGGGCGGCAGTTCGTCGATTACCGACACGTCGAGGTCGCCGTAGACGGTCATGGCAAGCGTGCGCGGGATAGGCGTGGCTGTCATCACAAGCACGTGCGGCGGATTGAAGTTTTTCTTCCACAGACGGGCGCGTTGCGCCACGCCGAAGCGGTGTTGCTCGTCGATAATCACCAGTCCGAGGCATCGGAACTCCACGTTGTCCTCAATCACGGCGTGTGTTCCGATGAGAATGTGTATGGAGCCGTCGGTCAGTCCGGCGTGTATCTCGTCGCGTTTTTTCTTTTTTGTGGAACCGGTGAGCAGCTCCACGCGCACGCCTATCTTGCCTGCCATGGCGCTGAGCGACTCATAGTGCTGTGTGGCGAGAATCTCTGTGGGAGCCATCAGGCATGTCTGGAATCCGTTGTCGACGGCAATCAGAGCCGACATCAGCGCCACTATTGTCTTGCCGCTTCCCACATCGCCTTGCAGCAGGCGGTTCATCTGACGTCCGCTTCCGAGGTCGGCGCGGATTTCGTGCATCACGCGTTTCTGCGCCCCCGTAAGGGGGAATGGCAGCACATCACTGTAGAAACGGTTGAAAAATTCACCGATGCGAGAGAAGACAAAGCCTTTCTGCTGTGCCTTGCGGCCGTTGGCTATGCGCAGTATGTTGAGCTGGATAAGAAACAACTCTTCAAACTTAAGCCGCAGTTTTGCCTTGTTGAGAAGGTCGACCGACTTCGGAAAGTGGATATTTTCCAGCGCGTCGCGCAGCGGAATCAGGTGATAGCGTTCGGTCACGGTCTGCGGCAGCGTTTCCGGAATGAACGCGGTCTTTGTCAGCAGGTTGGAGATGAGCGTCTGGAATGTTTTTGATGTAAAGCCGCGATTGCGCAGCTTGTCGGTCATGTTGTAGGCTCCGCGCAGTCCGTGCGGCTCGTTGCCGGGCACCGACGTCTCTATTTCAGGATGCGCGAGGTTGAAGCGGCCGTTGAAAATTGACGGTCTTCCGAAAATCACGTATTCCACCCCGGTGCGGTAGTTCTCAGCCACGAATTTTATGCGGTTGAACCACACCACGTCGATGGTGCCGGTGCCGTCGGAAAACAATGCCTGCATTCTGCGCTTCGCGCCTTCGCCTACGGTTGTCATCGTGACAAACCACCCCTTCAGTTGAATGAACGGCATGCCCGATTCCAGCTCGCGTATCTGGAATATCCGGCTGCGGTCAACATATCTGAACGGGAAGTAGTAGAGCAGGTCGTAGAACGTGCGGATGTGGAGCTGCTCTGCAAGCAACTCCGCGCGTTTCGGACCCACTCCGGTCAGAAATTTTATGTCTATTTCGTCAAGCCTGCTCATTGCTGTCGGCGGAGAGTATCCATTCGGCGGTGTTGATGTCCATAGGGTGTGTGATTTTGATGTTGTTCACATCGCCGGGATATAGAGTCACCGGTGTGCCTCTGAACTCCACTACCGACGCATCGTCGGTGAAAAGCGGGCTGAAGGCGGTGGTGTAGGCTTCTTTCAGAATCTCAACGCGGAATGTCTGCGGTGTCTGTACGGCTACAAGCGACTCGCGGCTCACGTTGTGGCTGCCGTTGCGGTCAAGCTGGCGTATGCTGTCGGTGACGGGCACTGTGGGAATAGCCGTGCCACACCGTGCCGCTGTCTCGAAGCCGGCGGCAATCACCTGTCGGCTGACAAGCGGACGCGCTCCGTCGTGCACGGCGACAAGGCATTCTGTCTCGTTGATGGCAAACAGGGCGTTGCGCACCGACTCGAAGCGGTTTGCTCCGCCTTCCACCACTTTGTGGGGAACGTCAAAATTGCGCGAGGCGCAGAGGTCGCCCCACAGCGTGAGGTGCTCAGAGGGAAGCGCCACAACAATGTTGATGTCCCGGTCGTAGTCGGCGAATGCCTTGATAGTGCGCATCAGCACAGGCACACCGCCGAGAGGAACGAACTGCTTTGGCAGTGTCGAGCCGAATCTCGTTCCCGAACCGCCAGCCACTATGATTGCGTATTTTTTCATTTCTGTAAAAAATTAGTCTACAAAATAAAGAAAAACTAATGAATTTGCCAAATCCTGAGTCTATGCCGTGGAGATTGTCAACTTTTTCTGCTACCTTTGTCGTTATGGAAAATGAATTTTCGTCGTCGTTGCTTGAGAATGCGGTCAATGAGATGGCCAAATTGCCAGGTATAGGCCGTAAAACGGCGTTGCGCCTGATTCTGCATCTGTTGCGTCAGGACAAGACTGCCGCGTTGTCGCTCGGCGATTCGATTATAAAATTGCGCGAGGGCATACGCTATTGCTCGGTGTGCCACAATATATCGGAAACCGACCGTTGCCCGATATGCTCCGACACGTCGCGCGACGCGTCGACCGTCTGTGTGGTTGAAAACGTGAAGGATGTGATGGTGGTGGAGAACACCCGCCAGTATCATGGCCTTTATCACGTGCTCGGCGGACTGATTTCGCCGATGGACGGCATCGGACCGCAGGACGTGGAGATTGAAAGCCTCGTGAAGCGGGTGGAGGCCGGCGGCGTAAAAGAAGTGATATTGGCACTGAGTGCCACGATGGAGGGCGACACGACGAATTTCTACATTTTCCGCAAACTTGCCGGCAGCGACTTGCGGATCACGATGCTGGCGCGCGGTGTGGCTGTGGGCAACGAGATTGAGTATACAGATGAGGTTACGCTCGGACGGTCAATCCAGAACCGCACGCTGTTTACCGACAGTTTCAACAACTCTACTAAATGAATGGAATGGAAGCAGGACACGGTGATATAGACGTTTCGATAGTGATTGTCAACTACAGGGTGAAGTATTTCCTTGAGCAGACGGTGCGTTCGGCAAAGGAGGCGCTGGCTGGATTCTCGGGCGAGATTATTGTGGTCGACAACAATTCCGGTGACGACTCGATAGAACATTTGAGAAAGTGTTTTCCCGATGTGATTGTGATAGAAAACAGGGAGAATGCCGGTTTCGGACGTGCCAACAACCAGGGGTTCGCCATTGCCCGCGGCAAATTCACGCTGATATTGAACCCTGACACTATAATTGGCAGCCACACGCTGCGCGACTGTATGGATTTCTACGACAAGCATGCAGACGACTGTGGCGGTATCGGGGTGTGTATGCTCGACGGAAACGGACGGTTTCTGCCGGAGTCGAAGCGGGCGTTCCCGACACCTTGGGTGTCGTTCTGCAAAATTTTCGGACTGTCGTCGCTGTTTCCGAAATCGCCGCTGTTTGCCAAATATCATTTGCGCTATCTGCCTTACGACCGTCCGCATCGTGTCGACATCCTCAGCGGTGCGTTTATTTTCATACGCACCGATCTGCTGCGCAGCATTGGCGGATTTGATGAGGATTTCTTTATGTATGGCGAGGATATCGACTTGTCTTACCGCATTGTGAAAGCTGGCTATTCAAACTACTATATTCCGTCGCCAATAATACATTACAAAGGCGAGAGCACTCAGAAAAATTCATATCGCTATGTGAAGGTGTTCTACGAGGCTATGCAGATTTTCTTCCGCAAGCATTATCCGCACTACAGTCTGGTCTATGGAGCGGTGATACGCTTTGCCATCAGTCTGCGCTCATGGATGGGGCTTGCTCACAGGTTTGTGGACCGCTTGCTGCCCAAAAAGCAGTCTGAAGTGGAATACTATGATTATGTGGAGGCGGTGACTGATGAATATCTTGAAATCAGAAATGCATTGAAGGTGCCTTATGATGAGTATTGCATTGTGCGCGACCTGAGCACACACCGTTTTTTCAGCAGCAGGGTTTTTGTGGTGTTTGACAACCGCAAATGCTCTTATTCGGAAACGATAAAGGCGATATACCGGTTTTCGCGCAGGAATATGGACTTTGCAACCTATTTGTCGGAGTCGAAGGTGATGATAACTCCTAAAATGTAGAAACCGACATGCTTGACAACGGAAAGGTTTATCTGCGGGCTCTCGAGCCTACCGACATCGATGTGATTCATCGGTGGGAGAACGATTGCGACTTGTGGCGTTTTGGATGTGCGACGGCTCCATTCTCGCGCCATCAGATTTGGGAATATCTTAAAAACTACACTGCCGACATTTTTGCACAGAAGCAACTTCGGATGATGGTGTGCTTGAAAACTGCCGACAATGCTGTGGGGATGATTGACCTTTTCGATTTCGATCCGGTGAACCGACGGGCGGCTGTCGGACTGTTGATTGACCGTGAATATCAGCGGCAGGGAATAGGCGGGGATGCGATGGCGCTCTTGTTGGAGTATGCCCGCGACGTGCTTCATCTGCATCAGGTGTATGCGGTTGTGGCAGCCGACAATGCTCCGAGCCTGTGGATGTTTGAAAAGGCAGGTTTTCGCAATGCGGGCACTTTGCACGACTGGCTTCTGCGTGCCGACGGCGGATATGTCGACGCTTTGCAGATGCAGCTTATTGTTGACTGACGGCCTTTTTCTGCGTGTTTGGAAGAAGTCCTGCCACGATGCCGAGCAGCGGCGAGAACGAACTGACAAGAAATATATACTCCACACTTGTGCGGTCGGCAAGCCATCCGAAGAAAGCCGAACCCACACCGCCGAGTCCGAACATCAGTCCGAAAAACACCCCTGAAATCATACCGATTTTGTCGGGCATAAGGTCGGTGGCGTAGACCACTATGGAGGAGAATGCCGATGAAATCACAAGCCCTACCACTATGGCGAGTGCGATGGTCCATCCGAACGACGCAAACGGAAGCATCAAGGCAAACGGAGCGGCGCCGAGGATGGATGCCCAAATCACGTATTTGCGGCCGAAACGGTCGCCGAGCAGTCCGCCGCCGAGTGTGCCTATGGCCGATGCGCCGAGAAAGGCGAAGAGGCAGAACTGCGATGCTTGTACCGAAATGTGGAATTTGTCAATCAGGAAGAAGGTGAAATAACTTGTCATACATGACAGGTAGAAATATTTCGAGAAAATCAGTACCACAAGAATTGCAAGAACCCAATGCACGCGTCGGCGCGACAGGTGGATGAACGGTTGCGGTGTGGCTTTTTTATGCAATGTGGCGTTTAAAAGCCGGCGCTTGTACCAAGAGCCGATGTGCAGCATCGTGAGGATGGCTATGACAGCCACAATCGAGAACCAGCCGATTGAGCGCTGGCCGAACGGTTGTACCACGAGTGCCGCAAGAATCGGGCCGAGGGCATTTCCGCCGTTTCCGCCAACTTGAAAGATTGACTGCGCAAGGCTTTTTTTGCCGCCCGACGCCATCTGTGCCACTCGCGACGCTTCGGGGTGAAACACCGACGAGCCGAGTCCGATGAGGCTTACAGACAGGATGATGAGTGTGAATGTGCCGGCAAAGGCGAGCGACAGCAGTCCGGCAAGCGTGAAGCACATGCCAATGGCGAGGGCATAAGGGCGCGGATGGCGGTCGGCATAGAATCCAGTGAACGGCTGCAGAATCGACGACATCATTTGAAAAAACAGCGTGATGATGCCTATCTGCGCGAACGAGAAGCCGTAGCTGTCTTTTATTATAGGGTAGATTGACGGTATGACCGACTGTATCATGTCGTTCATAAAGTGGGAAAGCCCGGCGCACACCAGAATGGAGAATGCTGTGCTTTCGGCAGCCTGCTGATTGCTTGTATTTTGATTGTAGACCATTGTTTGTTATTGCTCTTTTTCTGAAAGTTCGAGCCAGCGCATCTCTTTTTCGTCGAGGGCGTCGATGATTTCCTGCATGCGCCTTGACCGTTCGGTAATCTCGTCAACGCTGAGCGACGCGCCGCTGAGGTCGGCCTCTATTTGCTTCTTTTCTTCCTCAAGCGAGGCAATGTCGGCAGAAAGCGAGTCAAACTCCCTGCGCTCCTTGAATGTCATCTTGTTGGCATACGTGCGTTGTTGGCGTTGAGCTTTGGGCTCTTCTTTCTTCGGCTTTTCCTCTTCTTTTTTCTGGAGCGTCTTCCACTCGCGGTAGTCGGAATAGTTGCCGGGGAAATCCTTGACCACGCCGTTGCCTTCAAACACAAACAAATGGTCGACGGTGCGGTCGAGGAAGAAGCGGTCGTGGCTCACGATTATCACGCAGCCGCGGAACTTTGTGATGTAGTCTTCCAAAATGCCGAGAGTCGTGATGTCGAGGTCGTTGGTCGGTTCGTCGAGGATGAGGAAGTTGGGGGTGCGCATGAGCACGGTGGCAAGATACAGCCTCCGCTTCTCGCCTCCGCTGAGCTTGTAGATGTAGTTCTGCTGGGTTTCGGGGCTGAACAGAAACAGTTGCAGAAACTGCGATGCGGTGTAGCGCGTTTTTTCATCGATTACCACCACTTCGGCTATGCGTCTTACGGCGTCGATTACTTTGTCCTGCTCGTTGAATTGTATGCCGTCTTGGCTGTAGTAGCCGAATTTCACCGTCTCGCCGATGTCGAAATGTCCGGAGTCGGGAGCCACCTCGCCGAGGAGCATTTTTATGAATGTCGATTTGCCCACGCCGTTGTTGCCCACGATGCCCACTTTTTCATATCGTGCGAACGTGTATTCGAAGCCGTTGAGTATCACCTTGTCGCCGTATGCCTTTGTCACATCCACAGCGTCAAAGATTTTGGAGCCGATGTAGGTTGACTTCACGTTCAGCTGCACGTCGGCGTCGTCGCGTCTCACCTGTGAGCGCCGCGTGAGGTCGTGGAAGGCATCGATGCGGTATTTCGCTTTTGAGCCACGGGCTTGTGGCTGGCGGCGCATCCAGTCGAGCTCGGTGCGCAGCAGGTTTTTCACCTTTGCCAGTTCCGCACTTTGCGCCGACAGGCGTTCCTCGCGTTTCTCCAGATAGTAGTCGTAGTTTCCGTTGTAGGCATACACCTGACGGCTGTCGATTTCCACAATTTTTGAGCAGACCTTGTCGAGAAAGTAACGGTCGTGGGTCACCATCAGCAGCGACATGCGGCTGCGTTGCAGATAGCTTTCCAGCCATTCGATCATATCGATGTCGAGGTGGTTGGTGGGCTCGTCGAGAATCAGCAGCTCTGGCTCGTTGATCACCACTTTGGCGAGAGCCACGCGCTTCACCTGTCCGCCCGACAGCTGACCGACGGGCTGGTTCATATCGATGATTTTCAGTTGCGTCAGTGTCTGGCGTATGCGGTCTTCATAGTCCCATGCTCCGGCAGCGTCCATCTGCGACATCGCTTTTGCCAATGCGTCGGCATCGCCGCTTGCCAGCGCGCGCTCATAGGTGCGTATGGCTGCCGTCGGCTCGTCGTCGATCGATAGGCACGCCTCGATTACCGACAGGTTGGGGTCGAGCTCCGGCAGCTGCTTCAAGTAGCCTACGCGCAAATCGTTTCTGAACACAAGGCTGCCTGAGTCGTAGGACTCTTCGCCGGCGATTATTCGCAGCAGTGTGGTTTTTCCGGATCCGTTTTTCGCTATCAAGCCAATTTTGTCGCCTTCATAGATGCCGAACGTAACATCGGAAAACAGCACTCTGTCGCCAAACGACTTGGTCAAATTCTCTATCTGCAGAAATGATTTCATACCTATTTTTTAAACTGTGCAAAGGTACGAATTTTTATTCTAAGTTATTCTGACGTGGCGCTATTTCCGGCTCTTGAATTTCTTGATTTCTTCTTTCACTTTGGGAGCGAGGCAGAACACGGCAAGCATATTCGGAAATGCCATAACCGCAAAGGCTATGTCCATGACGCTTACAGTCAGACCGAGGGTCATCACGCTGGAAATCACAAGTGTGAGAAGGTAGAAATACAGATAGTATTTAGTGTTTTTTGAGCCAAATAGATAGGACGTGCATTTGCAGCCGTAGTATGAGTAGGAGAACATGGTCGACATGGCAAACACCACAACCATGACAAGCAGCAGGTACTTTCCGACAACGGGGATGAGGATGTCGTATGCCTCAAGGGCTATCGAGAGTCCGGCAATGCCTTCTGTGTGGAAGTTGCCTGCCATTATGATGGGTATTGCCGTAAGGGTGCAGACGAGTCCAGAGTCGATTGCCGGTCCGAGCATCGCTACGAGTCCTTCGCGCACGGGTTCGGCATTCATCGACGCTCCGTGCATCATTCCTGCCGTACCGACACCTGCCTCGTTGACATACATGGCGCGGCGTGCACCGATGATGGCTGTGCCGACAATGCCGCCGATGCCTGCCTGCAGGTTGAACGCGCCGTTGATGATGGCGGCGAATGTGGATGGCAGCAGGTCAAGATTGGTGACTATTATGTAGAGCACCATCAGGAAGTAACATCCCACCATTATGGGCACTATCTTTGTGGCAACGTTGGCTATGCGTTTCAGCCCTCCGAGCACCACGACCGACACGATGGCGCAGATACAGACACCGATGATGAAGCGCATGGTTGTGGAGTCGGCGATGCCGAGCAGCGGACTTATGCAGACGGTTGCCATTGCTTCGGTGAGCTGGTTGGCTTGCATCAGGGCAAAACTGCCCACCATTCCCGCTACGGAGAACACCACCGCAAGCGGCTTCATACGTTTGCCGAGACCTTTGGTAATCATATACATCGGTCCTCCTTGCACTTCGTCGCGGTCGTCCTTGCCCTTATACATTATGGCAAGTGTACCCTCGAAAAATTTTGTCGCCATTCCGAGAAGTGCGCTAACCCACATCCAGAAGATGGCTCCTGGACCGCCGACAACCAGAGCTATCGCCACGCCGGCGATGTTGCCCAGTCCTACGGTCGACGAGATGGTGCTCATCAGTGCCTGGAATGAGCTTATTTGACCTTCTCCCTGTTTTTTTACGCGGAGCGAATGCAGCGCAAGGCTCAGCCAACGGATTGGCAAAGCCTTGGAGTAGATGAACAGAAACAGTCCGCCGCCGATTAGCAGCACAAACAGCGGATATCCGCATATAAAGTCGCTGAAAGCGATGATGCCATCGCGTATCTGTTGTAGAAACGTCATTCTATAGATTGTGTATTTAGTCTGATTAATAATACTCTGTCAGTTCCACCGGAATTGCTTTCCCTTTTGATGCAGCAACGTCGACGATGCGCTGGTTGGGGCTGCCGCGGAAGCGCAGCTGCGTGTCGCGCAGAGCCTCGATAAAGCGTCCTTCGACCACCACGTCGATCCATTGCAGCGGTAGCTGCAATGCCGGGTCGGCTTGTATCTCGTCCCAAGTGAAACCCGTAAAACACCAAACGGTTTTTCCCAGTTCCTGCTTGATGCGCCGGCACAGTTCCGCCACCTCTTTGGGGTGGTAGAGCGGATCTCCGCCCGAGAGGGTCACGTTGAAGTCGTTGTAGCGAATGGTGTCGAGTAGCTCGTCGACAGAGGCCTCTCTGCCGCCGTCCATTGCCCAGGATTCTGGATTGTGGCATCCTGGGCAGCGGTGGTGGCATCCGGCAAGGTAGATTGACGTGCGGAGTCCCGGTCCGTCAACGCTTGTGCCTTCAACAATATCCAATACTCTTATTCTCATCTGTGGTTTTTATTTGTGAACCACGCGGTCGTTAAGTTCTGCCAGTTTGGCGCTGTTCCAGCGGTCGGTGGTGCCTACGAGGTAGCCCGTGATGCGCTGCAGCTTGTCGATTCTGTGGCTGCCGCACTTAGGGCATGTGTCGAGGTTGTCGGTGGCGTCTTCATATCCGCAGTCCATACAGCGGTTGCGGTTGTGGTTGACCGATCCGTATCCGATGTTGTACTTGTCGATGAGGTCGACGATGTCGGCGATAGCCTCTGGGTTGTGAGTTGCGTCGCCGTCGATTTCCACATAGAATATGTGTCCGCCGCGAGTGAGCTCGTGGTAGGGAGCCTCCACTTCAGCCTTGTGGCGAGGGCTACACTTGTACCATACCGGCACGTGGTTTGAGTTGGTGTAGTACTCTTTGTCGGTCACGCCTTTGATTATGCCGAACGTCTTGCGGTCGCGCTTGGTGAATTTTCCGGAAAGGCCTTCTGCCGGAGTGGCGAGCACGCTGAAGTTGTGGTTGTAGCGTTCAGAGAACTCGTTTGCCTTGCTTCGCATGTAGCCCACAATGCGCAGACCGAGCTCCTGGCTTTCCTTCGACTCTCCGTGATGTTTGCCGGTGAGCGCCACAAGGCATTCAGCCAAGCCGATGAATCCGATTCCGAGTGTGCCCTGGTTGATAACGCTCTCTACGGTCTGGTCGGGTTTCAGCTGGTCGCCTCCGTTCCATAGTTTCGACATCAGCAGCGGGAATTGCTTGGCAAGAGCCGTTTTCTGGAAGTCGTAACGCTCGCAGAGTTGTGTGGCTGTGATTTCAAGCATATTGTCGAGCTTCTTGAAGAAGGCATCGACGCGCTCTTTTTCGTCTTGGATGCCCATACATTCGATGGCGAGTTTCACGATGTTGATTGTGGAGAACGACAGGTTGCCGCGTCCGATAGATGTCTTTTCGCCGAAGCGGTTTTCAAACACGCGCGTGCGGCATCCCATTGTAGCCACTTCGTAGTGATAGCGTTCCGGGTCGTCGGCGCGCCATTTCTCGTGGAAGTTGAAGGTGGCGTCGAGGTTCACGAAGTTGGGGAAGAAGCGGCGTGCTGTCACTTTGCATGCCAATTTATACAGGTCGTAGTTGCGGTCTTCCTTCAGATAGTTGACGCCACGTTTCTTTTTCCAAATCTGGATAGGGAAGATGGCTGTGGCTCCGTTGCCCACTCCTTCGTATGTTGAGTTGAGGATTTCGCGGATAATGCAGCGGCCTTCGGCACTGGTGTCGGTGCCGTAGTTTATTGAGCTGAACACCACTTGGTTGCCTCCACGAGAGTGGATGGTGTTCATGTTGTGGATGAATGCTTCCATAGCCTGGTGTACGCGGTTGACGGTCTTGTTGATGGCGTGCTGCAGCGCACGGTCCTTGCCTTCGAGTCCGTCGAGCGGCTTTTTGATGAAGTCGTCAAGTTTTATGTCATACAGGTCGCTGAAGTCCTGACCGAAGATGGCTTCGGTGTTTTTCACTTCTTCAACAAACGATGAGCGTACGTAGGGAGCCAGATAGAAGTCGAATGCGGGGATTGCCTGTCCGCCGTGCATCTCGTTCTGAGCTGTTTCGAGGGAGATGCAGCCGATGATGCTTGCTGTCTCGATGCGTTTTGCCGGGCGCGACTCTCCATGGCCTGCCGAGAATCCGTATTTAAGCACTTTGTCGAGCGGATGCTGCACGCAGGTGAGACTCTTTGTCGGATAGTAGTCTTTGTCGTGGATGTGCAGATAGTTGCCTTTTACGGCGTCGGCTGTCTCTGGTGAGAGGAGGTAGTCGTCGACAAACGGTTTTGTTGTCTCGCTGGCAAATTTCATCATCATACCGGCTGGCGAGTCGGCGTTCATGTTGGCGTTCTCGCGTGTGATGTCGTTCGACTTCGCCTCGATGATTTCAAGGAAAATGTCGCGTGTCTTGGCGCGGCGTGCGATGCTGCGCTGGTCGCGGTAGGCGATGTAGCGTTTTGCCACTTCCTTGCGCGAACTCTTCATCAATTCAAGCTCAACGTTGTCCTGAATTTCCTCTACGCTCATTTGCTCTTTGCCGTTCATGCCGATGCGGTCGGTGATTTTCTGGATAAGCGATTCGTCCTCGCCCTTCTCCGTCGTAATCATCGCTTTGCGGATTGCCGCCTTGATTTTCTCTTCGTTGTAGCCCACGACTCTTCCGTCGCGTTTAATCACTGTCTGTATCATATTCTTGGGTTAATTATTTCAGTTTTGGATTGTGGGTTCAAAGGTAGATATTGTTTTTCAAATAACAAAGTAAATTTTTATTTTTGGAAACTTTTTGGCAATTGTTAATTTTTAACTTGCTTATAATGAGTGGAATAAAAATATTTTTGGGAAACTTTGTGTCTGAATAAGGATTTTTAGGTTTGAAAAAACGGGAAAACGGGAAGTTGGAAAACTCGGTGTGATGCGCCGTTGAAGGCTGTTGGTCACCCATCTGCAGGGATGCTGTCAAGGGATGCTGTCCCGGCAGTTTTTGTTGAGTTGTGTAGATTGTTTTTTTCGGGAGTCTTGGATTTTTTGTAATTTTGCAGTCCGCAAACAAAAATGATGAGAATCAAGAAAATTTTAATGGTTTTGACAGCGATGGTGTGTGTTGCCGTTCCGGGCAAGGCATTGTCGTTTGCACTTGATTCGGTGGCGGAGTGGGGTAAGTTTCCTCGTTTCTGTGTCAAGACCTATCGTTGGGGCGACCGTTTCTTCAATTCCTACGATTCTGCATACGTAAAAGGTACGGGCTATAAGATGAACGTGAAATTGCGCACCAACAGTTGGATTGACGACAATCGCTTTCTGATTGACCATGACTGCAAGGTGGAGATGCGTTCGCCGTCGACCAACACTATCGGTTTCGACATAACGTATCTCGCGGTGTCGCTCGGCTATGATTTCAACATCAACAAGCTGTTTGGCGGCGTTGACCGGCGCAAGTCGAAGTTCAATTTCGATTTTACGTGTGCTCTGTTTACAGCAAGCCTTTATTCTATAAAGAATGATGTGGGGATGAATCTTAAGCGGGTGGGTGACATGAAGGGCATCAATGAGAAGTTTGACGGTGTGCGCACGTCGTCGTGGGGCATCGAGGCGGTTTATTTTTTCAACAACAAACGCTACAGCTATGCGGCGGCGTTCTCAATCAGCAAACTGCAGCTGCGCAGCCAGGGCTCTTTCTTCGTGGGTTTCTCCTACAACAATCAGGACCTTAATTTCGATTTCGCGAAACTGCCGGATTATCTGAAGCCTCAATTGCCGGAGGAATGGCACTCGAGGGTGTTCACCGTCAAGGAGCAGACCTGTGGCGTGAAAGGCGGTTATGCCTACAACTGGGTGCCGGCGAAGCACTACAACATTGGCGTGAGCGAGGCTGTGATTCCGTCGGTGTCGAAAGGCGAGCAGTCGAGTGTCAATCCGGGGTGTTCGTTCCGGCTGTATAACCGCCTGAATCTTTCTGTCACATGGAACAACCGCCGATGGTTTGCCGGAATTGTGGGCAAGACGGATGTGGCTGTTGTGGCCGACAAGAAAACGATTCTTGCCAACTCGCTGTTCAGTGTGGAGATGAAAGTGGGATGGCGCTTCAATCTGTGGTAGACACACACACAGACGGTCGGTTTTGATGCTTCAGCCGTACCGCTTTTTTAGTTCCCGATATTTTGGTTTTCAGCAGATTCTTCCGGTTTGCCTTCGTGCAGCACGTAGGTGTTGTAGTATGACAGAAGCAGTGTGGTGAGCGGCAAGGCGATTATCAAGCCGAGGAATCCGAGCAGCGATCCCCAGATTGACAGCGACAGAAGGATGATTGCAGGGTTGAGCCCCATTGTCTTTCCCATGATTTTTGGCACGAGATACAGGTCTTGAATCAGCTGTACCACGCCATAGACCACCATTGCCAAAGCGAAAATCACCCAGAAGCTGGAATTTGTCTCGGCGGCATAGACCACGCACAGCAGTGTGGTGGGCAGCAGCGAGATGAGTTGCAGATACGGCACCATGTTGAGCAGTCCGATAAACATGCCCATAATGATGGCGAGCGGAAGGTCGATGATGAGGAAGCCGATGCTGAAAAGCACTCCGACGCACAGCGCCACGAGCGTTTGTCCGCGGAAATAGCGGTTCATGCTGTTTTTGATGTCGCCGGCGATTTTCAGCACCGTCGGTTTGTATTTTTGAGGAATCAGGCTGCGCATGCTGTTCATGAAGCGGTCGTAATCGAGCAGGATGAAGATGAAGTATAGCAGCACGATAAACCAACTGCACACTGTCAGCAGCATTGAGATGCTTCCGCTGACCATGGTCCATGTGCCCGACAGCGATTTTTGCACTATGTCGCTCCACTGTTCCTGCGTCAGCACGGATGCGAGTGTCTTCATGTCGACATATTTCATGACAAAGTCGTGTACAGCCTGCGGAATGTAGCGGCTGCTGCTTGATGTGGCATAGTCGTTGAACAGGTTGCCCACGGTGACAATCTCGTCGATGATGCGGGGGATGAGAAACCAGCCGAGCAGGGTGATGACTCCGAAGAGTTCGACAAGAAAGAGGAATATCGGCAGCACGTTGCCGCGGCAGCGAAGCAGCCGTTTGTTGAAAGTCACGAATGGTTCGAAGATGTAGGCAAGCAGGCAGGCTACGCAGAAAGGCAGCAGCGCGCCGCTGATTGCTTTGAGCAGCCAGTAGGCGCCGATAAGCGTGGCGATGGTGATCAGGATGCGCACCACGCGGTCGAACGTGAATGGTCGTGACGTGTCAAACATTGTCTTATAGTCTTTTATTGTCTTTCCAAAATTACATTATAATTTGCTCTGCGGCAAATAAAACGGCATAAAAAAGCACCCTTGCCGAATAATGGCAAGGGTGCTTGACACGGATTGGGTGTCGTTATTTGCGTTTTTTCAATTTCTGCGTGTGGTCGTCGACGGGCATAAGGCTGATGGCGAAGCCTCCACCGCGAGCCATAAAGATTTTCTCCTTGTCTTTTGCAGTCACCACGCGGCGCGAGATCACATACTTTTCAGGATTTGTCTCATAGTCGGCGTCTTTTGCGTCGGCATATATTGTTGCCATATATTTCTGACCCTTTGTAAGGAAAGAGAAGTCGACGGTCATTGTGCGTGCGTCCTCGTTGGTCACACCGCCCACAAACCAGCGCTGTCCGCCTTTCTCACGGCGCGCTGCAATGATGTATTCACCCGGTTCGGCCGCGAGATAGCGGCTCTCGTCCCAATCTACAGCCACATCCTTGATGAAGCGGAAGGCGTCGGCGTAGCGCATATAGTTTTCAGGCACGTCGGCTGCCATCTGCAGCGGAGAGTAGAGTGTCACGTAGAGCGCCAGCTGGTTGCACAGCGTGGCGTTGACATGTCCGTGGTTTTCAGGATTGAGTTTAGACACGTCCATGCAGAAGATACCAGGAGTGTAGTCCATCGGGCCGCCCTGCAGACGCGTGAACGGCAGAATAGTCACGTGGTGCGGCATGATGCCTGCCGACTGCTGATATTCCGTTCCGCGGGCGCTCTCGTTGCCCACAAGGTTTGGGTATGTGCGGCAAAGTCCGGTTGGGCGAGTCGCCTCGTGTGCGTTGACCATTATTTTGTGTTTGGCGGCTTCCTTCACGCAGTAGAGATAGTGGTTGTTTGCCCATTGTCCGTAGTGATATTCTCCACGCGGCACCATATTGCCCACATATCCGCTCTTTACGGCGTCGTATCCGTATTTGTTCATCAGCGAGTATGCTGCGTCGAGGTGGCGCTCATAGTTGCGCAGCGAGCCCGAAGTTTCGTGGTGCATCATCAGTTTGATGCCTTTGCTGTGAGCATAGTCGTTGAGCATTGCGATATCGAAGTCGGGGTTTGGAGTGACAAAGTCAAACACATAATCCTTTTCGTGGCCGAACCAGTCTTCCCATCCGATGTTCCATCCTTCCACCAGCAGCTGGTCGAATCCGTTTTCGGCGGCAAAGTCGATGTAACGCTTCACGTTGTCGTTGTTTGCACCGTGGATGCCGTTAGGCTTCATGGTTTTGTAGTCGATGCTGTCGAGGTTGACAGCCGAAGCGTTTGAATAAGCCCATGAGCTTTTGCCCACAATCATCTCCCACCATACGCCCATATATTTCGTAGGGTGTATCCACGACGTGTCTTCAAGCTTGCACGGCTCGTTGAGGTTGAGAATGAGCTTTGAGTCGAGGGCGGCGGTGGCTGTAGAAGTGACCATCACGGTGCGCCATGGAGAGTGGCAAGGAGCCATCAGATAGCCCTTGTCGCCACGGGCGTCGGGGGTGAGCCACGACGTCAGCACCATGCGTTTCTCGTCGAGGTTGAGGTGCATTGTGGAGTAGTCCACACACGCCGCCTCATGGATGTTAAGGTATATTCCGTCGTCGGTTTTCAGTTGCAGCGACGTCTGCACGCCGGTGTCGGAGAACACTGTCGACGACACATTGTAGCTGAACTTCACGGCAGGCATTTTCTCGCGCACCTCCGACAGGCGGCTTATGGTGTAGTCGTATTCCTGAGTGTCGTAGTCGCCCGGAATCCAATAGGCAGTGTGGTCGCCCGTCATGGCAAATTCCGTGCGCTCTTCCTTTATTGTGAAATAGGTGAAATTGTCTTGCGCAGGCCACTCATAGCGGAATCCTACACCATCGTCGTAGAGTCGGAAACGCACAATCATCTCGCGCAGATGCCCGTTGTCGTCGGGTTGCGACAGGCATACAGCCATTTCGTTGTAGTGGTTTCGGATGCTCGACTGCTCGCCCCATACCGGTTGCCACGTCTCGTCGAACGACGAGCGGCTGACGCGTTCCATCTTGAACCCGTCGAGCAGTGATTTTTGGTTTTTAAGTTCCAGACCGAGCCGGCTTGTGGCGATTACCGGCTTGTTGTTGTAATCCATTTTGTAGGTTGGCGTTCCGTCGGCGGTGAGGTCGAACGACAACTGCAGCCGTCCGTCGGGCGACGTCAGCACCTCCGTTGCGCCCAGCGAGGCTGATGCGGAAAGCAGAGCCGCTGCAGTCAGGATAAAATGCTTCATAGAGTGTTTTGTTAAGTGAATTATAATTTAGTCATAGGGTAATATTTCGTATTTAAGCTTCAAGTTCGGCAAGGATTTTTTTCAGTTCCTCGTCGGTGGAAAGCAATTTAGCCTTGCACACTTTCAGCAATTCAAGGGAGCGCGACGTGAGTCGCGACAAGTTGTCGATGCTGCAGGCATCGCTCTGCATCTCACGCACAATCTTCTCCAATTCGGCAACCGCCTCAGAGTATGTCAGTTTCTGAATCTCGTCTTTCTCCATAAATAGATAGTTTTTGCAAAGATAGTGCAAGCCGAGCGGAAAGAAAAGAGTTTGCTCAATTTTCTTTTCCGAGGCGCCGCCTATTTTATCAAAAGCAGCTCAACAGTCCTTGTTGTGATGAGAAAATAAAAAAATGCGGGCAGCTGATAAGGCAGTCCGCATTCAGATTGTTTAATAGACGCAAATTTTATTTCACCGGAATCTTTTCGATGCGGCGGATATGTCGTCCGCCCTCGAAGTCAGTGTTGAGAAACGTCTTCACCATCTCGATGGCTTGCTCGTTGCTAACGAAGCGACCAGGCATTGCAAGCACATTGGCATTGTTGTGTTGGCGCGAAAGGGCAGCCACTTCAGGAATCCAGCAAAGGGCTGCACGGATGCCCTGGTGCTTGTTGAGAGTCATGCTGATGCCCTCTCCGCTGCCGCACACGGCGATGCCGGGATAGCATTCACCCTTCTCCACAGCCTCAGCGCAAGGGTGGGCGAAGTCGGGATAGTCGCAACTGTCGGTAGAATAAGTGCCGAAATCCTTGTAGGCTATGCCTTCTGATTCGAGGTAGGCTTTTACAGCCTCCTTTGTGTCGTAGCCGGCATGGTCGCTGCATAGCGCCACTGGGCAATTTTGTTTCAAGATGCTCATATTTTTGTTCTGTTTATTTCGTAGTGCAAAGATAGTGCAAATCGAATGCAAAACGGCAAATTTATTTGCACGATTTGCTAAGATGCCGCCTATCTTATCCAAAATAGTGCAAGCCGAGAGGAAAGAAAAGAGCTTGCTCAATTTTCTTTTCCGAGGTGCCGCCTAATTTTATGAAAAGAATTTTGAAGAGAAGATGACTTTTTACAAAAAAATTCTTGGAAATCGGGAAAATAGTGCTTAACTTTGTTGAAAATAACGAAATAAACCTAATAATTATGAGAATCATCAATTGCTTGAAGTCTGCCGTGCTGGCAGTGTTGGTTGGCGGCTCGTTGTGGAGTTGCTCGGGTGACAAGGGAAAGACCCGTTATGTGCCAGTGGTGCTCGACGGCGAGGAGAAGTGGAGTATTCTGGACACGAAGACAGGCGATGTGCTTTGCCAGAATGATTTTGATGAAATGCCGTCGGTTGTTGAAGACGGGATGTTTGTGGTGCGCACGAAGAGTGGCTACTATGAGTGCTATAAGATTGACGACTCGAAAAATGCCATAGGCAAGGGCAAATATACGCAGCTCGGCACGTTTGGCGATGAAGACGTGACGTTTGCTGTGAAAGAAGGACAAGGCATTATGATTGTCAACAAGAAATTTGAAGAGGTGAAGAAACTGCCTAAAAAAGTGTCGCGGACAAGCGGTTTCTCTGAAGGCCTTGCCGCATTCTGCAAAGACGGCAAGTGGGGATTTCTTGACACTAAAGGAGAGGAAGTTATCCCTGCAAAATACGATCAAGCCACTCCGTTTTCCGACGGCCGGGCGTTTGTGTTGAAGAACGAGAAGATTTTGATTATCGACAAAAAGGGCGAGACGATAAAGTCGATGAGCCTGGATAAATACAACCCGATTGCATTCTATCACAATGGCTATGCACCGATTGCGAAGGGCGACAAGGTCGTGTTTCTTGACAAGAACGGCGAAGAGGCGTTCACCAACAGCAAGATGGAGAGTGACGGTTGCTATGAAATCAACGACGGCAAGACGGTGTTCCGCAGAGACGACAGATATGGCCTCATCTCTACCGACGGCGAGGTGCTTGTGCGCCCGAAATACTTATCGTTGGAGTATGCAAACAAGAACCGCTACATTGCCTGCAACGACGACTTTAAATTTGGCGTGATTGACGCTAAAGGCGATGTTGTTATTGATTTTGAATACAGCGGACTGAAGCAGACTTCTGTTGTCGCCGACCGCTATTTTGCCAAAGACGGCAATTCGTGGGTGCTTATCAACGAGAAAGGCGAGGAGCAGACAAAGGATTCCTACAAGGAGCTGAATTTAGCCGGGTCGCATGTCGACGTGTTCTACAGCGAGGTTGCCGAGGAGCCCGTGTTTGAACCAGAGCCAGACGATTATAGTGTTGACTCTGCTGTCGTAGAAGAGGTGGCGGAGGCATATTGATGTCATTATAAACATATAAAAAAACAGTCGAGGCGTGCGGATTACCGCATGCCTCGATTGTCATTATTTTGTGGCGCGGAGTATTTCGCGCTTGCCTCCGGGCGGTCCGGGCAGACGTTCGACGGTGAACCCTACCGACTGCAGGAGGCGGCGCACAGCGCCTTTGGCGCAATATGTGGTCAGGATGCCGCCGTCGGCCATCGCGTCATAGATGCGGATGAAGATGCTTTCCGACCACATCTCCGGTTGCTTTTCAGGAGCGAAAGCGTCGAAATAGACCACATCGATGCCTTCTGGCAGCGGTGTGGTGGCGACATCGCCGAGAATCTTGTGGAGTGTGAACTGAGGCGTGACGGCTGTCGGTGCGTCCCACGCCGCTGCGTTCAGCTGTCTTATCATACCGTCGACAGGAGCCTCCACCGTGCGGCTGTAGGCGGCAGCGTCGTCGGCCGACAAGGGGTAGCGCTCCACGCTGTGGTAGTCAATGTGCCGGTTGTCGGTGCTGAGAGCCGTCAGGGCGGCGTTGAGCCCGGTGCCGAAGCCCACTTCAAATACAGTCACGTCCGACTTGCGGCAGTGTCGTAGCCCGCAGTTGATGAAAATGTGGGTCGATTCTGTAAGCGCGCCTTTCACAGAGTGGTAATGCTCGTCGAGGTCGGGCAGATATATTGTTGAAGAACCGTCGGCTGTCTGTTCCAGCCGACGGTTCTGTATCGTTGCGTTGTCCATTGTGTTTACTTGATTACCCTTTGCCGGCGCACTTCCTCCACATCGCGCCACACGTAGAGTTTGTCGCTCGGGCGCACACGCTCGTCGACTTTTATTGAGAATCGCTCTCCACGCACCGTCTTCTCCACCGGTTTCAGGTCGACGCGTATTTCCTCCACTTTCATGATGATGGCGCCGGTTGTCGGTCCCGATATTACAATCTCGTCGCCAACGTGCAGCTCATCGTTCTCCATAAGGAATTCTGCCACATGGATGTTGGAGAAATAGCGCACGCCTTTTGCAGCGTAGATTTTCACGCGAGTCGCCGAAGAACCGTATTTTGATGTCCATTCGCCAAGACGCTGACCGAGATAGTAGCCATTCCAGAATCCGCGGTTGAACACCTTCTTCAGCCGTTCGTCCCATCCGGCAACCATCTCCTTCGAATATGTACCGTCGCAGCAGGCGTTGATAGCCTCGTTGTAGCACGACACGACAGTGCGCACATATTCCGCCGAACGGGCGCGTCCCTCGATTTTGAACACTCGCACGCCGGCATCGATCATCTTGTTCATAAAATGGATGGTCTTCAAGTCTTTGGGCGACATGATGTATTTATTCTCTATGGCGAGCTGGTCGCCCGTCTCGCGGTCGGTTACCTCGTATCCGCGTCGGCATATTTGCGTGCATGCTCCGCGGTTTGCCGACGAGTTCATTTCGTGCAGACTCAAATAGCATTTGCCCGACACCGCCATGCAGAGCGCGCCGTGGCAAAACATTTCGATGCGCAGACGTTCGCCGTGCGGTCCGCAGATGTTGTCGCGCTGGATGGTGTCGTAGATGCCAGCCACCTGTGTCAGGTTGAGCTCGCGCGCCAGCACAAGCACATCGGCATACTGCGCGTAGAATCTTGCAGCCTCGCTGTTTGACACATTCACTTGCGTCGAGATGTGCACTTCCACGTCGATGCTGCGCGCATATAGGATTGTGGCCATGTCGGAGGCTATGATTGCCGAAATCTTCGCTTCCTTGGCGGCGTTTACAATCTCGTGCATCAGAGCGATGTCCTCGTCGTAGACAATCGTGTTGACTGTCAGATAGCTTTTCAGACCGTTCTCGTCGCAGATGCCTGCAATCTTGCGAAGGTCGTCGATGGTGAAATTGTTGGCAGAGCGGGCACGCATGTTCAACCCCTCGATGCCGAAATATATAGCGTCGGCGCCTCCCTGAATCGCAGCGTAGAGCGACTCGTAGGAGCCTACCGGGGCCATTATCTCAAAGTCTTTTCTGTTCATATCCTTAAATTTAGTGCAAATTTAATGCAAATTATACGCACTTGCGAACTTTTCTGATTAAACTTGTGCCATTTGCGGTTTTGCCGATAAAAATAGTGTGGTGAGGACAGCGATTTCGGCAAAAAGAGTTAAATTTGTAAATTAATCAAAAGCTGAAGCAGAAAGATGAAGATATTGGATAGAATTCCACGGTTTCTGACATCGGCGGTCGTAACTGCTGTCGTGCTTTATCTGACGTTGGCACCGCGTCCGTTTGGGAGTGTGCGCATTCCTCTGTTTGAGGGAGCCGACAAGGTGGTACATTTTATGATGTTTTTCGCCATGGCTTTTGCCTATCATTTCGATTTCCGTCGTGGCAAGAAGCCGATCGACGAAGCGCGTCTTATGGGCTGGATATTTGTCAGCCTCTCGGCTTTCGGCGGATTGATTGAATTGGCACAATGGAAGATGCGGATGGGGCGCAGCGGCGATTGGTATGACCTGCTTGCCGACATCGCTGGCGCTGTCTACGGCATCATTCTGGCTTGGCTGATTTCAGCAAAAAACAAACATTGATGACAGACGGTAAAGAGACACAACAGCAGCCTGTAGAGAAGAAAATTGTACGGCACAAGACGGCAAAGCGCATATTGAGAGCGGTTGCCGCCGTTGCCGTTGTGCTGTTTGTCCTGCCGTCGTTGCTTTATATTCCCGGTGTGCAGCGCGCCGTCAAAAATTTTGTGGTGGAGAAGGTGGCAGAGTCTACCGGCTACACTGTCGAGATTGGCGAGCTGTCGCTTAAGTTTCCTTTGCGTCTTTCCATCGACAATCTGCTTGTGCTTGACGAGCATCGCGACACGATGATTCAGAGCCGCCATGTGGCAACCAACGTGCGCCTGCTGTCGTTGCTGACGGGCGATGTCGGGATTGGAGGAGTCAGTGTCGATCAGGCATATTACAGGATGTTGAGCAAAGACTCGTCGATGCTTCTCACGGCGCGTCTGCGCAGCTTCTCTTTGTCGCGCAGCCGTTACGGACTGTTGTCTGACCATATCGACCTCGGTGAGGCGATGGTTGACGGAGCCGACGCGGTCATTTTGTTTGACAACCGCAAGGCAAAGCCTGAGCCGAAGGACACATCGGCGCAAATTCCTCTGCTCATCACCGTGGACAAACTGGGCATCAGAAATCTGCACTACCGCATGGCGATGATGCCGACGATAGAACGTCTTGATGCGGCGGTTGCCGAAGGAGAAATCCGTGATGTGTGTGTCAACATGTCGACAAACCTTGTGCGCGTGGCGTCGCTTGGCGTGGCGCGTCTGAATGCCGAATATATCCAGCCTACTGAAAAATCAGCCAAGGCATTTGAGGCGCAGCTGCCTCCCGACACAATGAAAACCGATGCCGCCGGAAAGCCGTGGACGGTGGTGGCGCGGCATTTCAGGGTGGCAGACAGCCGTGCGCTTTATGCCACGAGCGGAGCAAGTGGGGGAATAGGTTTTGATCCTGCCTACATACAGCTCGACAGCATCAACATTGCTGTCGACAATCTGTATAACCGCGGCTCGATGATTCGTCTGCCGCTAACTGCGTTGACGGCGCGCGAGCGTTGTGGGCTTAAGGTGGCGTCGACATCGGGAATTGTGGCCATCGACGACAAGAAAATGAGCGTTGAGCAGTTCCGCCTGGCTACAGCCGACTCTGAGTTTGGCATCGACGCATGGCTCGACGCATCGGCGCTGAGCGGCGACGACAATGCCCGGGTGGATGCGAAGATAACATCGAAAATCTCACTTTCCGATGCCGGAAAGATTATGCCGCTGCTGAAGCCTTTGTGGAAGTCGTTCGGCAGCCGCACTGTGGACCTCAGCGTCGACGCGGGCGGCACGATGCGCACTGTTGATGTGAGGAGGGTGGAGGTGAGTGTTCCTAAAGTGCTCGACATTAAGCTCAAGGGCCGGTTCAGCAACGTGATGAAGCCACAGTATATGCGTGGCGCTGTCGACATTGACGGGCGCATGACGGGCGGCAGCTATCTGAAGCGGGCACTTGCTCTGCCGGCTGATGTCAACGTGCCGGCGGTGGCGTTGAAAGGAAAGATTGACTACAGCGATGAGAAGGCCAGCGGCATCCTGTGCGCCACTTCCGGTGGCGGCAAAGTGGTTGCCGACGGAAAGATAAATCTCAAGAACGAGCATTACGACGCAGAGGTGAATCTGGCGGGATTCAACGTGCGCAGGGTGTTGCCGGCGGGCGATATAGGCTCTGTCAGCGGCTCTGTCACCGTCGAAGGTTCTGGCTACGATATCTATAAGATGCGCACTGACGCGTTTGCCGATATCGCAAGCATAGAATATGCCGGAGTGGAATACCGCGACCTGTCGGCATCTGCCAGTCTCGATAACGGCAGCTACGATGTGGCGTTGTCGTCTAACGATGAGAAGGTGATGCTTGGCATGAATTTGCAGGGACAGATGACGCCTGATGAGTATCATGTGAAATTCAACGGCCGTATCGACAATATCGACCTTGTGGCGATGAATATGGCAACAGAGCGTCTGTCGGGCGGAATGAACATACAGGGCGTAGGACTTATAAATCCGAAAAAAGAAGAATATGCCGGCTATATGCGCTTGTCCGATCTGTTTGTGCTGCTCCCGGGCAACACGTTCCGCACAGACAGCATCGACATGGGGTTCCGTTCAAATCCTGAACACACTGGGTTCCGCCTGCGCAACAACGATATGCGCATGTCGTTCCAGACTCCGGTGGGGCTGACAGCTCTGTCCGACTCATTGGCACAGATAATGCCGGCTGTCGACAGTATGCTTGTGGCGCAGCGTCTCAATCTTGTACAGCTTAACCGATGCCTGCCGCTGTTCACTCTCGACTTCAAGTCGAAAGACCGCAACATCGTGCAGAAATATTTCTCTGGTATGGGCGCAAGCTACGGCGAGCTCAACATTGGTGTGGAGAAGCGTGAAGAGCTGAGGCTACAGGCGTCGCTTCGTGATTTCGGCGTGGGCGACGTGCGTTTCGACGAGATAACAATGGAAAGTCACACCGACTGCGACTCGCTGATATACAGCCTCGGCGTCAACAACAAGCCGGACAATGCCGAGTTTCTGAAAACGGCTACGATAAAAGGGTCGGTGAGCGCAAACTGTGCCGACATATTCATAACGCAGGTAGACCGTTACGACGAGACGGGATTCAAGTTCGGACTGCGGGCGGAAATCGCCGACAGCATCGTCACGGCACGCCTTTATCCGCAGAATCCACGCATCGCCTTCCGCGACTGGACGGTCAACGAGAGCAACTACGTGGCATACGACATGAACAAGAATCTGTTTAAGGCAAGTATGACGGTCAACAGTGCCGGCAAGAGCCTTATCAAGCTCTACACCGACCGCGACGGGTTGTTTCACAACGGCATCAATGCCGAGCTTGCGGGCATCGAGCTGCGCGATTGGCTTGTGTTGTCGCCTTTTGCTCCGCCGATCGACGGCACGCTGTCGGGCAATGCGAAAATCAATTTCAACGAGCAATATTATTGGGGCGACTGTTGTATAAGGGTCGACCGTATGTCGTACGGCAAGAAGCTTGTGGGCAATCTCGACCTTGACGCCAAGCTTGCCATGACCGACGATGCGACAAAGACATACGCGCTTGCCGACATGGAGCTTGATGGAAAGGAGATAATGACTCTGCGCGGCATGAAAAACGATTCGTTGCCAACTTCGGAATACAATCTCGACATTGCCATCAAGCGTCTTCCGCTGTCGAGGGTGAGTGCGTTTCTTCCTGACGGCACCGGCGACATGTCGGGCTATCTTAACGGCTCGATGAAAGTGGTAGGCCCGGAGGCTAATCCATCAATCAACGGCTATCTGCAGTTTGACACCGCACAGGTGCGCATACAGAACTACGGGTCGGCGCTTACGTTTGACGGCCGCCGCATCCCTGTCGACAACGGGCGTGTGAGGTTTGACTCTTATGAGTTGCGCGGTGCCAACGGCAATCCGATCACTCTCGATGGATATGTCGACTTGTCGATGGATGTAGACAAGATTTATTCAGATATAAAGCTCAAAGGGCGCAACGTGCAGGTAATCAATGGAAAGAAGCGTGGCAGAGTGGAACTTTACGGCAAGGGATTCGTAGACATAAACGGCGCCGTGAAAGGCTATGCCAACAATCTCGACATGCGTGCCTCGGTAAGCATCCTTGCCGGAACCAATCTCACCTATGTTTGCCAAACATCGTCGGTGGCGCTGACGGAGGGCGCTGACGAGGGCGTCGTGAAATTTGTGAATTTCTCCGACACCACCCGCTATGCTGCCGACAGCCTTGCCGCACAGCCTTATGCCATGCGCATAAAGGCGGCGCTGATTGTGCAGCCTAACGCTGTGTTCAACGTCAACCTGTCGCCCGACGGCAAGGACAAAGTGCAGATTGACGGGGAGGGAATGCTCAGCTATTCGCAAAACGACCAGGGCGACGCATCGCTCATAGGCCGATATGCCATCAACAGCGGTTTTGTGCGCTATTCACCGCCTATGATGTCGGAAAAGAATTTCAAATTCCAGGAAGGCAGCAGCCTGACGTGGAACGGAAATCTGCTCAACCCGTCGCTCAACATAAAGGCGGTGCAGGAAATGAAGGTAAACGTAAACGGAGGCAATCAAGGTTCGAGAACCGTGCCGTTTGACGTGATTCTCAATGTGGGCAACACGCTTAGCTCGCTTGCCGTTTCGTTCGACCTCAGCACCGACGGTGACATGACGATAGCCAACGAACTCAGCGGCATGACGGCGGAGCAGCGCGCCACGCAGGCAATGAACCTGCTGCTCTACAACACGTATACCGGCACCGGAAGCAGTGTGGGCAATCCTGCCGGCGGACTGTCGGGCAACATGGCTTTCTCTTTCCTTGAGTCGGTGGTCAACAAGTGGGCTGCAAGCAACATCACGGGTGTTGACCTGTCAATAGGCATCGACCAGCAGGATCGTCTGACGTCGACAGGCACATCGAAGTCGATGAGTTATTCCTACAAGGTGTCGAAAAGCGTGTTTGACGACCGTTTCAAGATTGTTGTCGGCGGCAACTACACCAGCGATGCCTCCGCCGAGGACAATTTGGCGCAGAATCTGCTCAACGACCTCTCGTTTGAATACAAACTCAACAAGACGGGCACAACCAACGTGAAACTGTTCTACCACAAGGAATACGAAAGCATTCTCGAGGGAGAGATAACCGAGTATGGAGCCGGATTTATGTGGAAACGCAAAATCTCGTCGTTTAGAGATATGTTCAAATTTTTGAAAAAGTGGCGACGCAAGCCCAAAGAGAATAAAGAATGAAAAAACTGTTGTTTGCCATATTGATGTTGCTGGCGATGTCGGCGTGCTCAACCACTGCAAAGTTGGCTGAGGGCGACGTGCTGTATACTGGAGTGAAGAAACTCGACGTGACAGCCGCCGACAGCGTAAAGATTCCGTCGGGCATATCCGACAACATCGGCGAAATCATCGATGTTCCAGCCAACAACTCATGGTATTCGCCCTATGTGCGTTCGCCGTTCCCGCTTGGGCTGTGGCTCTACAATCACTGGCCGGAGGACTCCAAGGGGCTTAAGGGATGGATCTATAGAAAGTTTGCCGAAGAACCGGTGCTGATGTCCGACGTGCGTCCCGACCTGCGGATGAAGATGGTGGAGGACATGCTCGACAAGAACGGATATTTCGGCTCAACCACGTCCTACGACTTGAAATACAGCAAGAAAAACAGCCGCAAGGCACGCGTAAACTACTATGTGCGTCTGGCGCCGCCAAAGCGCATAGCCGAGATTATATATCTGCCTGACTCTTCCGAGCTCAACGTGATGCTCAACCGCTATATGAAGCGCGACAAGTATATGAAACTTGACGCTATCATTTGCAACGACTCTCTTTCGGTGGCACGCAACCGTGTGACAAACCGCCTGCGCAACCACGGCTACTATTATTTCCGTCCGGAGTATATCACGTTTCTTGCCGACACGCTTCAAGTGCCTGGCAAGGTGGTGGTGAAGATTGACTATGCCGACAACATCCCCGACAAGGCGTTGTGGAAATACAAGGTAGGCGACGTGAAGACACTCGTGATGCGCAACGACAATGGCGGCACGCCCGACACGCTTATGACCGACAAGGGAATCGTGGTGAAGATGGCGCCGTCGCGTCTGCGCAAGAGCCTTATCCCGTCGTGCATCACGTTGAACAAGGGCGACGATGTGAGCGTGCGCCGTCTCACCAACACACAGACCTACCTGTCGAGGCTCGGCATTTTCGATTTCATTTCGGTGAATGCCACGCCGCTCGATTCAGTGAAGACAGCCACCCTTGATTTCGACATCACTTGCCATTTCGACAAGCCTCTCGAGACGCAGTTTGAGGCCAACTTGACTTCAAAATCCAACAACTATCTCGGTCCGGGAGTCTCATTTCAAGTGCTTAACCGCAATATCTTCGGAGGTGGCGAGCGGTTGACTGTAAAGTTTGACGCTGCTTATGAGTGGCAGATAGGCAAGGTGGATGGCCGTCGCAACGACTTCAATTCTTATGAGTTCGGGTTGCAGACCGAGTTGGCGTTTCCGCGTCTGCTCGCACCTCGTTTCATCCCGTTTATCAAGCGTGAGCTGGCGTGGACGCGCTTCTCTCTCGGAGCGACGGTGATGAACAGACCTAAATTTTTCAAGATGGTGCAGTTCGATTTCGGCTGGAACTACGATTGGAAAGGCTCGCGCTATTCGCAGAATCAGGTGACGCTGTTTGGCTTGAAATACAACAAATTGCTGAGCACCACAGCCGATTTCGACAAGACAATGGAGGAAAATCCGGCAATAGCGCTTAGCTTCCGCAACCAGTTCATCCCGAAATTTGCATATACCTACACTTTCGACCGTGGCTTCGGCAAGACTCGCGACGACCAGCACTTCACGCTGCAGGCTGGATTCACTGAAGGCGGCAACCTGTTTGCCGGTATCTGGTCGCTCGTAGGAAACAAAGGGCAGAAAGAACTTTTCGGCACGCCGTTCTCGCAGTTTGTCAAAGCAACGTTGCAGATGGTCTATTCCAAGCGCATCACGGGCGAACAGCGCATCGTGGGACGCGTCTATGCCGGCGCGGCACATGCCTATGGCAACTCGCAGGAGGTGCCTTATGCGGAGCAGTTCTATGCCGGTGGAGCCAACTCCGTCAGAGCTTTTGCCGTGCGCAGCATAGGTCCGGGCAGTTATCACAGCAACGTCGATGGCAACGGATATTACGACCAGACGGGAACGTTCCGTTTCGAGATGAATGCGGAGTATCGTTTTCCCATTGTCAGTGTGCTGAAGGGCGCCGTTTTTGTCGACGCCGGCAACATCTGGTTGTTGAAAGACGACCCTATGCGTTCCGGAGGTACGCTCAACAGCAATTTCTTCCGCGAGCTTGCCCTCGGCACAGGCTTGGGTTTACGTCTTGATATGGGTATGATTGTGGTGCGCGCCGACCTTGGCGTAGGGCTTCACCTGCCTTACGACACAGGCAAGTCGGGTTATTACAACATTGGTCGTTTCAAAGACAGCCTTGCCCTCAATCTTGCCATCGGCTATCCGTTCTGACGCAGAAATGCACCGAAAAAGCAAGCGGCTTCGGCATCAAGTAGATGCTGAAGCCGCTTGGCTGTATGATGGCTGGTGGATTATTCCCACTCGATGGTTGCCGGTGGCTTCGACGAGATGTCGTAGCATACGCGGTTCACGCCTTTCACCTTGTTGATGATGTCGTTTGACACCTTGGCAAGGAATTCATAAGGAAGGTGAGCCCAGTCGGCTGTCATGGCGTCGGTGCTGGTCACGGCACGCAGGGCCACTGCACGCTCGTATGTGCGCTCGTCGCCCATCACGCCCACGCTCTGCACAGGCAGCAGAATCACGCCAGCCTGCCAAACCTTGTCGTAGAGGTTCCAGTCGCGGAGTCCTTGGATGAAAATGTCGTCGGCATTCTGAAGAATTTCCACTTTCTCGTGAGTGATGTCGCCGAGGATGCGCACAGCCAAGCCCGGTCCGGGGAACGGATGGCGGCCGATGAGATGCTCGGGCATGCCGAGCTCTCGTCCCACGCGGCGCACTTCATCCTTGAAGAGCAGTCGCAGAGGCTCGCAGAGCTTAAGATTCATCTTCTCAGGCAGTCCGCCCACGTTGTGGTGGCTCTTGATGACCGTTCCGGTGATTGACAGCGACTCGATGCAGTCAGGATAGATTGTGCCTTGAGCAAGCCATTTCACGTCCTTGATTTTATGAGCCTCTTCGTCGAACACGTCGATGAAGCCTTTGCCGATGATTTTGCGCTTGCGCTCAGGGTCGGTGACGCCTTCCAGCTCGCTGAAGAACTTTTTGGAAGCGTCGACGCCGATAACGTTCAGTCCGAGGCACTCATAGTCGTGGAGCACGTTGCGGAACTCGTTTTTGCGCAGCATTCCGTGGTCTACAAAGATGCAGGTGAGATTCTTTCCGATGGCGCGGTTGAGAAGCACAGCCGCTACCGATGAGTCGACACCGCCCGACAGTCCGAGCACCACCTTGTCGTTGCCGATGCGCTCTTTGAGCTCGGCTACAGTGGTCTCGATAAACGATGCAGCGCTCCAGTCTTGTTTCGCACCGCAGATGTTGACCACGAAGTTGCTCAGCAATTTTGTGCCTTCCTCAGAGTGGTACACTTCCGGATGGAACTGAACGCCCCACACCTTCTCGCCCTCAATCTGATAGGCGGCGATTGCCACCTTGTCGGTCGAAGCGATTGTTTTGAAACCCTCAGGGATGGCTGTGATTGTGTCTCCGTGGCTCATCCACACTTGTGTGTTGTCGGAAAGTCCGGTGAGCAGCGGGTTTGTCTTGTCGATTGTCGACAAGTGGGCGCGGCCATACTCGCGAGAGCCTGCCGGCTCCACTTTGCCGCCGTTGGCGTAGGAGATGAACTGCGCGCCGTAGCAGATGCCCAGGATAGGGTATTTGCCACGGATTTCCGACAGGTCGATTTTGAAAGCCTTCTCGTCGTAGACAGAGAACGGGCTGCCGGAAAGGATAACGCCGATGACCGAAGGGTCGTCTTTCGGCATTTTGTTGTAGGGTACGATTTCGCAGTACACGTTAAGCTCGCGGACGCGTCGTCCGATGAGCTGTGTGGTCTGAGAACCGAAATCCAGAATGACTATTTTTTCGTGCATAAATAATAAATATTATGTTATGTATCTAAACAAAATTGTTTCATTAATAGTTTGTTGCCCACAATCCACAGGTTGTCGCCAACGGCAAGCACGCTGTCGGGCGAGGGCGTCTCGAAGCTTCCGTCAATGCGTTCGATGGCTACAAGCATCGCGGAGTATCTGACTCTGAAATCGAGGTCGCCGATGCGTTTTCCGGCAAGCGGCGATTCGGCTTGCAGCACAACGCTTGTAAACTCCATTTCTCCGGTCTTGGGCTTTTCCGCCGGTTTGCTCTCAACCTCGTTGATGAGGTTCTGAATCTGTTCGTCGGAGCCAATCACGCCGATTGTGTCGCCGGGAAACAGACGCATGTCGGCGGTAGGCACGGCAATCAAATCCTCTCCGCGCTGTATGCTTGCCACGTTTACGCCGAAGCGTTGTGCCAGTTTGGCGTCGGCGAGGCGCTGGCCAACAAACGGGCAGGTGTAGCCGATGGTGATGTATGCAAGGTGCATATTGCTTACGAGGTTGTTGTTGCGGCCGCTGCGGCGCAGCTCGCGCTCATTGAGGTTGTCGACAAACTTGGTCTCGAATTTAGAGGTGTGACGCCGCACGACTTTGGAGAAGTTTATGCCCACAAAAATCAGCAGTGCCGTTCCGACAATGATTGAGACGCTGTGCGACGACGTGTCGAGCAGGAAGAACAGCAGGAAGCCTGCTGCAATGGCGATTCTCACCGCACGCATGGCGATAAACGGAGCGTCGGTCTGGACACTGTGGCGCAGTTTCTCGCGTTCCCATCGCTTCATGCTTGGATAGCACAGGGCGAGCATGAATGGCGACATTGCCAGGAGTGTGGCTGCTGTGGCGAGCGGTTGTCCCCACTCGTTTCCGAAAGTGTGGTCGGCAAAAGGAAACATCCATATCGATGAAATCCAAAGTATCGCCGTAAGGAGCACACTGTAGAGCAGCACTCGCCAGATGTTGCGGCGAGCCACGTCTTTCCACAGCCGCTTGATTTCCGACTCATTGCGTGTCGACTGCTCGCTGTAGCGTCCAATCCATTGCGACAGCCATTGCGGGGCGCCGCGTTCAGCCCAAGCGCATATCGGGTCGGACGCTTTGATGAAGTAAGGGGTGAAGAATGTGGTGATTACCGACACGGAAACGATGATAGGGTATATGTTGCTGTCAATCACTCCGAGCGACATGCCGAGCGTGGCGATGATGAATGAGAATTCGCCGATTTGCGGCAGGGCAAGTCCCGACTGGAGCGCTATGCGCAGCGGCTGACCGCCGACAAGCATACCCATGACTCCAAAAATGAATTTCCCGACAATCACGAGCAGCGACAAGATTACGATTGGCATCCAGAATTCGCCGAGCACGTGCGGGTTTACCATCATTCCGACAGAGATGAAGAAGACGGCGCCGAAGAGGTCTTTTACCGGGGCTGTCAGTTTCTCAATTCGTTCAGCCTCGCTGGTTCCGGCAAGGATGGAGCCCATGAGGAATGCTCCGAGCGCGGCGGAGAAGCCGGCGTAGGTGGAGGTGATTACCATCAGGAAGCACAGTCCGATACAAAGCACCAGCATAAGTTCGTCGGAAAGAAACCGGCGTTGGCGCGACAGGAACGAAGGGATGGCGTAGACGCCGACTACATACCATAAAATCAGGAAGAACGACAGCTTCATGACGCTCCATAAGAGCTCTTCGCCGCTGACGCTGTTGTTGATTGCTATTGAGGAAAGCAGCACCATCAGAATCACGGCTATCAGGTCTTCCACAATCAGCACGGCAAGCACTTGAGGCGCGAACCGCCTGTGGCGCATGTTGAGGTCGTCGAGGGCTTTCATGATGATGGTTGTCGACGACATCGACAGCATGCCTCCGAGAAACAGGCTGCTGATGAACGAGAATCCCATCAGTTTGCCTGCGAAATATCCAGCCACAATCATTCCAGTGACGGAGAACAGGGTGGTGACGGTGGCTGATCCGCCAACATTCATAAGTTTTTTGAAACTGAACTCAAGTCCGAGCGAGAAAAGCAGAAAGATAATGCCGAGCTCTGCCCAGAATTCGATGTTCGACTCGTGGATCACCGTCGGGAAATATCCGAAATGCGGACCTACAAGGAAGCCGGCAACGATGTAGCCAAGCACCACGGGTTGTTTCAGGCGTTTGAACACAACAGTAGCAATGCCGGCCACAATCAATATCAAAGCGAGGTCGGATATCAATCCTGTGGCAACATGCTCTTCGCCGCTGTTTGGCGCGGTGTCTGCCGCAGGCACCGACGTGCTTAGCGAGGCAGATTCCACAGCCGCCGGTGTCGACACCGAGGCGTGGAAGAAATTGTCAAGGGTTGGTAGGTTGGTGAAATTCATTTAAACTACTGTTTTTTATTGTTATAGTTAAGCGAGTTTAGGTATTTGCCGTTTGTCGCCGACAAGCCAGATGTTGTCGCCTTCGTGCATCATGCTGTCGGCTTTTGGGTTCTCAAATGTCCCGTCGGCGTGTTCAATTGATACAAGCATAGCGGAGTATTGTCCGCGCAGGTCGACGTCGGCGACTTTCTTGCCGTTCAGCGGCGAGTTTTCCGACAGCAGCACACTCGTGAATTCAATGTCGATATTTTCATCGGTGTTTGCCGCGCCGGTGTTTGCCTGCTCTATCGTCTCAAGCAGATGCTGTATCTGCTCGTCGGTTCCGACCACACCGAGAGTGTCGCCCGGGAAGATTCGTGTCGAGCCGCCGGGAATCGGAATTGTGCGGTCGCCACGCTGGATGCTTGCCACGTTTACGCCGAAGAGGTGGCCGATGTTTGACGATGCCAGTTTCTCACCCACAAACGGGCAGTTGTAGCCCACGTTGACAAAGGCGAGGTGCATGTCGCTGACAAGGTTGTTGTTGCGTCCGCTGCGCCGCAACTCCCGCTCGTTGAGGTTGGCGATAAACACATTCTCGATGTAGTTCATGTGTTTCCTTACCGACTTTGAGAAATATATCAGTACCAGCACGAACAGTGCCGCGCCGATGGATATTGCAAGAGTGTGGGAGTAGGACGTGAACAGGAAATAGACCAAGAAGCTGAAAGCGATGACGATACGCACCAGTCGCATAGCTATGAACGGCACGTTGGAATGCACGCTGCTTTTCAGTTTTGTGCGTTCCCATTTCTTGGTGCTCGGATAGCAGAGCGCAAGCAAGAACGGAGCCATTGCTGCAAGGGTGATGCCCACGGTGAACGCTTTTGCCGTTCCTGTACTCATAAACGACTCCATCAGCGGTGCCAGCAGGTGTGCCGACAGCTGTAAGATTGCAACGAGCACCACGCAGTAGATCAGCAACCGCCATATCGTGCGCCGCAAAGCCTGTTTCCAGAGCAGCGTCACCTCCGACTCGTTGCGTGTCTGCGACTGGCTGTAGCGCGCGATGAGAGCAAGCAAGCGTGCCGGCAGATGCTTTTCCACCCAGCGGTCTACGGGGTCGGCGAATTTTATGAAATATGGGGTGAAGAACGTTGTTATTACCGACACCGACACGATTATCGGATACAGCGTTTTGTTGATCACACCGAGCGACGTACCGAGAGTGGCGATGATAAACGAGAACTCTCCAATCTGCACCAGCGAGAATCCCGACTCGATGGCAATGCGCAGCGGTTGTCCGGTGATAAGCATGCCTCCTGTGCCGAACACAATCATGCCGACAATCACTATTGCCGAGAGGATGAGGATTGGCACGGTGTAGGTGGACAGCACCTGTGGGTCGACCATCATGCCTACCGACACGAAGAAGATTGCTCCGAACAAATCCTTTACCGGAGCCACTACTCTTGACATGCGTTCAGCCTCGCTGGTGCCGGCAAGAATAGAGCCCATGACGAAGGCGCCGAGTGCCGACGAGAAGCCTGAATAGGTGGATGCTATCACCATAAGGAAGCACAGCCCGATGCACAGCACGAGCAGCAGTTCGTTGGTGAGGAAGCGGCGTTGGCGCTTGAGAAACGTGGGGATGATGTAGACACCCACAAGAAACCACAGGATGAGGAAGAATGACAGTTTGAACACGCTCCACAAAAGGTCTTCGCCGCTGACACTGTTGTTGACGGCTATCGATGACAGCACGACCATCAGGATGACGGCGAACAAATCTTCCACAATCAGCACGGCAAGCACCTGTGGCGTGAACCGCCGGTGGCTCATATTCAAGTCGCTGAGCGCTTTCATGATGATGGTTGTCGACGACATCGACAGCATCGCGCCGAGGAAAAGACTGCTGATGTTGGTGAAGTCCATCATCCGTCCGGCAGTGTAGCCGGTTGCCATCATTCCCACCACGATGACAAGCACAGTCACCGCAGCCGAGCCTCCTACGTTGAGCAATTTCTTGAAACTGAACTCCAGACCGAGCGAGAACAGCAAGAAGATGATTCCCAACTCTGCCCAGAAGTCTATGTTGGCCTCGTCGACAACGGTGGGGAAGTAGCCGAAGTGCGGACCCACGAGAAAACCGGCAAGAATGTAGCCCAGCACAACGGGCTGCTTCAGCCGCTTGAACAGCACGGTGGCAATGCCCGCCACCACGAGAATCATACCGAGGTCGGAAATCATGCTCGTTTCGCCGTTTGACGGCTGCTGTTGCTCTGAAATTTGTGCGTTTGATGTTTGTGCCGTTGTGGTTTGCGCCAAAGGCAATCCGCTGGCAGAAAATGCCTGGTTGAACGCAGGCACGTTGAATATCTTTTGAGATAAAAAGTCGCTCATTATGATAGTCGCTGAGTACTGTCGGTTTCTTCTGCAAAGGTACGAAGAAATAATGTAATCTTCAATCCGTTGAAACAATTTTTGGATGTATGCGTTTTCTTACTGAAAATCTTTGTAACTTTGCGGTGATTTTTTACGTTTACGGATATGAAATCTGAAAAATTTGAAAACAAGGAAATGAAAAAGGCTGCCGGCATGGTGCGTGTCGGAGCGATATTGGTTGTCGTGGCTCTGATTGGTCTGCTTGTAATGGGTGTGTCGTCGTGTGGCGGCTCTGACAAGGACAAGATGCAGCAACAACTTGACTCTTTGAAACTTGCGAACGAGAAACTGCAACTCGCGGGTGAGACAGAAGCGCTCAATCAAGAGTTTCAACAATATGAGAATCAGGCGCAGTATCTGAAAAACGATTCGCTGCTCGAACAATATTCGCAGGCTAAGGACAAGGTGGAGAAACTGCTTGCGGAACTGAAATCGGAGAAGGCCACCAACAGCAAGCGCATAAAAGAGCTTAAAGGCGAGATTTCAACACTCAAAGGATTGCTCCGCCACTATGTGGAGGTTATTGACTCGCTGAGCAAGGAAAACACGGCGCTACGGAGTCAGAACGAGGAGCTGCAGTCGCGCAACCAGCAGCTGTCGACCACCGTTTCTGACTACAGCCAGAAAAACCAGCGTTTGAACGAGCGTATGCAGCTGGCGGAGAAGCTCAATCTTACGGGATTGTCGTTTGTCGCTGTAAACAAGAAGGGAAAGGTGGAGAAGAAGATTGACAAGGCAAAACAACTTGTAGTGTCGTTCACAATACCACAGAACAATTCAACTCCGGTAGGACATAAAACGTTCTACGTGCGCATCGTGAGTCCGGAAGGTACGGTGCTTGGTGGCGGACGCACATTCCCGTTTGAGGGCGGCAATGTGGTGTATACAGAAAAGAAAACCGTGGAATACGACCAGCGTGAATTGTCGCTTACCGTCTACCACAACATCTCGACAGCCTTGTCGAAAGGCTCATATCATGTGGAAGTGTTTGTCGACAATTATCGGATTGCTTCCCGTTCATTCTCAATGACAAGATAATGACTGTCTACCGGTCGAAAGTTGACGTGTGGCTTGTGGCGCTGTCGGTAGGCATTATGGCTGCCGCATGCGTGCCGGGGCTGTTCTTCGATTTTTCGTGGGGTGCGCTGACGGCGTGCCTGCTGTCGCTGGCTCTGGTTGTGTCGGTTGTGTTCAGCATCCGTTATGAAATCAGCGGCGACAAGTTGCGCGTGGTCTGCTGTTGGATATTCATTGAAACTTTCGACATCCATAAAATCACGTCGGTAAAGCCGACGCGCACCATCCTTTCGTCACCGGCGGCGTCGCTCGACCGCATAGAGGTGCGTGCCGGTCGCCGCTCGGTGGTAATCTCACCGCGGAGCAAACATCAGTTTGTCAAGCAATTGCTTGACATAAATCCGTCAATTGACGTTATCGGCTTGCTCTCATAGCCTGTATCTTGCTAAGCATATTCAAAGCCCAGTACGATTCGGAATTACGATAATTGAACTGGTCTTCAGTCGGCTTGTCTGCGTCAATTCCAAGAATTTCAAGATATTGATGCAATAAGGTGATTGCAAGGTCGTAATTGTCTTCTCTGAGAGCGATTAGGACGGTAAGACGATAGATGTTTACATTCTGAGCGTCCAGTTTCTTTGCTTCTTCGATTAATTGGTTTGCTTCAATGTTTGTCTGTCGGTCGTTTTTTAGAAACAGCAAGCAGTTTGCCTTCTGCAGATAGTCGTCGGCACAGGCAACGCCATTGTTTATGTTTTGGTCGGCGAGGGCTATTGCTTGCCTGAAATGCCTCATGTTGAACTGCATGTTTACAAGAGACGTTACTGCAAAAGAAATGATTTGTTCATATCGCTTGTTGGCGGGAAGAAGCTCGGTGTTGCCAAGATTGTCAATACGGGCAGGTAGGGAGATGTCTTTAGCCTTGTTTATGTTGCCAAGGAAAATTCGGTTTTCAGAAAATCGGTTGTTTATTCTTTTAAGGGCGGAGCAGAGTGCGCTCTCGTTGTAGTTAAGCATCCGCAGCACATCTTTTGTGATAGAATCCGCTTCAAGGCGTTGCTCCCGATTGAAATTCATGCCCAAGTGGTCTACAACTTTGTCAGAAATTTCGGCAGTGGCGACAGCCATTGCCAGAGTTGGAACTCCTGGCACATAATATCCAGTTTTTGCAGCGACGGCAACCTCTGTTGCGGCGGTGGCTACAGTTGCCAGTCCTGCCCAGAATTCCTGTCTTTTCTGTCGGCTGATGCTTTTGTTTACGTTGAACACGCTGTTGTCCAATACGAAATGGGAAATCTCGTTTGCCAAGACAGCGACAAGTTCATCCTCTGAATGCAGGCAGGAAATCAGCCCGGTGCTAAGCACAATTGTCCCATTTGGATAAATTAGGGAAATCGGATTTGGTTGCTGGACAATAAGAAGATTTACATTGCATGGTCTGCCGTCAACAAGGCTTTCCGGAGCTATTTTTGCAATCAATCCGTAGATGTAGCTTTCAAGATAAGGGTCGCTTAGCTCAAGCCCGTTGTCCTGCATTTTGTTGATAAAATCAAAAGCCTCTTCCTCCATCTCGCTCCTGAGCTCATATTGTGAGCCTTTCTGTGTCAAAAGGGGCAATACGGTTGTTATAACTTTGGCATTCCAAAAAGAACGGATGTCGGGGGTGTCAAATTTGATGTGTTTCACAATGTCTTTGTTGACTTCGAGCATTACATCTGGTGTATTCATGTAAAAAGAAAGATTGGCATTGTTCTCATTCGGAATTGGTGTGGTGATTTGGTAGATGCTGTCAACGTGGTATGTAGAGCCTTTTTTTATAGAGCAGATTACACATGACTCCTCGAATTTTTTGTAATTTTTAATTACCGTCATATCTAAGTTTGCAGCGTACCTTTGCGCATTGACTGAGATGAAAGACAAGGCAATCAGAAGAGATAAAAGCAAATTTTTCATAGCGGTTGTGTTTTAAATTATGCCGATACTGATTCTTGATATACGGCATACAAATGTAGTGATTCTTTTTCAAAACGAAAAATCTGAGTCAGTGGCAACTTATCCGTAGCGGTAGAAACGCAATCCGGCACGCTTCGCTATCAGCTATGCGTGCCGGGCTGCGTAGAAGTGCCGTCGCTCCGAGGATTTCACGCGGAGCGTTATCTGACGGTCAGTGATGTTCCTGCGGAGTGGCTTGTGAGAGCCGGTGCATATTGGCATTGCAGCGAAGCGATACCGCTGGTGTATGTGCCGGCATTGTTGGCGTAGACGTCGTAGGTGATCACGTATGTGCCCTTGCTGATGTGGCTGAAGAAGATGTTGGTTGCCGAGTCGCGCGTCTCGCGGTATGATCCGGTGCCGTCTTGCCATTCGTATACGCTCAGCTGGTCTGCCGGTTCGAAGCATGCACCACGGTTGTCGGTCAGCGCCACGAAGTCGAGGTCGCGCTCCGAACGGATTGTGAGCCGCACTTGTATGCGGTCGCCAACGGCAAATTCCGTTGTGGCATCGGGGCGCAGCGTGTTGGCACTGTTGTAGACGTAGAACTGTTTTTCGATACGTATGTCGGCGTTTGCGTGGCTCTTAACGCTGTCGGCGGGCGCATTGTATTGGCAATATACCGCTCCCCATGCCGGACATCCCTTGTCGCGGCGGATGCTGATACTGCCATCGTTGCGTTTCATGTCGATGCTTCGTCTGATGTATCCGAAGTAGGGCGTTGCGGCGTCGGTGTCAATCTTGACGTTTCCAACTTTGATTTGTGGTGCTTTGCGCACTGCGGCAGTCCAGTTTTTTCCGGTGGTGAGCAGAGCGTTGATGGCGTCGCATGCCTTTGTTGCGCCTCCCCAGCATTGCGTTTCCTTGGCGAGCAACAGCCAGTGGCGCACGTCGTCGATCATCGGGTCGCCGGGATTCGCTTTGTTGAGCGCCTTCAGAGCCGTCGATGCGAGTGTCACCTTGTCGATGCCATCGATGTCCCAGTATGTGCCTCTGTCGCCCGATTTGCGGGCGAATTGGCGCAGCGATTCCACAACGTTGCGAGCCACGTCGTTGCGGCCGCTGTTTGCAAGCAGAATTGCGGCTTTGGCTTTTCCCATTATGCTGTAGTCGCCCCAGCCTGACGCCGCCATGTCAACTACGCCGTCGGCAATCCACTTGATGGAGTCGGTAGGAGCTGCCACAGGAAGCATCGAGCGGATGAAAATATAGTCGGATGCGCTGGCAATTACGCTTTTGCGCGTCGCGCCCTCGCGTTTGCTCATCTTGTTGTAATAGTTGTCGCAATATTCCACCGCACGCTTCACGATTTGCTGTGCAATTGCGTCGTCGGCAGGGTAGTAGCCCATCTCGTTAAGGTAGCCGAAGAGATTCAGCACCTCCTCTGTGGTCCAAATCGAGCTGCGGCAACCGCGAAACCATTCGAATCCGCCGTCGGGGCGTTGAAGGTCGTTGAGGGCGGTCAGCGCACGTTGTTGGCGGTACTGTACTGTAGCAGGGTCGGCAATGTCGGCAATGTGCGCCATCATGTCGGTTTCCGTCTCGGCGCGTCGGCTCCACGGCGTGTTGTCGAGCGCAATGGTTTTCAAATCCGCATTCTGCTCAAGCCGAGATTTCAACGGCGATTTCTGCCATGCGGCAATAGCGTCGGCAATCTCCGGATTGTCGGCAACGATGCGCGATGCCACGGTGGCTACGTAGTAGTTCACGATGTGGGCTGTCGCCGTTTCCGCCGTCTGCTGCATTGAAGGCAGAGCCGAAGCGGCATACCAAGCAGGGTTGTCGGCATACTCCAGTGTCAGTCGACCGTCGTGGTTGAAGTGTGGCATGGTGATGTCGGCACGGCTCTTGTCGGCAGTGATATAGAACGGCGAAGCCTCCACGACATCGGTTGTTGCCGGAAGCACGGCTATGCGGTCGCGCTGCCCGTCGGCGGTGCGGCCGTTTTGACAAACGCTTGTTGTCACGACGATTTCCGTCGAGGCAGGCACGTTGAAAGAGGCGGTTACCGTCTTTGATGATTTAGCCTGCAGCACGATGCCTTTGAACGCATGTTTCTGCCCGTTGATGTCGATGACCACGTCAGCGGTCTGCTCAGTGTCGGTGTTGTTTTGTGCGGCGGCAGAGATTGTCACACAGTCGCCCTCGCGCACGAAGCGCGGCAGATTTGGCTGCACCATCAGTTGCTTGGCAGTCGACACGATGCGGTTGATGTAGTGGGCGTGCAAGTCGTCGGTGTATGCCACAGCCGAGAATTGCCATTGCGTGTTGCGGTTTGGCACGTCGAACGTGAATGTCACCTCGCCTTGCTCGTTTGTCACCAGTCCGGGCAGGAAGAACGCAGTCTTTATGCCTTCATCGCGGAGATTGGCAGACTGCTGCCTGTCGGGTTCTGTTGCCCCGGCGCCAGTCTTTAATTCCTTTGTGACGAGACTTTCCTCGAGCTTTGCGTCGGCCATTGGCGCGGCGGCGTAGCAGCGTAAAGGAGCCGAATTGTATTCGAAAACAGCGTAGTCATATCCAAGCTGACGGCCGTAGTAGTTCAGCCATGGGGCGACAAAAGTAGCGACATCAAGCGTCTGTAGCGGAGAGGATATGATTGAGTGGCAATCGCTTGGATCTCTGAAATCCTGCCAGTACTCATCGGCGGTTGTATATGTCGGGCTGAAACGATAGGTGTTTATGCAAATCGAGTTCAACGCCGCGTCATACATGTTGGCAATCACAGCCGAACGAAACGTTTTGCCGTTGTTGTTCTTGATGCGCAGTTTCCAGGTTTCCTTGCCGCCCGGGGTGATGTTGTCGCGGAAAGTTTCGGCAACAATCTCAATTGAGTCTTGAGGCGTGGCTGGAGTAAGCGTGATGAATGCCGACTTCGTTTCGTGCTTGTCGGTCCAGTAGAGGCACAGGCACGAAGAGCCGCGCGGCGCAAATTCAGCCTTGCCCGTGAATTTATGCATTCCTGCCTCGGCATGGTGCCAGCCGTAGTCGGTCACGTTTCCGTCGCAGGCAATCACATAGAAGAACCAATGCGGCCTGCTGTTTCCCCAATTGAGAGCGAACGAACCGTCGGCGGTGCACTTGATGTCGGCGTCTTTGTCGACGAGCATCGGAGTGTCGAATGCGGGCATTGCGTCACTGAAGCGGTAGAGCCGCAGGCGGAACGACGTGCTGCCGCTGCCGTCGGGTATTGATACCGTGACGGTGTATTCGCCTGATGCAATGTTGTTTGCATCAATCGTGATGTTGTCGGGCGACAGAGAACCTTTTTTCACCAAGGTTGAAGCGGAGTCGGTGATTTCGTATGTTAGATTATCGAAATTTTTCAAATCCCGGCTCAGCGCCACCGGCTTGTCGGCATTGGCGGTGATGTCGGAAAGTTCTGGCAGCGACGCCATTTTTCCCATTTTCAATATTGCTGAAGCCGTTTGTGTCTCTCCGCGGCTGTCGGTGGCTGAAACTTTGGCATTGACAAAAATCTCGCCTTTGGCGGCAGAGAAGCATTCCGCCGGCACGCAGATTGAAAATTCGCCGTTGCTGTCGGTGGAGACGGTTGTCTCGTAGTCGGAAAAGTCCATATCGTCCCACCACCATGAGAAACTCTCGCTCAGCGCCACTTTTACATCTGTCTCTGCGAGAGGCATCTGTGAGAACGTCATGGCCTTGCCCTTTATCGTGACATGCTGGAGGTCGGACAGCTCGGATTTTTCACGGTCGATTTCGATGAAGAACGTAGGCGCCTTGTATTCGCTCACCTCGATGCCTTTCCACACCACAGGCATGTCGCCGGAAACGACAACAAGCTGGAACGTGCCCGTAAGTCCGTCGGTCGGCAGCGTGAACGATCCGCTGACGCGTCCGAATTCATCCGTCTGCAGTGTTTGTGACGCGATGGTCTTGTCGGCAGTGTTCTGCAATTCCACTGTCAGCGGTTTCTTTTTGGCTGTTTCGAGGAAACGCATCCCCGAAACGTAGGCTGCTACAGCGAAGTTGACCGTCTCGCCGGGGCGATACACGCCGCGGTCGGTAAACACAGTCGCTTTCAAGTGTCGGCTGCCTTCTGTTGAAGCATAGTTGAGCCAAGTGCTTAATGAAAGGCTGTGGTCGTTGCCTACGATTGCCTGGAAATAGTAATAGCCGTAGTCGTTGAGACTGTTGAGCATGGCATAGCCGTTGGCGTCTGTGCGAAGGCTTTTGACAATTTTTCCGTCCTCGTCCTTGCGTACGGTCACGGTGGCTCCCTCGATAGGTTTTGAAGAGTCGGTGTCGACCACCATCAGAAAATAGTCGCCGTTGATGCGGTTCACCATCATGATGTCGATAGCCGATACCGTGAGAACCGATGGCGTTTGATCGGGGATAACGGCGTTGTGGGAGTTTCTGTCAATGAATTCAGGGACAAGAATATATCTTCCAGTCGGCAGTCCGGGGAAGCGCACCGTCTGACGGTCGTCGGCATTAAGATTTGCCGACCATTCCATCATGGGCTTCATCTGTTTCAGGTTCTTCATCCTGATGTCGAAGATTCCGTCGACGGAATATGCGCGTATGGTGATTCTGTCTATATTCTTTTTGTTGATGTCAATCAAGATTTCCTCATTTGGTTTTGCCGCTTCTGAGTAGCTTATAACCATTATCTGCTGGTCGATGCGCTTCAGAAAATTGCGCAACGCGTTGATGCGCGGATAATTGCTGTGGCGTGCAACGGCCTTGCGCGCAAGAGTCACCGTCCTGGGGCTTGAATCCAAGTCGACCAGATAGTCCAGAATCTCCACGGAATAGGGAGAGTCCTTGTATTTGTCGGCAAGGTCGAGAAGATGGGCTTTAAGCTCCGCTTCTGCAGCCTTGCTGTTGTTTCCGGAGTCCTTGATGCGTTGCAGCTCCGAGTAGATAAACGGGGCAGAACCCTCCTCATGGCTTGCCAGCAGGTTGGCGTAGATGCCTGCCACGCATTGCCTTGCAGTGCTGTTTTCATTGCCGTTGGGATAAGAGTCGGCCAAGTCGTTGATTTTGGCGATGCAGTGGTGGGCGAGCATGTCATAGAGCGAAGGGACAAATTCCGGACACACATTCGGCATCTCAAGGATGCTCTCATAGTCCTTCACCGGCGTGGCGAGCAGCTCCGTGCGGTGGCACAAAATCGAGTCTGTCAGCTCGATGATTCGGTCTTCATAGTCCTCCCGGCACCATTCCCGAGGGTCGGATGGACGCATGTCGCTGGCTTTCTGACGGGAGTCGTATTTGTAGCTTTCGTGCTGGTATGCCGCAACCACAATGTCGGACTCCAGCCCAAGCAGCAGCGATTTCGCCCTGACGTCAGATACTCTTGCAGCGAAACTGTCCACGTGGTTTATAAGTTCCGGCATATAGTCGGCTGATATTTGCGATTTTGCGATAGAGAGGCGCACCAGTCCGTCGACAAGAGCCTTGTGGTTTCCCTTCTTGTCGGCTTTCTCAATTTGCTTTGTCGCGTCGTTGATCACGGTTTCCGGATATCTGAAATCAGGAACGTTGTTTTTGCCCCATGCCGCAGTGCCGCAGATAAGAGCCATTCCGGCAGCCAAAAGTAGTTTGCTCATAGTTTTTTATGTTTTGTTGTAACAAAAAAGCGCCTCAAGCATTTGTCTATGCAAGAAGCGCTTTGTGCCATGTCTGTTTCGATTTGTTATTTCGAGCGTCGTTGTTTCAGCAAATATTGGGTGAATTTTTCTTCCGCCTGCTTTAGCCGGAAAAGTTGCTTTTTCGACAGGAATTTGCTGAACTTGTTGAAATAATCCAATTCAATCTCACCCTGTTGTAGAGTGGTTTTAGCCATTGCTGTCGCCGCCGCTTCAAATTCAGTTTCGGATGCATTTGTGTCGGCAGCCGTTTTTTTCATCAGAGCCTCCGCTTCTCTGTTCATCTTGTAGATGGTCTTTTCCATTTCCTCATATAGCGGAAACAGTTGGTTTTGCTGCTCTTTTGACAGATTCACCTCTTTGGTGAAGAATTCAAATTTAGTTTTTCTTATTTGCTCCATCCATCTCGCCCGTTGAGCCGCCGTGCTTTGAGCCGACAGAGCGCAAGGCGCAAGGATTATTGCGATAAGAAAAGAGATAAGGGTTGATTTGCGGATCATGTCGATTTTTAAATTAGTTTGCCGTAGTGTCGAAATCCATTGAAGTGTCAATGCCGATTGTGTCGTTCAGAAGGTCGTCGATAGACACTGTTCCGGATTTTTCCAGTTCATTCCACATGTCTTTGTCCTTCATCGCTTCTGCAATCTGACCTTCGGCGGCGATTTCGCCACTGCGAGTCTTCAAATCTTTGAACAGATATCCCATGCACCATACACCGGCAAACATAGCCGCCATGTAGACATACGGACGGATACGCAACCAACGCGTAGGCTTCCGCTTGGCAGGAATCTGCTTTTCGGGCAGGGATGCAGCCATTTTCTTCGCAAAATCAGCGAAATAGCCTTCGGGCACATTGAAACCCGCATCTTTGCCAACTTTGGTTAATATGTCGCTTTTTTTGTCCATAGTACCGTTTTGACTTAGTTAATGCCGTATGGTTTAATTCTGCGAGAAAAAAAGTTCAATTTTTTTTACAGCGTGGTGGTATGACGCTTTCAGCGCGCCCACCGTGGTTCCGAGGATTTCCGACATGTCTTCATATTTCATCTCGTCGAAATACTTCATGTTGAAAATCATGCGCTGTTTCTCGGGCAGGGTTGCGATGGCTTTTTGCAGCAACAGTTTCAGCTCGTCACCGTCAAACCATTGGTCGCTTTCGAGCGAGTTTACGAGAAACGAGTCGTCATCGTCGATTGAAATGTTTTGTTTCTGCTTTTCCTTGTTGATGAACGTAATAGACTCGTTGATGGCGATTTTATACAGCCAGGTGGAGAGCTTCGCGTCGCCGCGGAAGTTCTCTATGTTTGACCAAGCCTTCAGAAACGTGTTTTGCAGCAAGTCGTTGGCGTCGTCATGGTTCATCACCATGCGTCGTATTTGCCAATAGAGTGGCTCGCTGTAGGTCTTGATGATCTCAGTGAATGCCTCCCTGCATTGTTTCGGGTCGTGAAGCCTTTTGACTATTTCAGTATCGTCGATGAGCATAATATGTTTCAAAGGTACGCTATTTTTGCAGAACTATCCAAATTTCGGAATAAATCAGATTATAAAAAACTTTAAAATAGTCAAAACGGCACATCCGCAACAGGATATGCCGTTTTGACTATTTTATTGCAGTTGCTTATTTCTCAGAGTTTTGCTTGACAGAAGGCAGCAGTTTGCCCATTGCAGCAACGGAATAGTTCAAGCCTTTGATGTTGCAGTTGAACGCAACGCTTGCAACCGCACCCTTTGAGGATGTTTCCATGCGGAAGTTTGTCACTTTGTGGCTTGGCATCGGAGTGTCGCTGATTTTCGGAATCAGCTCGTCGGCTTTGAATACGTAGCCTGAAGCCGTCATCTCGACATCAACATCGGGGAACACCATCGTCATCTGCGGCATTCTCTGTGCGAACTGAGCTGAAACGATGGTCACGTTTGCCTTTGTCGACGTGATGAAGTTTACGAGATATGTTGTCACGGTTGTTGTAAACGGAGCGATGCCCTCAGCCGATGTCGTTGTAGAGCAGTTGGTGTAGTAGATTTCCGGTGTCGCGCTTGTCGATGTCTGAAGCGTGGCGAAAATGTCGTATTTGTCGTTGACCGTATAGCTGATCTGCAACACTGTGATGGCGGTGACCATCGGCGATCTTGTTGAGTTGCTCAGAGCGTAAGCTGCGATTGAACCGTTGAGGTCGGTCACCTTGTAGTTGTTGCCGTCGCTTGCAACAGGGGTTGCCTCCGGAAGAGAGAAGGAGAAGCCTCCGTTGGTCTTGTCGTATTTCAATGCGATGTTGTTGAACACGAGCGAGATTTCCTCTCCGTCGCTCTCAATGGCGCCGGTTGCTTTGAGTGTCATCGTCATTTGTGAAAGGTTGATGTCCATTTCGTATTTTGCCGCCTTGTTGCGCAGAGGCGCGTCGACTTTGGCAGGCTCGTGGATGTGGTTGTAGCCCTTCAGCGCAATTGTCTGTGTTGCGTCGGGAGTGTCGCCTGAATTGATGCATGACTGCATTGAGAACACCATTGCGAGAATGGCGAAAAGAGAAATTAATTTCTTCATTGTAATTATAGTTTTTATGTTCTTAAATATTCACTCTCAGAGTAGCTCCAAACTGCACGGGTTTGCCTCGTTGCAGGAACTCGTGCTGAATGGAAACGAAGTAGAACGTGGAATACTGCGTGGCGGTGATGTTTTTTGCCCATAAATCCACGGAAAACTTGTTGCAGATAAGTTTGACGCTCGCGTCGAGCTTGAAGTATAGGTTCTGTGCCGTAGAGTTGTCTTCGTTCCAGTAGATTTTGCCGATGCCCTGTGTCGACAGTCCCGTCGAAATGTAGCGCAGCGGTCCGAACTGCGCGGGGATAAGATAGTTTGCAGCGGCAAAAATGGTGTTTTGCGGAGCGTAGGGCACGAAACGTCCGGAGTAGTCCTCCTTGCCGTTGTTGAACTCTAAGAACTTAGCGTTGGTATATCCGTAAGCAGCGTTGAGCGTCAGCCGTTCCACTGGGCTGTAGGCAACCGACACCTCGATGCCCGCGCTGCGCGCCTTTCCGGCATTGGTCATTATGCGTCCTGTAATGTCGCCTTCGGGAAACACCGTCAGCTGCTGGTCGCGGCAGTGGATGTAGAAAGCCGTGACGCTTGCCGAAAACTGTTTGTCGGCAGTCTTTATCAAAGCTCCCAATTCGGCGTTCCAGCTGTTTTCAGGCTTGTAGCCCACCACCTGGTCCACATCGTAGCGGCGTCCGATGCCCATGCTCTCCATCAGCTGCTGCTGCAGCACGTCGGAAAACATCTGCGTGTTGAATCCTCCCGCCTTGTAGCCTTTGGCAACAGTCAGTCTTACTTTCGCCTCGTGGCGCGACGGGATTGAGTATGAGGCAGAGATTTTGGGCAGCAGCTGCGTGAACGACCGCTTCAGGCTTCCGCCGTTGTGGATTTCCACGGGGTGGAACGCATAAGGACTGAGCGAGCCGTCGCCGGCACGCTGCATCACGGTGTAGCTTGTCGAGCAGTCGCTTGTGTAGTCGAGCCGCGACTGCTCGTAGTCGAATCGCAAGCCCGCCACCAGCGTAAACCTGCGGGTCGCATACGACACCTCGCCGTAGGCTGCCGCTCCCGCCGACGGCATAGTGAATCCCGAGCCGAGCACGAAGCTGTCCTCGTCCCAGACGATGGGGTAGTATGGGTTCATCTCATTCCATTTTCCTGCAATCAGAGACTCGATGCCATAGTCCTTGAACGTGACCGGCGCCAGCATCTTCATGTGTCTGAAGAAAGCGAACGCTCCGCCTATCCATCGCAGTTTGCCGTCGGCAGCCGATCCGCTGACAATCACGTCCTGCGTGGCTGCATGCTCCGTCTTCTTCTGTGTTATGGTGAAATACGATAACGGCAGGAAGTCCTGGTCGAGCGTCATATTGTCGTTGATGAACTGATAGCTCGTGCTGCTTGTCAGCTCAACGTTCTCGCCACGCCATTTCATTGTCAGACCGTCGATTACCGACGTGCGGCGGTAGAAACACGTGTCGTTGTAGTTTATCTCGCGCGTGTCGGCAAACTCGTAGGCATAGCCGCCCTGCCGGTTTATCGACACCGCCGCCATATTCTCCATTATAAAGCGGTCGGACGGCTTCCACGCCAGTTTGAGCATGGCTCTTCCCGATGTCTCCTTGTCGCAGGTTTTGCCGTTGTTAAGGTTGCGGAAAAAGCCGTCGGTGTGGTAGACCGAAACGTTGCCGCCCGCTCCGAACGACCGCGACGGCTGGCTGTAGTGCGACACGGACGCCTTTGTGGTGTTCGCCTTGCCGTATTCAAGCAGCAGTCGGCATCCTTGAAATGAAAGAGGCGACAGAGTGCGTATCGACACAACGCCGCCCATCGTGTTGCGTCCGTACATAGTGCTTTGCGGACCGCGCAGCATCTGGAGGCTCTCGATGTCGGCTATGTTGAAGTCGTAGTTGTCCTTGTTGAGCACCGGCACGTTGTCGACCACCAACCCCACTACAGGCTGGTCGATGCGAGCGCCCATTCCGCGCACGTAGATTGACGACGTGATGCGCGACCCGTATTCGGGGATGTAGAAGTTTGGCACAATCGAGCTTGCGTCGCGAGCGTTGGCGATGTTGAGCCTCTCGATTTGCGCCCTTGATATCAGAGTCGACGCCGAACCCGCTGTTTCCGCGTCGGCCGACTGCTTGGCGGCAATCACCGAGATTTCTTTCAGATTTATGATAGAGTCGCCGTATTGGTTGGCGTCGAATCCAGCCTTCGCCGGTGCGGCGAATGCGTCGGAAGCCAGCAGGGAGGCGGTTGCGAAAATGATTATTCTAACTTTCAAAACGTAACTGATTTTCGGCTGCAAAGGAACAAAAACATTACGAACCACGCAATCACAAGATTTGGTGATTTTGCGGCACGGGGTGAATGAGTGCTTTTTTGTCGATGCGATGAGAATTAATTGAAAATTAATGCCTTTTTAAGCAAAAGAATTGCTATATTTGCACGGCTTAAAAGCGCAGAATAGGGGAACAAACTGACGACCGCCGGCTTTGTCGGCTGGTTCTTAGTGTGTTAATCCGTATTGTGCGCATTGTTTAACATAGAAATTATAAGTAATTTTTAGATATGGATTTGTCAATATTTGGTATCGAAAGTACCTCGACGGCTTTGGTAGCCGTCCTCACCGGTGTCGCACTGGTGGTTTTGGGCTTGACGACGGCAGCGTTGATAGGCCCACGCTCATATGCTCCGCAAAAAGGCGAGCCTTATGAGTGCGGTATCCCTACCCGAGGAGACAGTATGGTTCAGTTCAAGGTGGGCTACTATCTGTTTGCCATTCTGTTCTTGATGTTTGACGTCGAGACAGTGTTTCTGTTTCCGTGGGCGGTGATTGCCAAAGGTATGGGCGTCGAGAGCATTCTCGCAGTGTGTGTGTTCCTGTTTGTACTCATCTTAGGCCTTGCTTACGCATGGCGGAAAGGAGCGTTGCAGTGGAAGTAAAGATTAAAGGAATGAAGTGGGAAGACTTCAACGACAACGAGTATATCGAGAACTTGGTCAACGAGCTGAAGGAAAACGGACAGAACGTTGTAGTAGGCAAGTTTGATGATTTGATCAACTGGGGTCGCAGCAATTCTTTGTGGCCGCTGACGTTTGCCACAAGCTGCTGCGGTATTGAGTTCATCTCGCTTGGCGCCGCGCGCTACGACATGGCGCGTTTCGGATTTGAGGTGGCACGTTCAAGCCCACGCCAGGCCGACTTTATGATGGTTGCAGGCACAATCGTGCATCGTATGGCGCCGGTGTTCCGCCGCTTGTATGAGCAGCTCGCCGAGCCGAAATATGTAATCGCGGTTGGCGGTTGCGCGATTTCGGGCGGACCGTTTAAAAACTCCTACCACGTGGTTACAGGTATTGACAAGGTTGTTCCGGTGGATGTCTACATCCCGGGATGTCCTCCTCGTCCGGAAGCGATGTTCTACGGCTTGATGCAGCTTCAGCGCAAAGTCAAGGTGGAAAAATTCTTTGGCGGAGTGAACCGCAAGCGCACGCGCGAAGACTTCTTCCGCGAGAACCCAGAGATAGCGAAAGAGGAACACGTACAAGAATAAGATATTAAGAAGGTATGGTAAATATACAAGAAATAATAGGCAAGGTTTGTCCGGAAGCCGTATTTGAGGAAAACGAAGTGGCATTGGCCGTCGTTCCCGACGCAAAATGGCACACCGTTGCCGAGACATTGAAGAAAGCCGGTTACGACTGGCTGGCATGTGTAGTAGGAGAGGACTGGGGCGACGCTCTGGGCTGCACCTATTATATAAAGTCGACATCCGACTATTCTATGGTTTCGGTTAAAGTGACAACAACCGACCGTGAGAACCCGATGCTTCACAGTGTCTATGACGTGTGGGAAATTGCCCGTCTGGAAGAGCGTGAAGTGTATGACTTCTATGGCATAAAATTCATCAACCACCCCGACATGCGCCGCTTGTATCTGCGCAATGACTGGGTGGGTTTCCCTTTAAGAAAGGACTACGACGAGAATCCGGAAATCAATCCGATCCGTCTTTATCACGAGAAGACCGACGACACGACAGTTACATACGTGGAAGATGCTGAAGGCAATGTGACAGAAAAGACTGCTACAATCTTCAGCCCGGAGGAGTTTGTCGTGAATATCGGTCCGCAGCACCCGGCAACCCACGGTGTGCTCCGCTTCCGCACGTCGCTCGACGGAGAGGAAGTGAAGAAAATCGACCTCTATTGCGGTTATATCCACCGCGGAGTGGAGAAGCTTTGCGAAAAACTCACATATCCGCAGACCATCCACTTCTACGACCGTATGGACTACTTCTCGGCGCTTCCCAACGAGCATTGCGTCTGCGCCTGCATCGAGAAGGCTCTCGGCATCGAGGTGCCCCGCCGCGCGCAGGTGATTCGTGTGATGGTCGACGAGTTGTCGCGTATCGCCAGCCACCTGTTGTTCTTCGGAACCTACTGTATGGACCTTGGCGCCACAACCGCGCTGTTCTACGGAATGCGTGAGCGTGAGACAATCCTCGACATCCTTGAGGCAACAACCGGAGCCCGTATGTCGTTCAACTACAACACTATCGGTGGTGTGCGTGCCGACCTGTATCCAACATTCCAGGAAAAGGTGAAAGAGTTCTTAGCAATCATGCCTGAGCGCTTGAAGGAATACCATCAGCTTGTGACCGGCAACATCATCTTCCAGAACCGTCTGAAAGGTGTGGGCGTGCTGTCGAAGGAAGATGCTGTGGATTATGGTGTGGCAGGTCCGTCGGGACGTGCTTCGGGCTGGGCGTGCGACCTCCGCAAGACCAATCCGTACTCCATCTACAGCGAGCTTGATTTCGAGCAGGTTGTGCTTGACGGCTGCGACTCGTTCGACCGCTACTTGGTGCGCTTGAAAGAGATTGAGCAGTCGTGCAAGATTCTTGAGCAGCTTGTCGACAATATCCCAGAGGGAGACTATTGCGCTAAGGTTCCGAAGATTATCAAGCTTCCGGAAGGACATTGGTATCAGGAAGTTGAGGCATGCCGAGGCATTTTCGGTGTTTATATCGACAGCAAGGGCGAGAAGTCGCCTTACCGCATGAAGGTCAACGGCACATGTCTGCGTCTTGCCGGCGTTGTCGACCACTTGACCCGCGGCGAGAAGATTGCCGACTTGATTACGATTGGCGGATCGCTCGACTATGTGGTGCCTGAAATCGACAGATAAAGATAACAGATTGAGTAACAAAGAAAATTTAAAGATATGATTTTTGACTTCAAAGTAGTCACAGAATGGTTTGACAATCTGCTCAACGGCTTCATGCCGGCATGGGCAACCACTGTGGTCGAATGTGTGCTTATCGGTGTCGGGCTTTTGGTGGTCTATGCATTGTTGGCGCTGTTCTACATATATTTTGAGCGTAAGGTCTGTGGCGCGTTCCAGTGTCGTCTCGGCCCGAACCGCGTAGGTCCGCTCGGCTTGCTCCAGAGTTTCGCCGATATGTTCAAGATTCTTATTAAGGAGTTGATTCCGCTCAACAATATCGACAAGTTTCTTTTCAACTTGGCACCGTTCCTTGTGATTGTGGCGTCGTTTGCCGCATTCGCGGTTCTTCCATGGGGAAAAGGCTTGCAGATTATTGATTTCAATATCGGCATCTTCTTCCTGACCGCCGTTTCATCGATAGGAGTGCTCGGCATTCTGCTCGCCGGATGGTCGTCAAACAACAAGTATACGCTTATCGGCGCACTTCGAAGCGGCGCGCAGATGATCAGCTATGAGTTGTCTATCGGCTTGTCGATTATGACAATCGTGCTGCTCAGCGGCACAATGTCGGTTACCGGTTTGGTAGAGGGACAGAAAGACCTTTGGTTCATTTTCCAGGGCCACATTCCCGCCGTCATAGCATTTATCGTCTATATGATTGCCGGAACGGCAGAGACCAACCGCGGTCCGTTTGACTTGCCAGAGGCAGAGTCGGAGCTTACAGCCGGTTACCACACAGAGTATTCAGGCCTGCACTTCGGACTGTTCTACCTCGCCGAGTATCTTAACCTCTTCATCGTTTCGGGCGTGGCAACGCTGCTCTTCTTCGGAGGATGGATGCCGCTGCACATCCCGGGATGGGAAGGCTTCAACGCCGTGATGGACTATATCCCGTCGGTAGTATGGTTTGTAGCCAAGGCAGTAGCGTTGTCGTTTGTCATCATCTGGTTCAAATGGACGTTCCCTCGTCTGCGTATTGACCAGTTGCTTGCGTTCGAGTGGAAATATCTGTTGCCAATCAATTTGTTCAACCTCGTGTTGATGCTCATTGTGGTAGCATTCGGACTTAGTTTGTAAGAGATTTATTTTTTGAGAGAGAGTAAATAAAAAGTTTATTAATTGTAAAACGAAATGACCAACAACAAAGGAAAGATCACACAGGTAATCGGACCTGTGGTCGACGTGTCATTCGACATCGACAAAAACGACCTTCCGCCAATCTACACAGCGTTGAAGGTGGGTCGTCCAGACGGCGCCGACTTGTTGCTCGAAGTGGAGCAGCACATCGGTGAGCAGACGGTGAGATGCGTCGCAATGGATGCGACTGATGGTCTTCGACGCGGAATGGAGGTTGAGAATATGGGACAACCGATTTCAGTGCCGACGGGAGAACAGGTCAAAGGACGATTGCTGAACGTTATCGGTCAGCCAATCGACCATTTGCCAGCCTTGTCGGACGAGAATCGCCGTCCTATCCACCAGCCGGCGCCGAAGTTTGACGATTTGTCGATCAGTTCTGAGATTCTTTATACGGGAATCAAGGTGATTGACCTCTTGGAGCCTTATTTGAAAGGTGGCAAGATTGGTTTGTTTGGTGGTGCCGGAGTGGGTAAGACCGTGCTTATCATGGAGCTTATCAACAACATCGCCATCGGACAAAACGGTTTCTCCGTGTTTACAGGCGTCGGCGAGCGTACGCGTGAGGGCAACGACCTTCTGCGCGAGATGCTCGAGAGCGGAGTCTTGAAATACGGTGACAAGTTTATGAAGGGCATGGAAAAAGGCGAGTGGAACATCGAGGATGTCGACGCCGAGGCTTTGAAGAAGTCGCAGATTGCCCTTGTGTTCGGACAGATGAACGAGCCTCCTGGCGCCCGTTTGCGTGTTGCGCTTTCAGGATTGACCGTAGCCGAGCAGTTCCGTGACCAGGATGGAGGATCGAAGGATATTCTTCTGTTTATCGACAACATCTTCCGTTTCACGCAGGCCGGTTCGGAGGTGTCTGCCCTTTTGGGTCGTATGCCGTCGGCCGTTGGCTATCAGCCAACGCTTGCGTCGGAGATGGGCGCTCTCCAGGAGCGAATCACGTCGACGAAGCAGGGTTCCATCACATCGGTTCAGGCAATCTATGTGCCGGCCGATGACTTGACCGACCCGGCACCGGCAACTACGTTCAACTTCTTGGACGCCACCACCGTGCTTAGCCGAAAGATTTCGGAGCTTGGTATCTATCCAGCTGTCGACCCGCTGGAGTCAACATCGCGTATTCTCGACCCGAACATCATCGGCGAGGAGCACTACAATGTGGCTCAGGCAGTAAAGCAGCTGCTTCAGAAATACAATGAGCTTCAGGACATCATCGCCATTCTCGGTGTCGACGAGCTTTCAGACGAGGACAAACTCGTTGTGGCCCGTGCACGCCGTGCGCAGCGTTTCTTCTCGCAGCCGTTCCACGTTGCCGAGCAGTTTACCGGACTTCCGGGCGTTATGGTGCCACTGAGCGAGACAATCCGCGGTTTCAAGATGATTCTCAACGGCGAAGTCGACGAATATCCGGAGCAGGCATTCCTCAATGTCGGCACCATCGACGAGGCTATCGAGAAGGGCAAGAAACTGCTTGCTGAGATTGACCAATAATAAAAACAAACGAGATGACACTAAAAGTGATTTCTGCAGAACAGATTCTGTTTGACGGACAGGTTTCGTTGGTGACACTTCCGGGGGAGTCCGGACTTTTCACCGTGCTTGAAAACCATGCCTCCCTTGTGTCGGCGCTGACCAAAGGCACTATTGAATATCAAAGAGCCGACAACGCGCAGCGCGAGACGATGGATATTGCCGGAGGAATCGTTGATGTGGACCGCAATGTGGTGTCAGTATGTATCTATTAGTAATATGAAGAAAGTACTTGCCATAATGGTATTGATGATGTTTGCGTTGGCGTTGCCGATGCAGGCTTCGTCAAAGTCGGGCGACGGAAAGGATGACGAGGGCGGAATGAACCTTCAGGAAATCATTTTCGAGCACCTCGGCGACGCTTACGGCTGGGAAGTTCCTTTCTCACACGAGCACCGCATTCCGCTGCCTGTGATTGTCAACGACAATCGTGGCGGCTGGCACGTGTTCAGTTCTTCGAGGGTTACAGGCGGAGAGTCTTATGACGCCGGCGACGGCGTTGTCTACCGCATAGCCTCGGAGGGCGACAACAGCGGCAAGGTGGTGCAAGTGGCGGCAGACGGCAAAGAGTTTCGTCCGGTCGACTTGTCGATAACCAAGGACGTTGCAGCTTTGATAGTAGCCGCACTGATAGTGTTGTCGGTAATGCTGTCGCTGGTGCGCTATTACAAGCGCAACGGCATGAAAGCCCCCCGCAAGGGAATGGGCGCCGTAGAGGCACTCATCGGTTTTATCTACGACGGCGTGCTTAAGAACACACTCGGAGAGAAGGCCCCCAAGTTTGCAGGGTTTCTGCTGACGGCGTTTTTCTTCATTTTCACTATGAACCTGTTGGGTTTGGCAGTAATATTTCCAGGAGGCGCCAATCTGACCGGCAATATAGCCGTGACGCTTGTTCTTGCCGTATGCACGTTTGTCGTGACCAACATAAAAGGCAACAAGCATTATTGGAAAGACATTTTTTGGCCTGACGTGCCATTGGCACTAAAGTTTCCGTTGCCAATCATGCCTGTAATCGAGCTTTTTGGAATATTCACCAAGCCGGCGGCACTCTGTGTCCGTCTGTTCGCCAATATGATGGGCGGTCATATGATAGTGATAGTGCTGACGCTGTTGATATTTATCTTCGCACCGTTTGGCGCGGGAGTTACGACTGCCGCAACCGCCGTATCGGTGTTCTTCTCATTGTTTATGCTTCTACTGGATGTGCTTGTAAGTTTCATTCAGGCGTTTGTGTTTACAATGCTTTCGACGCTATTCATCTCTCTTGCTGTGGCAGAGCCGGAGCATCACGATAAAAAAGGGGTGGAGGCCGCATAACCAATAAAAAATAAAAAAACAAAAAATAACAATTTAAAAATTTAATTACTATGTTAGGAATGATTTTAGCGCAGGCTGCTGAAGCAGTTATGTCTTTGGGACTTGACAAAATGGGTGCATGTCTTGGTGCAGCAATCGCAGCCATCGCTGCAGGTATCGGTATCGGTAAGATCGGTGCAGCCGCTATGGAGGCAATTGCCCGTCAGCCGGAGTCGGCAAGCGACATTCGTAGTAATATGATCGTCATCGCAGCCCTTGTTGAGGGTGTGGCGTTGTTCGGTGTGATTGTTTGTGTACTTTCGTTGTTCATCTAATCAAGCACAACTTAAGAGATGGAACTGTTTACGCCTGCATTTGGCTTGGTATTCTGGATGTTTGTGGTCTTCGTGCTGCTGTGCGTCCTCCTTGGCAAGTTTGCATGGCCTGCCATCATCAAAATGATGACAGATCGTGCCGACTTGATCGACAAGGGCGTTGCATATGCAGAGGAGGCCAAGGAGCATGTCGACAATGCGAAGGCTGAGGCGGACAAGTTTATCCTTGAGGCGCAAAAGCAGCAGGCGGAGATTCTGCGCGAGGCGGCACGAATGAAGGCACAAATCATTGATGAGGCCAAGGAAGCCGCAACGGTCGAGGCCAACAAGGTGATGGAAGCCGCTAAGGTGTCGATAGAGCAGGAGCGCAAGGAAGCCGAGCTGCAATTCCGCAACGAGGTTAGCACATTCGCCATTCAGATTGCGGAGAAGTTGCTCCGTGAGCATATGGCTGACGAAAAAGCTCAGTCGCAGCTTGTAGACAAATTGCTGGATGAGATTGAAACGAAAAATTGATAATAATTTAAATCGTAAAAGATGAATGAAGGACTGATTCCGAGCCGCTATGCCAAAGCGTTGCACCTCTATGCCGAGGAAGCAGGCAAAGCCGCCGCCGTCTATGAGCAGACGGAGCGTCTTGCCGCCGGCTATGAGGCGCATCCGCAGATGTCGCGCGCGGTGGAAAATCCGTTTCTTCCGCTTGCCGACAAGCAGCAGCTGCTGCTTGTCGCGTCGGGCGCGGAGAACGACGGGTGTCTGGACAAGTTTTTCAAACTCGTTTTCAGCCATGGACGGGAATCCTTCATACGCTCAATGGCACTGGCTTACGGCAAGCGCTATCGCGATGTCAACAAGATTTCACAGGTTGAGATTGCCACAGCGTCGAGCTTCAGCCAGGCTGTCATGGACAAAATCAAGGACTCCGTGCAAACTCATCTGAAGGGCCGCACCCTTGAATATCGTCAGCGCGTCGACGCTTCCCTTATCGGAGGCTTCACGGTGCGTGTCGACGGCGAGGTGCTCGACGCTTCGATGAGCAATGATTTAAGAAAATTGCGTTTAAAACTTCTAAGTAAGAAATAAAAAATGATTGACCCAAGTGAGATTTCAGACATACTGAAGCAGCAACTCGACGGCCTTAAAGGCAAGGCTCAGTTTGAGGAGGTTGGCACAGTGCTCAACGTTGGCGACGGTGTGGCTCACGTCTATGGTCTCGACAATGTGGAGGCAAACGAGCTCGTGGTGTTTGACAACGGCGCTACGGGTGTTGCCATGAACCTTGAGGAGAGCAACGTGGGCGTTGTGCTTCTTGACAAAGTCAATGAAGTGACCGAGAATATGTCGGTTCGCCGCACTGGTGAAATCGCATCAATACCTGTGGGCGAAGGACTGTTGGGCCGTGTGATCAACGTTCTTGGCGAGCCGGTTGACGGCAAAGGACCCATCGAGGGCTCTTTGATGCGTCTGCCACTCGACCGCAAGGCTCCTGGCGTAATCTTCCGTCAGCCAGTGAAGCAGCCGCTTCAGACTGGCTTGAAGGCAGTCGACTCGATGATTCCTATCGGCCGCGGTCAGCGCGAGCTTATCATCGGCGACCGTCAGATTGGCAAGACCGCCATCGCTATCGACACGATTATCAACCAGCGTCAGAATTATGAGCAGGGCAAGCCTGTTTATTGCATCTATGTGGCTATCGGACAGAAGGCTTCATCGATTGCTTCGCTTGTCAACACGCTGAAGAAATATGGCGCTATGGACTATACGGTTGTTGTGGCGGCATCGGCGAGCGATTCAGCCGCGATGCGCTATTACTCACCGTTTGCCGGCGCGGCTATCGGCGAGTTTTTCCGCGACAGCGGCCGCGACGCGCTGATTGTTTACGACGACCTTTCGAAGCAGGCGGTGGCTTATCGCGAGCTGTCGTTGATTTTGAAGCGTCCGTCGGGACGTGAGGCTTATCCAGGCGACATCTTCTATCTGCACTCCCGTTTGTTGGAGCGAGCAGCGAAGATTATCGACAACGATGAGGTTGCAAAGAGCATGAACGACCTTCCGGAGGCTCTGAAGCCCATCGTCAAGGGCGGCGGCTCACTCACGGCGCTTCCAATCATCGAGACTCAGGCCGGCGACGTGTCGGCGTATATCCCGACCAACGTGATTTCAATTACCGACGGTCAGATATTCCTTGAGTCGGGCTTGTTCAACAGCGGTATCCGTCCGGCGATCAATGTCGGTATTTCGGTGTCGCGTGTTGGTGGCAACGCTCAGATCAAGGCGATGAAGAAGATTGCCGGCACATTGAAGATTGACCAGGCGCAGTTCCGCGAGTTGGAGTCGTTTACCAAGTTTGGCGGCGACATCGACCCCGTTACGGCGCGCACAATCGACAAGGGACGCAAGAACGAACGCCTGCTCATCCAGCCGCAGTATCATCCGATGGCCGTGGAGGAGCAGATTGCCGTGATTTTCTGCGGAACGCGCGGACTGCTGTCGGCAGTGCCGATGGACAAAGTCGCAGAGTTTGAAACAGAGTTTATCCAGATGCTGCAGGCAGGACACAAGTCGGATGTTCTCGACGTGCTTCGTTCAGGTCAGTTGACCGCCGAGGTAGAGGGCATTCTGACCGAGACCGCCAAGGCAGTTTCTGTTAAATATGCTCAATAAAGAAACGGAATTAGGTAATGTCAACGTTAAGAGAACTTAAGGGAAGAATCGGTTCGGTGGCGTCGTCGGAGAAAATCACCGGCGCCATGAAGATGATTTCATCGGCAAAGATGCACAAGGCGGAGCAGAATTTGAGCCGCTTGGTGCCATTCCGCAATCAGCTTCAGGGCATAATGGGCAACCTTATGCAGACCGATGCCGAGTATACTTCCGAGTTGACTGACGTTCGAGACGTGAAGACGGTGACAATAGTGGTGCTTGGCAGCGACGAGGGTCTCTGCGGCGCTTACAACATCAACATCTTCAAGGGCTTGCTCCGACATATCAATGAATTGCGCAAAGCCAACCCGTCGGTAATGATAAACGTGGTGCCAGTGGGCAAGAAGATTGTCAAGGCATCCGCTGTTGTCGCCGGCGACGGTGTTTCGGTTGAGCGCACCGAAGCCAGTCCGAAATCGGGCATCGACGGCATCCGCCGTCTTGTGGACACTCTTAAAGCCGACTATGTCGGCGGCAAGACCGACCGCGTAGAGGTGGTGTCGATGAAGTTTCTTTCGGCAGGCAAGCAGCGGCTCACCGTGCAGCAGTTGCTGCCAGTGTCGGCAGAATCCTTCGGCAAAGCCGATGGCCCGACAAACCGTCCGTATCTTTTCGAACCCGACGCCAACCGGATCTATAACGCTATTCTGCCGCTCTACGTTTTGTCGCTTGTGCAGGAAGTGTTTGGGCAGAACGCCGCCTCAGAGCAGGCAGCGCGCGTGATGGCAATGCAGAGTGCCAACGACAATGCAGTAAAGCTGCACGACTCTCTGAAATTGGAATACAACAAGCTGCGTCAGCAGGGTATTACGACAGAATTGCTCGACATACTCGGCGGCCAGGTTGAGAAATAGTACATGACAGACAACATCGGGAAGGAGGCAAACATACCGGACCTCCTTCCGGATGTTTTTAATGAATTTTTATGAATGCCGGTATGAGAAAAAACAGTTGACTGAACACAATAGAGTTATGAGTAGTGTAAAAGATTACTTCACCGGATTAGGCAAAGGTATGGTCAGCCTTTTGAAGGGAATGGAAGTGACAGGAAAGGAGTTCGTCACGAAGAAGGTGACGGAGGAATATCCTGACAACAGAGACAATTTGCCGGTAGGCGAACGTTTTCGTGGCACGTTGGAACTCATCTATGATGAAAAAGGCAACCACAAGTGTATCGCTTGCGGATTGTGCCAAATGAACTGCCCGAACCAGACAATCCACATCGAGTCGAAGATGGTGGAGCTGCCCGACGGGAAGAAGAAAAAAGTATTGGTGAAATATTTGTACGACCTTGGCAGTTGTACGTTCTGCCAGATGTGTGTTTCGGCATGTCCGCACCACGCAATCCACTTCACCAACAAGTTTGAGCATGCGGTTTATACGCGTTCGAAACTTGTGAAACAGCTGAATTATCTTCCGGAAAAAGACCCAGTAGAGGTTTGGAAGGCGCAGCAGAAGGCCAAGGAAGAGGCCGCAGCCAAAGCAGCGGAGGCGAAAGCCGCCGAGGCACCTAAAAATGAAACAACAGAGAAAAATTAATATAAAGTATATATGAATGTAGTAGGTAATTCAATCGTGTATTGCGTGATTGCACTGTCAATCATCGTATTCTCGGTTTTGTCGGTTACTTCGCGCAAAATCCTGCGTTCGGCCACTTACTTGCTTTTCACTCTTTTTGCCACGGCGGCACTCTATTTCCAATTAGGATATGAGTTTCTCGGCGCGGTTCAGATAGCAGTGTATGCAGGCGGTATCTTGGTGCTGTTCGTATTCTCGATTCTGCTCACAAGCAAACCCGGCAACAATGCCGAGCGTTTGGCATCCAAACGTAAAACACTCGGACTTATCGCAGCCCTTGCCGGTGTTGCCGTATGTGGCTACGCCTTGTTCTCATTCTTTGGTGGAGAGACAGCGTCATTGCTGTCGACGACCAGCGATGTGACGGTGGAGAAAATCGGACATGCCTTGCTTGGCACCGAGAAGTTTGAGTATCTTTTGCCTTTTGAGGCAATCAGTGTGTTGTTATTGGCATGTATAATCGGTGGTGTGGTAATCGCCCGTAAAAGATAATTGCAATGGATTTGACAATGCTTTATTATTTGGTGCCGAGTCTGGTGATGTTCGCCTGCGGCGTTTACGGTTTTATCACCCGTAAGAATTTGATCGCCATCCTTATCTCTTTGGAATTGATGCTCAACTCTGTTGACATCAACTTTGTGGTTTTCAACCGCTTTCTTTTCCCGGGGCAGATGGAGGGAATGTTTTTCGCCCTGTTCGCGATAGCCATCGCGGCGGCAGAGACAGCTTTGGCGATTGCGATTGTGATCAACATATTCCGCGCAGTGAAGAATGTTGATATCCAAAGTTTAACTAAAATGAAATATTAAGCTCATGGACTTGTCATTATCAATAATCACAATTCTGCTGCCGTTGTTCACGTTTTTCGTGCTCGGCCTTGTAGGCATGAAGATGCCTAAGCAGACTGCGGGAATTTTCGGAACGCTCTCTATGCTCGTCACAGCCGTTGTGGCTTATGGAGTTGCGTTGAGCTATTTTTTCAGCCCAGAGTATATTGTCGACGGAGTTCGCCAGGCTCAGGTGGTCTATGATGCCACATGGCTTACGTTCGGCGAGAACTTGAAGGTGACGCTCGGCATCTATATCGACCCGATTTCGGCGATGATGCTTATCGTTATTTCAACGATTTCGTTCATGGTGCATCTCTACAGTCTCGGCTATATGCACGGCGAGAAGGGATTCCAGCGTTATTATGCGTTTCTTTCATTGTTTACGTTCTCGATGCTCGGACTCGTTGTTGCCACCAACATCTTCCAGATGTTTATCTTCTTCGAGATGGTGGGAGTGTCGTCATATCTTCTGATAGGCTTCTACTATGAGAAGGCAGCTGCTGTGGCAGCGTCGAAGAAGGCGTTTATCGTGACTCGTTTCGCCGACCTCGGCTTCCTCATCGGTATAATGCTTTTGGCTTACTATTGCGACACGTTCGACTTCAAGTCGCTGATGTCGAACCCAACGGGAATCCTCACAAGCTCGGCAGGCGTTACGTTTATGGGCTGTTCAGCCGCATCGTGGGCGTTGGCTCTGATTTTCATCGGCGGTGCCGGTAAGTCGGCGATGTTCCCGTTGCACATCTGGCTTCCAGACGCAATGGAAGGCCCGACACCAGTTTCGGCGTTGATCCATGCCGCAACGATGGTTGTTGCCGGTGTGTTCTTGGTGGCACGTATGTTCCCGATGTATCTCGGCACACCGGAGGTGCTCGACCTGATCACCGTCACCGGTGCAGTCACCGCGCTTTATGCCGCAGTTGTGGCATGCGCGCAGACCGACATCAAGCGCGTGCTCGCGTTCTCAACGATTTCACAGATTGCCTTTATGTTTACGGCGCTCGGAGTAGCCCGTCCGGAACTTCACGAGGGCGTAGGCTATATGGCATCAATGTTCCACTTGTTTACACACGCAATGTTCAAGGGCTTGCTCTTCCTTTGCGCCGGCGCCATTATCCACATGGTGCACAGCAACGAGATGGACGCCATGGGCAACCTCCGCAAGTATATGCCGATAACCCACATCGCATTCCTTATCGCATGTCTCGCTATCGCAGGTATACCTCCGTTTGCAGGCTTCTTCAGTAAGGATGAGATTCTTGTCGCCGCTTATCAGTACAGCCCGTTCTGGGGAGTGTGGATGTCGGCAGTGGCAGGTTTGACAGCATTCTACATGTTCCGTCTTTACTACCGCATCTTTTGGTGGAACAAACCAGACTACAGCCACCACACACCGCACGACTGCGAGTGGGTAATGACCCTTCCTCTGATTATTCTTGCGGTAATCTCGTGTGTGGCAGGCTTCATTCCATTCGGCAGCTTCGTCACCTACGACGGCAAGGAACTCATCACCCATCTTGATATGGGCGTGGCAGGCACCAGCGTAGTAGTGGCAGTGGTTGCCATCGTGATTGCCACAGTGCTCTACCGCAAGGAGAACGCGATGCCCGACCGTATCGCCGGCTCGATGAAGACCCTTCACCGTGCGGCTTACCGTCGCTTCTATATGGACGAGATTTATCAGTTTGTCACACATAAAATCATCTTCGGCATCATCTGTAAGAGCATCGCATGGTTTGACCATACGATTGTCGACGGCACGATGAACGCCCTTGCAGCCGTGACAAACCGCGCATCCTTCGCAATCCGCAAGCTTCAGTCGGGATCCATCCAGATGTATGTTTGGGTCTACCTGATCGGCGCATTGCTTTTGGCGGCAGTGACATTCGTAGTATTAATTTAAAGTTGACGGAATAGATAAAAAATAAAGTTATGTTTAATATACTTTTCTTATTCGTTATAATTCCTGTGCTGACGCTCGGCGCGCTGTTTCTGACGCGCAACGTCAAGCAGGTGCGCGCCGTGGCAGCCACCGGTGCGTCGCTGCTCCTGATTGCGGCGGCGTATCTCTGCTACGAGTTTGTAGGCGCGCGTGCCGCCAATCCGGACGCACCGATGCTCTTCACCGACAGTTATATGTGGTTTGAGCCGCTCAACATTCATCTGGCAGTTGGCGTAGACGGCATCTCCGTCTTGATGATAATGCTTTCAGCAATCATCGTGTTTACAGGCACATTCGCTTCGTGGAAAATCGAGCCTCTGACAAAGGAGTATTTCCTCTGGTTCATCCTTCTTTCAACCGGAGTGTTCGGCTTCTTCATCTCGATTGACCTGTTCACAATGTTCATGTTCTATGAGGTTGCGCTCATCCCGATGTATCTTCTCATCGGAGTGTGGGGCAGCGGCAACAAGAACTATGCTGCGATGAAGCTGACCCTTATGCTTATGGGCGGCTCGGCATTGCTTCTTATCAGCATCCTCGGCATCTACTATCACGCAGGCCATACGATGAACCTTGTTGAGATTGCACAACACGGCGTAGACCTCGACTGGCAGAACGCATTGTTTGTTTGCGCATTCGTAGGATTCGGCGTGCTTGGCGCGATGTTCCCGTTCCACACATGGTCGCCCGACGGTCATGCATCGGCGCCTACAGCGGTGTCAATGCTCCACGCCGGCGTGTTGATGAAGCTTGGAGGCTACGGCTGCTTCCGCATCGCCATCTATCTGATGCCTCATGCAGCCATGCAGCTCGGTTGGATATTCATGATTCTTACGGGTATCAGCGTGGTCTACGGAGCGTTTGCCGCCTGTGTCAAGACCGACTTGAAGTATATCAACGCATATTCTTCGGTCAGCCACTGCGGCTTGGTGCTTTTCGCCATTCTGATGCTTAACCAGACAGCGATGAGCGGTGCCGTAATGCAGATGCTCTCACACGGTTTGATGACAGCGTTGTTCTTCGCCCTCATCGGTATGATCTATGGCCGCACACACACCCGCGACGTTCGCGAGATGGGCGGCTTGATGCAGATAATGCCGTTCCTTTCGGTTGGCTACATCATCGCCGGTCTTGCATCGCTCGGTTTGCCGGGCTTGAGCGGATTCGTGGCAGAGATGACCATCTTCTTCGGCTCGTTTGAGAACACAACAATCTACAACGCCGTTCTCGGCGACGGCAACCTCTTCCGTCACACGTTTGCGATTGTCACCACAACGTCGATTGTGATTACGGCAGTCTACATTCTGCGAGTTGTCGGCAAGTTGCTCTTCGGCAAGGTTCAGAACGAACACCACCGCGAGCTCGACGACGCACATTGGTATGAGCGGTTCTCGACCGTCACATTGATGCTCGCCATCGCAGCGATCGGCTGTTTCCCGGATATGGCCAACCTTATCCTTCGCGACAGCTTCGGTCCGATTGTAGAACACATAATGACTTATGCACAGTAACAATAAAGTAACGGACTATAAAAGAAATTGAAATTATGGATTATTCACAGTTTTTATTGATGCACCACGAAATCGGACTCCTCATCGTGTTCATTCTGGTGTTCCTGTTCGATACTTTCGGTTGCAAGAAAGTGCAGGGTTCGCTCTCGGTGACCGCATTGGTGCTTTTCGGCGCCTTCACAGTCTATGGCTTCTTCGCCCCGCAGCAGACAGGCGAGGCATTCGCCGGGATGTATGCAACGTCGCCTATTGTAGCGTCGATTAAGAATATTCTCAACATCGGTATGTTTATCGTCTTGTTGCAGTCCATCAAATGGAACAACAGCGAGACGCAGTCTGTGCGCCGCGGCGAATTTTTGGAATTGATGCTTGTCACATTGTTCGGCATGTACCTTATGGTGTCGGCACGCCATTTCCTTATCTTCGTCATCGGTCTTGAGACAGCCTCACTGCCATTGGCAGCGTTGGCGGCGTTTGACAAGAAGCAGTATGAGAGCCACGAGGCAGCCGTGAAATATCTTTTCACAGCCGTCTTCTCGTCGGCAATCTATATGCTCGGACTGTCGTTTGTATATGCCTTCACGGGCTCTCTGTATTTCAGCGACATCGCAGCATCGGTGATGCTTGTCGACGGGCAGTTCCTGCTCTATGTCGCTATGGCGTTTGTAATCGCCGGCATCGGATTCAAGATATCCCTTGTTCCGTTCCACTTGTGGACCGCCGACGTATATCAGGGCGCGCCAACCTCGGTCACATCCTATCTGTCGGTAGTGTCGAAAGGCGCGGCAGCCTTTGCAGCGTTCGTAGTCTTGACACAAGCCTTCGGCGCGGTCTACAGCCAGGTTTGGGAATGGATGCTCTACGCGTTGATTATCCTCACCATCACACTCGGTAACCTTTTCGCCATCCGTCAGACCAACATGAAGCGCTTCCTTGCGTTCTCCTCGATTTCGCAAGCCGGCTACATCATGCTCGGTGTGATAGCGTGCAACGCCACCGGTGTTGCGTCGTTGAGTTATTATGTGCTTGTCTATGTAGTTTCAAACCTTGCAGCCTTCGGCGTTATCCAGGCAATTGAGAACGCCACAGGCAAGGTTGACATGACCGACTATAACGGCCTTTATAAGACCAATCCGAAACTTTCGTTCGCCATGATGCTCGCCATGTTCTCACTTGGCGGTATCCCACCGTTCGCAGGTTTCTTCAGCAAGTTCTTCATTTTCTCCAGCGCGCTGGAGGGAGGAAGCGTTGCCGTCTACGTCCTCGTGTTTATAGCATTGCTCAACACGATTATCTCCCTCTACTACTATCTGCTTGTAGTGAAGGCGATGTTCATCAATCCGAACGACAATCCAATCGCCACGTTCAAGAGCCATTGGAGCGAGCGTGCAGGACTGGTGGTCTGCGTGGCAGGCATCATCCTTATCGGACTTGCAAGCTGCATCTATACAGCGCTTAACCACGCTGCCGCAGCAGGTTTCTAACCGAACAATTGTAGCAGTCAACATAGCGGGGCGACTCCACAAGGAGTCGCCCCGCTTTAGCGTTTTTTAACACGCTAATGTGCTCAATGCTTGGCTTAAATCTTTATATTTGCTTTGCAAACCAACAGATAGAGAAGCGATGGGAAGAAATTTTATATATACATCTTCTTGGCATGAAGGTGATGTGGTTGAAATTACGACCAATTCAACGATAGAGCAGATTAACGCAATTGTGCCGCGAGTTCATCTTGTCGTAGGCAAGGGTGTGCATGTTGATTTTAATGTGAATTTCGCCTTTGCCGATGGAACGGTCATTGAAATCAAAGAGGGCGGCTGCCTTGAAGTGACGAGCAATGTGACAATTGGCAAGAACTGCCGGATATATGCAGGTAGCGAAGCTTTGTCGTTGTCGGATGATACAAATCTCACCATAGGACAGAACTCCATGCTGTATTTACAGTGGCATTCAGTGTTTGGAAGCGGTACGCTTGTGGGCGCTTTCGCGCAGATTGAGGCTCCGCTTGTGGAAATATTCAGTTCGACGGTCAAGATTGATGGCTATTGGCTCAACGACCGCGTCTATCCGCAATGGTTCGGCGCGGTGGCATATAAGTCGTGCGGCGAGGCTTCGGCTGCCAGCTCGGTCTGCAGTGCGGATGCAATAGAGCGTGCGGCGAAAATGGCTGTATATGGCGAGGTGTTTATACCAAGAGGTTATTATCGGATTGCGAGAACCATAAAACTCCAGTTTGGTGTTAATATCTGTGGTGCAAGTAGCCTTGAATGGGAATATGAGGTAATAGATAACTCAAAGCCTGATGGCTCCATTGGCAAAAAGAAAATAACGAAATGCGGCACAGTGCTTGTGTCTTCGTTTGACTATGAAGGGTTGAAGCCTCGGTTGCAGAATGTTGATGCGAATTGTGAAAGTTGCAAAGAAAACAACTATCTGATAGAGATAAATGTGCAGTGGAAAGGAGATGTTCCGCAATGGGAAATAGGCTACCCCACTCGTGAAACTTCGATAAAAAATCTGAGATTGCTGAACAATTCTCTGCCAAAAAATATGGGCACAGAGCAAACATATCTGATGTATGGCATTCTGTCCGGGGCATCGTTGACATTGGACAGTGTTACGTTTAAGCACTTTGGACAGGCATTGCGCTTCACAGACAATTATATTGATAACAAAAGTGTGACCAATTGTACGGTGAGTGAATATTGGGATGCATATATGTTAAATCAGGATGAGGCGCACAAGCCGTATGCCTTCAATATGGGATTTCTTGGAGATGCTTTGATGTTTGCCCACAATGGAGTAAGCGGTTTTGTTAACAAAGGCTTGCTGGTCAATAATTGTGGTGGTGCGACGATTTGCGACAACATCATAACCGCCGACTCAATGATACGTCAAAGCAAGGCGGTCGATTTCTCGTCGAATCATTTGGAGCGAGGCACAATCTTGAAAATAGAGGACTCTGAGGTGACGATGCGTAGCAACTATTTCTGGCTCGGGCAGGAGCCTGTGGTGCAGATTTATGGATCGGACGGCTCGGTAGTGAGTATGGATGGCGATGTGCTCAGATTTTACGATGCGGCATTTTATATGAACCAATCGGACTCTGAAGACACGGAGGCTGAAAATGGCGCCATTTATAAAATTAAGGCTGACATTGCGCTTGACAAACAATCCAAGCTGAGTTTGTCAAACGTATATCGCTATTGGACGGGAGAAAGTTTCTCTTCGATGCTTACCTGCGGAGTCCACGTTTGCGGGCGGTTGGACGATGGCAGTTTCGGTGAAGTGCTTGATGTGTTCAAGCGTTTCTCGTACGCTCTGTCAAGAAACTGCCAGATATCCACTGGATTTAAAGCGAATATGCATTTTGAGGAAGGCGGATTGATGAACGTGCCAGAGACCCGGCCGCATGGAATGCTCAATGCCGGAGTTGCGTGGGTTTTGATGTATGATACGGGGGAAACAGATGATGAAGGAAATAAAAAATATGAAAAAGATGTTGGGACATATACTTACGAATGTCAGCTGTTGCTTGACAGCAAACGAGGCATAGGGTGGACGTATGATGACAAATTGGCGATGCGAAGCCTGCCTATCTGGGACGGCGAAGGATTTGTGGGCTCTGTTGAATTTGATTATAGAAAGGATGCTGATGGCAAACCTGAGAAAGACAAACCTATTGCAGGTTTTCTGCTTGTGCTTCCCAATGTTTATGGTGTTGTGAGAATTAAGAGAATGAAAAGTTCGGGGGCTGATTGTAGATATGTTGATGTGCCGGTATGCGGAGCGAAATTCTTGTACGACAACGGAGTGTCTGTCTGTGGATTCCCGTGGCAGGACTATACGCATAATGCTGAAATTACGCTCAATAAAGGAGTGGACAGCGTGGAAATATCCGCATCAAGGGCGAAATTGTATGCCAATCAATCGGTATTCAAGAACTTGAAATCGGAAGATGTGGTCTACAAGTTGGGTGATAAATATACGTTAATTGATAACAACAAATAAAACAAAAGGATATGAAACGGATAGCATTGTTGGCAATCTTGGCTTTTACGTCATTGATTGCATATTCAAAGTATGTGATTGTCAATGTGGAGATTCCGGGCACGCTTGATTATGAGGTGGCGAAGCAGGCGGATTGGAAAACTGTTGATTCTTTGAAAGTGATTGGAGGAATCAATGGAACTGATGTCAGAACATACAGGAGAATGGGAAGAGGCAGAGAGCCGGCTATTGTTGGAGGAAGTGGAAAACATCACTATTATATATATAATGAGATTGCAGGCACTTATGTTGGTAATACAACAGAAGGTAAATTGAAGTATCTGGATCTTTCAGAGGCCAATATTGTTGCAGGAGGGGATGCTTATGCAACGGCGGTATATGCGGTATCTGATGGCGATGAGAAGATAGTAAGCGTTGGAGGGCACACGAAAGATTGTTATACGGAAGACAACGTGGTCGGATCGCTGATGCTCTCTGGTGAGTTCAGTGAGGTGATATTCCCAAATTCCGCAACTCGAATCGATGCTTGGCCAATTGGGAGCATTGCATGGGAATCCTTAAAAAAAGTAAAGGTGCCGGATTCTGTAAGAGTCTTGCCGGAAATGTTGCTCTGGGGATTTGAAAATCTTGAATATATAGAGTTGCCATCTGTGTTGGAAGGAATTGGATCGCAAGCTTTTAGTTGTACAAATGTGGGGTTTGGTTTCAAAATGAATATAGAAAAATTCCCAGAGAGTTTGCGCTATATTGGAGCTGGTGCATTTTATAAAGGGTCATATATAATATTTGATGATTATTTAAAAGACATATCCAATCTTGTATATATTGGAAATAATGCATTACAAAGCGTTGATTCAAGGTCTTGGACATCATTGCGGATGCCGTCTGTTGTATATTTAGGAAGTCATAAACCAGATGAATATGGGCGTCGGCAGTTTTATAATCCATGGGAAATCGCAGACTTGACATTCTCAAGGGAAGCCTGCAAGTCAATAACGGATACAAGAATATTGGAAGAGATAGCTAAAAAGCCATTTTTTATTGGACAAGGATTCTTTACGCCAGTCTTGCGTTCCATGAAGGTTAGAATAGACAATCCGGAGATGTATGGTGACACAATCTGTGTCGAGAGCAAGGCATTCAAGGATTTTTCAGAATTGAATTTAGAAATTCCGGAAGGACAGTGGATTCGACCGGAAGAAAGCAGTTTTGAGGGATGCGCAAAATTGGAGTCTTTGCCATTGTCGAAAGTTTCGAGAAATGTGGTTAAAGGGTGCTCATCTTTGAGGACTCTTAATTTGAAAACAAGCAAGATTGATACGAAGGAAGAAGAATATGGATATAGGTTGGAGGATGTTGCTGGATGGTTTGAAGGCTGCACGAGCTTGCAGAATTTCAATGGCCCGGCGGAGCTTGTTGGTGCGAAAGTAGGACTGGTGACTAAAGACGGATGCCTGTTTTACAATGATGGCGAGAAGACAAGACTGTTGATATATCCTTGGGGGCGCAAAAATATGGATTATACAGAGGATTTTGCCAACCATTATGACGGTGCGTTTAAATATTGTTCCGAGATCGTTGCATTCAATCTAAAGTCTGGCGATTTTCCGGTGCGGGAAATGCTGAATTTTCCAAATCTGAAGTCTGTGACAGTTGAACCGTCTACCCGCTACAAAGTGATTGACGATATTGTTTATGAAAAAGGATGGACAGACGAAGAATGTGGAGCCTTGGTGTGCTATCCAGAGTATAGAGTGTCGTTTGAAACGCTTACGATTGAGAATAGTTGGCTCCCGTATGCGTTCTATGGAAAATATCCAACTCTGAGAACGGTGATTATTCCACGGACTATTACGGAAATAAAAGGGTTGCTGCCGAATGCGGAAAATCTCTTGAAAATTGTATGTGAGTCCACAACACCTCCAACGCTTGATGAAGAATCGTTACAATACACACGTAAAAAATTTGGAGCAATAGTGGTGGTTCCTAAAGGCGCATCCTCAAATTATAAGAAAGCAGACTATTGGAAAGAATTCAATATCATCGAATATGATTCTGTCGACGATGTTGCTGACGGAGCCGTCGTTGTGGCTGCCGACGGTCGTATGCTTATGGTGGCTGGCGCCGACGGTCAGCGAATAGATGTGTTCAGCGCCGACGGCAGGCAGGTTTACAGCGGCACAGACAGCAGCGTTGAATTGCCGCAGGCTGGTGTCTACGTGGTTCGCACAGGAGCGGTGGTGAAGAAAATCGCCGTAAGGTAAATTGTATAAAATTGACATAAAGATAAAAAATTGGGATGTCATGGCGGCATTCCAATTTTTTTATGCTAAATTTGTGGTGTAAATGTGCAATAAGGGGGAGCATTTTGTCAAGGAGTCATCAATATGAAGCCTTAGGATTTGATATCTCTTGCATGAGACAGCCATTTGAACGAAACCCAAAACAAGACCTAACAAAGAGATGAAAATAATAGCAGACAGCAGCGCGTCACGTACAGAATGGGCATTGGTCGACGGCGCAACCGTGGTGGAACATGCTTTTACAAAAGGCTTGAATCCGTTTTTCCACACCCGCCGCGACATCAGCCACAGCATCCGTCTTGAACTTCCGGAGGCGTTTTTCAAGCGTCGTTGGGAGCGAATCCATTTCTATGGAGCCGGCTGTACGAGTCCGGAAAAGAAGAAGATTGTCGAGGCGTCGCTTGTCGCGCAGTTCAAGACTCCGGTCACCATCGAGAGCGACCTTCTCGGCGCAGCCCGCGGGCTGCTGATCAACGAGGCGGGCATAGCCTGTATTCTCGGCAGCGGCTCCAACTCGTGCTATTACGACGGCCGCGCGATAGTGAAGAATGTGCGCTCGCTGGGCTATATTCTTGGCGACGAGGGCAGCGCCGCGTATATCGGCAAGCGGTTTCTCAGCGACTGCCTGAAGGACATTGCTCCGGCGCAGCTTGTCAACGACTTTTTCGAGTATATCAATCTGTCGCCCGACGAGATAATGTCGGCAATCTACGACCATTCGCTTCCGAGCAACACGTTGAGTGTCTATTCCCGATTCTTGATGGACAAGCTCGACCAGGACTACGTCTATCGTCTTGTGCGCCATGCCATTGACGCATTCTTCCGCCGCAACGTGCTTCAGTATGACTATGAGGGCAAGACTGTCTGCTTTGTCGGCTCCAATGCGTGCGCCTATAGCGGGGTGCTGACCGAAGTTGCAGATTCCTACAACATAAAGATTAAAAAAATCGCACCAAGCTCGATGCCAGGGCTTGTTAAGTATCATTCTACAGACAGATAGCTTGCCGGCACGGACGCTTGGCGACACTCGCAAAGCTTTCGGCCGGCTTTTTTTTGAGGGGAATGGTTCTAAAAATCTGTGTTGAAATATTAAATAATGTTTTACCGATAAAGATTTGAATCAATAAATTTTTCTTGAATAGGCATATTATCGTAAATTTGCAAATAAAGCAGATACTACTTAAAATCAAACAATAATACTCAAAAAAAAGGAACGATGCGAAAGGTTTTGCTACTGGCAGCTGCAACGATTGCCACAGTGGGAGTGGTCAATGCGGAATTCAAGCCGCTTGACGCCGCCACACAAGGGCGTATTGCCGTTGTTTTGAACGAGAATTTGCCAGCCAGTCTTGGCATAGGCAAGGTTGCCGTTGACTCGGCAATGATTGATGTTGAGAATTCAAAATTGAAGCTCGACATGAATGCCGCGTATGGCTATGTGCCGGAACTTGCCGGCTACAACGCGACGGTCAAGAGCAAGGTGGCAATGATGTTTGACAAGCCTTACAGCGTAGAAGTGACAGTTGGCGGAGTGCCTGTCGAGCGTCTGTATTCCGACGCCGGCTATTCCTACGTCCACAAGTCGGAGAAGGCTCCGTTTGTCTACGCCCTCGACAAGACGCGTCACCCCAAGAAAGGTCTCGACGGCAAGGTTATCGCCATGTGGCAGAGCCATGGCTTCTATTTCGAGCCGAAATTGAATCGTTGGGAGTGGCAGCGCGCCCGCATCTTCCAGACCGTAGAAGACCTCTACACACAGAGTTTTGTAATGCCGTATCTCATGCCGATGCTTGAGAATGCCGGCGCTTATGTGATGAGTCCGCGCGAGCGCGACACGCGCCGTGCCGAGCTGATTGTGGACAACAACGGCGGCTTTGCAGCCGGCGCCTATGCGGAGAGCAACGGCACGGAGGCATGGACCGACGGCGGCGCAGGTTTTGCATACAAGACAAAGACATACAAGGATTTCGAGAATCCGTTCCGCGACGGCACCTTCCGCAAGGTTGCGTCGACAAAGGGCAAAAACGCATCGACCGCTTCGTGGTCGGCCGACATACCCGAGGCAGGGTCGTATGCCGTCTACGTTTCCTACGCCACTCTTCCGGAGAGCACAGAGAAAGCCGTCTACACCGTTCACACAGCCGGTGGCGACAAGCAGTTTCAGGTGAACCAGCGAATGGGAGGCGGCACATGGATTTATCTCGGACATTTTGACCTGGCAGCCGGCAGCCATGCCGTTGTCACGCTGACAAGCAACACCGGCAAGACCGGAGAGGTGGTCACAGCCGACGCCGTTAAAATCGGAGGCGGTATGGGCAACATCGAGCGTAGGATTGCCGACAATCTCACGGAAGAGCAAGTGAGCGACCTCAGCGCCGTCACGATGATCGACCGCCTGGCGCATAATTATCAGCTCAGCGGCTATCCTCGATTCACTGAGGGCGCACGCTACTGGTTGCAGTGGGCAGGAGTGCCCGACTCGGTCTATTCTCCGTCGCATGGAGTCAACGACTACAACGACGACTATCGTTGCCGCGGCTTGTGGGTCAACTATCTTGCAGGCGGATCATCGGTGATACCCGGCAAGGCAGGCTTGAATATCCCCGTCGACCTTTCGTTTGCGTTCCACAGCGATGCTGGAACAACCAAGAACGACGATATAATCGGCACACTCGGCATCTACTGCACTAAGGGCGACAAGTATGCGAACGGCACCGACCGAATGAACTCACGTCAGCTCACCGATATGGTTATGTCGAATATCTGCAGCGATGTCCGCGCGCAGTTTGACTCGAAATGGATTCGCCGCGGCATGTGGGACGCCTCCTATTATGAGGCACGCGTGCCTGAAGTTCCGGCAATGCTTCTCGAATTGCTGTCGCATCAGAATTTCGCCGACATGCGCTACGGCCTTGACCCAACGTTCCGTTTCACGGTGAGCCGTGCCATCTATAAAGGAATGGCACAGTTCTTCGCAGCCAAGGAAGGCCGCAGCGACTATATGATACAGCCGCTTCCCGTCAACAGTTTCGTCATCGCCAAAGTGAAGAAAGGCGAATACCGGTTGACATGGAAGGAAACCGTCGACACCTTGTGCGACCGCGCGCAGGCACAAAGCTACATTGTGAGCGAGCGCATCGGCGACGGCGCGTTCCGTCAGATAGCCGTAGTGAAGAAGCCGGAATATGTGGCCAAGATATCAGACAATGCCATCCACAGCTACCGCATTGTGGCAGCCAACGACGGTGGTGTAAGTTTCCCGTCGGAGATTCTCGCCCTCGGCGAGGCTGACGGCTCCAAAGGCGAAGTGCTTGTGGTCAACGGCTTCACGCGCGTCTGTGCGCCCGACTCGTTTGTAGCAAGTCCGGATGTGGCAGGATTCGCCAGCGCGAAAGACCACGGTGTGCCCTATATGTCGGACATCAACACCATCGGCGACATGTATGAGTTCCGTCGCGACATTCCATGGTATGACGACGACTCAGCCGGCTTCGGCGCCAGCCGTGCCGACCAGGAGGACAAAGTGATTGCCGGCAATACATTCGACTACCCAGCCATCCACGGCGCAGCCTTGATGGAGTCGGGCTACTCATTTGTGTCGGCAAGCGTTGCCGCCGTAGAGAACGGCATCGTCGACATGAAGCATTATAAACTTGCCGACCTTATCCTCGGCAAGCAGAAAGAGACACAAATCGGACGTGGCGAAGTGCCAAACCGCTTCCTTGCGTTTACGGCACCATTGCAGAAAGCCATCGCTGACTATACAGCCAACGGCGGCAGCATCCTCGTGAGCGGCTCTTATGTGGCAACCGACATTTGGGACAAGACCAATCCCGACGAGGCGTCGAAAGAGTTTGCCAAGCAGACGCTCGGCTACCAGTGGCGCGTAGGACAGGCTACGATAGAGGGCAAAGCCCACACCGTTCCGACATATTTTGACTCGTTCGGCGATTTGAATGTGGAATACTACACCTCGCTCAACGACAAATTCTACGCAGTGGAGTCGCCCGACGGCATCTATCCAGCCGACAAGACCAAAGGCTGCACGTTGATGCGCTACGGCGAGAACAATATCCCTGCAGCCGTCGTTGCTGACCAGGGCGGTTACCGCACCTGCGTGATGGGCTTCCCGTTTGAGACTATCAAAGACGCCGCTTCCCGCCGCGCCTTGATGGGTCAGATAATGGAATTTTTCAACAAGAAATAACAGATTAACCCCAATAGAAAAATTAAAAATAAAATAAAAAATGAAAAGAATCGATTGTTTCATTCCGTTCATGAATGCGGAACAAGTGAAAAATACAGTGGCAGGTCTTAAGGCATGCGACTTGGTGCATGACATCTATCTGCTTGCCGGAGCCGACGCCCAGGGCGAAGTTGAAGGCTGCGAGAAAATTGCCATCGGCAATCTCAACAGCAGCGACACTATGAAGAAGATTGCTGCCAAAGCCGACTGCTACTACGCTATGCTCTACACAAAATACAACTCGTTGGAGTTCGGCATGTTTGCTGTTGAGCGCATGGTGAAAATCGCCGACGACTCAGCTGCCGGTATGGCTTATGCCGACCACTACAACGTGGTTGGCGACCAGCGTTCAAACGCTCCGGTCATCGACTATCAGCAGGGCAGTCTCCGCGACGATTTCGATTTCGGATCAGTGCTTCTTTTCAATGCAGCCGCATTGAAGAGCGCAGTAGCAAAAATCGGCAAGGAATATGACTTTGCCGGTCTTTACGACGTGCGTTTGAAAATCACACAGGAAGCAGAGCTCGTTCACATCAACGAGTATCTCTATTCCGACGTAGAGCTCGACACACGCAAGAGCGGCGAGAAGATTTTCGACTATGTAGACCCGAAGAACCGTGGCGTGCAGATTGAGATGGAAGAGGCATGCACAGCCCACTTGAAAGCAATCGGTGGCTATCTTGAGCCAAAATTCAAGAAAATAGAGTTCAGCGCAGGCAACTTCGAGTATGAGGCATCGGTAATTATCCCCGTACGCAACCGTATCCGCACTATCCGCGACGCCATCAAGTCGGTGTTGAGCCAGAAGGCTGACTTCAAGTTCAACCTTATCGTTATCGACAACCACTCGACCGACGGCACAACAGAGGCAATCGACGAGTTCAAGGGCGACGACCGCTTGATCCACATCATTCCGGAGCGCAATGATCTCGGCATCGGCGGCTGCTGGAACGAGGGTGTTCATCATCCAAAATGCGGTAAGTTTGCAGTGCAGCTTGACAGCGACGACGTTTATCGCGACGAAAACACCTTGTCAATCATGGTCAACGCCTTCTATGAGCAGAACTGCGCTATGGTAGTGGGCACATACATGATGACCGACTTCAATATGAATATGATCGCTCCGGGCATCATCGACCACAAAGAGTGGACACCGGAGAACGGCCGCAACAATGCCCTCCGCATCAACGGTCTCGGCGCTCCGCGTGCATTCTACACACCGGTGCTCCGCGAAGTGAAGGTGCCTAACACCAGCTACGGCGAGGACTACGCACTCGGCTTGAACTTCTCCCGCGAATATCAAATCGGCCGTATCTATGAGCCAGTCTACAACTGCCGTCGTTGGGACGACAACTCAGACGCATCGCTCGACGTAGTGAAGATGAACGCCCACAACCTTTATAAAGACCGCATCCGCACATGGGAGCTCCAAGCGCGTATTGCATTCAACAAAAAGAAATAAGAGGCAATGGGGATAAACATATCAGAATTTTTCGACCGTCAGCTGCAGGTGTGGGACACCGCCCGTAATAATTTCGAGGCTTTGAAGAATGTCAAGGTCAAGGAATTCAACGTAGACGGCACCACAATCAAGGTGCAGTTCAATCCCGGACGCATTGTTTCGTCGGCAGCCAAGGTCGACGCCAAATCGTTGAAAGAACGCAAATGCTTCCTCTGCGCAGCCAATCGTCCGGCTGTGCAGGAGGGCATTGCCTGGGGCGATGACTACACAATACTCATCAATCCGTTCCCGATTTTCCCCCGTCATCTCACGATTCCGTGCAACAAGCACGTTGACCAGCTCATCAAGGGGCGCATCGCCGATATGATGAACCTGTCGCGCGACTTGGAGGGATTCACGCTGTTTTACAACGGGCCTAAATGCGGCGCATCGGCACCTGACCACATGCACTTCCAGGCTGGCAACCGCGGCTTCATGCCGATGGAAGACCAGATGGCGTCGGCAGAGCGCGACATCATCGTCAGCGGCGGCAGCGTAGAGCTGTCGATTGTAAAGGGAATGTCGCATCCGTGCTTCTGCATCCGCACGTCGGCAGTCGACAAGGGTGAGAAGATGTTTGACCTTGTCTACAATGTACTGACGATACCGGAAGGCGAGCCGGAACCGATGCTCAACGTGCTGTGCTGGTATGAAGACGGACTTTGGACCATCCTTGTGTTTCCACGCAAGAAACACCGTCCGTCGTGCTACGCAGCCGAGGGCGACGCCAACATTCTTATCAGCCCCGCGTCGGTAGATATGGGAGGCGTGTTTATCACCCCGTTGGAGAAAGACTTCGAAAAGATCACCGCAGCCGACATCAAGACAATCTTTGACGAGTGCTGTCTCAGCGAAGCCGAATTATTGGAAATAGCCCAGAAACTTAAATAAAACCATTATGTCACAGCCACAAGTGAAAGTGGGCATTATGAGCAGCCCTGCGATACGGTTTGTCTTCCCGACAGCCTACAGCTTCGGAGGTCAAACCGTGGAAGGCGCACAGGAAGCCACCCTCAGCGATGGAAAAGTGCTGTGGGGCGGCGCGCTTTACGACAGCGTGGAGTTTACGCCCTGCGATGCCGAGAACGGCAGTTTTGAACTTATCGATGTGACCATCGGCGTCAATTTCCACTGGGAACGCAAGGAGAACCAGTCGTTTCGCGGCTCTCTGCGCATCATCGTGGAAGGCGACAAGCTGACGGCCGTCAACATCCTTCCCATCGAAGAATATCTGCTCAGCGTCATTTCGTCGGAAATGAGCGCCACCGCCTCTCTTGAACTGCTGAAAGCGCATGCCGTGATTTCCCGCAGCTGGCTCTTGGCACAGATAGAGAAAAACAAGCAGCTTGCAGCCGAAGCGACGCCCTACAATCCGTGCACACGCACAGAAGGAGAGCTGGTGCGTTGGTACGACCGCGAGGACCACGTTAATTTCGACGTCTGCGCCGACGACCATTGCCAACGTTACCAGGGCATCACCCGCGAGTCGACAGCCACCGTGCGCGACGCTATCAAAGCAACGTGGGGACAGGTGCTCACCTACGACGGCACGCTCTGCGACGCCCGCTTCTCGAAGTCGTGCGGCGGAGTGTTTGAGCAGTTTGAAAACTGCTGGGAGCCAAAGCACTATCACTATCTTGTGGCACGGTTGGACAACGCCAACGCAATGGACTATCCCGACCTTACGGTCGAGGAAAATGCCCGAGAGTGGATACTTTCGTCGCCAGCCGCATTCTGCAACACCACCGACAAGCATATCCTCTCGCAGGTGCTCAACAGCTACGACCAGGAGACCACCGACTTCTACCGATGGACGGTGGAGTATGACCAAGCCGAGCTGTCGCGTCTTGTGCGCGAGCGCAGCGGCGAGGACTATGGCGACATCGTCGACCTGATACCCGTGGCGCGTGGCACGTCGGGCCGTCTTTACCGCTTGAAGATTGTCGGCACCAAGAAGACCTGCATCATTGGCAAGGAACTCGAAATACGCCGCACGCTGTCGCCGTCGCACCTCTACAGCTCCGCTTTTGTAGTGGAGAAGCAAGGCGAGCGCGACGGGCTGCCCGAACGCTTCGTGCTTAAAGGCGCGGGCTGGGGACATGGTGTCGGACTCTGCCAGATCGGAGCAGCCGTGATGGGCGAGAAAGGCTATGACTATAAACAAATCCTTCTGCACTATTTTATAGATGCGGAAATAACAAAACAATATTAAACTCCTGACATGAAAACTTCAAACAAGACAATATCTCCATGGTTTTGGGTTCCGACTCTGTATTTTGCAGAGGGCGTGCCTTATTTCGTGGTCAACAACATTTCCGTCATGATGTTCACCAAGATGGGTGTTCCTAATGGCGACATGGCATTTTTCACAACATTGCTTTATTTCCCGTGGTTCCTCAAAGGCTTGTGGGGTCCGCTCGTCGATGTCGTAAAGACCAAACGTTGGTGGATTCTATCCATGCAAGTGTTGATGACAGCACTGATGATTCTGCTCACCGTCACATTGCCAAAGCCCGACGTGGCGACCATCGCCTCCGGACAGACACCTATCAGCATGTTCACCATCACGCTGATACTGTTTATCATCGCGGCTTTTGCCTCTGCCACCCACGACATCGCCGCCGACGGCTACTATATGCTTGCCCACAGTCCGAGCAGCCAGGCAGCCTTCATCGGAGTGCGCAGCACGTTCTACCGCATCGCATCCGTATTCGGACAGGGCGTGCTTGTCTACATTGCCGGCTTGATTGAAACCTCGACAGGCGACATACCATGGTCATGGCAGGTTACACTCGGAGTCAGTGCCGTAGTGTTCTTCCTTGTGACTATGTATCATACGTTTATCCTTCCTCGTTCGGCCGACGACCGTCCACGTGTCTCAGCCGATACAGAAGGCAACGGCACTTCAGGGCTTGCAGAGTTTGCAAACTCATTTGTTTCTTTTGTCAAAAAGCCAGGTTTCCTACTCGCGGTTGCGTTTATGCTTCTCTACCGCTTGCCGGAGGGATTCTTGATTAAGTTGTGCCAGCCGTTCCTCGTGCATTCAACAGCTGAGGGAGGTCTTGGCTTGACCACAGAGCTTGTGGGTCTTGTCTATGGCACATTCGGTGTCATCGCGTTGCTTGCCGGCGGTATTGTCGGCGGCGTGTTTGCCTCGAAGGTGGGTTTGAAAAAAGCCCTTTGGCCTATGGCAGCCTGCATGACGCTGCCATGCCTCACATTCGTTTATCTTGCCATCGCACAGCCGTCTGACCCAATCGTGATCAGTGTGGCAGTCTGCATCGAGCAGTTTGGCTACGGCTTCGGTTTCACGGCCTATATGCTCTATATGATGTACTTCTCGGAAGGCGAGTTCAAGACATCGCACTATGCCATCTGCACGGCGTTCATGGCGTTGAGCATGATGTTGCCAGGTTTCGTGGCAGGTTATATTCAGGAGGCAATCGGTTATGTCAACTTCTTCTGGATGGTGATGGCATGCTGCATCGCGACTCTGATAGTCACTTATCTTGTTGACCGCAAGATTGACCCTAATTACGGTAAGAAATAATCAAGAAACAGAACAATGAAAAAAACGATATTGACAATCGCTTTGTGTGTTGCGGCGGCGCTTGGCGCTGCTGCGGCGACGAAGCCGGGCGTGGAGGTGCTCCGCGACAATGATTTCAAGCAGCTTGCAGGCAAGCGCGTAGGTCTGATAACCAATCCGACAGGCGTTGACAACAACCTGAAGTCGACCGTCGACATTCTTCATGAAGCCAAAGGCGTTGAGCTTGTGGCATTGTTCGGCCCTGAACACGGAGTGCGCGGCAACGTGCATGCCGGCGACGAGTTTGGCAACACCACCGACCCAGCCACCGGTGTCAAGGTGTTTTCCATCTACGGTAAAACCAAGAAGCCGACCAAAGAGATGCTTTCCGGCATCGACGCCCTTGTCTACGACATTCAGGACATCGGCTGCCGCTCGTTTACGTTTGTCAGCACACTCGGTCTGGCTCTCGACGCCTGCGCAGAGAACGACATAGAGTTTGTGGTTCTCGACCGTCCGAATCCCCTCGGCGGCAACCGTGTTGAAGGCTGCTTGGTAGAGGACGGATTCTATTCGTTTGTCAGCCAGTTCAAGATACCATATCTTTATGGCATGACTCCAGGCGAGATGGCACGCTATCTCAATGGCGAGCGCGTGGCGCGCGGCGAGAAGGCAGCGAAACTCACAGTAGTGCCATTGAAGGGCTGGAAACGCTCGATGACATTCGACAAGACAGGAATGCCATGGGTGTTGCCTTCACCGCATATCCCACAGCCAGCCACGGCGTTCTACTATCCAGCCACCGGTATTCTCGGCGAGCTTTACTACGTTTCGATCGGCGTTGGCTACACCTTGCCGTTCCAGCTTATCTGCGCCGACTGGATTGACGCCGACAAGTTTGCAGCGCGCATGAACGCCCTCAATCTGCCGGGCACCAAGTTCCGCCCGATCCACGTGAAGCCGTTCTACGGAACAGGCAAGGGTGAGAACCTGCAGGGCGTGCAGTTCTATGTAGACGACGTGCCGGGCTCGAGCCTCACGCTCATCCAATTCTATGCGATGCAGGAGTTGGCGAAACTTTATCCAGAAAAACGCATATTCGACACAGCCACCGACAAGAGCCGATTCGACATGTTCGACAAGGTGTGTGGCACAGACAAAATCCGCACACTCTTCTCCAAGAACTATCAGGTCAGCGATATGATTGACTATTGGAACAAAGACGCGGACGCTTTTAAAGAAAAAGCCAAGAAATATTATTTATATAAGTAAGCAATGAAAGAAACCTATAAGTCGTATTTAAAAGAAATAAGCGCATTTATCCCACGCGAGCGCATCTACACAGACGAGATGCGCCGCCTGGCGTGGGGCACCGATGCCAGCTTCTACCGCCTTGTGCCGCAGATTGTGGTGCGCTCGAAGACGGAGGAGGAGGTGTCGCGTCTGCTTTCGGCAGCCCGCCGCCGTCGTTTGCCGGTGACGTTCCGTGCCGCCGGCACGAGTCTCAGCGGACAGTCGTTGAGCGACAGCATCCTCATCGTGGCAGGCAAAAATTGGGAAAATTATAAAATTTCCGCCGATGCGGAAACCATCACGATGCAACCAGGCATCATCGGTGAGCGCGTAAATCAGCTTCTGAAACCCTTTGGACGCATCTTTACGCCCGACCCGGCTTCTAAGAATGCGGCTATGGTAGGTGGAATCGTTGTGAACAATGCATCGGGAATGAACTGCGGCACGCATGCCAACAGCGACCGTCAGCTTGTGTCGGCGCGCATCATACTTCCCGACGGCACAATTCTCGACACCGGCGACGCCGATAGCAAGGACGCTTTCCGCAAGTCGCATCCCGACTTTATCAGCGGCATTGAAGCCATCCGCGACGAGGTGAACGCCGACAAGGAACTTGCCGACCGCATCCGTTATAAATATTCAATCAAGAATGTGACGGGCTTGAACATCCTTCCGTTTGTGCTTTTCACAGACCCGTTCGACATCATTACCCACCTTATGGTAGGTTCGGAGGGAACACTCGGATTCCTTGCCGAGGTGACGATGAAGACCGGCCACCTCTATCCTCACAGCGCCAGCGCGATGCTCTATTTCAAGGACATCAAGGACGCTTGCCGTGCGGTTGTGGCAATGAAAAACGGACCGGTGTTCAGTGCCGAGATGCTCGACAAGAAATCGCTGTCGAGTGTGAACGACACTACAGGGGAGGGCTTGACAGCCGTGCTTACGGAAACCAAAGCCGACACCAAGGAGGAACTTCAGGCAAACATCGACGCCATCAAGAAGATTCTTGAGCCGTTCGACCTGTTCAAGCCAGCATATTTCACCGACAAACCGGAGGAATATTCAAAATATTGGGCAATCCGTTCGGGAATCTTCCCGTCGGTGGGAGGTACGCGTCCGCTCGGCACGACGGTGCTTATCGAGGACGTTGCGTTCCACATCGAAAACCTTCCCGAGGCAACCGCCGACCTTGCCGACCTTCTTGAAAAATTCGGCTTCGACGATGCCTGCATCTACGGCCACGCCCTTGAAGGCAACTATCATTTTGTCATCTCGCAGTCGTTTGACACGAAAGAGAAGGTTGACCGCTACCGCACGCTGATGCAGGAGGTTGAGCATCTTGTCGTTGACAAATACGACGGCTCGCTGAAGGCGGAGCACGGCACCGGCCGCAACATGGCTCCGTTTGTCAAGCTGGAGTGGGGCGAGAAGGCGTTCGACGTGATGAAGCGTGTGAAGGCGTTGTTTGACCCGGAAGGGCTGTTGAATCCAGGTGTCATTTTCAATGACGATCCGGAGTGCTACATAAAGAACATAAAGCCGCTGCCGCTGACAAATCCACACGTAGACCGCTGTATCGAGTGCGGCTTCTGCGAGCGCAACTGTCTGACGTGCGGATTCACATTGTCGTCGCGCCAGCGCATTGTCGTGCAACGCGAAATCAGCCGTCTCCGTGCCGACGGCGACTCTACTGGCTGGCTTGCCGCGTTGACAAAGCAGTTTAAATATCCGGGCATACAGAGCTGTGCCGGCGACGGCCTCTGCTCTACGTCGTGCCCGATGCAGATAAACACAGGCGAGATGATCCACGACCTGCGCGCCCAGGCATTGCCTAAGGGCAGCGCCGGCTACAAGGTCGGTGATTTCGCTGCCAACCATCTGTCGGCTGTCAAGTCGGCACTCCGTCCGGTGCTTTCCGCCGCAGGCGTCGCCCATGCCGTTATCGGCGACAAGGCAACCGATGCCGTTGGCCGCGGGCTGAGCAAGCTTGGCATGCCGATGTGGTCGTCGGCGTTTCCGCTGGCATACTATCCCCATGCGATAAAGACCCAGCCGTCGGAGCTGAAGGTGGTTTATTTCCCGAGCTGCATCAATCAGACCATGGGCAAGAGCAAGGGACAGTCGACACCGCTCATCGATAAGATGGTGGCTCTGATGGAGAAAGCCGGCTATGAGGTCATATTCCCGAAGAATATGAAAAACCTTTGCTGCGGCACCATCTGGGAAAGCAAGGGCATGCCCGACATTGCCGACCGTAAGGCCAAGGAGCTTGACGATGCCCTGTTTGAGGCATCTGACGGCGGACGCTATCCGGTGTTGTGCGACCAAAGTCCGTGTCTGCACCGCATGCGCAACACGATCAAGCGGGTGAAACTATATGAGCCGGTAGAGTTTATTTATGAGTATCTGGCGCCGCATCTGCGCTTTGTGCAGACCGACGAGCCAGTAGCACTGCATTTCACATGCTCTACGCGCCACATGAATCTCAACGACATGTTTGTGGCGTTGGCAGGAATGTGCACAACGAAGGTTGTTGTTCCCGAGGAAGTGGGTTGCTGCGGTTTTGCCGGCGACAAAGGCTTTACCGACCCCGAAGTGAACCGCTACGCTCTGCGCAAACTGCGCAAGCAGCTTGAGGCAGCCGGCGTGAAGCGCGGCTTCTCCAACAGCCGCACCTGTGAAATCGGACTGACGGTGAATGGCGGAGTGCCATATCAGTCGATAGCATATTTAGTAGACGAATGTACAATTAAAAAATAACGATACGTAAAAATGGAACAAGAAGTGGCTTTGAAAAAGCCGAAAAGCAGAATCCTCGCGCTTGACATCCTGCGAGGCATCACCGTGGCAGGTATGATTATGGTGAACAATCCTGGCTCATGGGGCGCAATCTATGCTCCGCTTGAGCATGCAAGTTGGTTGGGTCTGACTCCGACCGACCTTGTGTTCCCGTTCTTTATGTTCATCATGGGTATCTCCACCTATATTTCGATGCGAAAATATAAGTTTGAATATTCCCATGCCACGCTTGTGAAGATTGTGCGCCGCACCATCGTGATTTTCCTTATCGGTATGGCTATCGCATGGTTCAGCCGTTTGTGCTACGGCCTTTACCGCGCCGACTCCGCCTTGCCTCTCGGCCAGCGCATCCTCGATGCCGCCAACAGTTTCTCCACCTTGCGTATACTTGGCGTTATGCCGCGTCTGGCACTCTGCTACTGTGCCTGCGCCATTGTCGCCATAGCCGTGAAGCACAAGTTTATTCCGTGGATTATTGCCGGAATATTGGTGGTTTACGGAGCGTTGCTGCTCATGTTCAACGGACTTGATTTCTCGCTTGACAACATTGTCTATGTGATTGACCACGCCGTCATCGGCGACGCGCATCTCTACCGCGACACCGCCACAACGGTTTCCGACACCGTGAAGATGGGCTCGTCGGTCTCTCTCGAAATCTATGAGACCCGCACACTTCCGATAGATCCGGAGGGCCTGCTCAGCACCCTTCCGTCGATAGCCCACGTGCTTATCGGCTTCTGCTGCGGATTTGTCATCGTAGAGGTGAAGGACAACCGCGAGCGTATGGAGAAATTCTTCCTTATCGGCACAATCCTTATGTTTGCCGGCTTCCTGTTCAGCTATGGAATGCCAATAAGCAAAAAACTCTGGACACCGACGTTTGCCATCGTCACTTGCGGTCTGGCTGCAAGTTTGCTGGCACTTTTGATATGGATAATCGACGTGAAGGGTTACAAGCACTGGACACAGTTTTTTGAAGCTTTCGGCGTCAACCCGTTGTTTATGTATGTGCTCGGCGGCGTGCTCGGCATTTTGTTCAACACCGTTCCGGTGTTCGGGCTGTCGATCCACAAATGGATCTACGACGAGGCGCTCGTGCCGCTTGTCACCGACCGCACGTTCGCGTCGTTGCTCTACGCGTTGATATTCATCGGAATCAACTGGTCGATAGGATACGTTTTGTATAAAAAGAAAATATATATAAAAATTTAGATATGGTTTTAATTGCAGACTGTGGGTCAACCAAGATTGATTGGTGTGTCCTCAATGGAGACAAACTTGAGAAACGCTTTTTTTCGACTGGAGTCAATGCATTGCTTATGCCTGAGGAGAAAATCCGCGAGACATTTGAAAAAGAATTGGCACCGGAGGTTAAGGATTTTTCAATTGACGAAGTGTATTATTATGGCGCTGGTTGCCTCTCGGATGAGATTTGCTCAAACGTAAGCCGCTCAATTGCCGCTTGTGTGCCGGGAGCAAAGACAATTTCCGTCAACAGCGACCTTCTTGCAGCCGCCCGCGCGCTTTGCGGCACCGAGCCAGGCATCGCCTGCATCCTCGGCACCGGTTCAAACTCGTGCTACTACGACGGCAAGGAAATCAAGGGCAACGTGTCGCCGCTCGGCTATATCCTCGGCGATGAGGGCAGCGGCGCTGTGCTTGGCAAGCTGCTTGTAGGCGATGTGCTTAAAAACCAGTTGCCTAAGGCATTGTGCGAGAAATTCCTCAAGGAGTACAACCTCGACCGTATGGCAATCATCCAAAAAGTGTATAAAGAGCCGGCAGCCAACCGCTTCCTCGCTTCTTTGTCGCCGTTTTTGATTCAAAACATCGAGGAGCCGGCAATACACCGCCTGGTGCTCAATGCGTTCAAGGCGTTCTTTGTGCGCAACATCGAGAACTATGAAGGCTACAAGCAACTGCCTGTAAGCTTCGTTGGTTCGGTGGCTCACTACTATCGCGACGTGCTTGGCGAGGCAGCCAAAGCGCTCGACATCACTATTGGAAACATTATCAAGAGCCCTATGGAAGGCTTGTTGAAATATCATTCAAAATAAATTACAACAACTATTATGGCATTTGTGAAAATCAGCGAACAATCATCGCTCTACAATGACTTGGAAAAGAAGTCGGTACACGAAATACTTGAGGACATCAACACCGAAGACCACAAGGTTGCCGATGCCGTCAAACTGGCAATTCCTCAGATTGAGAAACTCGTGACGGGCATTGTGAAACGCATGAAGAAGGGTGGCCGTATCTTCTATATCGGTGCCGGAACTTCCGGACGTCTCGGCGTGCTCGACGCTTCTGAGATTCCGCCTACATTCGGTATGGACCCGGGATGGGTTATCGGACTTATCGCCGGTGGCGACATTGCGCTCCGCAATCCGGTGGAGAACGCTGAAGACGACACTGCTCAGGGCTGGAAAGACCTTGAAAAGTATAACATCAACGAGAAGGATACGGTTATCGGTATCGCTGCTTCGGGAACCACTCCTTACGTTATCGGCGCATTGAAGGAGGCTCGCCAGCGCGGCCTGCTCACGGCGGCTATCACTTCAAACCCTGACGCACCGGTGTCGGAGGCTGCCGAAATTCCTATCGAGATGATCGTAGGTCCGGAATACGTGACAGGCAGCTCGCGTATGAAATCAGGCACAGGACAAAAGATGATCTGCAACATGATCACTACGTCGGTGATGATTCAGATGGGTCGCGTGAAGGGCAACAAGATGGTGAACATGCAGCTCACCAACGCGAAACTCGTGGACCGCGGCACTCGCATGGTGTCGGAAGAACTCGGCTTGCCTTACGACGAGGCTAAGCGTCTGCTTCTCTTCCACGGCTCTGTGAAGCTTGCTGTCGACGCTTACCGTAGTGAACACTAATAATTGCTTTGTGACACAATGAAAAAGTCGATAATGGCGTCGCTGCTTCTGGCGGCGACGCTTTTTCCAAGCGATATGGCGGCTCAGGAAAAATATGTCTACAATGAATTCTATTTCCAGCGCTCCTCGCTTTTCAGCGAGTTGCCGGTGGGGAAGAAAGACATCGTTTTTCTCGGCGACAGCCAGACCAACGGTTGCGAATGGCACGAACTGCTCGGGATGAAGAACGTGAAAAACCGTGGCATCTCGTCGGACGTGATCCAGGGTTTCATCGACCGTGTCGACCCGATTGTTGAGGGGCAGCCGGCGAAGGTGTTTATTCTCGGCGGCGTAAACGACATCTCTCACGACCTTACTCCCGACAGCCTTTGCACGTCGATGGAGAAGCTGATTGTGAAAATCAAGCAAGGGTCGCCACGCACCAAAATCTACTTGCAGAGTCTGTTGCCTATCGACAACAGTTTCGGCCGCTACCGCAAGATGGTGGGCAAGGAGCAGGTGATTGTGGAGACCAACCGCCTGTATAAGGAGATGGCTGAGCGCCATGGCGTGACGTGGATCGACCTGTACTCAAAGATGGTAGACCCTGCCACTGGCAGCATGCGCAAGGGGCTCACCAATGACGGTCTGCATCTGCTTGGCGCCGGATATCTTGTGTGGCGCGACGCGGTGCTGCCTTATGTGAAGAAGTAGGGCGGCGGTCTTGCCGGAAAAAATATGCGGGGGGATGCAGGCATGAGTCTGCATCCCCCCGCTGCGCATCGATTAAAAACCTGCTGAAAAACATATCATAAATGTTGACAAATTCGATTTTAGTCCCTACATTTGTCAACAAAACACAATAATCCATGGAAAGTAATTTTACAATCCGCCTGCGAGAAGCACGACTCATGCGCCAATTCAGCATGAAGAAACTGTCGGAACTGACCGGCAGCGCAATCACGAAGCAAAGCATCTCACGCTATGAGAAAGGCATAATGCATCCAAAGCAAAATGCCCTCGCGGCATTGTCGCGCGCTCTCGGCATCAGCGAAGCATATCTCAACGGATGCGGCGTGGGCATCGACCTGCCGGCGCTGCGTGCTTCCACCGGATGCATCCTCACAGAAGAGCAAATCGCCGTTATTGATGCGAAACTCTCATTCTGGGCGGAGCGATATATCGAAAAAGAGCGTCGCGCAGACTGCCAATCCTCTTTCGTCAACCCTCTTCAGAACCTCAGAGCATCCACCATCGGCGACGTGCAGAAGGCTGCCGACATCCTCCGGGAGCAGTGGCGTTGTGGTGACGGACCTATTACCTCTGTGCTCAGACTGCTGGAGCGTAAGGGTATTAAAATACTGCTGACGGAACTGCCCGACAACGTGTTGGGACTCAGCACGTGGGCAGACAACAAGCACCCGTTGATAGTAATCGACAACAGGCTGCGGAAAACCACAACAGAGCAAATCCGGTTCACTGCCTGCCACGAACTTGCACACCTACTGCTGACATTTCCTGACGACTCCAAGCTGACCATAGAAAAAAGATGCAACATCTTCGCCAGCTTTTTCCTTTTCCCAAAAACAACATTTATCGAAGAAATGGGAGCCGCAACGCGCTCCTGCCTGACCCTCGACGAGCTGACCGACCTGAAAACCGCATACGGCATCTCAGTGGCAGCACAAGTGCACGAAGCATGGGACATCGGAATGATATCCCGCAAGCACTACGACTGGTGGTATGACGGACCAATCCGCGACAACATCAGAGAAACCGGATGGGGCGCATACCCACTTCCAGAAACAATCGGGCGCGAGCGTCGCATCGACTCAAGAATAAAAAATGAAAAATAGACAGATGTATGAAGCAGACAGTAAATAAATATATCGCCCATTCGGAAAATAATAAAGGAGAAGTGCAGACTATGAAACAACATAGCGTAGGTGTGGCGCAGATAATGAAGTCATTTGCATTGTCTGATGAATATGCAGATATATATGCCTATTGTGGATTGTTGCATGATATTGGGAAATATAGCAAAGACTTCCAAAAATATATAAGAATGGAAGGACAAAGAGAGCCACATGCAAAATGGGGTGCTTATAAAGCAAAAGAAGATAAGTCTGTATTTGTCTCATTCCCAATATTTGGGCATCACGCAGGGCTGCCTAATAGAGACGCTATGTTTGAAACTTTGGAAATATGCAAGAAGGACGATTCTAAATGGCTAGATATATGTCGTTCGATGAAAGATGATTGTATGCAAATTATGCCATGTGATAATGTCCCGTTTTGCAAAATAGAGGGGAAAACGACAAAAGAGTTGTTTGTTCGGATGCTGTATAGTTCTCTTGTTGATGCAGATAGTCTTGATACGGAGCGGCATTTTCAAGAAAGTCAGAGTGATGCTCGGTCTCATCATAAGCTTGACGTGGATGCCCTTTTGGAAGCATTGAATTGTAAGTTGAAAACATTCCCTCTCACCACACCTCTTAATAAACTTAGGACAGAGGTGCGGCAGTATGCACAGAAACTTGCAAAAGAAAATCAAGGTTGTTTTTCTATGACATTGCCTACTGGAATGGGAAAAACTTTGTGTAGTTTGAATTGGGCGCTTCATCATGCAAAAACTCATCCAAACATTAAGCGCATAGTGATTGTTCTTCCCTTCATTAGTATTATTGACCAGACCGCTAATGAGTTGAAATCAATATTCAAGGAACGCGATGTTGTGTTGGAACATCATTCAAATGTTGTCTATGAAGAATGCAGTGAAGAAGAAAGTTATTGTAAAGCACCGAAATTGTTGGCGACGGAAAATTGGGATTATCCGATTATTGTAACTACAGCAGTGCAATTTTTTGAATCGCTCTTTTCCAATAAACGCTCTAAATGTCGGAAATTGCATAATTTACAAGATTCTATTATCATATTTGATGAGATACAGACACTGCCTGTCAATTTAGCAGAATGCACAATGAATATGCTGAATGATATGTTGCATCTTTGCCGTTGTAGCGTTTTATTTTGCACAGCCACGCAACCTAATTTCCATACACGTAGAGATTTTAAAGGAATAGACAGTATCAAGTCATTGGTAGATAATCCTGCCGATATATTTGCTGCTACAGAAAGAGTGGAGTATTGTCCTATTGATGACTACAACGCCAAATCCATAGATGAAATAGCAGAAAATGTTATTGAGCAGCAGAATTCCGTACTCATTGTCTGCAATACGAAGAAAAAGGCTAAATATCTATATGATAGTTTGAAAAATAAATCGGATATTCAGGTTCTGCACCTGTCAACCAATATGTTTCCAGTGCATAGAATGAGGATTATCAGTAAGGTGAGAGAAAAACTAAAAAATGGAGAAAAGTTGATCTTATGCTCAACCCAGCTTATAGAGGCTGGTGTTGATATGGACTTTCCCATAGTATTTCGTGAACTCGCTCCGTTGGAGTCGATTATTCAGTCGGCGGGTAGATGCAACAGAGAAGGTAAACTTCAAAAGGGAAGAGTGTTTTTGTTCAAATTGGAAGAAAAAGGACAACCATCGCTTCAGTATGAAACGTTTACTCAATTCGCCCAACTACTATATCGCAATAACGAAAATCGACTGACTGAAGCCGACTTCTATTCGGAATACTATACAGAGATAATAAAAAACTATGTGTCGGAGGACTCTGTAACTGTGGAACGAGAGAAATTGATGTTTCAGAATGTGGCAGATAGATATCGTATTATAAAAAGCGATACAATGTCGTTGTTCATATATAGGTATAATGATGAAACTCTGCAACTGTATGATAAGATTAGTAGTAAAGAATTCCTTTCACGTGAGGATTATCAGCAAATTGCTCAATACTGTGTTCAGATTTATGACCGGTTTGAACGGAGCAATTCTGATAAAATTGCAGAAACACCATCAGGTGTTAAAATTTGGAATGGTAATTATTCTGAAGAAATAGGATTGAGTAACGAAGAAGAAATAATTTATTGTATATGATAGATAATAATGTTGTAAAAGTAAGGGTAAAGGGCGAATATGCCTGCTTTACCCAACCGGCGCTGAAAGTTGAGCGCATGACATATCCATGCATGACTCCTTCTGCGGCGAGAGGAGTGTTGGAATGTATCCTTTGGAAACCTGAGTTCCAGTGGGTTGTTAAAAGCATCAAAATTCTGAAGCCGATATCATTTTCTTCATTTAAGAGAAATGAGCTTTCTTCCATTCAAAGTGGTGCGCCGATTGATATACAAATACAAGATAACCGTAGCCAGAGAAACAGCATCGTTTTGCGGGATGTTGAATATATCATTGAGGCTGTCATCTATATGTCGGAGGATAACATACAAAAGGTGAAAAACAGAGATAGGAAAGAAGGCCGGACAGTTTGTGAGCCAATTGTCAAATATCGAGAGATGTTTAACCGACGCTTGAAGAAAGGGCAGTGTTGGCATCAACCATATTTGGGAACTCGCGAATTTTCTTGCGACTTCTTTCCTGTGACACCTGAGGATGAGAAAAAGGCAGCAGACCTTAATATGACTTATCCAATAGGCAATCTTTTATTTGACATCTGGTATGATCAGAATCACAATGCAACCCCAATCTATATGACAAATGCAATAGTGAAAAACAGCACGCTTGTGTGTCCTGATGATTTGAACGAAAAAATGCTTTCAACATCTCATCTGCGCGCCAAACGTAGCGATTCGGTTAATCGCATTTTATTCGAGTTTAATAAAAAGGAAGAGTTATGTTCGCAGAATTAGTTGAATTAGGCAGAAGGGTTTATAAAGGACATGATGCTTTTGGAACCGAGAAATGTAATTGGGATATCGTTATTGACAGTAATGGTAATTCTAGACAGTTGATTCATTGCGAAGTGATGATTGAAGCTGAGAAATTGTCTGCTAAAAAAGGCAAGGCGAGACTCTTGCTTGATAAGCCGGAAGAGACGTTGTTAGGTTATAGAGACTGTCAAGAGGACACTTCGGGTGATAAAGACAAGACGGAAGAAGAAAAAAAATTTGAGAGATATTTCAACAAACTTCAGGAATATAGATTCATTAAAGAATTGGAACCGGTCTTTTCTTTTTATAGTAAACCGGAGGAGGTTGGTAAGGCCATTGAAGCTTTCAGAAATGTAGAAAGCAAAAAAGAAGGAAACATGACCTTTGTTATAGAAGGGTCAGGTGTGCGTCTTGTTGAGATGCAGTGTGTTCATGATGCCATTAAAGAGAAGTATGAGCAAAAGCTTCGTGCAAAAAGAGAATATAATGGATTGTGTGCAATTTGTGGCACTGATGAATATCCCATATTGAAAGAACCTCATGGTGGTATAAGAATACCAAAAGGCAACACAGCTGGAGGAAGTATGTTGGTGTCATATAATAAAAATGCTTTCGAGTCATATGGCCTAAAAGGGAATCTAAATTCCGGAATTTGTACAAAATGTGCAAGAAATTATGTCGAGGCACTTAAATTCCTTACACAGAATGGTCATGAAATTTTTGATTCAAATGGGAAAAAAGAGTTCAAATATACGAATCGTCAAAAAATAAGCGATGATACAATAGCTTTGTTTTGGACAAAAGTGCCGGATGATGACATTGACCCTTGGTCTGACATTTGTCAGCCTACGGTGGAGAGAATAAGAAAGATGTTTTCGTCTGTGGCGAGCGGCAGTTGCCAACGTGTAGATACGGATGTTGTCAATTATTTCTATTGTTGCACGTTGTCTTCTGCTGCCGCTCGAATAGCGGTAAGAGACTGGATGGCGATGAGTGTTGCCAAATATCAGAGTAATCTTAAACAATGGTTTGAAGATATTGCAACGATAAAGGATGGAGAGGTGTACTATCCGGGAATAAACACCATTCTCAACAATTGCATAAAGAAGAAAACGAATAAAAACCAAAGTGATTATAACGCAAAATCGCGAATAGGAACGATGTTGTGGTATGCCGCCCTGACAAACTCTTCTTTACCGTTGATGGTTCTTCAAAGCGTATTAAGCCAAATAGAACATGAAAATGACAAATATTGTGGTTTTAGCGTTGAAAAATCAACAGTTATCAGATTGATTTTAAATAGAAACAATAAAAATAAATGTAAAATGAAAAATGAATTAGACGAACAAAATTTGAGTAAGGCATATTTGTGCGGACGTTTGTTCGCATTGATTTGCAAACTGCAGTATTCGGCGCAAGGAGAAGTCAACAGTTCCATTAAGGACAGATTCTTTGCATCAGTATCGGTTTCTCCTACACGGGTAATGGGACTTCTATTGACGAAATATGTCCCTGTCTATCAAAAGAAAAGCAGACGTATGGGTAAGTACTCCTACGCAACAGACATTGCAGATGTTGTTGCTAAAATAGGGCATTTTCCTAATAAATTCTCGTTGATAGAACGCGGTGAGTTTGCTTTGGGTTACTATTACCAATATAATAATCAAAAAAAGAGTGATAAGAAAGAACAAGAATAACAAAAATAACAATTTTAAAAATTAATTAATATGGAAGCAATAAAGAATCGTTATGATTTCGTTTTCCTCTTTGATGTTAAAGATGGAAATCCCAATGGTGACCCTGATTTCGATAATCAGCCCCGCATTGACGAGGATACTGAACAAGGATTGGTGACAGATGTGTGTATCAAACGCAAAGTGCGCAACTACGTTCAATTACTGAAAGGGCTTGAATCTCCGTATGACATTTTCATAAGAGAAGGAAATGTCTTGAATACAATAATTGATGAAAAGAAAGCGCAGAAAGCCGGGAGAGATGGAATGTGCGCTCAATACTATGACATAAGAACGTTTGGTGCCGTAATGAGTACGAGCGACGAGAAGGCTAATGATCGTGATTCTGACGATAGTAAAGAAAAAAAAGATGCGAAGAAAAAAGAGAATAAAGGTCAATCAAAGATTAAAGGGCTTGGTGTTGTGCGAGGACCGGTTCAGTTTACGTTTGCTCGTTCAATAGACCCGATATCTTCAAATATGCATTCTATCACACGTTGCTGTGTCACGAAGGCAGGCGATGCGGACAAGAACAATACTTTTGGTAATAAATACACCGTAAGTTATGGTCTGTATCGTATGCATGGTTTCATATCCGCAACAGATGCTGCGAAAACAGGATTCTCGGAGGAAGATAAAAATCTTTTGTTTGATGCTTTGATTAATGCGTTCGAGAATGACCGTGCCGCCGCAAGAGGCGAGATGAATCCAAGAGCGTTGATTGTATTTAAGCACGATTCTCCTTTGGGAAATGCCAGAGCCGGACAGTTGTTCGACTGCGTTCATGTAACTCGTAAAGAAGGCGTAACTGTGCCTCGTTCATTCGCAGATTATGAAGTGACAGTGGACGAGAATGATTTGCCTGAAGGTGTAGCCAAAGAGGAACTTATCTAATTTGTCAATGTACACTGACGATGAGATGCTCATGCTGTCGGGGATTCAACACTATATGTTCTGTCCCCGGCAATGGGCATTGATCCACATTGAGCAGCAATGGGCAGAAAACAGATTGACGGCAGAGGGGAATATCTTGCATGAAAACGTTGACAATCCCTTCTATCGTCAAAAAAACGGCGATGTGATTACTCTGCGCTCCGTGCCTGTGGCGTCAAAGACGTTGGGACTCTATGGGATAACCGATGCCGTCGAACTCATGCCTGCCGATTCATCGGCCGACGCCATCACCCATCCGAAATATCCCGGACTCTGGAAACCATATCCCGTGGAGTACAAAAGAGGACATAGCAAGCCCGACGAGAGAGACGAAGTGCAGCTGGCGGCACAGGCGATGTGCCTGGAGGAAATGTATGGCATAAACATCACCTATGCGGCGCTTTACTACAACGAAGTGAGGCATCGCGAAACGGTCTGCATCTCCGATGCGTTAAGGCAGACTACGTGCCAATGCGCCATGCAGATGCACGCAATCTTTAAAAGCGGAGCAATGCCAAAAGCCGTCAGGGCAAGCCATTGCAAGAACTGCTCGCTGGTCAACCTGTGTTTGCCCGAGATGGCCGGCTCCCGCGTTTCCACATATTTAGCCAGATATCTATATGAGAATACTACTTAACACTCTGTACGTTACCACACCCGACGCCTATCTAAGCAAAGACGGTTTGAATGTCGTGATATCAGTAAACCAGAAAGAAATATTCCGAATACCCGTCCACAATATAGAGCAAATTGTGACGTTCGGATATATAGGCGCAAGTCCGGGGCTGATGAAACTATGTGCCGACAGCGGAGTCGCGCTGACATTCTTGTCGCCGCAAGGGCGGTTTATCAGCCGCTCGCAAGGTCCGACAAAAGGCAATGTGTTGTTGCGTAAAGCACAATATCAACGCTCCGACAATCCCGACTACACACTGCACCTGTGCCGGCTGTTCATCGCTGCGAAAATTCAGAATTACCGCAACATCCTGCGTCGGTTTGTCCGCGACAACGGCAGCGACACAGATGTGGAGAGGGCCGCCGATGAGCTGTCGAGATGCCGTCGGAAGGTGATAAACGCCGACTCGGTGGAACGTGTCAGGGGAATCGAAGGTGATGCCGCCACATCCTATTTCGGCGTATTCCCTCATCTAATCCTAAATCAAAAGGAAAGCTTCGTTTTTAAAGGGAGAAACCGCCGCCCGCCCAAAGATGCCGTCAACGCAATGCTGTCGTTTGTCTACACTCTGATATCCAACGACGTGACAGCCGCGCTGGAAACAGTGGGGCTTGATCCTTATGTGGGTTTTATGCACGCTCTGCGGCCGGGCCGCCCGTCTTTGGCTTTAGACATAATGGAAGAACTGCGTGCCTATCTTGGCGACAGACTTGTCTTGTCTCTCATCAACAGAAAGCAAATCACAGGCAATCAATTCCTGCAGCAGGGCGATGAAAGCATCATCATGACCGACGATGCCCGACGAACGATTATCTCCGCATGGCAAGCTCGGAAGAAAGAGCAGATACAACATCCTTTTCTCAACGAAAAAGTAAGCATCGGCCTGCTGCCACACATCCAGGCTATGATGCTGGCAAGATATCTGCGCAACGACCTGGATGACTATCCTGTATTCCTAATCCAATAGCCTATGTTTATATTGATTACATACGATGTCAACATTACATCGATAAATGGCGCAAAACGATTGCGAAACGTAGCGAAAGCATGTCTGAACTATGGTAAGAGAGTGCAAAACTCAGTTTTCGAATGCATCCTGACAGAAGCACAGTATGTAGACTTGAAAAATCAAATGACGGGAATCATTGATAAACAACAAGACAGCATACGTTTCTACGTCTTGGGAAACAATTGGAAAAGAAAGGTGGAGACAATAGGCAAAGACATCAGCATTGACGTAACCGGTGAACTCATAATATAATGTGGTTGCGAACGCGAAGCATTGCATAAAAAGCCATAGGTTCGCACTCCGTAATTATCAATAAGTTAACCATCAATGACAATGAAAATTAATTTCAATTGCTTGTATTTTGCCGTTATTCGCAAATTCGGTAAATTTGCACTATGATATTCAGCTCATTGCTGAGTATACTGTCGCACCCCATGCGGGTGCGTGGATTGAAACATATTGGAACACGCTGCAAAGATAGTGATAATTTTGTCGCACCCCATGCGGGTGCGTGGATTGAAACTATTTGTACGACGCAAGCGAGTTGCGGAACCGGTGTCGCACCCCATGCGGGTGCGTGGATTGAAACAACGTCTTACGAAAGGCGACGGAAGCAAAAACAGGTCGCACCCCATGCGGGTGCGTGGATTGAAACTCTTTTGGAGTACACCAACGTAAATTATCAATTGTCGCACCCCATGCGGGTGCGTGGATTGAAACTTTTGGAACGAGCCAATGAATTTGCGAGAACCGGGTCGCACCCCATGCGGGTGCGTGGATTGAAACAATAAGTTATGTACTGTTGGCTGAAATGGCGACAGTCGCACCCCATGCGGGTGCGTGGATTGAAACAAAGGAGTGAAAGTTAAACACTATGAGCAGGTTATGTCGCACCCCATGCGGGTGCGTGGATTGAAACTTTCATTGTAGTAAACTTTTTGTTGATTATTATGTCGCACCCCATGCGGGTGCGTGGATTGAAACTGCCTCCCGATTATTCGCTTACAATTTGAAGCATGTCGCACCCCATGCGGGTGCGTGGATTGAAACTAATGGCGTTGGAGGGGTATGTGTATGGGGTTATGTCGCACCCCATGCGGGTGCGTGGATTGAAACTTGATAAAATATTACCCATAAGTTGAAAATAATCCCGTCGCACCCCATGCGGGTGCGTGGATTGAAACAAAACCGAAAATAGGGTTGAGGATTGACGGCGCAAGTCGCACCCCATGCGGGTGCGTGGATTGAAACTTCCAAAGCAGATGCATAGGCACAAAGAACCAAGTCGCACCCCATGCGGGTGCGTGGATTGAAACAAAGCAAAATGATTGGAATATTGAGCAATGGAAGTCGCACCCCATGCGGGTGCGTGGATTGAAACTTAAAGGTGCGTCTTGTATAATCGCTGATGACGGTCGCACCCCATGCGGGTGCGTGGATTGAAACCTTATCCCCTTTTACGCCATTTTTCGCTGAAGTGTCGCACCCCATGCGGGTGCGTGGATTGAAACATATAAAAAGGCTGTGTAGCAGTACTCCACGGCTGTCGCACCCCATGCGGGTGCGTGGATTGAAACCTCATTAATATCAATGTTTGAGGACGAGCCACCAGTCGCACCCCATGCGGGTGCGTGGATTGAAACGGTCATAAGGTTAGAAATTGTTTGAGCGGTAAGGTCGCACCCCATGCGGGTGCGTGGATTGAAACCTCATTAATATCAATGTTTGAGGACGAGCCACCAGTCGCACCCCATGCGGGTGCGTGGATTGAAACTCAAAGCGACTACTACACTGAAAGTGCAGCAGCAGTCGCACCCCATGCGGGTGCGTGGATTGAAACAGTAAGTACACTGAACGTCAATATTACATTTGTCAGTCGCACCCCATGCGGGTGCGTGGATTGAAACGTTTGATCGAACATAGATTGAGAAAAATCTCGGTGTCGCACCCCATGCGGGTGCGTGGATTGAAACAGTCACGCGCTGAAATGAAAGCGTGGATTGATGCGTCGCACCCCATGCGGGTGCGTGGATTGAAACTTGTCCTTTGTGTCTTACCGCTAAATCGGCTAAGTCGCACCCCATGCGGGTGCGTGGATTGAAACTGTCAGTCTCCGAGGTATGTGTATACCTCCACTGTCGCACCCCATGCGGGTGCGTGGATTGAAACACGTCCTTGTGCATAAAGGGTAAAAATCTTAGCGTCGCACCCCATGCGGGTGCGTGGATTGAAACAGACGGGGTTTGAATATTTCTGTCACGGACAAGTGTCGCACCCCATGCGGGTGCGTGGATTGAAACGTTAATATCTATGTCGGAAGTAACGTTACCGAGGAGTCGCACCCCATGCGGGTGCGTGGATTGAAACTCTCTTTGTATAAACTTCGCTCTTTCGTTGATTCGTCGCACCCCATGCGGGTGCGTGGATTGAAACTCTCTGTTCTGTGACTCCATCTGCAACCCTGCCGCGTCGCACCCCATGCGGGTGCGTGGATTGAAACAACCGCAAAATGGAAAAGGTTTGCAGAGCGTTTGTCGCACCCCATGCGGGTGCGTGGATTGAAACAGAACGTCCAATATTTGCCGCTTCAAATCCTCTTGTCGCACCCCATGCGGGTGCGTGGATTGAAACCAATAAACCGGAAGCAGTTCACCAACTTTAGCGGTGTCGCACTCCATGCGGGTGCGTGGATTGAAACCTCGGAGAAATCAGCACACTGCTCTGGGATATGCGTCGCACCCCATGCGGGTGCGTTGGTTGAAGTGCAAACTGCTATACAGTGTTGGGGAGTTTGTATTGGCGTTGCACTCGCGGTAGGTTATGAAACAACGGCGGATGGAGCTGAGTTCCATCCGCCGTTGTTGTTGTGCTTGCCGTCCGTTTAGAAAGGAAGGTCGTCGCTGCTGCTGTTGCTGTCAGGTTGTGTGAAGTCTGGCATCGGTGCCGCAGGCTGTGCTGCGGGGCTTGGCGCGGCCGGGGCTTGAGTCGCGGCGGCATCGTCGGCTTTTTCGGCTTTCCAGCCTCGGATGCTTGTGTACCAGCGGTTGTTGTATTCGCGGCTTTCGATGTCGAAGCTTAGGCGGATGCGGTCGCCGATTTTGATCCAGTTGTATTGGTCGGCGCGCTCTCCGAAGAAGTCGAAATGCACTTTCTTAGGGTATGTCTCTTCTGTTTCGAGCACGTATTCTTGTTTCTTCCAGTTGTTTCCTGCTTGAGAAACGCCGCTCTGAGGCGGAAGGACTACGATGATTTTACCTGTAATTTCCATGTCTGAGAATTATATTTTTATTGTTGTTTTTTCGTTGTGGCAAACTTACTGAATTTTTCCGGATTTTCGGTCTTTTCGCTGCATTATTGTTTGAGCATCGAGAGGAATTCCTGTCGGTATTCAATTTTTTCGAACACTCCGGAATATTCGATGGTCTGCGTTGTGGAGCATTCTTTTTCCACTCCGCGCATGCGCATGCACATGTGGGTTGCTTCGCAGAATACGATTACGCCTTTGGCGGAGAGCTCGCGTGTCAGCAGGTCGCAGATTTGTCGTGTCATGCGTTCCTGCACTTGCAGCCGTCGGGCGAAGACGTCGACCGCGCGTGCGATTTTGCTTAGTCCCACGATGTTTCCGTCGGGGATGTATCCTATTGCTATTTTTCCGAAGAAAGGCAGTATGTGGTGCTCGCAGAGCGAATGGAACTCGATGTCTTTGACAATCACCATCCGTGAGCCTTCGTGGCTGAATATAGCGGATTTCACGATTTTGTCGGCGTCCTTGCGGTAGCCGGAAGTCAGGAATGCCATTGCTTTTGCGGCGCGCATAGGTGTTTTCACCAGCCCTTCGCGGGAGGTGTCTTCGCCGAGCAGCGAGAGGATTGCTTCGTAGTGCTCGGCAATTTTGTTTACTTTCTCAATGTCTAAACCGTCAAGTTGTTTCTTGTTGTCCATTCAAATTATGCTATTCGTAAACTTTAATTCTGTCTCTAACCACGCGCATGTCGCCCGCCAGTGCTGGGAATTTCGCTCTGAGCGCTCTTAAAGCCGAGTGTGCTGCCTCTTGTGTTGTGAAGTCGCCCACTCTGAGTCTCCAGTACGGGGCGTTGTATGTGAGATAGAGCCCGTAGCTTGGGAATTGCTTTCCGATGTTGGCGGCAATCTGCTGCGCTTTTGCTTTAGCTTGCCTTTGGTTGTTGTCGGAATACACTTGTATGCGGTATCCGGCGCGGTGCACGGCGTGTCGTCGCTGCGTGGTTGTGGCAGGCGATTCGTCGGTGTCGCTCTCATGTCTTGCTGACGGCTGTCTCACTTCGGTGGTGTCGATTACGGCCAGCGCTTCCACACCGTCGCTGCATGTGATTGTCACCCGTCCGTTGGAGTTTGTCCGGATGGTGTCGGCTATTGAGCGCACGTTGTGCTTGCCCGGCTGCGCTGAGGCGGGTGCCATCGCCGCCGTTATGAAGGCGGCAGCCGCGAGGATTGCGAAGTGTTGTTTTTTCATCAGTTTTTTGTCAAAAGAAGCGTCAAAATAAGTAGACTGCAAATGTAGTGAAAAATCACCACATTTGCAGTCTCTGTAAGTATGTAAATTGTTTATGCTTTATTAAAAAGCGTCTACAATGCCCATGAAGTCTTCAGCCTTCAGAGCGGCGCCGCCGATGAGACCGCCGTCAACGTTAGTCTTCGAGAAGATTTCCTTGGCGTTTGACGGTTTGCAGCTACCGCCGTAGAGGATTGAGATTTCCTCAGCCACGTCGTTGCCGTATTTGTCGGCGATTGTCTTGCGGATGAAAGCGTGGATTTCCTCAGCCTGGTCAGCAGTGGCGGTTTTGCCAGTACCGATAGCCCAAACCGGCTCGTAAGCGAGGATGATTTTCTTGAAGTCGTCGGCAGAAAGGTGGAACAGAGCGTCCTCTACCTGCTTTTTAACAACGTCGAAGTATGTGCCGTTCTCTCTCTCTTCGAGCACCTCGCCGATGCAGAAGATAGGAGTAAGGCCGTTTTCAAAAGCCAAAGCCACTTTTTCTTTGAGGATTTCAGAAGTCTCGTGGTAGTACTGACGGCGCTCAGAGTGACCGAGGATCACGTATTTAGCACCAGTTGAAGCAACCATAGCGCCGCTCACTTCGCCAGTGAAAGCGCCTTTGGCCTTGTCAGCGCAGTTTTCTGCACCGAGACCGAGTTTGCTGTCGTCGATAACCGCCTTGACCGAAGCCAAGTGGGTGAAAGGAACACAAATGATAACGTCGCAGTTAGGAGTGCGGCTCTTCAAAGCGTCGTTGACTTCAGTTGCCAATTTGACACCTTCTTGAAGTGTCGTGTTCATTTTCCAGTTACCTGCTACAATGTTTTTTCTCATTTTTGTAATATTTTTTAGAATTCTGAATTTTTGAACAAATTCCCTATATGCGGCAAGTTTCTTGATGCCTCATATTCGGGTGCAAAGGTAGTGCAAATTTTTGGTTTTTCGATAAACAAGTGTTTGGTTTTCGCAATGAAAGCGTCAAAAAGCGTCAGTTTAGGTCGCTGTCGGTGGCGTTGGGGGAGGGCTGCCTGTTGTCGGGAGCTTTTTTCGACTTGTTTTTCTTCAGCCTTGCGAGTTTGAAGAATAGCGGAGCCCTGTTGATTGTCAGCAGAGCCGCCATGCCGATTGCGAGCGCGAGCATCAGCGACAGGAAGTATTCGTAGTCTTCGCCCATCGATTCGGTGTATGTCTTGATGTCCAGGTGTTTGCCTTTCGTGGCGTTGTCGAAGTCGGCATAGAAGTCGGTAAACGACGACTTGTAGGCAATCTTTCCGTCGGCCACGATCACCACCGCCGGGTTTCCGCGAGCAATCTGTTTCAGCTGGCTGTCGTCCATGCGGTATACGGGGTAGTCGGCCATCGACAGTTCTCTCCATTCGTCGAGTTGCTTTTCGTCAGAGCCCGTGAGGCATATCATCTGGTATCCGCTGTCGGCGGCGAGGTCGTTGATGTCGTTGAGGCGGAAGTTTGTCAGCGAGTTTATTTCCTCGATGTCGGGAATCAGCAGCAGCAGAGTCACGCCTTTTTCCGGGATAAGGTTGTCGGCGGCGGAATTGTCGCCGTCGTAGGCGGTTATTGGCGAAGCCTTCTTGTCGGCTTTGTGGTTCACGACGGTTTCCCTGCGGTCGACAAACGTCCATGACGTGTCGGGCAAGTTGTTGATTGAGAACTCCTTTGTGACTCCGTTTTTCTCATATATGAACACGTAGTTGCTGTCGTCGAACGATTCGCCGGAGTTGGTCAGCACTGTTCCCACTTTGTATGGGCGGAAGTCGATCATCGGCTGGAAGTAGTATCCGTAAGCCATAACAATCATCGCCACGATGGCAGGCATGGTGAGCGTGAGCCATTGCACGGCAGGGCCGTAGAGGCTGCGCAGCCTCTTGTTGCGCAACAGCAGATAGGCGAGGGCGGCAGTCAGCGCCACGTTTTTCCAGAACGTAGCCGTGTTTCCGAGAGTCCATGCCTCTCCGAAGCATCCGCAGTCGGGGACAGGGTTGCAAGCCATCACGTAGGCCGACAGCGGCAGCATGAACGCCATGCAGCACAGCAGAGCAATCACCATGGCGCGTCGGAACGAGCCGATGACGAGCATCAGTCCGGCAAGAAACTCAAACAGCGGCAACGCCACCGCCATCATTCCGGCAAACGGCATTGCCCACGACCATCCGAACGCAGCCAGATAGTCGTCGATTTTGTAGCCAACGCCCCAGATGTCGATAGCTTTAGCAAGTCCGGAGAACACAAACGTTCCGCCGACCGCCAGTCTCAGCGCCAGCACAGTCCATCTTGCGGCAGTTTCCCGCCAATGCGGAGTCGAAGAGTGGCTATTTGTCATAACTCAGTTTGATGAGCGCAAACAGAGCGTAGTTTATCATGTCCATATAGTTGGCGTCGATGCCTTCGGAGATGATTGTCTTTCCGTTGTGGTCTTCAATCTGCTTGGTGCGTTGCAGTTTCGACAGGATAATGTCGGTGTATGAGCTGACGCGCATCAGTCGCCACGCCTCGTCGTAGTCGTGGTTTTTGGCGAGCATCAGCCGTGTGGTCTTGCCAATCCATTTGTCGTAGAGCGAGAGCGCCTCTTCGGCGGATATGTCGACTTGGTCGGCTGCTCCGAGCTCCAGTTGTATCAGTCCCACCACGCCATAGTTGACGATGCCCACGAATTCCGGCTGTATGCCTTCGTTCACCATCGCCTCGCCTTTGGTTTCGAGCGAGCGTATGCGTGAAGCCTTGATTAGAATCTGGTCGGTGAGCGACGACGGGCGGAGTATGCGCCACGCTGCGCCGTAGTCTTTCAGTTTTTTCTCGAAAATCTCGCGGCAATCTTTTATCGCCGCTGCAAATTCTTGTTCTGTATTGTGGTTTGCCATAGCTTGTCAGAGTGATTTGTTGATACTTTCAATGTAGTCGAGCAGCTCTTCGCGGCCGCGGAAGTCGGAGCTTGAAGTGATGAATATCGGCGGCAGTTCTTCCCAAAGTTTCGAGAGTTCCTCCTTGTATGCCGCCACCATCTTTTTTCCGGCTATCGGACCGAGTTTGTCGGCTTTCGTGAAAACGATGCTGAACGGGATTCCGTTCTCTCCGAGGAAGTTTATAAACTCGAGGTCGATGGCTTGTGGCTTGTGGCGTATGTCGACGAGCACAAACAGGTTGGTCATCTGATGGCGGTGGAGCACGTAAGAGTCGATCATCGTGCGCAGCTTCTCGCGGGCGTCTTTGCCCCTCCTTGCGTAGCCGTAGCCTGGGAGGTCGACGATATACCAGCTGTCGTTGACCAGAAAATGGTTTATGAGCATAGTTTTTCCGGGGGTCGACGAAGTCATGGCCAAGCCTTTTCGGCCGGTCAGCATATTGATGAGCGATGATTTGCCCACATTCGACCGTCCGATGAATGCATATTCAGGCGTGTCGTCTTCCGGACATTTTCTCACATCGGAGTTGCTTATAACGAATTTCGCGTCTTTGATTATCATTGGCGTGTTTGTTTTCTGCAAAGTTAGCGATTATTTGTCAATAACCGCAGTGTGTGTTGCGGAATTGGCGCATTTCTGACTTATTTTTGTGTTCTCTTATGCTTATATGGGCAACAAATCCGCCCACATAAGTTAAACTATTGTCAATGCGTGATATTTTTTTAGGCTTACGCTTGTGGATTAGTCAAAACTCGATACCTTTGCAATGTGTTTTTCATGGTATTAGATTTAAGGTTAATTAAGATTGGTTGTCGGGAGACAATCAATTTTTTTTATGCCTATGCCCCATGCGCGCAGCTGCGTGTAAGTAGCGGCACAAAAAAAGCCTCCGAGGTGGAGGCTTTTTGAGAAGTAGGGGGGAGCGTTATTCGCTTTTTTCTTTGTCGCTGTTGTCGGTCGACTCGTCATGGCTTTCGGGGATTATAACGAAGTCGCAGAGTTTGCCTTCGTTCTTCTCCAGTTTTTCCTCCGAGAGGATTTCGATGTCGAGTTTGTTTTTGTTGTTGTAAACGAGTCCCATAGTGAGTTATGCTTTTTTGTGTTTGAGCCGCAGCACGAGGTGCACGAGCTCGCCTATCCACACTACCGCCGACGATGCGATGATCAGTCTCAGCCAGTCTTTCCAACCGAGTGGCACTACGTTGAGCATTTCTCCGCCGAAGGTGACAATCAGCACCTGTCCGACGATGATTATCGCGGCAGTTAGGAAGAACACTTTGCTGTCGCGCAGACGGCTGAATCCGGAGTAGTCGCTTTCGAAGCTTTTCGCGTTGAAGAGGTTCCAGAACTGTAGCATCACGAAGAAGGTGAAGAACAGAGTCACGTCGTATGCGTTCATCTCAGCGTTGCTGAAGTTGAGGAAGCTTGCGAAGAAGTCGGGCAGGTTGAAGCCGTCGAGCGAGTCCACTTGGTTTGCCTTCAGATACTGCATGAATCCGAACAGCACGACGACAAACACAGCGCTGACTCCGATGATAAACCATTTCATCGTGCGGTTGATGATGAAGTCGTTGAGCCGTCGCGGCTTGTTGCGCATCACGGCTTCGTTTGGCGGCAGCGAAGCGAGCGCGAGAGCTGCGAAAGCGTCCATTATCAGGTTTACCCACAGCATCTGTGTGACGGTGAGCGGCGACTGCTGTCCGGTGAATGCACCAATCAGCACGATGGTGCAAGCCACGAGGTTTACGGTCAGCTGGAAGAGGATGAACCGCTGGATATTTTGGTAGAGCGACCGTCCCCACATCACGGCTCTTGTGATGCTTGCAAACGAGTTGTCCATGATTGTAATGTCGCTTGCTTCCTTCGCCACCGATGTTCCGTCGCCCATCGACAGTCCCACCTGTGCGGCGTTGAGGGCAGGGGCGTCGTTTGTTCCGTCGCCGGTGACAGCCACCACTTCGCCTTGCTGTTGCAGCAGTCCGACGAGTCTTGACTTGTCGGTAGGACGTGCGCGCGACATAATCTTTATGCGGCGTGCCGCCTCGGCAGCGTCGTTGTCGTCGAGGGCAGCGAAGTCGGGTCCGGTGATTATGTTGCTGTCGTTGTCGGTATTGTCGTTCCACAGTCCTATCTGCCGTCCGATTTCCTTTGCGGTGCCCGGAGTGTCGCCCGTCACGATTTTAATTTTGATTCCAGCGTCGATGCTCTCCTTCACAGCCGCCGGCACGTCGGCGCGCACGGGGTCGGAGATGGCCACGATGCCCATAAACGTCAGGTTGTCGGCGTTGAGCGAGTCGCTCTCCACCGCTTTGCCATCGCCCACCTCCTGGTATGCGAATCCGAGGGTGCGCATCGCCTTCTGCTGGTATCCGAGCAGCGCCTCTCGCAGCTGCTCCTTTGTCACTCCGTCGGGGAAGTTGCGGCATTTGTCGATTACGATTTCAGGCGCACCTTTCACGTAGGCAATGCGCTTGCCCGGGCAGACACCGCTGTCGACCACCGTTGCCATGAATTTGCGCATCGTGGAGAACGGCAGCTGCTCCGTCACGGCAGCGTTGTCGCGCAGCGGCTTGTAGTCGGTGTGCTGGTCGTTGAGCCATAGCAGCAACGCGCCTTCCGTAGGGTTTCCCACCACGGTTGGCCGGTCGGCGCCGCGGTCGAGGAATGCCGTTGAGTTTACGGCGATTGCCTCTGCGATCAGCTTCGACTCATTGTTGTCGGCAAGTTGCTGCGATTCTCCCAGGGCGGCAAACTGCGTTTCGTAGATACGCATCTGGTTCTGAGTCAGCGTACCCGTCTTGTCGGTGCATATCACGGTTGTTGCACCCATCGTCTCGCAGGCGTGCATTTTCCTCACCAGATTGTTTGTTGCGAGCATCCGTCTCATGCTCAGCGCGAGGCTCAGCGTCACGCTCATCGGCAGACCCTCGGGCACGCTGACCACAATCAGCGTCACGGCGAGCATAATCGTGGTGAGCAGGTATTCGATGAAGCCCATCCACTCGAATCCCGCGCCGTAGTTGTAGATGCAAAGACGGCCTACGATAATCAGTGCGCCGATAGTGTAGCTTGCGTATGACACCAGCCGTCCGAGCCGTTCGAACTGCAGTGTGAGCGGAGTTTTCACGCCGTTGTCGATTTGCGCCGCCTCGTAGACCTTTCCGTATTCCGTTGCGTCGCCCACCGCGTCAACCAGCATCGTGCCGTGGCCCTCGGTCACGGTGGTGCCTCTGAGCGCGCGGTTTGAAGGGTAGGTGGCGTCTTTTTTGAAGTCAGCCTCGATGTGTGTCTTCTTGATTACCGGCTCGCCGGTCAGCGTGCTCTCGTTGATGCCCAGCGACACCGAGTCGACAAGGTTGCCGTCGGCAGGCACCTCGTCGCCCGTTTCGAGAATCACCACGTCGCCCACCACGATGTCGCGTCGCGCCACCTGCGTGATGTTTCCGTCGCGCACCACGGTCACTGCCGCGTCGTCGTTCATCTGGTTGAGCATCTCGAATTTCTTGTTAGCGTTCAGCTCGATGACGAATCCGATTACGGTGGCGAGCGTCACGGCAAGGAAGATGCCGAGCGGCTCAAGAAACGCCTTTCCTCCGGCGTTGAGCCAGAAAGCCTCGTAGCAGGCGATGCCTATCGACAGAACGAGTGCCACGAGCAGGATTTTGATTAGCGGGTCTTTGAATTTCTCCAAAAACTGCGTCCATACCGATGCTTTCTCCGGTGGCGTCAGCACGTTGTCGCCGTGGCGATTCCTGCTTTCCGCCACTTGCTGTTGATTCAATCCCTTTGTAATATCAGTTTCCATAAAATTGCTTTGTCGTAAAGTTTTCTCTTATCGTTTGTTTGTGTTGTTGTCAAACCTCAGTCTCCGTCCGCGCACCGAGTTGTTGACCACACCCTGGTTGAACGCAAGGTTTCCGTTGACGTAGGTTTGTCTCACCGTGTTGTGGAACGTGTAGCCCTCAAACGGCGACCATCCGCATTTTGTGAGAATGTTTTCGGCTCTGACGGTGAACGGCATCTCGCGGTCGACCACCACGATGTCGGCGTAGTAGCCCGGGCGCAGGTATCCGCGTCGCACCACGCCGAAAAGGTCGGCAGGCGCGTGACACATTTTCTGCACCACAAGGTCGAGCGTGAACACCTTCTCGCGCACCAGTTCGAGCATCACCAGCAGCGAGTGCTGCACGAGCGGTCCGCCCGACGCCGCTTTCAGGCAGTTGCCCTGCTTTTCCGACAGCAGATGCGGCGCGTGGTCGGTAGCCACGATGTCGAGATAACCCTGCCTCAGTCCGTTGCGCAGCGCGTTGCGGTCGTCCCACGACTTCACGGCGGGGTTCCATTTTATAAGGTTTCCGAGCCGAGGATAGTCGTCGTCGGTAAACCACAGATGGTGGACGCACACCTCGGCGGTGATTTTCTTTTCCAGCAGCGGACGGTTGTCGAACAGTTCCAGCTCGCGAGCCGTCGACACGTGTAGCACGTGTAGCCTTGTGCCGTACTTCTCCGCCCATTCCACGGCGCGTGCCGTCGACTTGTAGCACACCTCCGTGCTTCGTATCAGCGGATGGAACTTCACGGGGAGGTCGTCGCCGTATTTTTTAATGTAGAATTCGCGGTTTCTGCGAATCAGCTGCTCGTCCTCCGAATGGATGGCAACCAGCGCGGGCACTTCGGCAAAGATGTCGTGCAGAGCGTCGCGGTCGCTGACCAGCATGTTGCCCGTCGACGCGCCGAGAAAGAGTTTCACTCCCGGCGTGTAGCTGTAGTCCACCGCCATCAGCGTTTTCAGATTGTCGTTGGTCGCGCCGATAAAGAATCCGTAGTTTGCCATCGACACCTCCTGCGCTCTTCGGTTTTTAGCCTCGAGAGCGTCGATGGTGACTGTCGGCGGCACGGTGTTGGGCATATCCATGTAAGAAGTCACGCCGCCAGCCACCGCCGCCGCCGACTCGGTTGCGATGTCGGCTTTATGTGTGAGTCCGGGGTCGCGGAAGTGCACCTGGTCGTCGATTACGCCCGGCATCACCAACGCTCCGTCGACGTCGTTGCGCACGTCGCATTCAGCCATCACCGCCGCTGCCGGCTCGCCTTCGCCCACTTCGGAGATTATTTCGTCGTCGATAACGATGTATCCGCGCGTCAGACGTCCTTCGTTGGCGATGTCGGCATTGTAGATTATTGTCTTCATAAGCTATTGATGCTTGGCGAGTTGAGGGTATTTCTTAAACCAGCTGCGGATGCGCAGCTGCAACACGCCGAACACCGCTTCTCCGAAGATGCTGCTGTTCATCTTGCTCGTTCCGAGCACACGGTTCACGAAGATGATCGGCACTTCCTTGATGCGGCATCCCATCTTGAACGCCGTGAACTTCATCTCAATCTGGAACGCGTAGCCCTTGAAGCGGATTTTGTCGAGGTCGATAGCCTCGAGCACGTTGCGGCGGTAGCACACAAAGCCAGCCGTCGTGTCGCGCACGTTCATGCCCGTCACGATTCTGACGTATGCCGAAGCGTAGTACGACATAATGACGCGTCCCATAGGCCAGTTTACCACGTTGACACCCGAGACGTAGCGCGAGCCGATAGCCACATCGGCGCCGTCGAGACACGCCTGCCGCAGCTCGAGCAGTTTCTTAGGCGGATGCGAGAAGTCGGCATCCATTTCGATAATAAACTCATAGCCAGCGTTTAGACACCATTTGAAGCCCATAATGTAAGCCGTGCCGAGCCCCAGCTTTCCGCTGCGTTTCAGCAGGTGCAGGCGGCCGTCCCATTGCTTCTGCATTCGTTCGACAATGGCGGCAGTCCCGTCGGGAGAGTTGTCGTCGATAATCAGCACATCGAACATCACCGGAAGCGCGAACACGGCGTTGATGATGTTCTCGATATTTTCTTTTTCGTTGTATGTGGGAATAATCACCACACTGTCAGACTTGTTCATTCTTTATTACGTAATAACAGTGCAAAGATAGTGCAAGGTGAGCGAAAAACATTCAAACTTGTTTGAAAATGTTTTTCCGAGCCGCAGCCTATGTTATGAAAAGATAGTGCAAGGTGCGCTTCAGCGGCGGCGCTCACGCGGCGCATTCCGCACTGTTGGCGTTCCCCCCGACGCTGTCGGGGGTTAACTGCAGACGCGACCGCTCATGCGGTCAAGATGCCGCCTGTGTTGTGAAAAGATAGTCATTATGCGCTCACGCGGCGCATTCCGCACTGTTGGCGTTCCCCCGACGCTGTCGGGGGTTAACTGCAGACGCGACCGCTCGCGCGGTCAAGATGCCGCCTATTTTATGCAAAGATAGTCATTATGCGCTCACGCGGTCAAGATACCGCCTATTTTATCCGAGATTCAATAACGAAGTGCAAAATTTTCGTACTGAATAGCCACCACATTTTTGACGCACGAGACTTAATGGCGGATTGGGGATGGGGCTTCACAAACCCACAGCCCCTCCCCAATCCGATATTAAGTCGCGCAAAAGGTAACTTTCAACTTGCAATACAAAAAAAGGAGACCGAAGTCTCCCTGAGATTAACTAATTTTGTGTTGCATATGTATAAACAATTAACCTCGGAGCAAAGGTCGCAAATTTTTGCCTTACTGCAAAAAGAAGTGAAGAGAAAAGAAATCGCCCTTCTTGTAGGGTGCAGTCAGTCAACGATGTCAAAGAATTCCACTTTTGCGTGATTTTTCCTGCTAAAGAGTTTGTATTATCAATGATTATTCGTATCTTTGCAGCAACAGAATCCGCCACGCTTCCCATTTGAACAGCGAACCAGGGCGGGTCTTTTGCTTTTATGGGAACATTAAGATTATACACTAAACAGGCTCTTTCTATTTCCGAACAAATAGAACTACTAAAAAGGAGAGACTTAAATATTGCTGATTCATCCAAGGCTGCAAAATTTCTTGGAGAGGTCAGTTATTTTCGTTTTGTTCAATACCTTCGTCCTATGGAGGCAGACAAGGCTACGCATCAATTTAAGCCTAATAGTAGATTTGAAGATGCCGTAGCTCTCTATAACTTTGATATAGAGTTGAGAGATTTGATGTTCAAGGCTGTTCAACGGTTAGAGATTGCTTTGCGCACAAAGATTATACAAGAGTTCTCTTTGGCTCATGGACCGTTTTGGTTCTTTGATACAAGTCTTGCTGACGATGAACACAAGTTTATTGAGAATATGAACTCCATAGATAGAGAACTTCAACGTAGCAAGGAGGACTTTATCAAAGAGCATAGTCGCAACTATGACAAGCCGATATTCCCTCCAGCATGGAAAACGCTTGAACTTGCATCTTTTGGCACGCTTTCAAAACTCTATTACAATTTCAGTGACAAGAAGTTGAAGAAGCGTGTAGCTCGCCAATTCAATCTTCCACAGCATGAGGTGTTGGAAAGCTGGATGCGTAGTGTAACTGTCCTGAGAAACTGTTGCGCTCACCACTCACGACTTTGGAATCGTTATCTTTCCAACGCTCCACAAATGAATGCCTCTTTACGTGGTGCGTGGGTGGATATTGATGGTGTTGATGCGAACAAAGTATATGCTATAGCCTGTTGTATTGCATATTGGCTTGATTCCATGGGATATGGATTGGACTTCAAGAATGAACTCAAATCATTACTCGCTTCTTATCCACAGGTAGATCCGACTGCAATGGGATTCCCTGAAAATTGGATTTCGGAGCCTCTATGGAGATAACTTTATAGATAAAATGCAGACAAGCCTGTTGGCAGTGAAGAATTTCCACTACCAACAGGCTTTCTTCTTGATATATGAACTTTTTGATGTAAATGAAAGTTAAATACATTAAAGATTGTCCATTCCGTATCTATATAGAATCCACACAGTCACTTTTCTGCCGTTTGGAACGTATAATACTGATAATCAATTAATAATAGATACAACCTCTGTATGCTTTTGCGAGGTGGCGACTATGAGCGCCACCGATTCCTGTCATGCAGGAGCTTATCCAGTTTTTTTCCTAAAATTACGCTAAAATCTGCCGAATAACTAAAAATGAGCTATTTATGAGTTTTTTACCTTAATGGAGGTAATGATTTGGCAACAGTTCTAATTTATGCAATCTTCATAGGTTTGCTGTCAAACAACTCTTTTCGGGTTGCAAAAATACAATAATAATACGAAACAGCAAGGACTTTTAGCAACTTTTTACGGTTAATTTTCTGTAATTATATAATGTGGTTTAATCATAATCGCAGAAAAAAATGTATTTTTGTAGGCAAATTGTATAAAAAACAAGACCCGATAGCTTGACGAATCAGAGGCTACCGGGAATCAACGCTACAAAGATAGTGTTTTTTCTTGTTACAACCAAGTAAACGAACAAATATTTATGGAATATTTAGAATTTGAGCAGATTTTGTCTGCCAAACGAATACAGAGATACAAAGATGCTGCGAATGGTGACACTCGCAAGGCTATGGCTTTGTATCGTTACAACTTGCGCTTGTCGCAGGAGATGTTCACTATCGTTAGTTGTTTTGAAGTTGCTTTGCGTAATGCGATAGATAGCCTTTTAGTGCCGAGCTTGGGAGAGGATTGGTTGAAAGATTCCGTTCAAGACAATGGAATATTCTCCAATGGGCGCATGAACGAAACACGGAAAATCATAGAAAAGGCATACAACCGTTTGAATAGACAAGGTAACTATTCTCATTCCAAGCTGATTGCCGAAATGGAATTTGGAGTTTGGAAATATATGTATTCTTCACTACAGTATCGTGCAACAGGACAATGTCTATTGAGGGCTTTTCCTAACAAACCTCGCTCATCGGCTGCTGTTCAATACAACAACACCTACATTTTCAATGAACTTGACAAGGTGAACAGTCTGCGAAACAGAATTGCTCATCACGAACCGATATGCTTTAGACTTCATGAGGCTGAGATTGATACAAGTTACATTATCAACGAATACCAGAAAATTCAAACCTTGTTTTCGTGGATGGGCATTGATTCACATTCAATGCTTTATGGACTTGACCATGTGCAAAGTGTCTGTGCCAAGATAAATAGTTTAAAAGTGTAATTATAGAGTCTGCTTATGAGCAACGACAAAAATGACTTCTTCCTCCATTCCAATGAGGTAAATCACATAGCGAAGGAGGATTACGACAAGATAGAATTGTTGGTGAATACGGCAAAGGCTTTTGCTCGCAGCACCTACCAGTGCGTCTATATCATTGACTACTTCCACCAGGGTTTCATCTATGCCTCTGATAACCTGGCGTATCTCTGCGGCTTGCAACCTGAGCAACTCTTGGAGGCTGGCTATCAGATGTATATCGACCATGTGCCAGAGCAAGACTTGCAGATGTTGTTGGAAGTAAACAAGAAAGGTTTCGACCTATTCAACGAACTGCTTGTGGAAGACCGGCTGGAATATACCATATCGTATGATTTCCATCTAACCAACGGCAAGCATAGCCGACTGATTCATCATCATCTCACCCCGATTCTCCTTTCCGATGACGGCAGGATATGGCTTGCCTTCTGCACCGTTTCGTTGGCGGCGACCGATGAGCCAGGACATATCATCATGCAGAAGAATGGCGAGCGTGGGTATTTCGAGTATTCCACAGACCGCCACAAGTGGGAGAGGAAAGAAGGTATAACCTTGAGCGAGGCTGAGAGAGAAGTTTTGAGACTGTCTGCCCAAGGCTATACGATGAATGAAATTGCCGATAGAGTGTGCAAGTCGGTGGATACCATCAAGGCTTGCAAGCGAAGCCTCTTCGCCAAATTGGGTGTGAAGAACATTGCAGAGGCTCTATTCCATGCGGTCAACTATCAGATGATATAAACTATACCTCTTCCAGCAGTGGCGAGAGATAGAACTTAGGGAAATACTTTACCTCCTTGCCTTCCGCAAGTCTGCAAAGGATATTCACGCAATAGCCTGCGGCAATATATGCCCCAATGCTCAGTTGTGGGAAAGATTTCTCTGAATAGTTCTTGATGGCTTCGTCTATCCAAGGTACAGGCTTCTGCCAAAACATACCATACTGCGAGATGTACTTGCCAAGCTTTCTTTGGAATATATCGGCATTCCAACTATCAAGAGCAATCCTATCTTCATTCTTTTCGATAGAATCCTCTTCATGCTTCTCTATAGAACCCTCATCTGAATTTCGCTTTTTTACCTCGCTGAAAGGATAGCCTTTCGGTTTTTCCACGGCGAGGAAAGCTGCCTTGCCAAAGTTGACGGCATGGATGACAGGAATGCCCTGCTTCTTGCATTTCTCATCGAAGGCAAACGAGGCTTCTGTATCGTGCAGCGTGGCATTCACGACATACTCTACCCCCGACAAATCACATTGCCCCACATCTTCCATCGTCAGCGTGTCCTTTTCGAGACGAGAGATTCGGAATCTATCTTCTTGCAGAAGACGATTCTGGAAGTCATAGTGCAAGGCACAGGAAGCTATCAAGCCTCCCATGTCTGCACCTGCTATCATAACATTAACTTGATTATTCATATCGTTGAGAGATTAGAAACGGTTTATTTCCTCATTACCTGCACCTTTACCCTTATATCGGTTTCTTGAAGTATTGAAGTTGTACTGCAATGTCAAGAGCAAGGCACGAGTATCACTTGTCATGTTTTGCCTAAGTGTAACATCCTTGTTGTAGAATGTAACATTACGGTAGCTCTTGTTGAAAATGTCATTGGCTTCAAGCGACACGGAGAAACGATTTTTCCAGAAAGCCTTGTAAAGTTTGGCATTGAGGTACGAGGAAGAACCGAGTTTCATGTTGTCCTTGTTGCCACGGCTATTCCATTCCATATCGATGTTCATCCAAATGTCTCCAGGCAGATGGATAGCATTTTGGAACTGTACAATTCCCAAAGGATTGCTAAAGGATTTGCGTTCACCCATATACTCGCCTGTGAACCACTGTTTGATGATGCCAGCATTCACTTTGGGTTCCCAAATACCAACCTTAAATTGTGCGCCAACAAATGCTTGTAGTTCATCTATCTTTGGAGTGTTCTCCATGGTGATCAATTTCACCTCTCCGTCCTCGCAATACGATTTCGTAGTCTGGATAAAGGCATCCTTTCTATGTTCGTATGAAATCTTCGCAAAGAATTGCTTCCATGCACCCATCAACTCCACAGAATGAATCTTCATAGGGGATAGGTAAGGATTGCCACTTTCCAAGGTCAAACGATTGACATAGTTGACTGTTCCATCAAGGTCATCGTATGAAGGACGCTGGGTCTTGCTTGTATAGCTCAATGACAATTGCGTTTTTCCAATCTCTGTAGAAATAGACAAAGAAGGGAAAACGTTGTTGTAAGTCTTGCTTTGGTCTTCCTTGAGTTGGCTATTTTCCGTGTATTTGAAGTTGACATGCTCGTAACGAAGTCCTGCCTCTACGGCAACCTTTCCGAACTGCTGACCTATGGAGAGAAAACCAGCCATGTTTTTCTCATCGCTCTTGGTGTTGCTATTTCCGATAGTAGCCATATTGATGTTGAAATCATTCAATGTCTGTGAGGCGGTGTACTCATTGCCCACTTCAAGTTGTCCTTTCCACAGAGGATAGCTCAAAACTATCTTCTCGGCAAACATTCGTGAGTGCCCGATACCATTGGATGTAATCGAATTGTCCTCATTGTTGAGGTTTATCTCCGACAGATCGGAAGTCTTGCGCTTTTTTCTCCACATGTAGTCCATGTTGAAGTCAACGCCAAGTTTGCCCACTTCTCCATTGTAATAGATATTGGCATGATGCTTAGGCATGGCATGTGTCCTGTTGAGTCCTACGGTGGAAACCATATCTTTCAGAGTTCCATCTGCATACGAAGTGGTTTTATAATCAGGATGTTCCTTTTGCAGTCCCACTCCATTCACATAATAAGCGCCAATGGAATGATGCTCATTGAGCATCCATGACAATCCAAACTTGCCGAAGAACTCATTGTTTCGCATACGACCGATGCTTTCTATGTTCTGAAGCCAATTGGTAGAAGCTTTCGTTTCCAGGTCCGTGACTCCATAGCTATAGAATTTGCCGGTATAATAATTGAGATTGGAGAATAGTTCCAAGCCTCCTTTACGATATTTCAAGTTTGCTTGCTCCATGCTCGAAAAATAGTGTCGGAAACCATTTTGGGCACGAAGTGTTCCACCAAAGCCTTCACCTTGCGATGGTTTGGTACGAATACGAATGACAGACTTGACTGAAGCATCATACTTGGCACCAGGATTGGTGATGACTTCCACATTCTTGATGTCTTGTGAGTTGAGTTGTGCAAGCTCGTTTTTGTCTTGTACGACACGCCCATTGATATAGATAAGTGGTGTACCCTTGCCAAACACCTCGAAGTTGCCGTCTCTTCCTGTAACCATTGGCACTTGGCGCAACACATCATTTGCTGTGCCAGCATGAGAAAGTTGGGAGTTGGCTACAGTCGTAACCAAGGCATTGCCTTTGATGGCAATAACAGGGCGTGATGATTTCACCACCACTTCGCCGAGCATCTTACTGTCTTCTTCCATCTTGATGATGCCTACATTCTCGCCTGTGCAATCCTTGCAGATTGTCTTATAGCCTACGGATGTCACCTTGATGATTCCGCCATTGCATGAAGAGTCGATGGAGAAGCGTCCATCATTTCCACTCACTGCTCCCTTGACGAAAGCAGAGTCTTGTCGGTTCAAAAGCACGACATTGGCAAAAGCTAAAGGCTCACCCTTGACATCCACTACTTTTCCCGTGATATTCTGTGCCATCATCGGAGTCATTGCCGAGATGCACAAGGCTGTAATAATCATTTTCTTTTTCATAACTTTTTATATTATGGATTTTTCTGAGTGCAAAAGTAAGGACATGACTTAAAAAGACTTTGACACAAAAGTGTATTTCTGAGGTGATGGGCAGAAAAATTACACTTTTGTGTATGTTAAGAGAGAGAAACGATACACATGTTGCTTGATTTTCTGACTTTGGAAGAAAATCTACATTTATTTTCGAGAGTAACTCGAAAGGTTTTGAGTAACTCAAAACATACCTTGCTGTGTCTTTATGGACACCATGTTTTGGCAAGAGTAAATCTAATACCATTGAAAACACTGCGGAGGTTCGCCCAGTGGCTGGAGGCGCAAAGCCTCCAAGGAACGGCTCATTTTCTTTATGCTAAAGGATGAAAACGAAAAAAATCCCGAAGAATGAGTTTTCCTTGAATGCCATTCCTCGGGATGAACAAAAATGTATTCCTGCATGTCATACGTTTTATATGTCATACGATAAAAATGTAAAACGTATGGCATCAATGCATATATGCTTACACACTTCTTTGCATGGATACTTCTTTATCAAATTGCAACTGCACTTCCATACGACAATGAATCAGTACGTCAATAAGTCAATACTACAGCGAATCATCGAAGCGTCAAAAAAGCGACCATTCTCAACTAAAGGAATTAGTCCCTCCATAGAGTTGCAAGACAATGTTTGTTTTCTCTTTTGCTCCGTACAATCTCTTGATGATGGCATCACGAAGTTGTGCCGCACCATTAGAGTTTAGACGGAAGCAAATGGCAACAACCATAGGGAATCCATACAACGTTTGCCAAATACCCTTGGAAAGTTCTTCCCTTCGTTGGACTTCCGACATAGACAACATACCTTCTTTATATATAGCTCGTATCACAGCATTGAGTTTCGGGGCAGTGATATAAAGCATATCAATCAAATCACTCTCACTCATCCACAAGTCCTCCAAGTTGGACGGAATGGAAAGCCTTCCATTGCCATCCACGGTGATTACAGTCCGTTTCATGCCATTCCTCCCATTACAGGCAAATGCCCTTGATTCGACTTTCAAAGACAGATATGTCATGGTCAAGTTTTGTGCTTGTCACCTTGGCGTATATCTGTGTTGTGGTGATATTCGTGTGACCAAGAATCTTGCTCACGCTCTCTATCGGCATACCATACTCCAAGGCTAAAACTGCCCAACATGACGTGAGACATGAAATGATACATGCTTCTTTATACCACATATTGCAGCAACTTTCTTGATGCGCTTGTTAATGCTGTCAAGATTACCGATATTGAACAAGTGGTTGTCTTTTCTGAAAGACTTGTATCTCTCAACAATCTGCATGGGAATATCCATCAGCTTGATTTGGAACGGTACGCCTGTCTTCTGACGTTTGGACACTATCCAAGGAGCACCGTTTACCATGCTGATGTTATCTTCCGTCAAGTTCTTGATGTCGATGAAAGCTATACCTGTCCAACTGCCAAAGATAAAAAGGTCTCTCGCAAATGCCATGTTGGGGTCTTCCAACTTTATCTCAGTCATGGCGGTAAGCTCGTCCAAGGTCAAGAACTCACGTTCCTTGTGGTCTGGATCAACGTGGTACATGGCAAACGGATTTCTCGGTATTTTGCCGTTGTAGTGTGCCGCCGTGACGATATGTTTCAGAGGTATGGAGTAAATCCAAATGGAGGACTGCGCAAGCCCTACCACATTTTTCAAGTAAAGGCAATAGTCACGGATAAACTCCTCGGTAAGCTCATTCATGGACATATCGCTGCGCTTGTACTGATACTTGATGAACTCAGCAACGTACTTTCTCACCACAAGATACTTGTTGTAAGTGTTCTTGGCCCTGTCCTTGCCTACACGCTTGGCAAAGGCTGCGTTCTCCTTGTCGAAAGCTCTGAGCAAGGTCTCGTATTCGGTGCCTATGCCTTGATAGGCGTTTCTCACCATTTCAGCGGTAACGAACGCCTCACGGTCGGAAAGTCGTTGGTAATGCTTGGCGATTTGAGCCTTGATGTTGTCAAGCGCAAAATTCACCTCCTTGGCTTCCTTACTCTTGCCTATGGCTCTGTTGCCCTTGGCATCCCAGATTGCCTTGGTAACGCTCTGCTTGCAACTGAACTGTGCGATAGTTCCGTTGATTGTCACACGTCCCATGATAGGGACAATTCCGTTTCTCTCCTTGCTTCCATTTACATAGAAGACTGTCTTGAAAGTGCATCTCATAATTCTTACTTTTTTGTTCGGTGCAAAATTAAACTATGAGAGTTGCATGGCAAAACCAAAACTTACGCAGAATGGAGAAGATTGAACCGCCACCGTTAAAAATGCTTATTAGGGCGTTTCCATTGGGTAATGATTTGAAAGCGTTTCTATTTCTCTAATCTGCTTTTTCCTCATTTCCTTGTCACTGCCAACTAAAGCCAACGACTGCCACAACCACTTGAAACTCAAACCAAATGCTCTATTTTGCTATTTTTTGCCTTTTTAGGCGTTCTTTTTGTCTAAAATCAGAGGACAAAAAGTTTCTACATTATAAAAAATCTCCCATTCCTTTGGAACATATTATAATAATATCTATATTTGCAGCTATCCCCCTTCCATGCAATATTAGCAGTTATTGTGGGGCGAGGGGATTTTGCGTATATACGAGACCGTGTCTTGCACCCCAGACACCCTGCCGCGAGACGTGCTCCACTGCCTCCGACCATACGCAACGGAACCATGTCAGACTAAACTTGCCATACAAGGAGCTCGATGGCAGCAAAAACTAAATGATTATGATCAATACCAAACGAATTTTCACTGCTTTATTACTGGTGATAATGGCCGTGACAGGTTATGCCTACGACTTTGAAGTGGATGGCATCTACTATTGTTATGACGTTTACGGCAACGCTGTCGTGACCCACGGCAACAAGAAATATACGGGCAAAATCAAAATTCCATCTGAAGTAAAATGGAACGGCAAAAAGAAAAAAGTGGTTGAAATCGGTGACTATGCTTTTGAATGTTGTTACGAACTCAAGTCGGTCTCTATTCCCAGTTCTGTATATTATATCGGAAGATTCGCTTTTTCGAACTGTCGTCTTCTCGAAGAGATAAATATTCCCAATGGGGTAGAAGCGATTAAGGTCAGTGCGTTCGTTTGTTGTGACAAGTTGGAGAATATCTCTCTTCCGGTGTCCGTGAAACAAATTGAAGTGCATGCCTTTGCGGGATCCGGTCTCAAGACGATAAAGCTCTTTGGCGAGGTGACGTCGATCGGGGAGTATGCATTCGCAGATTGTTTTCATTTAACGGATTTCTATTGCTACAGTGATAATTCCCCACAGACGGCAGAAAATGTTTTTGTAAATGTTGATCTGAACAAGGTAAATCTCCATGTGCCCTGCAATCGCAAGGATGCTTATACAGGTGCTGATTATTGGAGAGATTTCGGTCATATCTTTACCACCGACGAAGTGAAGCAGGATGGTCTATGGTACAGGTTGGATGATAACACCTGGGAGGCTGCCATCATCAACAATCCTGACGGTAATAGTAGAATCATATACGAAGGAGACATCGTTATCCCGACGGATATCGGATTCAGCCATGCCAATTACGACGTGACTTCGATTGGAGTCCGTGCGTTCGAGTATTCAAATATCACTTCCGTCTCCATCCCTAAATCAGTGGCTTCGATTGGAACGAGTGCTTTCGTTGGTTGCCCCTTCACAAGCATCGACATTCCCAATACTGTGACGGCAATTGGAGCATATACGTTTGCTGGTTGTTCAAATCTCAAATCAGTCATCCTTCCAAATTCTTTGGAGACCATTGAGGGTGGTCTGTTTTCAAATTGTAGAAACCTTGAGTCGGTTAAAATACCTAATACGGTGACCTCCATCAAACATCGTGCCTTCCAGAATTGCCGCAATCTTGAATCCATCATAATACCAAGTTCGGTGAATAGCATCGGAATTAGTGCATTCAGTGAGTGCAAGGCGTTGAAAGACATATATTGTCAGGCAGTGAATGTTCCGGAAACGCATTCGAGCGCATTTGATAATTCGCCGATAGAAAACATGACGCTCTATGTGCCGGGCGAGTCGATGAATGCATACAAGACTACCGACCCCTGGAGCGGATTCGGCAAATTCCAGACTCTCACCACCGGCATCGAAAAGACCGAGACTGCCGCTAAGCCAATGATTACGACTGCCGACGGACAAATCGCCGTATCCGGTCTCAGCGGCAACGCCACCATCCAGGTGTTATCTCTCGACGGCAAGCTGCTCGACAGCACAAACGCCACTGACGGCATCGCCACTCTGAATGCCCAGCCTGGCGAGGTGGTAATCGTGAAGGTTGGCACGGAGAGCTACAAGGTGGTTGTAAGATAAATCCCTTTGCACAGACAGGCGAGTTGACATGAATGGTGCCAACTCGTCTGGTTTTTTTACCCATTCTAACCTTCCCAAAGGGAAGGAATAAGTTATTCTGCAACTCTTGTGTTGCCACTCTCGGCCGGCAAGACCGCTGTGGCAGTGAGCGCAGGAGTCTATGTCGTGAACGGGCAGAAAGTGATTGTAAAATAGTCGCTATAACCCGAAGGCAGGATTGGGCGGTTGCCCAGTCTTGCCTTTTCTATCTGAAAAATTATGCAATCAAAAGCTGTCCCATGCAGATTCTATATCAAGATTAATGCAGAAGGCAAGACAGCCGACATTTACACGCCAGACGGACGTCTGGTCGCCTCTCACCTTTGCTCGTCGTCGGCAGACAGGCTATCAGTGCAGAAGGGAGCATATCTCGTCAAGGTTTTGGGAAATACGACAAAAGTGATAGTTTATTAGACGGGACACCTTATGCATAGGCGGCACGGCGCGGATTTGCGGTGTGCCGCCCTTTTTTTGTAGAATAAATTTGGTGTTTTTATTTGCTTTTCATAAAAGTTAGGCTTACCTTTGTCTCAGAAACATAATAACGACAGAAGAGGGGTCTCGATCATGCGCTGGTAGAGATTCTCTTTTTATTTTACTAATTTTAAAAATAAATTTCGATATGGCAATTACCTACATGACCAAGGATGGTTATGACAAAAAGATGAAGGAAATCGCTTACCTTGAAAGCGTTGAGCGTCCCCGCATTTCTGCTGCCATCGCCGAGGCTCGCGATAAGGGCGACCTTTCGGAGAATTCCGAGTATGATGCCGCGAAGGAAGCGCAAGGTATGCTTGAAATGAAAATCTCGCAACTAAAAGATATGCTCGCGAGCGCACGCATCATCGATGAGGCTAAACTCAACACCGACGAGGTGCAGATCATGAACACCGTGACCATCAAAAACACCAAGAACGGGGCTACTATGGCGTATACCATCGTTGCCGACTCGGAGGCTAACCTCAAGGAGAAGAAAATCGCTTCGAGCACACCGATAGCGAAGGGCTTGCTCGGAAAGCGCGTGGGCGACATCGTGGAAATCAAGGTGCCGCAGGGTGTTATGACTTTTGAAATCGTTAAAATCGAGATATTGTAATGGCAACTATTTTCAGTAAAATCATTGCGGGCGAGATTCCGTGCTACAAGGTGGCGGAGGATGAGAAAAACTTCGCTTTTCTCGACATCAACCCGGTGAACAAGGGGCATGTGCTTGTGGTGCCCAAGACGGAGAACGACTATATCTTCAACCTTTCAGACGACGACTATCAGTCGCTGACGATGTTTGCGCGCCGTGTGGCGAAGGCCATCGACAAGGCGTTGCCGTGCAAGCGTGTGGGCGTTGCAGTGATTGGCCTTGAAGTGCCTCACGCGCATATCCATCTGATTCCTATCGTTGAGGATAAGGATATGTATTTCGACAAGCAGAAACTTACGCTTCCGGCGGAGGAGATGCAGGCCATCGCCGATGCTATCGCGAAGGAGATGTAAAAAAAATATCGTACAGATGAGGAGCGGGCAGTGCCGATGGCGTTGCCCGCTTTTTGTTTGTGTGCCCTCGGTTGGCGCATCCCTATGTCTGTCTTTCCGGCTGGGTGTCGGCGCACAAAAAAAGCCTCCCGTCAAGGAGGCTTTTTGGTTGTGGATAAAGAAAGGTGTTATTTCTTTATGATGCGTGTTGTGGCGATGCCGTTGGCTGTTGCCACGCGCACTACGTATACGCCAGGGGCGAGGCTGTCGACGTTGGCTTGAGAGCCGACGACGTTTGCCACGAGGCTTCCGGCAGCGTTGTAGATGCTTATCTGCGTGTCGGCGTCAGCGCCGTTGACAAAGAGTGTCGAGGCTACCGGGTTAGGGTAGACAGTCACTTTGTTGTCTGCATTCACGTTGTCGACACCGCCGAAGTTTGTGAAGTGCTCAAAGTAGAAGTCGTCGAAGAAAGCCGCCAGTCCGTCTTTCACGGTGTGGCGCACGGCTACATATATCTTCTGTCCGGCATATTTGCTGAGGTCCACGGAGTAGTGCTCCCACGTTTCCTTGTTGTAGTAAGGCATTGTGGTTGTAGGCATTACAGATGTGAAGCTTGCCGTGTTGGTGTTGTCGGTAGTTGATACGAGCACCTCCACGCAGCTTTGCGCGCAAGGGTTGATTGCGAGAGTCGACTCCCAGTTGCGGGCGTAGAAGTGGAATTTCGACTTGTCGGTGGCGGTGAGCTGCTGGCTGATCAACCAGTCGTCGACAGTTGCGCTTTCGTCCTGTGAGGCGATAGCCACGAGTGTCTGGTTTCCGCTTACCGGGTCGAGCACGTTGTTCCAGTCAGAGTTCTGCTGCACGGTGAATGCCGTAGCCGCTCCGCGTTGCGGATAGTTCATACCCGTCATCGGCTTTGTGAGCTGGCGGTCAACGTCGATTGTGGTGAATCCCTCAGGAGCGAGAGCGCCCGGAGTGTCGTTCTCAAAGTCGTAGTAGTGGGAGTCGGCAGCCATAGCCAAGCCGGTCACCGGCATAGAGATTGAGTATCCGCCATCGAATTCCACAACGAGGTTGTCGTTGACCTGAGCCTCGGCGTTGAGCGCGCTGAACGTGATAGAGAAAGCGGCGCCCTTCTTCGGTTCAATAGTTGTGCCGGCAGCGAGGTCGGTCGAGAAGTTCTCGGTTGAGAATTTCGCCGATTTTATAGTCAGCGCAGTGCTGCCCTCGTTGATTACCGAGAATTTCGGAGTTGAGTTTACAGTCTTGTAGTAGTTGACCGTTCCGGCGTTCCAATCCGTAGCGTTGAACGACGCCTTGGTGTCGGCAGAAGTGGTCACCGTGATAAGGTCGAGACCCACGCCCTTCGCGTTGTCGTAGTCGTGTCCCACGTAGCGCCAGCGGAAAGTCACCGTCTTGCCAGCGTAGGCAGCGAGGTTTACGGTTTCGAGATACCAGTAGCGGTCGTCGGAGTTGTCGGAGAGCACAGCCAGCTGATGCCATTCGCCGCCGTCGAGCACCTCAAAGAAGCAAGCGTCGACACCGTTGTCGGCAGTCGATGGGTTCTGTCGCAGACCCGTCTCGTCTTTCAGCAGGCTTACAGGCATAGCGTTGCCCCAGTAGAAGCTCATCTGCAGATTTGAGCCGGCAGGGATTTTGAAGTCGGGCGTTACGAGCTGCGACGATTTGTTGGCAACGTTGCAGCCCACCGATGCGCTGTATTTTCCTTCGAATGGGTTCACCTTGTTGGTAGTAGACCATTTCGTGTAGCTGTCGTATTCCACGTTCCAACCTGTCGGCGGCTCGTTTCCGCTTTCAAAGTTTTCAGTCCACGGGAATGTGCTTATCGTCTGGTCGGCGATGGTAGAGAAAGTCCACACAGTTGCATTTTCGGCGTCGCCCTGCGCGTTGTAGGGCACCACCTTCCAGTTGTAGGTAGTGGCATAGTCGGCAGAGGCGATTACATAAGAAGTTGCGTTGCCGAGGTCTTGTCCGTTGACAAGGTTTGTGGCAGCGGCGTCAGAGCCCACATATAACTTGTAGCCGTCGGCGAAGAGCGCCGGACGCCATGTCAGCGTGATGTTTTTGTTGTAAAGGTTCTCCGACTTGTCGGCAGGCGAGACGAGAGTTGCCTCGGCAGGCTTGCCGCCGGTGCCGTAGAGCGGCGGAAGGATGATAGCGTCGATGAAAGCCACCGATGTCTCAGGAATGTTGTCAGAGCTGATGTCCACGGCGCTGTATGCCCAGCGCAGCAGGCAGTTGTCAGATGCCGGCGAGCCGAGGTCTACGCTCACCTTCTCCAGAGCGTTGTAGTTTGTCGACTCCCATACGGTCGACCACGTAGCGCCGCCGTCTTTCGAGAATTCGAGTGTCACGTCGTTGTCGGGCACGGCATTTTCCTCGTCGGAGTCAAACTCGTTGAAGGCAGAGAATGCCACTGAGTGAGCGCCTGTCGACATGTCGAGGCGCGGAGTGGTAAGATAGCTTGCGCCGTCGAGCGTCACCGAAGCGTAGGCGGTGTAGTCGCCCTCGATGGAATAATTCGACGCCTTCCATCCGTTTCCGGTCCATCCGGCAGGAGGACATCCGTTCTCGAAGCCCTCGAAAGTGTATCCGTCGGGCAGCGCCACCTTTGTTGCGAGCACCTTTATCTGCAGGTCGCCGCCGGTGGTGTGCAGCGTCACGTAGCCGCTCTGCGGAGTGGTGAGCGCGGCGGTGTAGCTGAGCTTGAAGTCGAGCGATGCGTTGGCGTCGAGGTCTACCACAGCTGGGTCGATTGTCGAGCCAACGCCCTGCGGGTAGTCGATGCTTGTGATTTTCAAGCCGCTCTTGCCTTCGTTTTTAAGAGTGATCACATCGGAGAACATTTTTGAGTCCATATACACCTCTCCGAAGTTGTACTGCTTCTTCGACAGCACACCCTTAGGGCCGGTGGCAGGCGTGAACTGCTTCACCACCACGTTGTCGATATCGAGCACGTTGGCAGTGGTCTTGAGCATCTTGTAGACAAACGCCACCTTGATGCTCTTACCCTGCCATTTGCTCAGGTCGATCATCGTTTTGTAGGGAGTCCAAGCAGTCCATGGATATGGGACGTTGCCGTTCTCCCTCAGCTGTGTTGCGTTGTTGAACGACCAAATAGTCTCGGCTCCCTCCACGTTGCCATCGGTCACGATGCGCACCTGGAAGTCGTACTTGCCCTCGTCGATGGCAGCCTTCGACGCCGCCATCCAGTCGAACGACAGCTGATAAGTGTTGTCGAGGTTGAGCTCCGGAGTGAGGAGGATTTCCTCACGCGGACCCTCGCCGCCGTCCTCACCGCCTGTAAACATCGGGCTGTCGACCGACGCGCAGTGGGTGCCGGTCATCGTACCTTTTTCATAATAGTATACGTTCCACCGATACCTGTCGTTGTTTCCCGTGTAGGAGTCAACGGTCGACCAACCATCTGGAAAGTTGGGACTGTACTGGTCGGTGCTTGTCGTTTCAAACCCCTCGTTGAGGATGGTTTGAGCCGAGGCGGCGGCTGGGAGTGCCGCCAACATCGCCAGGGCGAGATAAAATCTTTTCATAATTGCACTTTTATATTGACATATCATTTAGTAACTGCAAAGATACTAAAAAATATTGGTTTCCTAACTTGATATGTCTTTTTATGGGCATATTTTATATCAAATAACTGAAATTTTGTCTACGTTTGGCGCATCTGTTGGCGTTGCGCGATGTGTGGGTGACCGCTTTCGCGGTCGTGGAGGGGCGGTGACTTGTGGAGTTTGGTGGAAATGGCTACCTTTGCACATAAATTTGAGAAAAGCGATGAAATCAGACATAGAAATAGCGCGCAGCGTGGCGATGGACCGCATCGAGAAGGTAGCCGAGCGTGCCGGCATCGACGCCGAGTGCCTCGACCATTACGGTAAGTATATAGCTAAACTGCCCTTGTCGATTGTCGACGAGGCTAAGGTGAAGAAGAGCAGGCTGATTCTTGTCACGGCGATCACCGCCACGAAGGCCGGCATCGGCAAGACGACGGTGTCGGTGGGGCTTGCGCTTGGGCTGAACCGCATCGGCAAGCGTGTGTCGGTGGCACTGCGCGAGCCGTCGCTGGGTCCGTGTTTCGGCGTCAAGGGCGGCGCTGCCGGCGGCGGTTATGCCCAGGTGGTTCCGATGGAGAAGATAAACCTCCATTTCACGGGCGATTTCCATGCCATCACGTCTGCCCACAATATGATTTCCGCATTGCTCGACAATTATCTGTATCAGCATGAGGCGGAAGGGTTTGGGCTGAAGACGGTGGTTTGGCGGCGCGTGCTCGACGTCAACGACCGTGCGCTTCGCGATGTGGTGATTGGTCTTGGACCGCGCACCAACGGCGTCACCCGTCAGACGGGATTCGACATCACTGCCGCGTCAGAGCTGATGGCTATTGTCTGCCTGGCGTCCGACCTCGCCGACCTTGAGCGCCGCATCGGCAACATACTGCTGGGTTTCACCTACGATGACAAGCCGTTTACGGTCAAGGATATGGGCGTTGAGGGCGCCATCACGGTGCTTCTGAAGGCAGCGATGAAGCCTAATCTTGTGCAGACCATCGAGCATACGCCGGCGTTTATCCACGGCGGGCCGTTTGCCAACATAGCCCACGGCTGCAACTCCATCGTGGCGACGAAGGCAGCGATGTCGTGCAGCGACTATGTGGTCACCGAGGCAGGGTTCAGCGCCGACCTCGGAGCGGAGAAGTTTTACGACATCAAGTGCCGCAAGTCGGGACTGCAGCCGAGCCTCACGATTCTTGTAGCCACGGTGCAGGGACTGAAGGTGCAGGGCGGCGTCGACTATGCCGTTGTCAAGGAAGAGAATGTGGCGGCCGTCGAGGCGGGGTTTGAGAATCTCGACAAGCATCTGCGCAACATCCGCAAGTTCGGGCAGACTGTGATTGTTGCCATCAACCGCTTTCCGAGCGACACCGATGCCGAGGTTGCCGCCATCGAGACGCACTGCCGCCGTCTCGGCGTAGGGTTTGCCGTCAACCGGGCGTTTTCCGAGGGCGGTGCCGGCGCGGAGGAGTTGGCGCGTCTTGTGGTCGACACCATCGAGCGGGAGCCGTCGGCGCCACTCCGCTTTGCGTATGCCGACAGCGACAGCATCGAGGAGAAGGTAGTGAAGGTAGCCACCGAGATTTACGGCGCCACGTCGGTTGTGTTCAGCACGTCGGCGCGCCGCATGATGCAGACCCTTGAGCGCAACGGCATGGGTCATTTCCCGGTGTGCATCGCCAAGACCCAGTATTCATTCTCCACCGACCCCAAGCGCATGGGAGCCGCCGACGGCTTCGAGCTTCAGGTCAACGATGTGATTGTCAACAGCGGCGCGGAGATGATTGTTGTCGTGGCAGGCGACATTCTCCGCATGCCCGGACTGCCGAAGAAGCCTATGGCTCTCAACATCAGAATCAAGGACGGTCTTATCGAAGGCTTGAGTTAAAGGCATAAATATGCAGAAATGTCGCAGGCGCACCGGTGGGGGTGGGTCTGCGACACTTCTTTTTTCAGCGCGTCGGTGCGCGCGTTTGTGTGGGATTATTCCATCAGCTTGCGGTAGCGTATGCGGTGCGGCTCAACGTCGCCCATGCGTCGGCGCTTGTCCTCCTCATACTCCGTGTAGGTGCCCTCGAAGAAGAACACCTGGCTGTCGCCCTCGAAGGCGAGGATGTGGGTGCAGATTCGGTCGAGGAACCATCGGTCGTGGCTCACGACAACTGCGCATCCGGCAAAGTTCTCCAAGCCTTCCTCCAGCGCGCGCAGCGTGTTCACGTCGATGTCGTTGGTCGGCTCGTCGAGGAGCAGCACGTTGCCTTCCTCCTTCAGCGCCATTGCCAGGTGCAGGCGGTTGCGCTCACCACCGGAGAGCATACCGATTTTCTTCTCCTGGTCGGCACCCGCAAAGTTGAATTTCGAGAGGTATGCGCGTGCGTTCACGTCGCGTCCGCCCATGCGGAAGAGTTCGGTGCCGCCCGACACCACCTGGTAGACCGTCTTCTCGGGGTCAAGGTCCTTGTGGTTTTGGTCGACGTAGGCAATCTTCACCGTCTCGCCCACTTCAAAGGTACCCTTGTCGGCGTGCTCCATCCCCATGATGAGTTTGAAGAGCGTAGTTTTTCCGGCACCGTTCGGACCGATCACGCCGACAATGCCGTTAGGCGGCAGCATGAAGTTGAGGTCGTCAAACAGCACCTTGTTGCCGAAAGCCTTCGCCATGTGTTGAGCCTCGATAACCTTGTTTCCGAGGCGCGGACCGTTGGGGATGAAGATTTCGAGTTTCTCCTCGCGCTCCTTCTGGTCCTCGTTGAGCAGTCGGTCGTAGCTTGACAGACGCGCCTTTCCTTTTGCCTGACGCGCTTTCGGCGCCATGCGAATCCATTCCAGCTCGCGTTCGAGCGTCTTGCGCCGTTTGCTTGCCTGCTTCTCCTCCTGCGCCATCCGTTTTGTCTTCTGGTCGAGCCAAGAGCTGTAGTTTCCCTTCCAGGGGATTCCCTCGCCTCGGTCGAGTTCGAGAATCCATCCCGCCACGTGGTCGAGGAAGTATCGGTCGTGGGTGATGCATATCACCGTGCCCGGATATTGTTGCAGGTGTTGCTCCAACCAGTCGATCGATTCAGCGTCGAGGTGGTTGGTAGGCTCGTCGAGCAGCAGGATGTCGGGGTTTTGCAGCAGCAGTCGGCACAGCGCCACGCGTCGGCGTTCGCCACCCGACAGTGTTGCCACGTTCTGGTCTTCCGGCGGACAGCGCAGCGCGTCCATTGCGCGTTCCAGCTTGTTGTCGATGTTCCATGCGTCGGCTGCGTCGAGCTTGTCCTGCAGCTCCGCCTGCCGGTTTATCAGCTTGTCCATCTTGTCGGGGTCCTCAAGCACGTCGGGGTCGGCGAAGCTCTCGTTCACCTGGTCGAATTCCTTCAGCAGGTCGAGCACCGGCTGCACGCCCTCCTGCACGATTTCCTTGACGGTTTTCGAAGGGTCGAGTTTCGGGTCCTGCTCCAGGTATCCTACGCTGTATCCCGGGGAGAATACCACTTCTCCCTGATACTGCTTGTCGATACCCGCGATAATCTTCAGCAGCGTCGACTTTCCGGCACCGTTCAGACCGATGATTCCGATTTTCGCGCCGTAGAAGAACGACAGGTATATGTCTTTGAGCACTTGTTTCTGTGGAGGGTAGATTTTGCTCACTCCCACCATTGAGAATATCACTTTCTTGTCGTCAGCCATAATTTTTTCTGATTTTGGTTGATGTTTCTTAGTGTTTTCGTGTTTCTTTGATTTTGTAGTCGCAGCGCACTCGTCCGCGGGCGATGTTGTTCAGTTTTGTCTTTATCAGCTGCTTGCGTATCGGCGAGATGCGGTCAACGTAGAGGATTCCGTCGAGGTGGTCGTATTCGTGCTGGATGATTCGCGCGAGGAATCCCTCAAACACCTGCTCGTGCTCCACGAAGTCGGTGTCGAGCCAGTTGAGGCGCACCTTCTCGTGGCGCACCACGTTTTCGCTGAGTCCGGGGAGGCTGAGGCATCCCTCCGAGCGGCTCACTGTCGGAGAGTCGGTCAGGATGTCGAGTTCCGGGTTGACGAGAGTCATTTTCACACCCTCAAGCTCAGGGAACGTGTCTTTGAGCACGTCGGCGTCGATTACGATCAGCCGTATCGGCAGACCGATTTGCGGCGCGGCGAGTCCTACGCCGTCCGATTCGTACATCGTTTCGTACATGTTTTCGACCAGTTTTTTCAGGTCGGGATAGTTTTCATCCACATCGTCGGCCTCCTGTCTGAGCACGGGCTGACCGTATAAATAAATAGGTAGTATCATATCTTATTTCGTGTTTTTTTGTTTTTTTGCGTCATCGCCGGCTTTCGAGGAAATCGTTGAGGATGATTGTGGCAGAGATTTCGTCGACAATCGCCTTGTCGCGGCGCGCAGTCTTCTTCATTCCCCCGTCGAGCATGGCGCGGTGGGCAATCACCGATGTGAACCGCTCGTCGTACATTTCCACCGGCATCAGCGGCATTTCCTTAGCCAGCTGGGCGAGAAACGGCTTGATGTAGCGCATGCTCTCCGACGGCTCGTTGTTCATCTGCTTCGGCAGCCCCACGACAATCCGTTCCACGGGCTCTTTCGCTACATATTGCTTCAGAAACGTGAGCAGCTGATGGGTGGGCACGGTGGTGAGACCGTTTGCCACAATCTGCAGCGTGTCGGTCACGGCTATTCCCGTGCGCTTCCGTCCGTAGTCGATAGCGAGAATGCGTCCCATCAGCGGTTTATTTCGTTTACAGCCATGCGCAGCGCCGACAGCCGTTCGAGCAGTCCCTCCATGCGGTCGAGCGGCAGCATGTTTGCCCCGTCCGACTTCGCCACCGCTGGGTTCTGATGCGTCTCCATAAACAGACCGTCGACACCGGCAGCGATTCCGCATCGCGCCATTGTCTCGATGAGGTGGGGCAGTCCGCCCGTCACGCCGCACGTCTGGTTTGGCTGCTGCAACGAGTGTGTCACGTCGAGAATCACTGGTGCGAACCGGCGCATCGTAGGGATTCCGCGGTAGTCCACAATCAGGTCCTGGTAGCCGAACGTCGTTCCGCGCTCGGTTATCGCCACGTCGTTGTTGCCCGCGTCCTTCACCTTCTGCACGGCGAATTCCATAGCCTCCGGCGACAGGAACTGTCCCTTCTTGATGTTGACCGTCTTTCCGGTTCGCGCCGCCGCCACGAGCAGGTCGGTCTGTCGGCATAGGAATGCCGGAATCTGCAGCACGTCGACATATTCTGCAGCCATCGCCGCCTCTTCGGCGGCGTGGATGTCGGTCACCACGGGGATGTTGTAGGTTTGTCCCACCTTTTTCAGCACTTCGAGCGCCTTTATGTCGCCGATGCCCGTAAACGAGTCTATCCGCGAGCGGTTCGCCTTTCGGTAGCTTCCTTTGAACACGTAAGGAATTCCCAGCCGACGGGTGGTTTCCACTATTTGTCCGGCGATGTCCATAGCCATCTGTTCGCCCTCTATCACGCAAGGGCCTGCGAGCAGGAAGAAGTTGCCTGAGGCAGAGTTTTTGAGTTGTTCTATCATTTTTTCAATTGGTTTATCGTGTGGATTGCGGCGCAGGCAAACACGCCCGCCGTTTCTGTGCGCAGACGGCTGTCGCCGAGGCTCACGGGGATGAATCCGGCATCGAGAGCCGCGCGTATCTCGGGCTGGCTGAAGTCGCCTTCGGGTCCCACCAGAATCGTCACGTCGCTCTCCGGAAGGCATTCCTTCACGAAGTCGCGCCTCGGGATTGCGGGGTCGCAGTAGGCAATGAACCGCTGTCCGTCGGGGAGAGCCTTCATGAAATCGTCAAACGGCGTGAGGTCGTCGAGCTGCGGCAGCGTAGCCTTCAGCGACTGCTTCATCGCCGCCACGAGGATTTTGCGCAGGCGTTCCGTCTTCAGCACCTTCCTCTCCGAGTATCGGCACAGGAGCGGCACGATGCGGTCAACGCCCATCTCCGTCACCTTCTCCGCCATCCATTCCATGCGGTCAATGTTTTTTGTCGGAGCGATAGCCACCGTGATGCGGCATCCCCAGTGGGGCTTCACGTCGGTTGTTCCGACAATCTCCACAGCGCAGTTTTTGGCGTTGGCGTTCAGGATGCGGCACAGATGGAGATGCCCTTTTCCGTCGACCACCTCCACCTCTTCGCCCTCTTTCAGCCGCAACACGCGCACGCAATGCTGCGCCTCCTCGTCGGGGAGCAGCATTGTCGTGGTAATGTCGGGAGCATAAAATCGATGCATATTGATTTTTTACGTTGTTTTTTCTTTATCTTGTCAGTTTTTCTGTAGGCTGGCGTTTCTTTCCGGAGTCGAACACCACCATAAACAGCAGAGCCACCGCGAGAGCGTAGCCGGCGAAGATGAGCCATGATGTCTGCCATCCTTCCACCTGAGGCGCCATCGACGTCATGTCGACGAAGTTGTTGATCACCGCCTGCGCGCCGAGAGTGCCCACCGTGGCACCCACGCCGTTTGTCATCAGCACGAAGAGTCCCTGCGCGCTCGAGCGCAGCTTGCCGCTCACTTCCTGGTTGACGAAGAGCGAGCCGGAGACGTTGAAGAAGTCGAACGCCACGCCGTAGACAATCATCGAGAGGACAAACATCCAGACTCCGCTGCCCGGGTTGCCGAAGCCGAAGAGCCCGAAGCGGAACACCCATGCCAGCATCGCGATGATCATCACGCGCTTGATGCCGAAACGGCTCATTACAAACGGGATGAGCAGGATGCAGAGCGTTTCAGACACTTGCGACAGCGAAATCAGCATGTTGGCGTGCTCAACGCCGAACGTGCCCTGATATTCGGCTATCGAGCCGAAGCTTGTGATATAGGTGTTGGCGAATCCGTTGGTAATCTGCAGCGACACGCCGAGGAGCATCGAGAAGATGAAGAATATCGCCATGCGTTTCTGCTTGAACAGCTTGAAGGCGTCGAGTCCGAGCGACTGTGCCATTGAGCTGCCGCTTTCGTTGTTCACCGGGCATGATGGGAGCGTCAGCGCGTAGGCACCGAAGAGCAGACCCACGGCGCCGCAGGCGAAGAACTGGTTGTAGTTCTGCTGGAATCCCATCAGGTCGACAAACCACATCATGCAGATGAAACCGACGGTGCCGAGTGTGCGTATCGGCGGAAACACCTTCACGGGGTCGAGTCCGGCACCCTCGAGTCCGCTGTAGGCAACGGAGTTGGAGAGCGAGAGGGTAGGCATGTAGAACGCCACGCTGCAGGAGTAGAGCGTGAACAGCGTTGCAAACTGCGCCTCGCTGCCGGTGGTCATGCCGTAGTAGCCCGCGGCAATCATGAATGCGGCGGCGATGATGTGGCACGCGCTCAGCAGCTTCTGTGCCGGGACGTAGCGGTCGGCGAGGATTCCCATCAGCGCCGGCATGAAGAGCGATACGATGCCCTGCATTGCGTAAAACATTCCGATGTGTTCACCCATTCCGATGCTGAACAGGTAGGTTCCCATTGAGGTAAGGTAAGAGCCCCACACAGCGAACTGCATGAAGTTCATTATCGCAAACCTTGTACGTAGATTTCTCATAAGTTTTTCTGTATTTTTTTGTTAGATTTTTTCTTGTTTCTGCTGCCTGCGTTTCTCGTCGATGGCAGCCTTTATCTCCGCCGCGCGCTCATACTCCTCCGTGCTGATGCACTTTGCGAGCATGCGTTGCAGCTCCTCCTCGGCAAGGCGGTTGAGCGGCAGCAGGCTTGCGTCGTCGACGGTGTTGGTGTCGCTGTCGGCAGCCGGCGCGTCGTCAAACCCCTCGGCGATGAATCCCGTCTCGTCGATCACCTCGCGGGTGGTGTAGATGGGGGCGTGCGAGCGCAGGGCGATGGCGAGCGCGTCGGATGTGCGCGCGTCGACCACCACTTCGCGGTCGCCGTCGGCAAACGTGATTTCGGAGTAGAATATTCCTTTCTCAAACTTGCTGACAAACACCTCTTTCACTCTGATGCCGAAGGCGCGTGTCACCGAGCGGAACAAGTCGTGGGTGAGCGGGCGCGGCAGGTTGACGCGCTCCATCCATGCCACTATCGACTGTGCTTCGGCGATGCCCACCACCACGGGGATGCGGTGAGGTCCGCCGTCCTCGGTGAGGAGCACGGCGTAGGCGCCTTTCTGTATCTGGCTGTGGGTGATTCCCATCACGCTGATTTTCACTCTGTCGGTCATGTCGCGGCTGTTTTTTGTTGTTAGATTACCACTTTCTGTCCGGTGATGATGCCGCTGCCGTAGCAGAGGTGGCCGGTGGCGTCGTAGACCACGGCAAACTGTCCGGGGGCGATGCCCTGCACCTTCTCTTCCGATTCGATGACGTATTCCCTTCCGCCGAGAGGCACGAAGCGCGCCTTCATAAACACCGGCGTGTGGCGGTTCTTGAACATAATGTCGACCGGCTCGGTCTGTCCCTCCCACGGGTTTCCGCTGATGAAGTGCATCTCGTCGAGGTGGAGCGTCTTGCCATACTGCTTGTCGGTGTCGTATCCGCGGCTGACGTAGATAGTGTTGTCAGCCACGTTCTTCTTCACCACATACCACGGGCCTCCGCTCAGCCCCAAGCCCTTGCGCTGACCGATGGTGTGGAACCAGAATCCGCGGTGCTCGCCGATTTTCTTGCCTGTCTCCAGCTCGATGATGTTGCCCTTCTTCTCGCCCAGATGGCGGCGGATGAAGTCGTTGTAGTTAATCTTTCCGAGGAAGCATATTCCCTGGCTGTCCTTGCGGTAGGCGTTGGGCAGTTTCGCCTGTTGCGCTATGCGCCTCACCTCCTCCTTCGGCATCGAGCCGATGGGGAACGTCAGGTGCATCAGCTGCTCGTAGGAAATCTGCGCGAGGAAGTCGGTCTGGTCCTTCACCGGGTCGACCGCCGTGGCGAGATATTTGCGCCCGTCGACAACGGTGGTCGTGGCGTAGTGTCCGGTGGCTGTTATGTCGAAGTCCTTGCCCCAACGCTGCTCGAAGTAGCCGAACTTTATCATCTTGTTGCACATCATGTCGGGGTTTGGCGTCAGCCCGCTTCTGACGGTGCGCAGCGCATATTCCATCACGTTGTCCCAGTATTCCTGGTGTAGCGACACTACCTCGAGCGGCAGCCCGTAGCGGTGGGCTATGGCGGTACACATCTCGATGTCTTCCTCGGCGGAGCAGTCGCCCTCGCCGTTGTCCATTCCGATGCGGATGTAGAATAGCGTCAGGTCGTGGCCCTCCTCCTTGAGTTTGTGCACCACGACGGCGCTGTCGACGCCTCCCGAAATCAATACGGCTGTTCTCATTGTATATTTATTCTTTTCCTCCTAAAAGTTTTTAAGTTCGTTAAGGCTGTCCTTGTTGGTGAAGTAGAGCGACAGCAGATAGTCGACCGACACCTTTCCCGGACCTGCCAGCATTATAAACACAAACATGCCGACAAAGAGCAGCGGCACGTAGCCCAGCTGCAGGCTCGACATCAGCGCCACCTCGCCCATAGGCATGTTGGCGATGCCCGCCATCAGTCCGTTGTCGAGGATATACCATTCAGCCACCGCCATGGAGAGCGTGGGCAGCACCACGGAGAGGCGGGTGAGGAATCCGAAGATCAGGAATGCCGAGCAGACCACCTCGATGGCTATCATCATGTCGAGCGTGGTGGCGGAGCCCATGCCGAGGAGGTCGGGGAAATATTTCACAAAGAAGTCGTAGTTAGCAATCTGGCGGATGCCGAACTGCATGAACATCACGCCGGCAAACACGCGGATGAAGAAGCGCGACAGGTTGCCGTAGGTGCGGTATGCCTCGGCGACGAATATGCGCCGTAGGAGTTTGCGATGTCTTCTCATATCTCAGTTGTTTTTATTTGTCGTTTGCCTGCGCCACGCTCTCGATGGCGCGCAGCAGGTTGTCGATGTCGACAAATTTGGTGGTTATCTTCTTGTCGCTGTCGAGCACGTAGACCGCCGGACGCAGACGCTGGTCGTAGGCTGCGGTGTCGATGCATGCCACTTCCCAGTCGGCGGGCTCGGTGGCAAGCTTGCTCTCTACTGCCGCGGGGTCGCCGCCATAGACGGAGACAATGCGCAGATGCCCCTCCTTGATGAGCGACGAGGCGGCTATGCTTGCGCTCAGGCGCACTTTGTAGATTGAGCAGTCAATGCATCCGTCGGAGTTGAAAAAGAGGATTGTGGTGCCTGCGGTGAGCCCGTAGAGCGATGCCGCTCCGGCTGGCGACTGGCGCAGCGGGAAGTCGGCTACGGTGGCGCCCACCGCCGAGTTGGCGAGCACTGCCGCCTGTGCCTGCAGCTTTGCCTTCAGAGCCTTGTCGACCTTCTTGGCGGCGGCTATGTTGTCGGCAAACATCGTGTAGACCTCGTCGGAGCAGTACTGGCTGCGGAGGTTGAGCACGTCGGAGTGGAGCATGCCTACGGTGAGGTTGAGGTTGGTGGGGTTCTTCGCCACGCGCTCCACGTATTTCTTTATCGATTTCTCGACAACAGCCTTGTCGGCGAGCGCGAAAAACGACAGATAGTCGGTAAACGTGTTGTGGAACGCGGCGAGGTCGGTGACGGCGGTCTTCTCAAGGTCGCACTTGTCCCAGAGATGCTCCACCATGAAGTTGGCGCGCATAGCCGGCTTGGTGAGCTTGTCGGGCACCGACGGGTATTCAAACAGTGTGGCAGGAGCCGCCGGCTCTGCAGCCCTGGCGGAGCCTGCCGCGATGACAACGGCAAGCGCCGCCGCCGTGAAAATATTTCTTATCTTCATGTTTTTTTCAGTTATATCAATCCTAACTTATGCAAAGTTACAATTATTTGGTTATAATCTGAAGAAAAAATCCGACAAAAACCATTTTCACAGGCGCGGCGGCGCGCGGGGAGGGGGCTATCGGCGGTAGGAGCCGTTGCGGAATCTCACCACCTCCATTACCTCGCGCATGCGGTCGCCGATGCGGTCGCCGTATCTCTTGGTGATGTCGGCTGGGGTCATGTTTGTGGAGATGAGTGTGGGCAGCGAGCGGTCGTAGCGTATCTCGAGCAGGTCGCGCATGGGGGCGGTCATGTTGCCGAACTCCATCACCTCGCGCGGCTCCGTGCCCAGGTCGTCGATGGCGAGCAGCGGTGCGCGCGCCACGTTGTGCCATTCGGCGACCGACGTGCGGTGCATCTCGGTGAGCGCCACAGCGTTGTAGAGCGGCATCCTCATGCGCTTTCCCGTCATGGGGTCTCTGAGGTCGAAGGCGTTTACGAGGCTCTGCAGGGCTCTCAGAAACGTGGTCTTGCCGTTGCCGTATCTGCCCGCCAGCAGCAGGCTGTGGCGCGGCGAAGCGTTGACCGTCCATGCCGCCGTTTGCCTCACACACTGCTCGAAGTCGCCGTCGGGCGAGATGCTGTGTCCGCGGCTTTCCACCTCCGCCGCCACCGCCATTGCGAGGCAGCTCTCGGCATACTCTTGGCTCACGGGAAGCCTAAAACGGGGCATCATAGGCATCCGTCCCATCAGCTGGAGCTTCAATTGGTCGTTGATTCTCATAGAAGTCTTGTTTAAAGGTTTTGCACTTATGTTTATTGAAAGTCTTGATGTATTCGCGGTTCATCTTGTTGACGAAGTGGGCGCGGCAGTCGTCAACCGTCTTGGCCCTGACGCCGCAGGAGCGCAGGTATCCGAAAAACTCATGTATGAAAGGCAGCAGCTCCGCAGTCTGCGCCGGGCCGCGGTGTTTTTCTGTCAGCTTCACCACGTCTGTCTGCCATCTGTGGTCGGCAACAAGAATTTTTTCGATTTCATCAATCGGTTTTTCCTCCGTAGAGAGAGAAATATTTTCTTTGTCTATATCTATATCTTTATATAAGGTCTCCTTAGTGGTTGGCTTAGTAGTAGGCTTAGTGGTTGTCTTAGTGGTTGCCTTAGTGGTTGCGGATGTGACAATGCGGTAGACCGGCGTGCGGGAGTTGCGCACACCCTCGCGGCATTCGATCAGCCCTTTTTCCCTGAGACTCTGACGCGCGCGGATAATCGTGGAGCGGCGCATGCCGATGGATGCGCACAGCTCGGCGGTGGCAACGGCAATCTCGTCTTCCCACATGTTGCGGTTCGCCATGTTGAGGAGATAGAAGTAGACGGCAATCTCAGCCGACGAGAAATGGTCGAACTGATGAATCTTCCAGAATCGGTTTATGATTTCGATGTAAGTCATGGTGGATGTGTGTTTTTTTGTTTTCTGCTGCAAAGTTACATGTGGAGGAGTGCCGCTTTTCGGAAAAAAGAGACAACCGCACATATTTTTTTGATTGCAAAGGTGCATTTTTCCTTGCGCAACGGCATTGTTTATTCAAAAAATGCGTATTTTTGCGATTATGAATAACCAGATAAACGAAATTCAAGACGAAATCATCGATGAGTTCAGTGGCTTCAGCGACTGGATGGACAAGTATTCATACATCATCGAGATGGGCAACGCGCTTCCGCCTATCGACGAGCGCCACAAGACGCCCGACAACATTATCGAAGGATGCCAGAGCCGCGTGTGGCTCAACGCCGAGTACAGTGACGGCAAAATCCACTTCGCCGCCGACAGCGACGCGATTATCGTGAAGGGCATAATATCGATGCTCGTGCGCGTGCTCTCCGACCAGACGCCTGCCGACATCCTCGACGCAAACCTCTACTTCATCGACAGCATCGGGCTGACCGAGCACCTGTCGCCGACGCGCAGCAACGGGCTGCTCGCCATGGTGAAGCAGATAAAGATGTATGCGCTCGCCTATAAAACAAAAGAACAACAACAGCAATGAACAGTCAACTGAAACAACCGCTTGTGCTGACAGCCATAGGCGCGACCCTCGCCGTGGCGGTGGTCTATGCCGCCGTGCCGCTCTTCTCCATCCCGCTGTTCGGATTCGGCTACGGATGGGAGTATGTGGCGACATTCTTCAAAATCGGAAAATACTTGGAGATGGTGCCCTTCCTGATGCCGTTTATCGGCTTGGTGGGCACAGCCGCGACCCTCGTCACGAAAAGCCGCGGAGCGCACGTGCTCTCAATCTCGTTTGCCGCGCTGCCGCTGATGTTTTTCGGCTACTTCGTCTACATGATAGCGAGCTATCCGCAGGGCGAAATCCTCGGCGCCGGAATGGAGAAAATCTCAATCCTCTCCACCTTGAGCTGGTCGGTGTGGGCGTGTCTGGCATTGTCGCTGGCGGCTTTCGCGGCGGCGGTGGTTAATGTATATAAAGAAAACAAAAACAAATAAATATACAAACCGTAAAAAACTTCCATTTATGTTTAAAAACCATCCAAAAGGACTACTCGCAGCCGCCCTCTCAAACATGGGCGAACGGTTCGGCTACTACATCATGAACGCCGTGCTGGTGCTGTTCCTGTGCTCAAAGTTCGGCTTGTCTGACGAAGTGAGCGCAATCATCTACTCCGTGTTCTACTGCGGCATCTACGTGCTCAGCCTCGTGGGAGGCATCATCGCCGACAAGTCGCAGAAATACAAAATGACAATCATGGCGGGACTCATCGTGATGGCGCTCGGCTACGTGATTCTCTCCGTGCCGGTGCTCTCCACTCCCGACAACATAGGATGGCTGCTGCCGGTAACCTGCGTGGCGCTGTTCCTCATTGCCTTCGGCAACGGCTTGTTCAAGGGCAACCTGCAGGCTATCGTCGGTCAGATGTACGACAACTTCGAGGCTGAGGCGGCTCTCAAGGGAGAGGACGCCCTGCGCGAGGCGAAAAGCCGCCGCGACTCGGGCTTCCAAATCTTCTACGTCTTTATCAACATCGGCGGACTCGTAGCTCCGTTTGTGGCGCCGCTGCTCCGCGAGTGGTGGCTCAAGGCAAACCACATGCTCTACAACGCCGACCTCCCCGCGCTCTGCCATAAATTCATCGACGGAGCGGCTATGAAGGCCAACGAGACGGCAAACCTCGCAACCCTCGCCAAAGACGCCAACATGGGCGAGACCGTCACCGACATGTCGGCTTTCTGCACGCAGTATCTCGACGTGTTCAACACCGGTATCCACTACTCGTTTATCGCGTCGGTGGCTGCAATGCTCATCTCGCTCGTCATCTTCATCGCTTGCCGTCAAATGTTCCCGACACCGGGCAAGAAGGAGAAGAAAGAAACCGTAAACTACTCTGCCGACGAGAAAGCAGCGATGGCAAAGGAAATCAAGCAGCGCATGTATGCTCTCTTCGCAGTGCTCGGAATAGTTATCTTCTTCTGGTTCTCGTTCCACCAGAACGGACAGTCGCTCGCCTACTTCGCACGCGACTTCGTGCAGACCGACAAGATAGCGCCGGAGATATGGCAGGCAATCAACCCGTTCTTCGTGATCGTGCTCACGCCGCTCATCATGCTCTTCTTCGGATACTTCACCCGCCGCGGACGCGAAATCTCGACACCGAAGAAAATCGCATTCGGTATGGGCATCGCCGGACTCGCATTCCTCTTCCTCACCATCTTCTCTTGGCAGCAGGGATACCCGTCGGCTGAGACGTTCAAGGAAATGGACACTGTGGCAAAAGCGGGCATGAAGGCTGGACCATGGGTGCTCATCGTGGTCTACTTCTTCCTCACCGTTGCCGAACTCTTCATCTCGCCGCTCGGACTCTCGTTCGTGTCGAAGGTGGCGCCGAAAAACCTGCAGGGTCTCTGCCAGGGTCTGTGGCTCGGTGCTACTGCCCTCGGAAACCTGTTCCTTTGGATTGGCCCGTTGATGTACAACAAATGGCCTATCTGGGAATGCTGGGGTGTGTTCCTCGTCGTGTGTGCCGTCTCTATGGGCGTGATGCTCGGCATGGTGAAATGGCTTGAAAGAGTGACCAAATAACAAATTCCCTCATACACCAAAAAAGCGCACCGGTTAGGTGCGCTTTTTTTATTAAGGACCTTAAGGACCTTAGAAAAGAAAAAGCATTGGTTTGTTTTGCTTTTTCGCTCACCTTGCACTATCTTTGCATCGGAAGAACAAAGGGGTGCCTTAGGGCTGAGATTATACCCTCCGAACCTGATACGGATAATGCCGGCGCAGGGATTGTGTGACATAATATTCTCTTTTTCATAGGCACTTTTGTTCGTCAAGCAAAAAAAGAGTGCGTATGGCTAAATATCCAATAGTTCTGACAATCGCAGGCTCCGACTCTTCGGGCGGAGCGGGCATACAGGCCGACATAAAGACAATGTCGGCTATCGGCGTTTATGCGGCTTCGGCTGTCACGGCGGTGACGGCGCAAAACACGCTCGGCGTCGACGGCGTGCAGGGCATCGACCCCGACATGGTGGCGCGGCAGATTGACGCCGTGTTCTCCGACTTGCGCCCCGACGCGGTGAAAATCGGGATGCTCTACTCGCGGAGCATCGTGGAGGCGGTTGCCGACAGGTTCTGCCACTGGCGTCCGCAAAACGTGGTGCTCGACCCTGTGATGATTTCCACAAGCGGAAGCCGGCTCATCGAGGAGGACGCCGTCGAAGCCATAAAGGAGAAACTGTTCCCGTTCGCGTCGCTGCTGACGCCAAACCTCATGGAGGCGGAGCATCTGACGGGCATCGCCATCGACGGCATTGCGTCGGCGCGCGAGGCGGCACGGTGCATCGTGGAGAAGGGATGCCGCGCGGCTCTCGTCAAAGGCGGACATCTCGACGGCGATGTGGCTGTCGACGTGCTGTTTGCCGACGGGGAGCTCCGCGAATACAGCAGCCGGCGCGTCGTGTCGGTCAACACTCACGGCACGGGATGCACCCTGTCGTCGGCTATCGCTTCTTTCCTCGCGCTGGGATTACCGCTGGCCGAGGCCGTGGGCTGCGCCAAAAACTATCTGCACAACGCGCTCGTCGCCGGTGCCAATGTCGCTGTGGGCGGCGGACACGGTCCGGTGAACCATCTGTTTAATCCTAACAAACTGAAAACGATATGATTACTGTAAAATTCAACGATGAGAGCCTGCTTCTCGACGACGGTGCCACCGTGAGCTGTATGCTCGGCAAAAAAAGCATCTCGGCGGTCAACATCGCCGTGGCGGTCAACGGACAGATGGTGCCGAAGACCGAATATGACGCCACTGCGCTCCACGACGGCGACACGGTGCTCGTCATCAAGGCTTTCTACGGAGGGTAGACCCATGGCGTTCAAACTCATTGCCATAACGCCCGAGCTGACGCTGCCCGACGAGGCTTGGCGCATAACACACCTGTTAGATGCCGGTTTCGACGCCGTGCATCTGCGCAAACCCCACTGCGGAGAGGAGGAGATGCGGAGCTATGTCGACACCTTGCCGGCGGGCATTGCCGACCGGCTGGCGATGCACTATTTCCCCGACGTGGCTGCCGAAAAGGGCATCGGCGGGGTGCATCTCAACAAGAGGTCGCCGAGGGTGCCGGAAGGATGGAAGGGCACCGTGAGCCGCAGCTGCCACTCGCTGGAGGAGGTGGCTGAAAGCAGAGAGCTTGACTACGTGTTTCTTAGCCCCGTGTTCGACAGCATCAGCAAGCAGGGCTACGCCTCGCATTTCAGCGAGGAGCAGCTGCGCGGACACGTCGACGCGAGGGTGATGGCGCTCGGAGGCGTGACCGCCGGCAGAATCCCGTGGCTCGCCGACGTGGGTTTCGGAGGATGCGCCTTCCTGGGGTATCTGTTCGGCGTAGGCACGGAGGAGTTCTGCCGCCGCGTGGAGCTTATTGTAGAACAACGTAACAAAATAATATAAGAATATGCTGCAATTCATAACACATCCATCCTCCCGGATGACAATAGAGGAGGAGATAAGGCAAGCCGTCGACGGCGGATGCCGGTGGGTGCAACTGCGCATGAAGGACGCCACTCGCGATGAGATTGTCGCCACGGCAAAGCGCGCAAAGGAAATCTGCGCCGACGTCGACGACTGCATCCTCGTGGTCGACGACCACGTCGACATCGCCAAGGAGCTGCAGCTCGACGGCGTGCATCTTGGAAAAAACGACATGCACCCCGACGAGGCGCGCGAAATCCTCGGAGGCGACTTCATTATCGGTGCAACCGCAAACACGTTTGACGACGTGCAGGAGCTGCGCCATCTCGACATCGACTACATCGGACTCGGACCCCTGCGCTTCACCGCCACGAAGCAGAAACTGAGCCCCGTGCTCGGACTTGACGGCTACCGCGACATCATTGCGCGGATGAAGGACGCGAGCATCAACCTGCCGGTGGTGGCAATAGGCGGCATCACGATAGCCGACATCGAGGACGTGATGGCAACTGGTGTGAGAGGCATTGCCGTGTCGGGCGAGCTGATAAACGCCGACAACATGACGAAGCACACCGCCGACATGATCAGCATACTTGAAAAAATTGTAGAACGACAATATAACGAATAAAAAAAATGGACAAATTGACTATCGGTGGAAGAGAATTTTCTTCCCGTCTGTTTGTCGGAACTGGTAAGTTCTCCTCAAACGATGCTATGCTCGACGCTATCCTGGAGTCGGGCTCTGAAATGATTACCGTGGCGATGAAACGCCTCGACACGAGCGACGCCGCTTCTGACGACATGCTCAGACACATAAACCGCGAGCACGTGCAGTTCCTGCCCAACACATCGGGCGTGCGCAACGCCGACGAGGCGGTGCTGGCGGCTCAGCTGTCGCGCGACTGCTTCGGCACAAACTTCATAAAGCTCGAAATCCACCCCGACCCTAAATATCTGCTCCCCGACCCGGTAGAAACGCTGAAGGCCACCGAAAAACTCGCCAAACTCGGCTTCGTGGTGCTGCCTTACATCCAAGCCGACCCCGTGCTCTGCAAACGGCTGGAAGACGTGGGCACGGCGGCAGTGATGCCTCTCGGAGCGCCTATCGGCACCAACAAGGGACTGACAACGCGCGAGATGCTCCGAATAATAATCGACCAGACAAACGTGCCGGTGGTGGTCGACGCCGGACTCGGAGCGCCGTCGCATGCTGCCGAGGCGATGGAGATGGGTGCCGACGCTGTGCTCGTCAACACGGCTATCGCGGTGGCTGGCGACCCGGTGGCTATGGCGCGCGCATTCCGCCTCGCCACGGAGGCTGGACGCACTGCCTACCTTGCCGGACTCGGAAACCAGTCGGACCACGCCGAGGCAAGCAGCCCTCTGACTGCATTTCTTGATGAATAATAATCAACAAAAAACTTATTAATATGGAACTTACAGATATCAACGTAAATTCTTATCCGAATTCCGAAAAAATCTATGTCGACGGCTCGATTTACCCGATTAAGGTGGGTATGCGCCGCATCAAGCTGACTCCGACGGTGAAAATCGTCGACGGCGAGAAGGTGATGACCGAAAACGCCCCTGTCGTGGTCAACGACACAAGCGGCGTCTACACCGACCCCAACGTGGAGGTGGACATCAACAAGGGCATCCCACGGCTGAGAGAGAAATGGATTGAGCAGCGCGCCGACACAGCTCTGCAGGACGGCATCTCGTCCGAATACGGACGCCAGCGGCTCGCCGATGCCTCGCTCGACGATATCCGATTCCCCGTGCGCCACAACCCGCGCATGGCGTTGCCGGGCAAGCAAATCACGCAGATGGCTTACGCAAAAGCCGGCGTGGTGACTGCCGAGATGGAGTATGTGGCTATACGCGAGAACCTTAACAACAAGCAACTGGGAATCGAAACCTACATCACTCCGGAGTTCGTGCGTCAGGAAGTGGCGGCGGGACGGGCTATTATCCCTGCCAACATCAACCACCCGGAGGCTGAACCGATGATCATCGGAAAGGCGTTCAGCGTGAAGCTGAACACAAACATCGGCAACTCCGCGCTCTCTTCGGGCATCAAGGAGGAGGTCGACAAGGCGATATGGAGCTGCTATTGGGGCGGCGACACGCTGATGGACCTCTCGACAGGAAAACACATCCACGAAACGCGTGAATGGATTGTGCGCAACTGCCCCGTGCCGATGGGAACGGTGCCCATCTATCAGGCGCTTGAGAAGGTGAACGGAAACGTGGCGAAGCTGACGTGGGAAATCTACCGCGACACGCTCGTGGAGCAATGCGAGCAGGGAGTGGACTACTTCACAATCCATGCCGGTGTGCTGCGCGAGCATGCCAAACTCGTGGGCAGCCGTCTGACGGGATGCGTGTCGCGCGGTGGAAGCATCATGACGGAATGGTGCGTAATCCACAACGAGGAGAGCTTCCTCTACACCCACTTCGACGAAATCTGCGACCTCGTGGCGAAATACGACGTGGCGCTGTCGCTCGGCGACGGTATGCGCCCTGGCTCTATCCACGACGCCAACGACCGCGCGCAGTTTCTCGAGCTTGACGTGCTCGGCGAACTGACAGAAAAGGCGTGGAAACACAACGTGCAGGTGATAATCGAAGGCCCGGGACACGTGCCGATGCAGAAAATCAAGGAGAATATGGACAAACAGGTGGAGGCTTGCCACGGCGCGCCGTTCTACACCCTCGGCCCGCTCACAACCGACATCGCGCCTGCCTACGACCACATAACATCGGCAATCGGTGCCGCTCAGATTGCATGGCTCGGAACGGCGATGATTTGCTACGTCACACCGAAGGAACACCTCGCACTCCCCGACAGGGAAGACGTGCGCAACGGAGTGATTGCCTACAAAATCGCTGCCCACGCCGCCGACTTGGCAAAAGGACTGCCGGGTGCCGACGTGCGCGACAACGCTATGAGCAAGGCGCGCTTCGAATTCAGATGGAAAGACCAGTTCAACCTGTCGCTCGACCCCGCCCGCGCAAAGCAGTACTACGTGGAGAGCCGCGGCACGGACGACAAATTCTGCACCATGTGCGGACCTAACTTCTGCGCAATGCGCATAACGCAAAAAATATCAGACGAAATTTGTAAAGATTGATAAATGTTTTCAGACGTATTAGAGAAAATAAGTTGGGACGAGACAACCCAAAAAATTGCCTCTAAGACAGACGCCGACGTGGTGAGGGCGCTCGCTAAGGAGCGCCTCGACGTCGACGACTTCATGGCGCTCATCTCGCCGGCTGCCGTGCCGCATCTCGAGGAAATGGCGCGCCTGTCGCAGAAATACACGCAGGAACGATTCGGAAAAACCATCAGCATGTACATCCCGCTCTACCTGAGCAACGCTTGCACTAACTTCTGCGTATACTGCGGTTTCAACCACAACAACCCGTTCACGCGCACCACTCTCAACGATGCGCAGATTCTCGAGGAATGCAAGGCGATACGAAAGCTCGGCCCGTTTGAAAACCTGCTCATCGTGACAGGGGAGGCGCCAGCGGTTGCCGGAGTCGACTATCTGGAGAACGCTCTCCACATAGCCCGCCCGTTCTTCAACAACCTCTCAATCGAAGTGCAGCCGCTGAAGGCCGACGACTACTACCGGCTCACGAAGTCGGGACTCAACGGTGTGGTATGCTTCCAGGAAACCTACCACAAGGCGCGCTACAACGTGTACCATCCAAAGGGCATGAAGTCTATCTTCGAATGGAGGCTCAACGGCTACGACCGTATGGGACAGGCGGGTGTGCATAAAATCGGAATGGGGGTGCTCATCGGCCTTGAGGACTGGCGCACCGACGTGACAATGATGGCCCACCACCTGCGCTACCTGCAGAAGCACTACTGGCAGACGCGCTACTCCGTCAACTTCCCGCGGATGCGCCCGTCGGAAAGCGGATTCCAGCCAAACGTGACGATGACCGACAAGGAGCTGGCGCAGCTCACGTTTGCATTCCGAATCTTCGACCACGACGTCGACATCTCATACTCTACGCGCGAGAACCCGCAGTTCCGCGCAAACATGATGAAGCTCGGTGTCACATCGATGAGTGCCGGAAGCAAGACCGACCCGGGAGGCTACGCCGCAGAGCCCGACTCGCTCGAGCAGTTCCACGTCAGCGACGAGCGCTCGCCGAAAGCCGTCACCAGCGAAATCCGCGCCCTCGGCTACGAGCCCGTGTGGAAAGACTGGGACAAAATCTTCGACTGACACAAGCGTCAAGCGCACAAAAAGAAAGCATCCTGACCGATTTGGTCAGGATGCTTTCTTTTTTATAAGGGGAAAAGGCTTACATCATGCCGCCCATTCCACCCATGCCGCCGGCAGGCATTGCCGGAGCCGGATTTTCTTCTTTCTTCTCGGCGATTACGCATTCGGTTGTCAGGAACATACCTGCAATCGACGCTGCGTTCTCAAGAGCCACACGCGTCACCTTAGCCGGGTCGATGACACCGCTCTCGAAGAAGTTCTCATATTTGCCGGTGCGTGCGTTGTAGCCATAGTCGCCCTTGCCGTCCTTGACGTTTTGAACGATGATGGCGCCTTCCAGACCTGCGTTGGCAACAATCTGGCGCAACGGCTCCTCGATGGCACGTTTCACAATTTGGATACCGGTGTTCTCATCGTCGTTGTCGCCGTGGAAGTTTTCAAGAGCCGCAACGCAGCGCATATATGCCACGCCACCGCCAGGAACGATGCCTTCAGCCACAGCCGCGCGTGTTGCGCTCAACGCGTCGTCTACGCGGTCTTTCTTCTCCTTCATCTCAACCTCTGATGGCGCGCCGACGTAGAGCACTGCCACGCCGCCTGCCAACTTGGCAAGACGCTCCTGAAGTTTCTCGCGGTCGTAGTCGCTTGTGGTCTTCTCAATCTGAGCCTTGATCTGTGCCACACGCTCGGCGATAAGCTCCTTGTCGCCGTTGCCGTTGACGATAGTGGTGTTCTCCTTGTCGACAGTCACCTTCTCAGCCGAGCCGAGCTCGTCTACGGTAGCCATGTCGAGCTTCAAGCCCTTGTCCTCAGAGATTACAACGCCGTGGGTAAGGATTGCGATGTCTTCGAGCATCTCTTTGCGGCGGTCGCCGAAGCCCGGAGCCTTCACTGCGCAAATCTTCAGAGAGCCGCGCAGACGGTTGACAACCAATGTTGCCAATGCCTCGCTGTCTACGTCCTCTGCGATGATGAGCAGCGGACGTCCGCTCTGTGCCACTGCCTCGAGCACTGGGAGCATATCTTTCAATGCGCTGATTTTCTTGTCGTAGAGCAGGATGTATGGGTTGTCCATCTCACACTCCATCTTCTCGGTGTTGGTCACGAAATAAGGAGAGATATAACCGCGGTCGAACTGCATGCCTTCAACAACCTTCACTGTAGTGTCGGTGCCTTTAGCCTCCTCGATGGTGATCACGCCCTCTTTCTTCACCTTGCCCATAGCGTCGGCGATGAGCTTGCCGATTTCAGCGTCGTTGTTGGCTGAAACGCGAGCCACATTCTCAATCTTCGCCAAATCGTCGTCGACTTCCTGAGCCTGAGCCTTGATGCCTTCAACAACCTTGGCTACAGCCTTGTCGATGCCGCGCTTGAGGTCGATTGGGTTTGCGCCTGCGGCAACGTTCTTCAAGCCAACGTTGATGATTGCCTGTGCGAGCACGGTAGCGGTTGTTGTGCCGTCGCCGGCATCGTCGCCGGTCTTCGATGCAACCTCCTTTACAAGTTGTGCGCCCATGTTCTGGAACTCATCCTCAAGCTCCACTGCCTTTGCAACGGTCACACCGTCCTTTGTGATGTGGGGTGCGCCAAACTTCTTGTCGACAATCACGTTGCGGCCTTTCGGGCCGAGTGTAACCTTTACGGCGTTTGCCAATTCGTCAACGCCTTTCTTCAGCTCTTCGCGAGCCTTGATATCGAATTTGATTTCTTTAGCCATGATTTTTTCGTTTTTTTTGATTGTTGATAAATTGATTATCCGAGGATTGCCAAAATGTCACTCTGGCGCATCACCAGATACTTCTTGCCGTCGTATTCCAGCTCAGTGCCGGCATACTTGCCGTAAAGCACCGTGTCGCCTTCTTTTACAACAATTTCTTCATCCTTTGTGCCATTGCCTGTAGCTACTACTTTGCCCTGCAACGGTTTTTCTTTTGCTGTGTCGGGGATGATGATTCCGCCGATTGTCTTTTCTTCTGCGGCTGCCGGCTCGATGAGAACTCTGTCAGCCAAAGGTTTAATTGCCATAATCAATATCTTTTTATTTTTTGTTCCTTTTTTGCGCCGCTTTGGTCTGCGCCTTTGCGACATCAGTTTCCTTGCACATCCCGTGCCAATCCGACAACGCTGACAATTTGTCACCCTATATAATGCATGCGGACAATAAAATTTTTATATAAACTTTTGGCAGATTGTAAACTTTGTGCTTATTTAGCACCCGTAAACTAAACTCGCAGACAATGACCAAAGAGAAATTTCATATTGAGTATGACATGCGCAACACTCCAGTGGCGATGCTGTGGTCGTATATATCTACTGCCTACGGACTTAAGGAATGGTTTGCCGACAACGCAAGGCAGACGGGAAAGGAAGTGGTGCTGGATTGGAACGGTGTGGAGCAGACGGTGCAGATTGTTGCCATACGCACTGACAAATTCGTGCGCTACCATTGGACGGAGGAGAACGACAAATCATACTTCGAGCTGAGAATCTCGCAGTCGGAACTGACCGACGGGACGATGCTCACGGTGACCGACTTCGCCGAGCCCGACGATGTGGAGGAGGCGAAGGACCTTTGGAACTATCAGATTGAAACCCTGCAGCGCATCCTCGGATGCGTGTGACGGAAGATTGACAAAAAAGCAGCGGCATCCTTGACGGGTGCCGCTGCCGCGTTTATTGTTGTGCGCCGGTGATTGCCGCCTCGGCTTGCGCCAGCTTCTCGGGCGAGCCGATGTCAAACCAGCGGTATGCCGTGTCGGGGATGTAGCCCATTATTTTCAGACGGCGGCACATGTCGACATAGAACGGCGTAATCGAGAATTTATGCTCGTCGGTGTAGCCGGCAAGGGCGTCAAACACCGTCGGCGAAATCACATGCACTCCTCCGAAAGCCAGTTGGAGCTGACAGGCAGATGGCACAAACCCTTCCGGACGCGTCTCGCCGGTGGTGACGTTCTCCCAGCCCTGCAGACGCCGGCTGGAGTCAAACACGAAGTAGCGCGACGTGGTGCGCTCGGCTACGAGCACCGAGGCGTCGGCGGAATGGTGGAGATGATAGTTGTAGAAGTCGGCAAGATTGAGGTCGGTCATGATGTCGGCGTTATGCACGAGGAAAGGCTCGCCGTCGTCGAGCAGAGGCCGCGCCTTCAGGATGCCTCCACCGGTGTCGAGCAGCTCGCCGCGCTCGTCGCTCACCTGGATGTTGACCCCGAAGTTGCCGTTGTCGCGCAGAAAGTCGACAATCTGCTGCCCGAAGTGATGGATGTTGACCACAATGTCGGTGAAGCCGTATGAAATCAGATGGCGTATCACGTGCTCGAGCATCGGCCGTCCTGCCACCTCGACAAGTGCCTTCGGGCGGTTGTCGGTCAGCGGACGCAGACGCGTGCCGAGGCCGGCTGCGAAAATCAGTGCTTTCATCCTCTTATCCTTAGAAAATTTTTGCGTTGAACGTCTGCTCGATGTTTTGCTCGCGGTGCACGAGCTCCACCTTGACGTTGAATTTTTTGTTGATATGCTCTGCCATGTGCTGCGCGCTGTAGACCGAACGGTGCTGTCCGCCGGTACATCCGAAGCAAACCATCAGATTCGTGAATCCGCGCTCCTTGTAGCGTTTCACCGTGGCGTCGACAAGGGCATAGGCGTGGTCGAGAAACTCGAGTATCTCGCCGTCGTCCTCAAGAAACTTTATCACCTGGTCGTCGAGGCCCGTAAACGGCTTGTAGCGCTCATACTTGCCTGGGTTGTTGACGGCGCGGCAGTCAAACACGTAGCCGCCGCCGTTGCCCGACGGGTCGTTGGGGATGCCTTTCTTGTAGGCGAAACTCATCACGCGCACCGTGAGCGTGTGCTTCTGCAGGTCGTCGGTAAACTGCTTCAGGCCAACAAGCTCTTTGAGCACCTTGCAGAGGTAGGGATACTCCGGATAGGGGTTGGCAAGAAGATGCCGGAGATTGGCGATGGCAAACGGCACGCTCTGGATGAAGTGGGGCTTCTTCTCGAAATAGCCGCGGAATCCGTAGGCGCCGAGCACCTGAAGCGTGCGGAACAGCACGAAGTGGCGCAGCTGGGCGTAGAAATAGTCGCGGTCTACGGGAGTGTATTTGCGCAGGGCGTCGATATATTCCTCCAGCAGCTCGCCGCGGAGGCTGTCGGGAAGGTTGGCCTTGGCCTGCCATAGAAACGATGCCACATCGTAGAATACCGGTCCCTTGCGGCCGCCCTGAAAGTCGATAAACCACGGCTTGCCGTCCTTGATCATCACGTTGCGCGACTGGAAGTCGCGATACATGAACGTTGCCGAGGAGCTGCGCAGCAACACGTCGGCAAGGCGTTGGAAGTCGTCCTCGAGAAGGTCTTCCTGAAACTCCATGCCGGTGGCTTTGAGAAAGCAGTATTTGAAATAGTTCAAGTCCCACATTATCGAGCGTGCGTTGAACTCCGACGAGGGGTAGCATTTCGAGAAGTCAAGACCGTCGGCGCCGGCAAACTGAATGTCGGGAAGCTGGCGGATAGTCTTCGACAGTAGGGCTTTCTCCTCCTCGCTGAACACCGTGGTCTTGCGCCCTTTCTCGATGGCGTTGAAAAGCAGCGTGTCGCCAAGGTCCTGCTGCACGTATGCCATTCGGTCGTCGCTGTGGGCGTAAACCTCGGGAACGGGCAGATTCTTCGACGCGAAATGCTTCGCCATGTAGAGAAACGCCTCGTTCTCTTCGATGCATGTGCCTATCACGCCTATCATCGTGCGTTCGCCCGTGAGGCGAAAATAGCGGCGGTTGGAGCCCGACGACGGAAGTTCGGTGATTCCGGCTGGCTCTACGCCTGCCACTTGCTTGTATAAATCGCTTAAGACTGTCTTGTTTGTCATAGTTCTCTGTTGTCGATTGAATTCTGTAAAGGTAGTCAAAAAACGGCAGACTATACCAATTTTTTCTCAATGAAATATTTCCACAGGGGAGCCACCATCATCGCCTGCTTGATTTCGTCGTGGTCAAGAAGCCAGCGCACCTCGTCGGCGCTGAGAAGATGCACGCTGATGTCTTCCGACGTCTCAAGATGCTGGCTGCCTACGCGCTCCACGCCTTCTGCCACGTAGCAGTGGGTCCAGTTGGTGGTGGTGCTGGGATTGCCCGAAATCACCGAGATTTTGCGCCATTCGCCGCCGCCGAATCCCGTCTCCTCATAAAGCTCGCGCTTGGCTGCCGTCAGTGGGTCCTCGCCGGGGTCTACGCAGCCTGCCACAAGCTCATAGCGTGTCTGGTCGATGCCGTGGCGGTACTGGCGTATCATCACAAACTCCCCGTCGGCGGTCACCGCGATGATGTTGACCCAGTCGGGATATTCAAGCACATAAAATTCGGGTATCTCGGTGCCGTTGGGCAGACGCACCACGTCGCGGCGTGCCGTCAGCCACGGACGACGGAACAGATATTCGCTGCTCACAAGTTCCCATTTCCTTTCGTTAATGTCTGTTTTCAGCATATTGTTGTGTCCTTTTTTATGTCAATGTTTCTTAACGCCGCTGTAGATAATCGTGTTCGACTCCAGCATGCGGTCTTCGATATACTGCCGGTGGGGCGAAATCTGCCCCGTCAGGTATTTCTCCATCATCAGTCCGCCGATAGGCACTCCGAAGGTGGCGCCGAAGCCGGCATTCTCCACATAGACGCAGATGGCTATCTTGGGATTGTTCATCGGGGCAAAGCCCATAAACGCCGAGTGGTCGCGTCCGTGGGGGTTCTGCGCCGTGCCCGTCTTGCCACACACCTCGATGTCGCCGAACTGCGCCTGGCGGCACGTGCCGCCCACCACTGCCATGCGCATGCCCTCGGCAATGTCCTGATAGTAGTTCTTGTTGATGTGCGGAGTGTGGCGTGTGGTGTACTGCGCGGGCAGCTTGGTGCCGCTGATGCGTCTCACAACGTGGGGCGTGTAGTACCAGCCGCGGTTGGCTATCGTTGCCGACAAGTTGGCTATCTGAAGCGGAGTGGCGAGTATCTCGCCCTGTCCGATTGCCACCGAGATGACCGTGTTGGCGCTCCAGCGGTTCTCGCCGTACACTTTGTTGTAGAACTTGCTGTTGGGGATGAATCCGCGGCTCTCGCCCGGAAGGTCGACGCCGAGTTTGTAGCCGAAGCCCATTTCCACAAGGTAGTTCTTCCAAATCTCGAACGCCTTGGCGGGGGTGCCGTATTTCGAACGCTTGTCGATCATCGTCTTGAAGCCCCAGCAGAAATATGCGTTGCACGACGTGCGGATGGCGGGCTTCAGCGAGATGGGCGACTCGTGGCCGTGGCAGCCCACTTTCAGACGCCCGTTGATGTAGCCGCGGTGGCAGGGAAACATCGTGCCGAGACCAACCATGCCTTCCTGCAGGAATATCAGTCCCTGGGTGGGCTTGAACTGGGAGCCGGGAGGGTAGGCTGCCATTATGGCGCGGTCAAACAGCGGCTTGTAGCGGTTGTTGACAAGCTCGCGGTAGTTCTTGCCGCGGTCGCGTCCGATGAGCAGTGAGGGGTCGTAGCCGGGACTCGACACGAGGGCGAGAATCTCGCCCGTTGCCGGCTCGATGGCAACGATTGCACCTATTTTGCCCTGCATCAGCTTCTCGCCATACTCCTGAAGGTTGTAGTCGATGCTGAGTGTCAGGTCTTTGCCCGACACGGGAGCCACGTCCCTCGCTCCGTTCTCAAAGCGTCCCTGGATGCGTCCGTGGGCGTCGCGGATAAGTATTTCCTGCCCCTTCTTGCCGCGCAGATACGTCTCGTAGCTCTTCTCGATGCCGAGGTCGCCGGTGTAGTCGCCGGCGCGGTAGTAGGGGTCGTTGTCGATATCGTTCTGGTTCACCTCGCGGATGTTGCCGAGGATGTTGGCGCCGCTGGTGCTGTTGTATTTGCGGAGTGTCTTTTTCTGAATGAAGAATCCGGGGAAGCGGTAGAGCTTCTCCTGAAGGCGGCCATAGTCCTCGAGCGACAGATGGCGGATAAGCACCTGCTGGGTAAACGAGGAGTAGCCGGGGTTGCGCCGAGTGTCGCGCATCTCCTCAAACTTCTTGCGAAGCTCGGGAAGCGTGATTTGCAGCGTGCTGCACAGGTCGAGCGAGTCGAGGTCGTGTATCTCCTTGGGGATGACCATGACGTCGTATGCCGGCTGGTTGAACACGATGAGACGCCCCTTGCGGTCGTAGATCATACCGCGCGAGGGATAGATGGTCTTGCGCAGAAAGGCGTTGGAGTCGGCGTTTTTCTTGAATGTCTCGTCGGCCACCTGAAGATTGAACAGGCGCACAATGTAAAGCACCGAAATGACAATTATCAGTCCGGCGATGACAAATCGGCGTTTCTCCAGTTCGTACTCTCTCATTTCTTGGCGTTGACAAGCGCGTCGATGCCGAGCAGAATGACGAATGTCAGTGCGGTGCATCCTACAACGCGGTACAAAGATAGCAGAAAATCATGAAGCGTGAAAGCCTCGATGAAGGTCACCGAAAGACAGTAGACAAACGTCATCGTCAGCAGATACTTGATATAGGCGCCAGGCCCGAGGGTCTTCGCCGAAGGCACGGGGTCGGCAATCTCGTCGTCGTGGGTCACGTAGAGCTTCACAACCGTCTCGCGGACTGCGCCGAGAATGGTGCATGCAAGGGCATTCATGCCGGCGGTGTCGCCGAAGATGTCGATAATCAGACCGGCAAGGAAGCCGATAATCATCACCCAGTTGCGGTGGAGCGTGAGCGGAAGGCGCACGATGACGTAGATAAACACAAACGGAGTGGCGAAATTGAGGATGCTGATGTTGTTGCACACGAGCACCTGCACGATGGCAAGCAGCACAAACAACGCCAGTGTCTGGAAGATGCTTTTATTCATTGCCGGTTCCTCCTTCCTGTTCAAGTCGCTTCAGCTCGCCTGCCATCTTGCTCTTGATGGCGCGCACGGTGCCGAGGCGGGTGAAGTCGGTGGTGAGACGTATCTTCAAAGAGAAGAAATTATTGTCGGTGGCCTGTTGGTTGCTCTCTATCACGCCGACGATAAGACCCGGCGGAAACACCGCCGAATAGCCGCTCGTGACGATGGTGTCGCCGCGGTGGAACTTCACGTGCTTCGGCATCTCCTCGAGCGTGGCGTGGTAGGGGTCGGTGCCGTGCCACACCAGACTGCCGAAATAGTCGGTGTTCTTCACCTTGCACGACAGACGCATGTCGGAGTTGAGAAGCGACAGCACGCGCGAGGCATGGTCGCTGACGTTGCTCACGATGCCAACCACTCCGTTCTGGTCAACGACGCCCATCTCGGGGGCGATGCCGTCGAGGCGGCCCTTGTCGATGGTGATGAAATTCTTCGGGTGGGTGACGCTGTTGTTGATCACGTTGGCAAAGTGATATTCGTAGTTTTGTGCCACGGAGTCGGGTAGGGCGATGCCGCTGGGCTGCAGCAGCGTCTTGTATTCGCCGATTTGGCGTTTCAGGTTGATCACCTCCATCTCAAGCGTGGCGTTGCGCTCCTGAAGGTCGGAGTTGATTGAACGCAGGTTGAAGTATGATGTGACCTCGCCGGCGCCCTTGTAGACTACGGCCGACGCCCGGTTGGCGGATGTCAGAAACACATGCTGCTGGTATGGGTTCTTCTGAAACAGCATCCAGCAGCTTGCCACAACAAGCAGCACAAACACAATCCACGACGAATGTCGCACAAAAAAACTAATAATATTATTCACAGTCAGTCGGTTGCGGTGAATTCACCAGTTTGCGGTCAATATACCTTGTTTATACATACAAGAAGGCGCAAACAAAATGGTTGACGCCTTCTTGGTGAATTTTTATGCCGATGGGTGAACGCTATCGGATGAGAAACGAGAACTTGTCGCGGTTCTTCAACGCGATGCCTGTGCCCTTCGCCACTGCGTGCAGAGGATCGTCGGCTACAATGAATTTGATGCCGATTTTCTCCGACAGACGCTTGTCGAGACCTCGGAGAAGCGCGCCGCCGCCCGAGATATAGATGCCGTTTCTGACAATGTCGGCATAAAGTTCGGGTGGTGTGCTCTCCAATGCGCTCAGAATAGCTGCCTCGATTTTGAGTATCGATTTCTCGATGCAGTGGGAGATTTCCTGATACGACACCGGCACTTCCATCGGAAGGGCGGTCATCTGGTTCGGACCGTGCACGATGTAGTCTTCCGGCGGGTTGTCCATCTCGGTGAGCGTCGAGCCAACGTTGATTTTTATCAGCTCGGCCATGCGCTCGCCAACCTTCATGCTGTGCGCGCGGCGCATGTGCTCCTGGATGTCCTCGGTAAGCACGTCGCCTGCCACACGGATGCTCTTGTTGGTGACGATGCCGCCAAGAGAGATTACCGCAATCTCAGTTGTGCCGCCGCCTATGTCGACAATCATATTGCCTTCAGGTGCCTCGACGTCGAGGCCGATACCGAGGGCTGCTGCCATCGGCTCGTAAATCATATAAACGTCGCGGCCGCCGGCATGCTCGCTCGAGTCGCGGACTGCACGGATTTCAACCTCGGTGCTGCCCGAAGGGATACACACCACGATGCGCAGCGACGGAGAGAACCAATGGTGCTTCGAGCTTACCATCTTGATAAGTCCGCGGATCATCAGCTCGGCGGCGTTGAAGTCGGCGATAACGCCGTCGCGCAGCGGGCGGATGGTGCGGATGCCCGGGTGCTCCTTTCCCTGCATCATCTTAGCCTTTTCTCCTACGGCAACAAGTTTGCCTTTGGAGTCGAGAGCCACATACGAAGGCTCGTCGACCACGATCTTGTCATTGTGGATGATGATCGTGTTTGCCGTTCCAAGGTCAACGGCTATTTCTTGTGTCAGTGAGAATATTCCCATTTTGCTGTTATTATTGTCGGTTGTTTTAATGCTTGAAGTGACGGATGCCTGTCATAACCATGGCGATGCCGTTCTTGTTGCAGAAGTCAACGGTCTCGTTGTCGCGGATTGAACCGCCGGGCTGAATCACGGCTGTGATGCCTTCGTTGTGGGCGATTTCAACGCAGTCGGCAAACGGGAAGAAGGCGTCGGATGCCATAACCGCGCCGTGAAGGTCGAAGTTGAACGACTTGGCCTTCTCGATGGCTTGGCGAAGGGCGTCGACACGCGATGTCTGACCGATGCCGCTCGCAAATAGCTGCTTGCCTTTGGCGAGCACGATGGCGTTGCTCTTGCTGTGCTTCACCACCTTGTTGGCGAAGAGCAAATCTTCTGCCTGCTCGGCGGTGATGGCTTTCTCCGTGGCCTGCTTGAGGTCGGCTGTAGTCTCTTTGCGGAGGTCTTTGTCCTGACGGAGCACGCCGTTGAGAATGGAGCGGAACTGCTGTGTCGGAAGCTCGGTAGACTTTTGAAGCAGGATGATGCGGTTCTTCTTCTGCTCGAGAATGGCGAGTGCCTCTTTGGTGTACGACGGTGCGATGCAAACCTCGAAGAAGATTTTGTGCATCTCCTCGGCTGTAGCGGCGTCAATCTCGCGGTTGGCGATGAGCACTCCGCCGAACGCTGACACGGGGTCGCCAGCAAGAGCGTCTTTCCATGCCTCGAGGATGGTTGGGCGAGAAGCGATGCCGCAGGCATTGTTGTGCTTCAGGATGGCAAACGTGGTCTCGTCGAAGTCGCCGATAAGGTTCACGGCCGCGTCGATGTCGAGAAGGTTGTTGTAGGAAATCTCCTTGCCGTGAAGCTGCTCAAACATCTTGTCGAAGTCGCCGAAGAACTTGCCCGCCTGATGCGGATTCTCGCCGTAGCGCAGATGGCGCGAGCCGTTGATGGCAACGCGGAAGTCGCTGTCGCTCTCGGCGTCGAAATAGTTGAAGATGGCGCTGTCGTATGCGCTCGAAACGCCGAAGGCTTCCTTCGCGAAGAAGCGGCGGTCGGCGAGCGTGGTCACTGCGTCGCCGTTCTGCTTCAGAATCTCGCAGAGGGGCGCGTACTGATGCTTCGATGCCACGATCACAACGTCGTTGTAGTTCTTGGCGGCGGCGCGGATAAGCGAGATGCCGCCTATGTCGATTTTCTCTATGATGTCGGCTTCTGACGCTCCAGATGCCACTGTCTCTTCAAAAGGATAGAGGTCGACAATCACAAGGTCGATCTCCGGTATTTCGTATTGCTTGATTTGCTCTTGGTCGCCGGCATTGTCGCGGCGGTTGAGAATGCCGCCAAACACCTTGGGGTGGAGTGTCTTGACGCGTCCGCCGAGAATCGAAGGGTAGCCGGTAAGGTCTTCAACCGCTTCGCATTCGTATCCCAGACCGTTGATAAATGATTTTGTCCCTCCCGTGGAAAGAAATTTCACTCCGTGATTGTGTAACAAACTTAAAAGTTCATCCAACCCGTCTTTGTGGAATACGGAGACGAGAGCCGTTTTAATTCTCTTGTTGTCAGCCATTAATGTTTTGTCAATATAATTAAACAAACCTGTCGAACGCCTTCCTGGCATTCGATTTGCAAAGATACGCAAATCAATCAACATACACTCCTAAAAATCAACATTATTTTCCCAAAAAAATGTTTTTCAGCATATTTTTGATGATTGGTTGGGGTGTGTGCTTTTTCGTATGCTCGGATTTTTGTAAGTTTGTGGTGGTTTTCAAGTAATGGATGAAATGGAACAATGGGATGACGTGCTGCCGGTAGGCTCTGTGCTGCGGAGCGGTAAACGTGAATATAGAGTGGAGGCGGTGCTCGGCAAGGGCGGCTTCGGAATCACCTACAAGGTTTCAGCGATGGAGCAGGTGGGGCAGATACCTGTGCGCGTGGAGTTTGCCATGAAGGAATTTTTCATGGACGGATGTCTGCGCGATGCTTCTGGAAAGGTCAGCACGGCTGACACAAAGGGGGAGGCTGCCGATGGCTTGAAGGATTTCATCTCTGAGGCGCGGCGGCTGAACAGTCTGTGCGGACAATGCCGCAACATAGTGCCGGTCGACGAGGTGTTTGAGGCTAACGGTACGGCATGCTATGTGATGGAGTTTCTTGATGGCGGAAGTCTTGCGGATTATGTGAAAAAGCATGGTGCGCTTTCTGTTGGTGCAGCAAAGAAAATTCTGAAACCTGTGGCAGACGCCGTGGCGTTTCTGCACTGCAACCGCATCACGCATCTCGACATCAAGCCTGGCAACATTATGTTCCGTTCCAACGGTGAGCCTGTGCTTATTGATTTTGGTCTTGCCAAGCACTACGACCGTCGGGGCAATGCCACGACCACCGTTCGGACGTTGGCATACAGCGCAGGCTTCTCTCCGGCGGAGCAGTATGTAGGGTTGAAGCAGTTCTCGCCGCAGTCGGATGTGTACGCCCTCGCTGCCACATTCGCCAACATGCTGACCGGCAAGACTCCTCCCGAAGCGATAGATTTGGAGTTCTCGTTGAATGATTGGTCGGTATGCCTGCCTGAAGAAGTTCGTCCGGCAGTGGTGCATGCTATGGCTTATTCTCGCAAGGACCGCACGCTCTCGGTCCGCGATTTCGTCAAGGAGTTGTATGGCAACGAGCCATCTGTCGTTGAGAAGCCAGTGTCGCAACCTGCAGCAGAGCCGACGGTTGAATCGAAAACTGAAGTGATTGGAGAAGGAAAAAAATCAACTAAAAAAAGGTGGATAATCGCAGCTTGTGTAGCGGTGGCGGCTGTGGTGGGTATTGTGTGTGCCTCTGCACCGCAATTGGTTGCTGTTGAAGGCTCCCAGACATTCACGGTCAACGGTGTCAAGTTCACGATGGTGCCTGTTGAGGGCGGCACATTCACGATGGGCGTGACCTCTGAGCAGGGTGGCTATGCGGGGGACAAGGCACATCAGGTGACGCTCAGCGATTACTACATCGGGCAGACCGAAGTGACGCAGGCGTTGTGGAAAGCCGTGATGGGCAGCAACCCATCCTTTTTCAAAGGCGACAATCTGCCTGTTGAATGTGTGTCGTGGGACGACTGCCAGGTGTTTATTCAAAAATTGAACCAATTGACGGGAAAGCAGTTCCGCCTGCCCACGGAGGCGGAGTGGGAATATGCTGCCCGGGGAGGGCGTAAGAGCCGTGGCTATAAGTATGCCGGAGGCAATGACATCGACTTGGTGGCGTGGTATGATGGCAACAGCGGAAACGAGACCCATGCTGTAGCCACGAAGCAAGCCAACGAGCTTGGCGTCTACGACATGAGCGGCAACGTCGAGGAGTGGTGCAGCGACTGGTATGATGGCTATCAGTCGTCCTCACAGAGCGACCCACAGGGACCGTCATCGGGTTCCTTCCGTGTGTACCGTGGTGGCAACTTCCATTATAGCAATGCGGGGGACTGTCGTGTGTCGTACCGTTACGGCGGCGCTCCAGACGACCGCGACTACAGCCTCGGGCTCCGCCTTTCGTGCAAAAAATAGAAAGAGAAGATAAAGAAAGGAAAAAATAAAACTCGGCATCGCCCAATGAGGGAGGAGGGACGACGACCGCAAAGGACGATGCCGCAGGCGTTGTTGTGCTTGAGGATGGCAACGCGGAAGTCGCTGTCGCTCTCGACGTCGAAATAGTTGAAGATGGCGCTGTCGTATGCGCTCGACACGCCGACAGCCTCCTTCGCGAAGAAGCGGCGGTCGGCGAGCGTGGTCACTGCGTCGCCGTTCTGCTTCAGAATCTCGCAGAGCGGGGAATTGCCTGTTTTTTTATCATAAAATCCCCAGTGTTTTGTATAAAAATCCGTACAAAACAACGGCAGTTATAAATATTTGTAGCATCTTTGTACGGAAATCAAAGGAAATATGGAGAATTCATACATAAAGGCAAGTGATGTCAAAAAAAACGGGCGTACGGCTTACTACAAAATGTTGGAGCGTGTTCGTATGGGGGAGCTCGTAAAGGTGCGCCGGGGAGTTTATGCTACTGTCGACCAACTGTCTGCCGGTATGGTTGACGTAGGCGCTGTTGTGCCGAATGGAATCCTGTGCCTTTGGTCGGCTTGGAGCATTCATAAACTCACCACCTCTTTGCCGCAGGCTTTCCATGTTGCGGTAGAAAGGGGGCGTAAGATTAATTTGCCCGAATTTCCGCAGATGCAGATTCATTATTATTCCGAGTCGGTTTTGGCGGTTGGTGTTGCCGATATGGTGGTTGAAGGTTTCCGGGTCAGTGTCTACGATGTGGAGCGCAGTGTGTGTGACGCTGTTAAATTTCGCAACAAAATAGGAATTGATGTGTGTGCCGAAATCTTGAATAATTATCTAGAACGTCAGGACAGGAACATAGGAAAACTTATGGATTATGCGCGCAGATTGCGTGTGGGTGGAATCCTTGAAAAATATTTGCAGGTTAAATTATGAGTGGCTACGAAAATAAAAATTCCGGGAAATCTATTCGTGCAAAATTGCTGAATGTGGCAAAAAAGGAAAATGTGTTTTATCAAACAATCTTGACGCGATATTTTCAAGAACGTTTGCTATACCGATTGTCAAAGACACGTTTCCGGGGCAATTTCTATCTGAAGGGTGGGGCGTTGATGTAAGCATACTGTCGTATTCAATTGAGTCAGTCATAGCGGAAAAGATGCATGCGGTTATTGATTTGGCTGACCAGAACAGTCGGATGAAAGATTATTACGACTTGTATAGGATTCTTAAAGATGGCAAATTTGATTCATCTGTTTTGCAAGAGGCAATCATAAAAACGTTTCAGAACAGGCATACGGCTTATGATGCAGATGCAATGTTCTTTCGTGATGATTTTGCCCAAAGCGGAAATATGGAAATGAGATGGGCTGCTTTTATGCGTAAAATCACAAAGACTGAAGAAGAGCCGTTTGCCGATGTCGCCGCGTTTATTCGCAATGCGCTCCGCCCGTATTGGGAAAATTTTGGCTCGCGCGGTTAGAAATTAGTCGTCATGAATCTGCAATTACGGGAAATTTCACTAAATTCGTGGCAAAATAATTGGAAATATGGATTTGTTTGAATCGGAAATAAACTGGCTGAGGGAGGAACTCAACAAGCACAACTACAACTACTACGTGCTTAACAAGCCTACTGTCAGCGACAAAGAATATGACGACATGATGCGCCGCCTGCAGGATCTGGAGGCGGAGCATAAGGAGCTTTTCGACCCGCTGTCGCCGTCGCAACGCGTGGGAAGCGACCTGACGCCGGGCTTCAGGCAGGTGGCGCACGAGAGGCCGATGCTGTCGCTCTCAAACACTTACTCAATCGAGGAGGTTGAAGACTTCCTGCGGCGCGCAAAGCAGCAGCTGGGCGGTGGCTCGCTCGAGATTGTAGGGGAGATGAAGTTTGACGGTACGTCGATTTCAATAACGTATGAGCACGGCCGGCTGGTGCGTGCCGTGACGCGAGGCGACGGCGTGCATGGCGACGACGTGACGGTCAATGTGAAGACGATACGAAGCGTGCCGCTGACGCTTGCCGGCGGCGGTTGGCCCGACAAGTTTGAGGTGAGGGGCGAGATTGTGATGCCGTGGAAATCGTTTGACGCGCTCAACAAGGAGAGAGCTTTCAACGAGGAACCGCTGCTCGCAAATCCGCGCAACGCTGCCGCGGGTACGCTGAAGACGCTTAACCCGGCGGAGGTGGCGCGCCGCGGACTGGACGCTTATTTCTACTTCCTGCTGGGCGACAACCTGCCATACACCACTCACTATGAGTCGCTTCAGGCTTTGAGAAAGTGGGGCTTCAAGGTGTCGGACGCTACAGAGCTGCTGCGCGACGTCACCGAAGCGAAACGGTTTATCGACCATTGGGCGGAGGCGCGCAAGCAGCTCGAGGTGGCTACCGACGGGCTGGTGTTCAAGGTCAACAACCTTCAGCAGCAGCGTTTGCTCGGAAGCACGGCGAAGTCGCCACGGTGGGCTATCGCCTATAAATTTCAGGCGGAGAGGGAGTTGACTCGGCTTAAGTCGGTGTCGTTCGAAACCGGACGCCTCGGGACGATAACGCCTGTAGCCAACCTTGAGCCGGTGCTGCTGTCAGGCACAATCGTGAAGCGCGCCTCGCTCCACAACGAGGACATCATACGCCAGCTCGACATCCACGACGGCGACTACGTATATGTGGAGAAGGGCGGCGAAATCATACCGAAAATCGTGGGGGTCGAACTCTCTCGACGCCAACCCGGAAGCCTGCCGCTGCAGTTCGTGAAGAATTGCCCGGTCTGCGGCACGCCGCTGGTGCGCAACGATGGCGAGGCGGCATGGGTGTGTCCGAACCGCGACGGATGCCGTCCACAGATCACGGGGCGCATAGAGCATTTCGTGGGACGGCGGATGATGAACATCGACGGAATCGGAGAGGAAACTGCCGAACAGCTGTTTGCGGTGGGATTGGTGAAGAATGTGGCTGACATCTACGACCTTACCGACGACAAACTGACAATTGTGGGGCGTTGCGGCGAGCTCACGGCGCGGCGCATACTCCGCGGCATCGAGGCGTCGAAGATGGTGCCGTTCGAACGGGTGGTGTTTGCGCTCTCGATTCCGAATGTGGGCGAGACAATGGCTAAGAAACTGGCGTTCGCTTTCGGCTCTATCGACGCGCTGATGCTCGCCACGGTCGACGACCTTGTGGCTATCGACGACGTGGGGCAGGTGATTGCCGAGAGTGTGGTGGCTTTCTTCAAGAACCCGCAGAATGCCGCAATCGTGGAGCGTCTGCGCACAGCGGGGCTGCAGATGGGCGTGGCGAAAGAGGCGATGGAGAAAACCGACAAGCTCGCTGGAAAGACAATCGTGATAAGCGGTGTGTTCGAGCATCACTCGCGCGACGAGTACAAGGCGATGATTGAGCGCAACGGGGGCAAAAACTCCGGCTCGATTTCAAAGAAGACCGACTTCGTGTTTGCCGGCGCGAATATGGGTCCGGCGAAGCTGGAGAAAGCGCGCTCGCTCGGCATTCCGATTATCGGCGAGGATGAATTTTTAAAGATGATAGAATAAGAATATGATGCTTGGCGATACAAACAATCGTTTCTCTGCCTCGAGGGCTGTAGTGGTGCTCGCTTCTGGTCTGCTGGTCGGACTGTTTCTGGTGGCATTGCTGTCGCAGATGCTCGCTCGCATCGACGCGCTCGACGCGCTGACGCAGATGCGGCTTGCCACAACGTTGCAGAATCTGATTATGTTCATGCTCCCCGCCGTGGCGGTGGGCACTCTCTGCGGTGGCGGAACCCCGCTGCGCTTCCTGCGGCTCGACAAGGCGCCGTCGGCAATGGCGGTGGCAGGCATTGTGCTGATTTCGTTGGCGATGACGCCGGCGATGAACTGGCTTGTGGCGTGGAACGCGTCGCTGTCGCTGCCCGAGGCGATGAAGCCGGTGGAGCAATGGATGCGCGCGCAGGAGAACGCCGCGCAGGAGGCCACCGACACGCTGCTCAGCGGCTCGTCGGTGTGGGATTTGATTGCTTCGGTGGTGTGCGTCGGACTGCTGACCGGACTTGGCGAGGAGATGTTTTTCCGAGGCGCGCTGCAGCGCATCTGCTGCGACGGCATGCGGCGCCGACACTTGGCGGTGTGGACTGCCGCTTTCGTGTTCAGCACGCTCCACTTCCAGTTTTTCGGCTTTGTGCCACGTCTTGTGCTGGGTGCTTTCTTCGGCTACGCCTATCTGTGGAGCGGTTCGCTGTGGGTGCCTGTCATAGGCCATGCGCTCAACAATTCCGCTGTCGTGGCGTTTATGTGGATGGGCAACAACTCAATCGACGCAGCCGCAATGGACGAGGCTGGAAGCCAGTCGGCAGTTGTGGCTATTGTCAGTGCGGCGGTCACCGTAGCGATGATGGTTGCTTACAAAAAAATATTGGCGAATGGAAAAAAGACGCATTGAGAACCATCCGTTCGAACCGTTTATGCCCGGCAACGCCAAAGTGCTGATGCTCGGATCGTTCCCGCCGCCCGAACGACGGTGGTCTATGCGCTTCTATTACCCAAACCGCACCAACGACATGTGGCGCATAATGGGCATAGTGTTTTTCGGCGACAAGAACCATTTTGTGCGTCCCGGGGGCTACGACGAGCAGGCGATACGCCGTTTCGCCGCCGAGAGGGGAATCGCGATGTTTGACGCGGCGGTGCGTGTGGTGCGTCAGAAAGACAACGCTTCCGACAAATTCCTTGAAGTGGTGGAGCCAATCGACCTTGACGGGTTTCTCGACCGTCTGCCTGACTGCCGCACGGTGGTGACGGCTGGCGAGAAGTCGTCGGCGATAATAGCCGCAATCAACGGCACGGCGGTGCCGAAGACGGGCGAATATGTTGAATTCACACATCGTGGCAACCTCTGCCGGCACTACCGCATGGTGTCGTCGTCGCGCGCTTATCCGCTCGCCGTGGAGAAAAAAGCGGAGAAATATGCCGAAATGTTCCGCGAGATAGGAGTTGAATGAAATTAGAGTATTAATTTTGCGGAATAATTAACAGAAAATATTGATTTATGGTTGTAGAAATATACAATTGGTTTGTAGCGATGATAAGCGACCCGTTTACGGCTTATCTGCTCATTGTAGCGCTTATGGCGGTTGAAAGCTCGTTTATCCCTTTCCCTTCTGAAATCGTTGTGCCTCCGGCTGCCTACTTCGCCGTGGCGCAAGGGCATATAAACATCTACGTGGTTGTGGCATTGGCAACGATGGGCGCGCTCATCGGCGCGTTGGTCAACTACTATCTGGCGGTGTGGCTCGGAAGGCCAATCGTCTACCGGTTCGCAAACAGCCGTTTCGGCCACATCTGCCTGATCGACGAGGCTAAAGTGGCGAATGCCGAAGCCTATTTCGACAAGCACGGGGCGGTGTCGACGTTCGTTGGACGACTGATTCCTGCTGTGCGCCAGCTCATCTCGATTCCTGCCGGTTTGGCGGGGATGAACATCGGAAAATTCGTTGTGTTCACAGCCCTCGGAGCGGGGGCGTGGAACGCGGTGCTTGCAGCTCTCGGAGCATGGCTCTCTACGTTTGTTGCGCCAGCCGACCTGCTGGCGCAGATTGAGCACTACAATTCCTACCTCTCATACGGCGGCTATGCGCTGCTTGCGGTAATCGTTGTGTTTATTGCCCATAACTTGCTGAAAAAGAAAAAATAGAAACAGATATGATAGTATCACCATCACTGCTCTCTGCCGACTTCTGCAACTTGCAGAAAGACGTGGAGATGATCAACCGAAGCGAGGCGGAATTGCTCCACCTCGACATTATGGATGGCGTTTTCGTGCCCAACATCTCTTTCGGATTCCCTGTGTTGAAAAACCTCAAAAACATCTGCGACAAGCCGCTCGACGTGCATCTGATGATTGTGGAGCCGCAGAAGTTTATCAAGGAAGTGAAGGACCTCGGCGCAACCTATATGAACGTGCATCTCGAGGCTTGCACGCATCTGTCGCGCGTGGTGCAGCAAATAAAGGAGGCTGGAATGAAAGCCGGTGTGACCATCAATCCTGCCACTCCGGTGTCGATGCTCGCCGACATTATCGACGACATCGATCTGGCTCTGATCATGTCGGTTAACCCTGGCTTCGGAGGCCAGAAATTCATCCAGAACTCGGTGAAGAAAGTGCACGAGCTGCGCGACCTGATTTCGCTGCGCGGCTCAAAGGCGCTGATTGAGGTCGACGGCGGGGTGAACGAGGAAACCGGACGGCTGCTGAAAGACGCCGGAGCCGACATCCTCGTGGCGGGCAACTACGTCTTCGGCGCGGAAAATCCGCTCGAGCGAATATCAACGCTGAAAAACCTGTAGGAAAACGCGGCGGTAATGCCGGCATCATAAAAAAAACGGGGCGGCGCTGTAATCTGTTTTACAGCGCCGCCCCGATGTCTATAGGGTGGTTCCCATGCTATTTGCTCTGCAGGGGAGTGAAATCAAAAGCAGTTACGTCAACCAGACCTTTGTCGGTCAGTTTAAGCTCGGGTATCACAGGTAGAGCCATAAACGACATTGTGATGAACGGCGACCGGAATGTGCAGCCAAGTGCGTGCGATTTGACAATAAGCGACATGTAATCATTGGCAATATCTTCTCCCGGCTTGTCCGACATCAGTCCAGCAATCGGCAGTGGCATCAAATCCGTATTCTTGCCGTTGACAACTACCACACCGCCCTTTGCTTCGATCAGCGCGTTTATCGCGGCTACAATCGATTCGTCTGACGCTCCGATGGCTACAATGTTGTGGCTGTCGTGTGCGATGGTCGCTCCGATGGCGCCTTTGCCTATGTTGAAGCCTTCGATGAATGCCGCCTGAGGTCTGCCGTTGCCATAGCGGTTGTAGACAACGATTTTCTGTATCTTGGGTGAGGAAAGCTCAGCAACGGGGACTATTTTTGTCTTTGTGAGCAGTTCGCCGTCGAACGCTTCGATTACCTTGACTTTCTCAAACCCGGTCAGGTCGACTGCGATGTCGGATTCGGTGATTTTTGCTGCTTTGAAATTGTTGGGTGTCACGGCTGGAGCGCTGATGCCTGTGGCAAGAGCTGCATTGTCGACGCCAAGCGTGCGGTCGTAAACCTTTCGGCCGTCGATGTAGGTGGCTACAACGTTAAGCGCTTCAAGATTGTCAACGGCGATGAAGTCGGCATTGTCGCCTTTGCGCATCAGACCGCAGTCAATACCATAATGCTTCACGGGATTCACGCATGCCGCTGTCAGCAGATTCCACACAGGGATGCCTTTCGCCAACCCTTGACGCACCATTCCGTCGATGTGTCCAGCAATCAGGTCGTCGGGATGCTTGTCGTCAGAGCAGAGCATCACCTTTTCAGGTGCATACGCAATCACTTGTGCAAGCGCGTCGAAGTTGCGGGCTGAACTGCCTTCCCTGACTATAACCATCATTCCCTTGCCCACTCTCTCGCGCGCCTCCTCGAGGGTGGAGCATTCGTGGTCGGTGGAAATGCCTGCGGCGATATACTTGTCGAGGTTCGCTCCTGTCAGACCCGGGGCATGCCCGTCGATGGGCTTGTTGTGTTTCCGTGCGGCGGCGAGTTTCGCCATCACCTCGGCGTTTTCGTATATGACACCGGGGTAATTCATCATCTCAGCAAGAAAATGAATGTCGGGATTCTGAATCAGACGCTCGGTCGCTACCGCGTCGATCACGGCACCTGCCGTTTCAAGATGCGACGACGGGACGCACGAGGGCAGCCCGAAGTGGAATTTCAGACGGCTTGAGGCTGCATTGTCGATCATGAAGTTGATTCCTGTCTCTCCAAGCACGTTGGTGATTTCGTGAGGGTCGGCCACAACGCCAACTGTGCCGTGAGCCACGGCGAGGCGTGCGAAATTCTCTGGGGTGAGCATTGAACTCTCAATGTGGATGTGTCCGTCGATGAAGCCGGGCAGATAGTACGGCGCGGAAGCGTCGACATCGGAAAGGCGCACAATGTCGGCTATCTTTCCGTCGGCTATCTTGATTTCTCCGGGGTAGACGGTTTGGTGCTCGATGTCGACAATGTGGCCTTGCAATGAAGACTCCACAGCATTGCTTTCATGCGCCGACAGGCAGCTCGCTGCCATCATCAGGCACAATGCGGAGAGAATGAGAGAGATGTTGTTCTTTCTCTTGGTCCTGAAAATGTTTGTAAATTTTCTCATTTGTTGTGACGTCGTTTTTGTTAGGTCATACATATTTTTCACAAAACGTGGATTGAACATAATGTGATAAGTTGCAACCACGTGAGTCGTTTATGTGCAAATTTACAAACAGTTGTCGATATTGGCAAAAAAATGGTGCTTTTTTGCCAATATGGGTGTTGTTCAGTTGGATTTCAATCGTTGTCGTCGGAGGACTGGTTGCGTTCGGCAGTGACGGTGTGGCGCGCCAGATAGTCGGAAAACGCCTTCTTGTAGGTGTCGGAAATCGGGATATACTTCTTGCCGAACACGATGCGGTTGCGCTCAATGACGTTGATTTTCGACATCTGCACGATAAACGAGCGGTGCACGCGGATGAAGCGGTCGGCAGGCAGATGCTGCTCGATGGTCTTCATGTTCATCAGCGACAGGATGCAGGTGGGGGAGTCCTCGGTGTAGATTTTCACGTAGTCTTTGAGTCCCTCGATGTAGAGAATCTTAGACACGTCAATCTGTATGAGCTTGTATTCGCTCTTGACGATGATGTGCTGGCTGTCGGCAACGGGCTGTGGCTGCGACGCGGCTTCCGCACGGGCTTTCAGCTCCGCCCACTGCAGCGCGCGGTTGGCGGCGGTGAGAAACTCCGGATAGCTTACGGGCTTCAGCAGATAGTCGATGGCGTTGTTGCGGAATCCGTCGAGCGCATATTTCTCGAAGGCGGTGACAAAGATGATGCGGCATTCCGGAGGAATGATTTTTGCAAACTCGATGCCGTTGAGCTCCGGCATCTGAATGTCGAGAAAAAGCAGGTCTACCTTCTTCTCCAGTACGCATTTTATTGCCTCCGAGGCGGATGCGAACGATGCCTCAAGCGACAGAAACGGTGTCTTTTCGACAAACGAGCATATCAGCCCGCGTGCGAGCGGTTCGTCGTCGACGACGCAGCATTTCAAAGTGATGTCCATAAGCGTTGTCTATTAGTCTTTTGTTGCGTTAAGTGTTATCGATAATTCCGCCACATAGCGGTCGCCGATGGCGGCGGCGCTGTAGTCGTGGCTTTCGGGGTAGAGCAGCTCCAGTTGGCGCTGCAGGTTGGCAAGTCCGATGCCCGAGCCGCTTTTGTCTGACTTTTGCTTCGGAAACAGGCTGTTTTCAACGTGGCAGCAGATGCGGTTGCCGTCAAGCGTGATGCGGATGTCGATAAACGATTCCGAGCCGGCGCTCACTCCGTGCTTGAAGGCGTTTTCCACCAGTGAGATGAACATCATCGGGGCGATTTCCAAGCCGTTTGTGCCGCCGTCGGGGATGCTTACCGTCAGGCGGGTGTTGTCGCTGAGACGCAACGCCATCAGGTTGATGTAGCTTCTGATGAACTGCAGCTCCTTGTCGAGCGTCACCTGCGTGCCGTCGCTTTCGTAGAGCGTGTAGCGCAGCAGCTTGCTCAGCTGGTGTATGGCGTTCTGAGCCTTCTCCGTGTCAAACGCCGTCAGCGCATAGATGTTGTTGAGCGTGTTGAACAGGAAGTGGGGGTTGAGCTGGTTTTTGAGGTTGCGCAGCTCCATGTCCTTGCGCTCGGTGATTATCCGCTCGTTGAGCTTCTCTATCCTTGTCCAGCGCAAGCCCATCTTCAACGCCACGCTCAAGCCGATGGTGAGAATAAGCATCACGTAGTCGCGCGTCATCATGCTGACGATAAACAGCCCTCCGCCGTGGTGTCCGCGACGGTGTGGCGGTGGCGTAACTCCCAGCAGCTTGTCAATGACGATGTGGGAGTAGCTGCTCGCCACAACCATCAGCGCCGCAAACAGCGCCGCCACGACAAGATAGAGCCACGTGCGCTTCTTGAACAGCAGACGGTCAATGAGGATGAAGTAGTTGACGTAGAACGTGATGATGTACATCACCGTGTGGATGTAGATGTCGAAACGGCGCGGCCCGAATTTAGCTCGTTGTCCCATGGCGGCGGTGAAAATCACCTCAGGAAGGATAAACACGATGGTCAGCACGATGACGTGTGTCATCAGGCCGAGCATCGTGCTGCGCTTTGTGGTGGGAATGCTATTCATATCTCAATGCTTCTATAGGGTCAAGATTCGCCGCCTTGCGCGCCGGATACCACCCGAAAAACACTCCGGTGACCGTGCACACAAGGAATGACAAAACTACAGAATAAATTTGAATTGTCACAGGCCAGTTCAATAAAAATTTCACCGACAGCGACGCTGCCGCGCCAAGCACCACGCCGATGACGCCTCCGGCTACGCTGATGATTATCGACTCGATGAGAAACTGCGTCATGATGTCGCGTCCGCGCGCGCCGATGCTCATGCGCAGGCCAATCTCGCGCGTGCGCTCGGTCACCGACACGAGCATGATGTTCATAATGCCGATGCCGCCCACGAGAAGCGAGATGCCTGCCACGCAGGCGAGCAGCAGCGTCATCATGTCGCCGGTGGAGTTGAGCATCTCGCTCAATTCCTGCTGTGAGCGGATGTCGTAGTCCTCTTCGTCCTCGCTCTTGATTTTGTGGTTGCGGTTGAGAATTTTCTCTATCTCGTCGGTAGCCTGGTCGGTGGCTGTCTCGGTAAGGGCGGAGGCAAAGATGCCTTGTATGTAGTCGATGGCGAGGATGCGCTTCATCACGGTGGTGTAGGGCGCAAGCACAATGTCGTCCTGGTCCTGACCCATGCTGTTGTAGCCTTTCGACTCCAGCACACCGATGATTGTCAGCGGTATGGAGTTGAACCTGATTACACGGCCCATGGGGTTGCCTCCGTTGGGAAACAGCTTGTCGACCATCGTCTTGCCCACCACGCACACCTTGGAGGCGCGCTTGATGTCGAGGTCGGAAAACGCCATACCGTCCTTCACCTTCAGCTTGCGGATTTCAAGATAGTCGGCATTGACGCCCTCCACCTTCGACGGGTAGTTGTTGGCGCCGCAGATAAACTGTCCCTGGCTGCTTATCATCGGCGACACCGCGGCAACGAATTTTGCCTCGTCGCGGATGTTCTCGTAGTCGACGGGCTTCATCGACTGCATGTCGTCGCTGCTCTGCTGCACGCCGCCGCGCTCCATGTTGCCAGGAAAAATCATTATCATGTTGCTTCCCATCTCTGAAATCTGCTTCTTGATGCTGTCTTTGGAGCCTTGGCCGATGGCGAGCATCGTGATCACAGATGCCACTCCGATGATGATGCCGAGCATCGTCAGAAAGCACCGCATCTTGTTGTTGTTTAACGCTTTGAGCGCTATTTTGAATAGATTTCCAATCTTCATCTTGTCAGTCGTTGATTACGGGTAGTGATTTATAGACCTCCTCAGCCGATTTGGGGTTGGGATTGCGCTCGTCGGAGATGATCTTGCCGTCGCGAAGCACGATGTTGCGGCTACTGTAGTCGGAAAGCTCCGGGTTGTGGGTCACGAAAATGATGGTGCGACCCATGCTGTGCAGCTGCTGGAACAGCGTCAGAATGCTGAACGACGTGCGCGTGTCGAGATTGCCGGTAGCCTCGTCGGCAAGAATCAGCACCGGGTCGTTGACAAGCGCGCGGGCGATTGCCACACGCTGCTGCTGTCCGCCCGACATCTGGTTCGACTTGTGCATCATGCGGTAGTGCAGCCCCACGGCGTCGAGGGCTTCCTCGGCGCGGCGTCGGCGCTCCTTGGCTCCGATTGCGGAGTTGTAGAAAAGCGGCAGCTCGACGTTCTCAACCGAAGTGGTTTTCGGCAGCAGGTTGTAGTTTTGAAACACGAATCCGATTTTGCGGTTGCGTATGTAGGCACGCTCGTTGCGGCTCATTTTCTGCACCTCCGCTCCGTCGATGAAGTAGCTTCCGGAGGTAGGGGTGTCGAGGCATCCGAGAATGTTGAGCAACGTCGACTTTCCTGAACCCGACGTGCCCATGATTGTGACAAACTCGCCCTCGTTGATTGTGAACGACACTCCGCGCAGCGCGTGGACTGTTTCTCCGCCCACAACGAAATTACGGTGGATGCCGTCGAGACGGATTATCTCTTTCATTTTTGTCCCTCCTTCTTTTTCTGTCCAGGATGTTTTGGCGCGAACGGACTGCTTTCCTCGCTGCCGCCGGCTTGCTGCGCCGCCATGTCGGCTGAGTAGTCGACAGCCACCACGTCGCCCTTCTTGAGTCCCGACACTATCTCCACGTTGACACCGTTGTTTGTGCCGGTGGTCACAGCCACGGGATAGAGCTTGCCGCCGCGCACGGCCCACACCACCGCTTTTGCGTCTGCAGGCGCGTCCTGAGCCTTCTGTGGAAGCGACTCGTCGTCAATGTCTTTAGGTGAGAATTTCAGTGCCGAGGCGGGCACTATGAGCGCATTCTGCGACTCGACGGTATAGATGGTGATGTTGGCGGTCAGTCCGGGAATCAGTTTGTGGTCGGCGTTGTCGGCTGAAACTACCACCTCATAGGTAATCACGTTCGACTCCTCCGTAGGGTTCAGGCGCACCTGCGTCACCTTGCCGTTGAACACATCGTCGGGGTAGGCGTCGACAGAGAACGTAACCCGTTGCCAAACTTTCACCTGACCAATGTCGGCCTCGTCGACGTCGGCTATCACCTGCATATTGTCAAGGTCGGCGATGGTGAAGATGTTGGCAACCGTCATGTTGGCAACGACGGTCTGCCCGATTTCCACCTCGCGCGATATCACGATGCCGTCGATAGGAGCGTAGATTTCGGCATAGCCGAGATTCTCCGTGGCTTTCACGCGGTCGGCTTTGCTCTTCTGATAGGCGAGGCGCGCCACGTCGTATTCGTTTCGCGACGTCTCATAGTCGTAGTCGCTTATCAGTTTCTTGTCGTGCAGCTTGCGGTCGCGCTCATAGTTTGTCTTGCGGTATTCGTAGGTGGAGCGCGCGCTCTCAAGGTTGGCGTTGGCAGCCTCCACCTCGCTCTCGAGCAAGGTCTTGTCGATTTCGGCTATCAGCTCGCCTTTCTTGACCACTGAGTTGTAGTCGGCAAACAGTTTGGTGATTTTGCCGGTAACCTGCGTGCCCACATCCACCTGCGTCACGCTTTCAAGCGTTCCGGTGGCGGTTACGGTTTCGCTGATGGCGCCGGCAGACACCGTTGCCGTCTCGAGTTGTATTTTGTCTTTGTCGGCACACGAGGCCAATGTCAGTGCGGTAGACAGAATCAGTGTTGATAACTTGTTGAGATTCATATTATTGCTAAAGTGATATTTGTTGTGTCTGATAGAAGTTGAGCAATCGCTTGTTGAGGATTGTGAGATATTTTGCCTGAAGCAGTTCCTGCTGCGCCGTCAGCAGCGACGAGTGGGCGTTGAGAAGGTCGAGCGTGTTGACCAGCCCGAGCGCAAACTGCTCGTTGACCAGCTCGTCGGTCAGCGACGCGCTCGTAAGTTTCTCAGCGCAGCTCTCATACTTTGCCTGGGCGTTCTCTGCATCGATGTATACACTCTCGATTGTCTGCGACAGCGATGTCACGGCCTCTTGATAGTCGAGGTCGGCATTGAGTTGGGCAATCCGTGCTTTCGCAACCGCCGTCTTGTTCTTTTTCTGGTCAAGGATAGGCACACTCACCGTCACCGAAATCTGCTCGTTGAGGCGGTCTTTCAGCTGCGTGCCGAGATTCCCGCTGCCCGATGTGTTTGACGTGCCGACGCCGGCGTTGAGCACAACGGAGGGGTAGTAGCCGCCACGGGCAATGTCGATGCTGTACTGCTCTGCCTCGCCTGCCAGTTTGTAGCGCTGCAGCGCCGGCATCCATGAGCAAGCCGTCTCAAACACTGTGGTCTTGCGCGGCAGCTCGGCTGCGATTTCCGCATCGTTGAAGTCGATGCCGGCAACGTCGAAGTCGGTTGTTATGTTGAGTTCAAGAAGCGATTTCAGAGCCATTTTCGCAGAAGCCAGATTGGTCTCGGCGGCAGTGAGCGAATAGCGGTCGGTGTGCCATTGCGACTCAATCTGCGAATAGTCCACCCGCGACAGCTTGCCCGAATTCATCAGTGCCTCGGCGCGCTCCATCTGATACTTGCTCACCTCCACATTCTTGCGTGCTATGGTGATAGCCTCCTTTGCATACAGGATGTTGAGATATTTCGACAGAATCTCGGTCTGAAGCGTGTAGCGCTGCTCGTCGATGCCGAGAGCTGAGATGCGCTGCTGCATTTCGTCATATTTTATCTGATTGCGGCGGATATTGCCGTTAAACACTGTCCACGAGGCGTTGAGTCCGTAGGAGCCTGAATAGACATTGGCTGTCTGGTTTTCCGACGGCGAGGCGTAGTTGATGTAGCCCTGCGTGGTGGAGAAGCCGAGCGTTGGCTGCCACTGCGCTTTCGACTGCTCAAGCGTGGCGTCGTCGCTTTGGTTGTCAAGAACAAGCCTCTGCAGACTGATATTGTTGCTGTAGGCATAGTCCAGACATTGGCTGAACGTCCATACCGCAGCTGAGTTGTCGGACTCTGCCGCCTGCATCAACGCAGACGGACAGGCCAACAAACCAAAAACAAAAATTTTCACGTGTAATTGCATAAAACTATGTATTAATCCAATGCAAAATTACTGTCGCACAACGGCAAGAAAAAACGCAATAGATTAAAGCGGCTGCATCGGGGCACGCTTCATAGATTTTGATAGATGAACACTGAAAACACGCTCTTGCGTTAACTTAAATTTACCAATCCGTAGCTTGCAAGGCGGAAAAACCCGACAAATGGTCGGGAATCGTTTGTACATTCGGTTTTTATAGTTATTTTTGCAGAAATGATAAAGAAAAAAATCATTATGCAACATATTAATGAAATACTCCAAAATTCAATAAAAAAGAATTGGGAAGAACTGGCGTTCACCGATTTTGGCGGCATGTCGTTGCAATATCGCGACGTGGCGCGGAAAGTGGCTAAACTGCATCTTCTTTTTGAACATGCGGGCATAGCGGAGGGCGACAAGATTGCCCTCTGCGGAAAAAACTGCACCCAATGGGCGGTGGCGTTTATCGCAGGAATGACCTACGGCGCGGTGCCGGTGCCTATCCTGCACGAATTCAAGGCCGACTCAATCCATCACATCCTCAACCATTCGGATGCGCGCATCCTGTTTTGCGACACAACCGTGTGGGGGCAGATCGACATCGCCAACGCTCCGAAGGTGGAGGCGGCGTTCAACATCGCCGGCTACAGCCTCTTTGAGTCAAACAACGAAAAGATAATATATGCGCGCGCACACCTGAACGAGATTTTCGGTCAGCGCTATCCTGAACGCTTCACTGCCGACGACGTGGTCTACAAGACCCCCTACATGGACCGTCTGGCAATAATCAACTACACGTCGGGCTCAACTGGCTTCTCGAAAGGCGTGATGGTGCCTTACCGCGCTATCTCGTCAAACATAGCCTTCGCCCTAACCAAACTGTCGTGGCTCGGCCCGGGACATGACACAATCTGCATGCTCCCGCTGGCACACATGTTCGGCCTCTCGATCGAGATGCTGCACCCGCTGTCGAAAGGATGCCATCTGCATTTCCTCACGCGTGTTCCGTCGCCTAAAATCATCATGGACGCTTTCGCCAAGACGCATCCGCGACTGATTGTCACAGTGCCGTTGGTGCTGGAGAAAATCATCAAGACAAAAGTGTTCCCGCTGCTCGACAAGCCGGTGATGAAGCTGCTGATGACTGTGCCCTTTGTCAACGACCGTCTGCTCGGCAAAATCAAAGCCAAACTCAACGAGGCGTTCGGCGGAGAGCTGTTTGAAATCATCGTGGGCGGTGCGGCTCTCAACGCCGACGTGGAGAAATTCCTGCGCCGCATCAACTTCCCTTACACCGTGGGCTACGGAATGACGGAATGCGCGCCGCTGATCTCGTATGCCGTCTTCTGCTTGAAAAAAAAAAACTCCTGCGGACGTCCTACCGACAACGTGGAGATAATGGTCGACTCTCCCGACCCTGAGAATGTGGCTGGAGAGCTGCTCGTGAGAGGCGCGAACGTGATGCTCGGATACTATAAAAACCCTGAGGAGACTGAAATGGCGCTGCGCGACGGCTGGCTGCATACCGGCGACATCTGCAACGTGGACAGCGACGGATTCATATATATCCGCGGACGCAACAAAAACATGATTCTCGGCCCGTCGGGACAGAACATATATCCAGAGGAAATCGAGCAGAAACTCAACAACCTGCCATACGTCAACGAGTCGATTGTGATTGAACGCGACGGAAAAATCATCGCTCTGGTGCATCCCGACTACGACTTGGCACAGTCGCAGGGATTGACCGACGACGACATCAAAAAGCAGATGGACGACAACATCGCGGCGCTCAACAAGGAGATTCCTGCCTACTCGCAGGTGGCTGCTGTGGAAATCCACGAGGAAGAATTCGAGAAAACACCGAAACGGTCAATACGCCGTTTCCTTTACAAATAAAAACAAGACTGATGAAACGGATAAATACGGCAATGGCAATGTTTGCCATCGGTGTGGCTGCCGCAACGGCGCAGGTCGCCACGATGAATCTGTCGGGCTCGGTGCCCGCGGAGCTGAACGGCAAAAAAATGTATATAATAAATCTCGACACGCGAGAACGCATCGACAGCGCGGTGGTGAAAAACGGCAAGCTGGTGTTTGCAACGGAGGTTGGTGCCGGGGAGGCTGTCCCTGCTGCTATTGCCGAAGGAAGCAAAAGACGGCTGAGCTTCATCCTTGAGCCGGGCACTGCGACAATAAATGACCGCGGTCAGGTGAAAGGCACACGGCTGAACAACATCGTGGAGGGTGTAGGCGATATGCTCGACAGCCTTACGGTGGACTATAAAGCCCGCCAGAAGCAAATCATGCAGTCGCAGATGAGCAACGACGAGAAAATGAAGGCCGCCGAGACGCTTTACAACGATGTGGCGCAGAAGAGCGGCGACATCCTTGTGGAAACATATAAGGCAAACAAGACAAACGCTGCGGGATACATGATGTTCCTGCAGATTGCCGACGGTATGACGGTGGCTGAGATGGACGAGCTGCTCGACGGCGCCGTGCAATGGATAAAGGAATCGAATGCGGTGGCGTCATACAAGCAAAAGGCTCTAAGCATGGAGAAGACCGCTCCCGGACAGATGTTTACCGACTTCAGCGTGAAAATGAGCAACGGCAAGACGGTGAAACTGTCTGACTACGTCGGCAAGGGCGACTATGTGGTACTCGACTTCTTTGCAAGCTGGTGCGGTCCGTGCCGCCGTGAAATGCCTACTCTGAAGGGAATCTACGAAAAATATAACGGCAAGGGGCTGAAAGTGGTAGGCCTTGCCGTGTGGGACGAGCCTGCCGACACCAAAAAGTGTGTCAAGGAGCTGGCTTTGCCATGGACAATCATCGACAACGCTCAGTCGGAGGCTACAGAAATCTATGGCGTGAGCGGAATCCCGCATATCATCGTGTTCGCTCCCGACGGAACAATCCTGGCGCGCGACTTGCGCGGCAACGACTTGGCTGCAAAGGTCGACGAACTGCTTGCAAAATAACACAATAAGACGATGGCTTATTTCTCTATAATAATACCCGTCTACAACCGTCTTGACGAGGTGCGTGACCTGCTCGACAGCCTGTCGAAACAAACCGACAAGGACTTTGAGGTGGTGCTTGTCGAAGACGGCTCGACGCTGCGGTGCGACGCTGCGGTGAAGGAGTTTGAAGACAGGGTCGACGTGAAGTACTTCTACAAAGAGAACGAGGGACGGAGCATTGCGCGCAACTACGGAATGGAGCGTGCATCGGGCGAGTATTTCCTCTTTTTTGATTCCGACTGCGTGATTCCAGAACACTACATCGCAACGCTGCGCAAGGCGTTGGAGGAGAGGCCTACAGACTGCTTCGGCGGTCCCGATGCCGCCCATTCGTCGTTCAGCGACACGCAGAAGGCAATCAACTATTCGATGACGTCGTTCCTTACCACCGGAGGAATCCGCGGTGGCAAGGTGCAGCTGGAGAAATTCGTGCCGCGCACGTTCAACATGGGCTTCTCACGCCGGGTGTGGGAGAAGGTGGGCGGATTCCGCGAGATGTTTTCCGAAGACATCGACATGAGCACGCGCATACGCCAGGCTGGATTCGCGATATCGCTGATTCGCGAGGCCTACGTCTATCACAAGCGGCGCGTAAACATGCGGTTGTTCTGCCGTCAGGTCTACGTGTTCGGCATGTCGCGCATCACGCTTTATCTGCTCTATCCCGACTCGCTGAAACTCGTGCATTGGCTTCCTGCCGTGTTTGTGACAGGAGTGGCGGCCATGGCTGTGCTGGCGGCGGTTGTGTCGTGGATGTGGCTGCTGCCGCTGGTGGCATATCTGCTTGCCGTGTTCGGCTGCGCCCTTGCGATGACCAAGAGCCTTAAAATCGCCGCCCTGTCGATTGTGGCGAGCGTGGTGCAGCTCGGCGGCTACGGTTGCGGTTTCCTCAAAGCGTTCTTCACGAAAATCATTCTCCGCCGCGGACGCAACATCGAGGAAGAGATAGCCATCAGAAAAGGAAAATAAACACACACAGACATCACTGCGATGGAAACACCTTACAGGTCAAGCCGGATTGCCGACCTATCGGCGGAGGACCGTCCGAGGGAGAAGGCGTTGGCTATTGGTGTGGAGGCACTGACCACCACCGAACTTGTCGCGCTGCTGCTCGGAAGCGGCACTCCTGGCGAGTCGGTGATAAACCTGTCGCAACGCATTCTTGCCGATTCGGGCAACAGCCTTCAGGAGTTGTCGAGGCGCACCATACGCAACCTCGTGCGCTCGTTCAAGGGCGTGGGCGACGCAAAGGCGGTGACGCTGCTTGCCGCCATTGAGCTGGGCAAGCGATATGCGCAGGAGGGCCCGGTGGAGAAACCGGTGATCAATATGCCGTCGAAGGCATACGACTTGATGCTCGACAAGCTGACGGGACTCGACCATGAGGAGTTCTGGGCAATCTATCTGAACACTGCCAAACGCGTCATCACGCGTGCCAGGATAAGCCAGGGAGGGGTGGCGGCGACGGTGGTCGACGTGAAGATTGTGTTGCGCCACGCCATCGACAACCTTGCCTCTGCAATAATTCTTGTACACAACCATCCGTCAGGCTCGTTGCGCCCAAGTGCGCACGACAACGCTCTGACCGACAAACTCAAAAATGCCGCCAAGCTGATCGACGTCTGCGTGGTGGACCATATCATCTTCTCATCAAGGGGATTCTACAGCTACAGCGACGAGGGACGGCTTTAGTCGAGGCGTTTCAGCCAATCGTAGCGCAGCATGTAGTCTGACACGGTGTGAGCCTCCTTCAGCCGCTCCACCTCCTTGTCGCTTCCCGTGCCTTCCACATTCATCACCGAGCCTACGGCAACGCCCTGCTTGCGCGGGTCGAGGATGCTTTGTCCCAGACCATGCCAGCGGTAGGCGTCGAGCTGCATGAGATTGAGTAGTGTGGGGTAGATGTCAATCTGTCCCATAAACTTGTCGTAGCGCATCCCAACGGGCGAGTTGAGCACGATAAACGGCGTGAGCTGCTTGTCTGACACCAGTCCGCGGCAGGCTGGGTTGTCGACGAGTTCCTGACGGTAGGACGCCAGTCCCTCATGGTCGCCGACAATCACCACAATGGTTTCTTTGTATTGCGGCAGCGTCTTCAGATAAGCCACGAAGTCGCCGATGGCCTTGTCGGTGTAGTGGGCGGTGGTCATATAGTCGGCGGCCTTCTCAGGGATAGACGCTGGAAGCGTGATGGTGCGCAGATGGTCGGGCAGCTTGAACGGCGCATGGCCGGAGTATGTGACAAACTGCATATAGACCGACTCGCCCGGCTTCCACACCTCGCCGCGCTCAATCTTCTCCCGGCATTGCTGGAAAAACGAGGCGTCGCCGATGCGCTTGTGGGTGCCGAATGCCTCGGTCATCTTGAAGTCGTGGTAGGAGATTATGGTGTCGGTTCCGAAGCTGCGTGCCACCGCGCCCTGATTCCATGTCGACACCTTGTCGATGGTCAGCAGATAGCTACGGGAGTGCTTCAGTCCGCGCATCGCTTTCTGAAGCGTGTAGAATGTGTTGTCGTAGTAGAGGCTGCTGTACGTGCCGCTCATCAGCGGCAGCAGTCCGCTGCAAATCATCAGCTGCGCGTCGATTGAACGTCCGCCCTTCACCTGTGTCAGCACATTGGGCGCATAGAGCGTCGACTTCTCTTTCAGCAGTCTGTTCAGGCAAGGCGTTATTTCCTTGCCGTCGACTTTCTTCTCAAGCACCCAGCTTTCAAGCGACTCGGCGAAGACAATCAGCAGGTTGCTGCGTTTTTCCGTGACGCTGTCGGCAGGCTGGTGTTTCGGTTGCGACGCCAGCCATCGCTCAATCTCCGCCTGTTTCTCGGGCGTGATTGGCTCGGCGGCGTCGGTGATGTCATACCAGATGCATCCGAAGACCGAGAAGATAGGCGCGTCGGCAGAGCAGAGATAAGCCGATTGGCGCACGGAGCGCAACGACTTGTGGAAGCCTCCTTTGCACAGATTGACGCCCGTGAGCAGCAGGGCGAAGCCTGCAAGCGGCGCTGCCCACCATTTCAGCACGGCTGTCAGCGGCTGACGCTTGGTGGTTTTGTAACGAAATGCCATGACGGCTGTCGCTATGGTGATGAGCGGCAGGACGATGTCTGCCCACCGCAGCGAGTCGGTCACACTTGCCTTGAAGTCGGCAAGATTGCCCGCCTCGAGATATGAGCTTGCCGGGATGGCGGAGTAGTAGGTGCGGAAATACATCAAGTTGGCAACCAGCAGCACGTCGAGCAGAGCCATGACCACAATCTGCGCCCATCGGCAGCGTGTCAGGGCATAGACGCCTGCCAGCGCCAGCGTTGCGATGATTTTAGTTGCGTATGTCTCAAAGAAAGAGAACGATGCAAAGGTGGTGTCCATACACCAGATCACGTCGAAAGCCACAAACGTCAGAAAGATTCCGACGGCGAAGATTATGGCGGTTTTGTCCCAAAGTTGTTGTCTCATAACATGTGCTGAAAAAAAGTTTTTGCAAAAGTAGTCAGATTCTGCCTAATGTCGCTAATTTATTTCTGAGATTTTGAGGTCTGCGAAGTTCAGAAGGTTGCCAAGGAAAAGCAAAATCAAACAAGTTTGTTTTGCATTTCGCTCGCCTTGCACTATCTTTGCACAAAAATTGATAAACAGTTATTCTAATGAAGAATAAATTTAAGGAATATAATGGATTCAACCTCTCCGACGTCAATAAGGAGGTTCTGGAAAAATGGGACGCAGAACAGGTTTTTGCGGAAAGTATGAAAATCCGCGAGGGACATCCTTCGTTTGTGTTTTATGAGGGTCCGCCTTCGGCAAACGGTATGCCGGGCATCCACCACGTGATGGCACGCACCATAAAGGATTTGTTCTGCCGCTACAAGACGATGAAGGGTTTCCATGTGAAGCGCAAGGCTGGATGGGACACTCACGGTCTGCCCGTGGAGCTCGGAGTGGAGAAGTCGCTCGGCATCACCAAGGAGGACATCGGCAAGAAAATCTCTGTCGACGACTACAACATGGCTTGCCGACGCGAGGTGATGAAATACACCAAGGAATGGGAAGACCTTACCCACAAGATGGGATACTGGGTCGACACAAAAGATCCGTATATCACTTACGACAACCGCTATATGGAGTCGGTCTGGTGGCTGCTCCAGCAACTCTATAAAAAAGGATACCTCTACAAAGGCTACACAATCCAGCCTTATTCGCCGGCTGCCGGAACAGGATTGAGCTCGCACGAGCTTAACCAGCCGGGATGCTACCGCGACGTGAAGGACACAACTTGCGTGGCTCAGTTCCGCATCAAGAATCCGCGTCCGGAAATGGCTGAATGGGGTACGCCGTATTTCCTCGCATGGACCACTACTCCGTGGACATTGCCTTCAAACACGGCGCTCTGCGTGGGCCCGAAAATCGACTATCTCGCTGTGCAGTCATACAATGGATATAACGGCGAGAAAATCACGGCAATCGTGGCAAAACCGCTGCTTTACCACCACTTCAACCAGAAGGCCGAGGGGCTGGCGCTCGAAGACTATAAGCCGGGCGACAAGCTGGTGCCGTTCAAGGTGGTGGCTGAATATAAGGGTCCCGACTTGGTGGGTATGCACTATGAGCAGCTGTTCCCATGGGTGAAGCCTGTGGAGATGGATGCCGACGGCAATTTCAAGAATGCAGCCGACAAGGCTTTCCGCGTAATCGCTGGCGACTACGTGACCACCGACGACGGTACGGGCATTGTGCATATCGCACCGACATTCGGTGCCGACGACGCCTTTGTGGCACGTGCGGCAGGCATCCCGTCGCTGTTCATGATCAACAAGAAGGGCGAGACGCGTCCGATGGTCGACCTTACGGGCAAATTTTATATGCTCGACGAGCTCGACGAGCGTTTCGTGGCGGAGTGTGTCGATGTCGACGTGTATAAGAACTATCAGGGGGCTTGGGTGAAGAATGCCTACGACCCGCAGTTCAACGTCGACGGAAAATATGACGACAAAGCAGCCGCTGCCGCTGAAAGTCTCGACATCCGCTTGTGTATGGAGATGAAGCAGGAGAACAAGGTGTTCAAGATTGAGAAGCACGTGCACAACTATCCTCACTGCTGGCGCACCGACAAACCTGTGCTCTACTATCCGCTCGACAGCTGGTTTATCCGCACAACGGCGTCGCGCGACCGTCTGATTGAACTCAACAACACTATAAACTGGAAGCCGCAGTCGACAGGCTCCGGACGTTTCGGCAAATGGCTTGAAAACCTTAACGACTGGAACCTCTCGCGCAGCCGCTATTGGGGCACTCCGCTGCCTATCTGGCGCACCGAAGACGGCGACGAGGAGAAGTGTATCGGCAGCGTTGAGGAGCTCTATAACGAAATCGAAAAGGCTGTGGCTGCCGGCGTGATGAAGAGCAACCCTTACAAGGACAAAGGCTTCGTCCCTGGTGTATACACGGCTGAGAACTACGATAAAATCGACCTGCACCGTCCGTATGTCGACGACATCAAGCTGGTTTCCGACAGCGGAAAGCCAATGCGTCGCGAGCTCGACTTGATTGATGTGTGGTTTGACTCGGGCTCGATGCCTTACGCTCAGATTCACTATCCGTTTGAAAACAAAGAGGCGTTTGACAAGCGTGAGGTGTATCCAGCCGATTTCATCGCCGAGGGAGTGGACCAGACTCGTGGCTGGTTCTTCACCCTGCACGCCATCGCCGGAATGGTGTTTGACACGAAAGCATACAAATCGGTAATCTCCAACGGACTTGTCCTCGACAAGAACGGCAACAAGATGAGCAAGCGTCTTGGAAATGCCGTAGATCCGTTTGGCGCGATTGAAAAATATGGCACCGACCCGCTGCGTTGGTACATGATTTCAAACTCGTCGCCATGGGACAACCTGAAATTCGATACGGCTGGAGTAGAGGAGGTGAGCCGCAAATTCTTCGGCACGCTCTACAACACATATTCATTCTTCGCTCTTTATGCCAACGTCGACGGATTTGACAATTCCGCGGAACAGATTCCTGTGGAGAAACGCCCGGAAATCGACCGCTGGATCATATCTCTGCTCAACACGCTGGTTAAGGAAGTGTCGGCCGACCTTGACGACTATGAGCCTACAAAGGCTGCACGCGCCATCTCGGATTTCGTGGGCGACAACCTGAGCAACTGGTATGTGCGCCTCAACCGCAAGCGTTTCTGGGGCGGCGAGATGAACGACGACAAACTGTCGGCTTATCAGACTCTGTTCACATGTCTGAAGACGGTGGCTCTGCTGATTGCTCCCGTATCGCCGTTCTTTGCCGACCGTCTGTACACCGACCTGACCGCCGCTACTACCGGCGAGTCGACATCGGTTCACTTGGCCGACTTCCCTGTTGCCGACGAAAGCGTAATCAACAAGGCGCTTGAGGAGGAGATGAAGATGGCTCAGGACATCACGTCGATGGTGCTCGCTTTGCGCCGCAAGGCCAACCTGAAAGTGCGTCAGCCGCTGGCAATGATCATGGTGCCGGTGATGAGCGAGGCGCAGAAAAACAGCGTAGAGGCAATGAGCGCGCTTATCAAGAACGAGGTCAACGTAAAGGAAATCAAGTTTGTGGGCAACGACGAGGGCGTGCTCGTGAAGAAGGTGAAACCCGACTTCAAGAAGCTCGGTCCGAAGTTTGGCAAGATAATGAAACTCCTTGCCGCGCAGATTACGGCAATGTCGCAGCACGACATTATCGAATTCGAGAAGCAGGGCAAGTTTGCGTTTACCGTTAACGGTGAAGAGGCTGTGGTTGAGCTTTCCGACGTGGAAGTGATTTCGGAGGACATCCCGGGCTGGCTTGTTGCCAACGAGGGCTCGCTCACTGTGGCGCTCGACATCACTGTCAGCGACGAGCTGCGCCGCGAGGGCATCGCCCGCGAACTCGTGAACCGCATCCAGAACATCCGCAAGAGTCAGGGATTTGAGATAACTGACAAAATCGATGTTGTGGTCACCCCGAATGCCGCCACTGATGAGGCTGTGCGCGAATATGCCGACTATATCGGCCGTCAGGTGCTCGCAGAGAGCGTCACCATCGCCGAAATCGCCGACGCCGACCGCACTCCGCTCGACATGGACGAGTATCCTGATTTGTCGGCATCTGTAAAGATTCACAAATAGGGAAATAATATAACTTTTATAACTATGGCAGAAAAAACGAGATATTCAGACGCCGAGTTGCAGGAATTCAAGGAGATTATCCTTGCCAAACTCGACAAGGCATATAAAGACTATGAGCAGCTTAAGAATGAGGTGACAAACTCTGACGGTAACGACACCGCCGACACGTCGCCTACATTCAAAGTGCTGGAGGAAGGCGCAAACACTCTCAACAAAGAGGAGTCGGGACGCCTGGCTCAGCGCCAGATGAAGTTTATCCAGCATCTGAAAGCGGCTCTTGTCAGAATAGAGAACAAAACCTACGGTATTTGCCGCGAGACGGGAAAACTGATTCCCAAGGAGCGCTTGAAGGCTGTGCCTCACGCCACTCTGAGCATCGAGGGCAAACAGCAGGAAAGTTTAAAAAAGAAGTAAACTTCATTGATGCAGAAAAAGAAAATTTCTAATGGAACCTTGGCGGCAATTATAGTCCTTGCGATTATAATTGCCGACCAAGTTATTAAAATTTGGGTGAAAACGTCGTTCCGCCTCGGCGAGTCGATGCCTTTCACCAACTGGGCTGAACTGTATTTCATCGAGAACCCGGGTATGGCGTTTGGAATAGAATTGGGCGGAAAGCTGTTCCTGTCGATATTCAGAATCCTTGCGTCTGTGGCTCTCGTGTATTTCCTGTTCAAGATACGCAAGAACGAGGCATACCCGAAAAGTTTCGTGGTCTGCCTGTCGATGGTCACCGCCGGAGCCATAGGCAACGTTATCGACGGAATGTTTTATGGATTGATTTTCAGTGAGTCGACGTGGTATTCCGTTGCAACGCTTTTCCCCGAAGGCGGCGGCTACGGAACGTTTCTTCACGGTTTGGTGGTCGACATGTTCCACTTCCCCCTTGTGCAGGGCACATGGCCCGACTGGATGCCGTGGGTGGGTGGCACCGATTTCGAGTTCTTCCGTCCGGTGTTCAATCTTGCCGACGCGGCGATATCTGTGGGTATCGTGTGGCTGATACTCTTCAATTCAAAGTATTTGTCGTTCTCCGGAATCGAGAAAAGCGAAGCCGGACAACATGACGGAGATCAGGATGCAAAACAATAAGATGAGAACCTGTCTGTGCATATTGTGTGTGGCTGCAGCGGCGCTGCTGTCGTCTTGCTCCAAGACTCCCAAAGGGGTGATTCCGGAGAAAGATATGGCAGTACTGCTTGCCGACATGGCTGAAGGCGACGCCGTGGTGGAGCTGAACAGGTCTGACTATGGAAGCGATGAGTCGCGCAAGGCTTTGAAGCAGTCAATCCTGATTAAAAACGGCTACACGCAAGCCGACTTCGACAAGTCGCTGATGTGGTACGGACACAATCTTGACGTCTATGGCGACGTCTACGACGATGTGGTGTCTATCCTTGAAGACCGACAGCGGGACGCACGCAACGAGGCAAAGAAGGTTGGAGAGAAGCTTGTGGCGGCTGGCGACAGCGTTGACGTGTGGCAGCAGTCGCACTCTTTGCTCTTCGACAGGCGTCAGTGCGGCGGTCTGGTGCAGCTGGCTTTCTCTTATCCCGCCGACAGCGAGATGCGCACAGGCGACCGCTACGAATGGCGGATGCAGATGGTCAATGCGAAAAACGCCGCAACGCTGTTTGTAGGAGTGGACTATGCCGACGGCTCTTCTGAATTTCAGTCGCAGAGTCTGATGCCGGAAGAAACGGCATCGATTGTGCTGCAGACCGACTCCACGCGCACCACAAAGCGTGTATATGGATATATGAACTACAAAATGGTGATGGAGAACGCTGTCTTTGTCGACAAAATCTCGCTTTCGCGCTCGCGCCTGCGTCAGGACATCTACAACGCCCATCCATATCAGCGTGGGCTGCGCAACTGACAAGATGCGTTTCCTTGCGCCATATACGGTCTATGAAGGTGCGGTCTGTCGGCTGCACCTTTTTGACATAAGCTCCGACGGCAGCGTCAGCCACCGTGCTGTCGAGGAGGAGACCGCCTACACTCTATATGTGCAGGGCATCGCTGTTGTGGCGGCGGCTGGCATCGACACCGCGCTCATCTCGGAGAGAATAAGAGAGATGGAAGGGCAGGGTGTGCCGTTGGCTGAAATCAGCCGTGCCATTGCCGGAATGAACCTGCCCTCAGGCACCGATGTCTATGTGGCCACATTCCCGTTTCAAACTCTGCAGCGTATTGGCTGAGGCGTGGCAAAATAGATTTTCTGATAAAATTACGCTAAAATCAGCCGAATAGCTAAAAATGAACTATTTATGAGTTTTTCACCTCAACAGAGGTAATGATTTAGCAACAGTTCTAAATTCTGCAATCTGCATACGTTTGCTGCCTAACAACTCTTTTTGGCTGCAAAAATACAAAAAAAATAATGAATCTAAGAATTTTATTAAACAAAAAATATCAAACAGAGTAATATGTTGCAAAAAGCACGGTCTTACTAGTAGTCTGTAAAGTCTAAAAGTTGAGTAAAACGTCGTTCGTCACATACTGATGATTGATGAAATATCACACGTGCCTTACTAAACTTTTAGACTTTACAATCTACTAGTTGTTTATTTTGCGAAATACGTATTTACAACATTTGTTGTTGTATTTTGCAATTTTAGCAACTTGTCGGTAAATTCTAAAACTTTAAACTTAACAGGGAAAGTTTTTGTACCCTTTCCTTCTGATGGAAAAATAACATAAAATGTTTCTACGTTTTCCTGCTGTATTAAGTATGGCTTCTCTATAGTATGAGTCTGTCCATTAAAGGAGAAACTAGTTGTGTATGTCGTATCTTTGAATATAAGATTCGAAGTATAAGACTTTCCTTTTGGCAATTGCAACTCCCATTTTTTACCTTTTAAGCTGTCGATTTTAAATGATTGTGCATGAACTAATTGCCCATTTAGGAACAATAGAGAAATAAAAAAATATTTAAAAATTAACTTCATATTTATTTAATTACTTTATACCTGTTAATACTATATTATAATCTATGAAAAAACGTCGGAATGTCCTTACTTTATTGTTGTTGCTCTGCTTCGTCTAACAATTTGTCGAGTTGTACTTGCAGTTCTTCACGCTTTGGCAAATAGAGTTGGTAACGTGCCACAAACAACTGGTTTGTAATGCCTTCCAAGGCATACTCCATCAGAAGCTCGTCTTTTCTTGCTCCCAAAACTATGCCGATGGGTGGATTATCGTCTGGTTGACACACTTCTGTTTTGAAATAGTTAAGGTAGAGGTTCATCTGCCCAATATCACCATGTTTTATCTCTGCTCGCTTCAAGTCAATCAGCACATAGCATTTCAAAATACAGTGGTAGAACACCAAATCCACCTTAAACTGTCGGCTGCCTATCTGCATGGAGTATTGTCTGCCGACAAAAGCAAAGCCTCGCCCCATTTCCAAAAGGAACTGCTCCATGTGGTCTTTAAGAGCCTTTTCTAAGTCACTTTCCTTATAGCGTTTCTGTTTGGGAAGTCCAGCAAATTCAAGTACGAATGGGTCGCGAATAATGTCTTGTGGAGTTTGTACTTGATGCCCCTCGTTAGCCAAAGCTAGAACTCCTGCCTTGTCTGTGCTTAGGGCAAGTCGCTGAAACAGGCAACTTTTCATCTGTCTTTTCAGTTCCCTGACTTTCCAACATTCTTTGATGGACTCCGTATAATAAAACTGCATTTCAAGTGTATTATCGCACTTCAATAGCTCAAAATAGTGACTCCATGTCAATTTGTGAGACACTGTCTCACAAATTGGAAAAGCAAGATAAAACTTACGCATATAGACAAGATTAGAACGACTGAAGCCTTTCCCATTTCTTGCCGTTAGGTCTTTGGCAAGGTTCACAAGTAATTGCTTGCCATACTCAGCTCTATCCTTACCTTTAAGCTCATATTCTACGATATATTTGCCTGTCTGCCAGTTGGCATCAAGCAATTCGGTATTGACCGCAGTAATGGCTTTTGATTTCGCCTCACCCCATAGCGTGGTTATGTTGTCTATCAATTTCTGATAGACAACATTATTTATGTTTGTCAAATTATTCTGTCCCATTGCTATATCCACACACGTTCATTATTTAATCATCTGCTTGTACTCTATATGAAAAGTATTGAGGTTCCATTTTCAATTCCTTCTTTAGTTTGTCTGCCATCTGTTTGTTCATAGTAGGCAAAAAAGAGAAATAATTGATTATTGCGGACTGAATACCTTGAATGCAGGCTTTGTTTTTCACCCAGTTTTGTGGTATGAAAGTCTTGTTGGCTTGTATGCAATTTTGGGACTCTGATGCGATTGCGTTGTTTAGACAATTGACAGATATTGCAATAATCGTATCTATAAGGTTATTTGCCTGAGCAAGTCGCAATGACTCCGCAGGAGAAGGTACACCCATTTGATTGTTGCATTTTGCAAAGACCGCAGAAATAGCAAACAACAAATGATATGGAGCATAAGCCTTCATCGTAAGAAGTATTTCATCAAGTGCCAAAGGATTGTCAATAGTCCATGAGTCCATAATTTTATTCATCCAAAAATTCAACGCATAAATGTCTTCTGGATGATATTCGTTTTTGAATAAAGTGGAGAAATATTTGTCAAAAATCTTCGTCTCACCATATGACAAATTTGGGCGTTGCATATACCACGCCATAAGTTCCTTACCCAAATTAGACAGTTCCACAGTATAAGCCTTGTCCTTGTTGGCTGGCACTTGTTCACCTCTCTTGGTCGCGAAGAATCCGTTAGGATATGTTTGCTCATATACCTTCTTCAACTTCAGCACTTGTTTACTATTGCTTCGCAAATCTCTTGCCTTAACAGCACTCTGTGTATTCGTATTAATACTTATAGAATCAGCACGGTCACGTTGTGGAATTTCGTAAAAGCGAAACAATACATAGGCATCATCACGTTTTTTTACATTTTCACTGCAACTCAATATGGTGTTTAATGACTGACAGCCATTAACGACATTCAATCCGTAAAACTTGAACTGACCATTTTTTAAATCTTCCATTTTATTACAAATGGCAGTTATACCATTATGGAAAAAGAAGAAATCTCGACACTTGTTTGGGTCATTGATCGTTCTCTTAATTTTCTTGTTTACAGTATTGTTGATGCCTAAACTCTGTCTTACATTTTTTTGAAATAGAGAACCATCTTTAATGCCTGGGATTTTGATACATTCCTTTAACGGCATAGCAGCCACAAGAACTTTTGTGGAACTAAGTTCTGTCATGAGATATTTACCCTCTTCTAAAGATACAGTGTGGTTAAGTGTTGGATTTGTTTGCTCTAATACCCTGTTGTAAGCATCCAATAATCCCTGTCTATCAATAACGGCAAACTGGGCGTTTATATCAGAGTTATCGTCTTCTGTCAGTTTGATTTGAAAAGCCTCAATATCTTTCTCCGCATCAACGGAAAAAGTAGAAGTTGTTATCAATTCAAAACATAGACAATATGAATCGTCATTTAATGCCTCGGAAATCTCGGCTATTTTCTTTTTTAGTTTCTCATTCGCATTTTCTTGTAACTTAGCAAGATTGCTAAAATGACTCCAAGAGGAAATAACTTCTCTTACAGGTTCTGCATTAACTGTATCGCCAAGATAATATTTACCTTGAACAATATATATTTTTTGCTCATCCTCATCAATGTAAACTGCATCTATCTGTTTATCATTTGCACCATCTGTTATTGCATCTTTTGTTTGACATTGGTCCAACAAATGTATATTGCGCATATACCATGCAACAAATCTTTGCCCATCATTAGGAAAGTTCTGTTGATAATAATCGTGCGAAATTTCGTTTTTTATAATATCAAGTATATTCTCCATAATTACATTCTATTCCGGGCATAGCAATTGACCGTGCTAATGCTCTTACCCAACTGTTTTGCCAGCCAAGTTTGTGAAATACCCGTGCTGTCTAAGATATCTTTAATTTGTTTAGTTTCATGAATTCACCGAATTCTGCTGTAAATATACATTAAATTTTGCGATAATCATTATAAAATAAGCTATTTATGTAAATTATTCCAATAAGCGATTGTTATTTCGTGCTGCTATTGTAACTTTGCAGCAGAGAAGAGCTGTTTGACAGCAAACATCTGCATGTTGCAGAAATTGTGACTGTTGCCAAATCATTACCTCTATAGAGGTGAGATGCTCATAAATAGCTCATTTTAAGCTATTCGACAGATTTTGGCGTAATTTTCTGATAAAAAACCTCGGAAGATTATTGCTATTTTCAATGAATTGCCGTACCTTTGCAACACTTTTGAAAAAGATGGTCCGGTAGCTCAGCTGGATAGAGCAACAGCCTTCTAAGCTGTGGGTCCTGCGTTCGAATCGCAGCCGGATCACAAAAAAATCCATCGGAAGAATTCTGATGGATTTTTTTGTATTGTAGATGGAGGTGTGATTTATCTCAGCTGCCCGCGTGAAGATTTGCGTATCATAGACTTGCCCGGGACAAGATAAATCTCCAACCGGCGGTTCTTCTCGCGGTTGTCGACAGAATTGTTGGGAGTGTTTGGCAGCGGGTCGTCGGCGCCCATTGCGTAGGGAATCACATAGTCGCTGCATGCGGCATTGTCCTTTATCCAGTCGAACACGGCCGACACGCGCACCGTGGTGAGGTGGTTGGTGTATGCCTCTGAGCCGGTGTTGTCGCTGTGCATCAGCAGTAGCATCCTGTACATGTCGGGCTCTTTGAGGTATTCCATATATGGGCGCAGCACTTTTGCCGCCGTTGGGCGCAGTGTGGTGTCGTTTGGCAGAAACAGGTCGTTGGCGGCGACAGTGGCTATAATCACCTCTCCGTTGCGTGTTGTCTCGATGTTTTGCCCTGACGACAATAGTTTTTTTGCCTGTATCTGCTGGTATTCGCGTATTTTAGCGCGTTGGTTGCCCAGTTTCGGAAGAGCCTTGTTTTCCTCAAACGACAGGTCGTAGAGCTCAGTGACCGATTTGTCGTCGATTTTTTCGCTTTCAGACTGTGTTGTTGTTGTTGTTGTTGTGCCGCTCTTTTCGGGATTGGCTTTTTCTTCTTTCTTTTCCTTGTCGGGAGTGCTGTCGTCCTTCTTTTTGTCGTCGCTGAAGAATTCCTTCACAGCATTCGCCGAGCGTTTGAAGAAATTGTCCTTGGCATAAGCTGGCGCTATTGAAATCGAGATTGCGACAAAGCCAGCCGCAAGAGAATATAATATGTTTTTTGCACGCATAAATGTCTTAGAAATCGTTAAGCGAATCTTCGTAAAGGTTTTCCAATCCAATGATTTCCAACACTTCGCTTTCTGTCAGGCCGCAGCCGGTGCTTTCGATTATGGCGCTGGCCATTTTGCGCTCGTCTACGTCTGAGTCGAAGTCTGACAAGTCGAGCAGGCCGTTGTCGTCATAGTAGTCGTAGGCGGCATCGACAATGTCGAGGATGTCGTCGTCTGACAGCCGTGAAGCCACGTCTTCCGACAGCCGCTCTCTGATAAACTTTACAGCGGCGTCTTCCGAGAACTCTTGAAAGTCATTTTTATCGGACATTGAGATTCTGTTTTTTATATATTTCTCGCTAAGATACAGAATCTCTCTGTTAAATCAAAAAAGATAAACAGTATATTTGATTAATTAGCAAAATTTAGAAGGCATTCCGCTGCGCGGGGTCATAAATCGAGGATGCCCTCGGGCAAATCCATCTCGATTGTTTTTCCTTGCTCGTCGATTTCCGTGATGAAATCCTCCGAAATGGGGATATAGACAGTTTTGCCCTCGTTTTCCACCACAAACAATGCGTTTTCCGTGGAGTCGTCCACGTCGGTTATTGTGCCGATAGAGTTTCCGTCGGTGTCTGTGATTGTGAAGCCGATGAAAAAGTCGCAGTACACCTCATCCTGCTCCGGCATTTCTTCGGCGAGAGCGTAGATGGGGCAGTTGACGAGGCGTTTAGCCTGCGTCTCGTTGCTGATGCCGTCGATTTTCAGCAGCAGAGTGTCGTTGTTCTTCGGGCGTATGCCGTTGACAAAGAACGGCACGAAAATGCCGTCCATCGGTGACACCAGAGCCGACAGCTCGCCGACGGCCATCGTGTCGCAGTCGAAAGTGGCGGAAATCTCGCCGTTGATGCCGTGCGCCTTGTTGTAGCGTCCGATTTCGATAAGTTGGTCGGCGGTGATCATCGTTTATTTGCGCTTTTTCGATTTTTTATTGTTTGAGGCTGGCTTTTCGGGAACCATATCCTTGAAGTCGCGCAGTTTGTGTTCCTCTGGGTTCAGCACAATCTTTCCGCGCGAATAGAGGGCGAGGTCTTTGAATATCTTTTCATCGTCGACACCGTCGATGTTTGACTGCACCATGAGCTTCTTCATCTGGTTTGCAATGAGCAGAGCCAGCTGTGTGCGCTCCTCGCCCTCGGGCATGTCCTGGGCGATGTCAATCAGATTCTCGACGATTTTGCCATAGTGGCGGAAGCGTATTGGCGTCAGTTTGTAAGGAATCTTCTCCGGCTTGGAGTGCAGATTCTCGGGCTTGATCACCTCGCACGGATAGTCGATGTCGAGACGGAAGTCTGACATTATGGCGAGTTGGTTCCACAGCATCTTGTTGAAGTCGTCAACGCCCGCCTGGGCAGCAAACAGATTGCTCATTATCGCCACGATGGCAGACGCGCACCGGTTGCGCTCGTCACGGTTCTCGATGGTGAGGCAATAGTCGACCATCTGCTGTACGTTGCGGCCATATTCTGGCAGCACCAGTTTCTCTTTCTGTGTGTTGTATTCTAACATAATTATTTCGTTGGTTGACAGCCAAGAACGTTTTTCTTTGGCGTTGTGGTGTGGAACTTCTTGATGTAGTTTGGCGTAGAGTATGCAAGGTCGAGAAAATCATTCTCGCGGAATGCCTTTTCCGAGAGGGCGATCATGTCGGCTGCATTGGGACGTATGCCGAGAGTGAACTCCGCGTTCTGGCTCTTTATCAAGTCGGAAGCCTTGTCGGCGCCGTTGCCCATGAAGTGCAGCTTGCGCGACTCCAGCAGGTCGGCAAACGAATTCTCGTCGAGAATCATCGCCTGGTTTGGCATAACCTCGTTGAGGGCAAGGTCGTAGACCGCTGTGAACACCTCCATGCGCCGCGCGTCGATCATCGGCACGAAATAGTCGTCGGGACCGATGTTTTTTGAGAACATTACAGCTACGCTCAGCAGTTTCAGGGTGTTTACGCCAATCAGCGGAATGTCGAGACCGAAGCACAGGCCTTTCGCTTCCGACAAGCCGATGCGCAGACCCGTGTAGGAACCAGGGCCTATGCTCACGGCGACGGCGTCAAGTTTCATCTCGCACATCTTTGCGTAGTCGAGGGCGTTTTTTACGAAGCCGCCAAGCACGGTGGCATGGTTGCGTCCTTTGTAGTCAGCGTCGTGAAATTTCATCTCACCGTCGTGCGACAGGCAGACGGAGCAAACGTCGGTAGACGTCTCAATATTTAATATCGTTGCCATTTGGATTCTTGTTTTTTGCTAAAAGCATTGCAAAGTTACTATCTTTTATGCGAAAAAGAATAATTTTTCGACATATTCGGGGAGATTAGTCCGTATATGTAAGCGATTTTAATTAATTTTGCAGAAGAATTAAACCAATTCCCTACTCAATAAATATGATTAGTTTCTTCAAAAATGTGTCGGGTTCGATTATCGCAGTTGATACCGACCACAAGCTGGAAAACAGCGAAATTGAAAAATTAAAATGGTTGTTCAACGACGCCCAGCTGCTTGACGCCTCTACGGTGGAAGGCAAGTTTGTGGGACCGCGCCGGGAGATGATAACCCCTTGGAGTACGAACGCGGTGGAAATAACCCAGAACATGGGTCTTTCCGGAGTTAAACGCATTGAAGAGTTTTTCCCGACAACAGCAAAAAATCCAACCTACGACAAGATGCTTCAGCGCCTTTATGAGAATCTCGGCGCCGACATCTTTGAAATTCTCAAAAAACCGGATGAGATTGTTTACATCTCCGACATCGAGGCATACAACGAGCAAGAAGGCTTGGCGCTCAATCCGGAAGAGGTGGATTACCTGAAGTCGTTGAGCGCAAAGCTCAACCGTCCGCTGACCGACAGCGAGGTGTTCGGTTTCTCTCAGGTCAATTCTGAGCACTGCCGTCATAAAATCTTCAACGGCGTGTTTGTAATCGACGGCGAGGAGAAACCGTCTTCTCTTTTTAAGCTCATTAAAAAGACATCGCAGGAAAATCCGAATAAGCTTGTGTCAGCATATAAAGACAACGTGGCTTTTGTAGAAGGTCCGGTGATAGAGCAGTTTGCTCCGAAAAATCCGCAAGGCCCCGACTTCTTCCAAATCAAGGACGTTGAAACAGTAATCTCGTTGAAGGCGGAAACCCACAACTTTCCGACGACCGTAGAGCCGTTCAACGGCGCGGCTACAGGAACGGGAGGTGAAATCCGTGACCGCCTCGGAGGAGGAAAGGCGAGTCTGCCGATAGCCGGAACGGCGGTCTATATGACCTCGTATCCTCGCACGGAGGAAAACCGTGTGTGGGAGGCTTCGGCGATGGCGCCGCGCAAATGGCTTTACCAAACGCCTGAGGAAATCCTTATCAAGGCATCAAACGGTGCGTCCGACTTCGGAAACAAATTCGGACAGCCGCTGATTTGCGGTTCTGTGCTCACGTTCGAGCATAAGGAAAACGGAGAGGAATTTGCCTACGACAAAGTGATTATGCTTGCCGGTGGCGTGGGTTTCGCAGCAAAGCGCGATGCTCTGAAGGGCGAGCCTAAGCCTCACGAAAGCGTGGTGCTGATGGGCGGCGACAACTATCGTATCGGTATGGGCGGCGGCGCTGTGTCGTCGGTCAACACCGGACAATACGACAACTCTATCGAGCTCAACGCCGTGCAGCGCGCCAATCCGGAGATGCAGAAGCGTGTGTCAAACGTAATCCGTGCGCTTGCCGAGTCTGACAACAATCCGATTGTGTCAATCCACGACCACGGTGCCGGCGGACACTTGAACGCTTTGTCGGAACTCGTTGAGTCGACAGGCGGAAAAATTGAAATCGGAGCTCTCCCGGTGGGCGACCCTACACTGTCGTCGAAAGAAATCATCGGCAATGAGTCGCAGGAGCGTATGGGCATGGTGATTGAGCAAAAAGACATTGAGTGGGTGCGCACAATTGCCGAGCGCGAACGCGCTCCGTTCTATGTGGTTGGAGAAACCACCGGCGACCATCGTTTTGTCTTTGAGCAGACCGACGGTGTGTGCCCGATCGACTTGGCTATGAGCGACATGTTCGGCAGCTCGCCAAAGACTTATATGACCGACTCTACGGTAGAACGCCGTCTGAAGTCGGTTAAATACAAGAAATCAGACGTCAACACATATATAGAAAATGTGCTTCAGCTCGAGGCGGTTGCCTGCAAGGACTGGTTGACAAACAAGGTTGACCGTTCGGTGACAGGCAAGGTGGCACGCCAGCAATGTCAGGGCGAGATACAGTTGCCTCTCAGCGACTGCGGCGTTGTGGCACTTGACTATACAGGAACGAAAGGCATCGCAACATCAATCGGCCACGCTCCGCAATTGGCTTTGGCTGATTCGGCACAAGGCTCTGTGGCGTCGATAGCGGAAGCTTTGACAAACATTGTGGGCGCGCCTCTCAGCGACGGATTGAAGGGCGTTTCGCTCAGCGCCAACTGGATGTGGCCTTGCCGCAACGCCGGCGAGGATGCCGCTCTCTACAAGGCAGTGGAGGCATGCAGCGACTTTGCCTGCCGTCTTGGCATCAACATCCCTACTGGCAAGGACAGCCTCTCGATGACGCAGAAATACGGCAAGAAAAAGGTGATGGCTCCAGGCACGGTGATTATCTCGGCTGCCGCTGAGGTGTCTGACGTGCGCAAGGTTGTGTCGCCGGTGGTTCAAAACAAGAAGAACACCACTCTTGTCTACGTTGATTTCAGCAATTCTCCGCTTGCGCTCGGTGGCTCTGCGTTCGCGCAGATGCTCGGCAGTGTGGGCAGCGACGTGCCGCGCATCGACTCCGCTGAATATTTCGCAAAGGCATTTGCCGCTGTTCAGTCGCTTGTCGACGAAGGCAAGGTGCTTGCAATGCACGATGTCTCGGCGGGCGGTCTTGTAACCACGTTGCTTGAGATGACATTCGCCAACACGAAGGGCGGTTTGAACATCAACCTCGACGGATTTGACGACAAGGATGTCGTGAAGCTGTTGTTTGCTGAAAACAGCGCTGTCGTGATGCAAGTTGAGAACAAGAACTTGAAGGCTGTGGAAGCGGCTGTCGACGGTCTGCATGCCGTGGCAATCGGCACGGTTCAGGATGAGCGTGTGGTTCTCGTGTCAAATCTCGGTTGCGAGTATCTGCTCGACATTGATTATCTGCGCGACTTGTGGTTCAAGTCATCGTATCTGCTCGACCGCCGTCAGAGCGGCGCGGCATGTGCGAAAAAGCGTTTTGAGAACTATAAGAAGCAGCCTATACGCTATAAATTGCCGAAGGATTTCAAAGGCACACTTGCCTCTTACGGACTTACCGGCAACCGCCGCACTCCGACAGGCATCAAGGCTGCCATTATCCGCGAGAAGGGCGTGAACGGCGACCGCGAGATGGCATATTCGCTTTATCTCGCCGGCTTTGATGTGAAAGACGTTCACATGACCGACCTTATGTCGGGTCGCGAAACTCTTGACGACGTCAATATGATTGTGTTCTGTGGAGGATTCTCCAATTCCGACGTGCTGGGCTCGGCGAAAGGATGGGCTGGCGGCTTTGTCTGGAACGAGAACGCAAAGGCTGCCCTGCAGCGCTTCTTCGCCCGTAAGGACACTCTGAGCCTTGGCATCTGCAACGGTTGCCAGCTGATGATAGAGCTGAACCTCATCAATCCGGAATTCAAGCATAAGGCTACGATGGAGCACAACGACTCGCATAAATTCGAGTCGCAGTTCCTTGGCCTCCGCATTCCGGAAAACAACTCGGTGATGTTCAAGTCGCTTTCAGGCTCCAAACTTGGCATCTGGGTGGCTCACGGCGAAGGTAAGTTCAATTTGCCTGAAGGCGTTGAAAACTACAACGTGGTTGCGGAATATGCGTATGCGTCATATCCAGCCAACCCTAACGGATCGCCTAAGGCTGTTGCGGGTATAGCGTCGGCCGACGGCCGCCATTTGGCGATGATGCCTCACCTTGAGCGTGCCATCTTCCCATGGCAGTGCGGATTCTATCCTGAAAACCGCCGTCTTACCGACGAGGTTACACCTTGGATAGAGGCGTTTGTCAATGCACGCAAGTGGATTGAGCAGAACAAGAAATAACAGCAACTCCTGGAAAAGCAGTCAGCGCCGTGTCGATGGATGCAGCGCTGACTTTTTGTGTCGGGAGTAGTCAAAAACACCGCAAAATTGAGAAAATGGTTTGCTTCTGGTTGTCGAGTGGCGGAAAAATGAGTAATTTTGCGAGAAATAAAGAAAATAATATATGTTGTTTATAACATCTTGTCTACATACGTTTGGAGAATATGCGTTGTTTATGCGTAGGGTGTTTACGCGTCCCGACCGCCTGAAAGAGTCTCTGAAACGTTATGTCGTCGAAATCTCAAAACTTGGAGTGGACTCCATTCCGTTGGTGATTGTCATATCCCTGTTTATCGGTGCGGTTATCGCAATTCAGATGCAGATTAATTTTTCCAATCCGCTTCTGCCGTCCTACACCGTGGGTCTTGCAACCCGCGACGTGCTTCTACTGGAATTCTCGTCGTCGATTTTGTGCTTGATCCTCGCCGGCAAAGTGGGGTCCAACATTGCCTCGGAGATAGGAACAATGCGTGTGACCGAGCAGATTGACGCGCTTGAGATTATGGGTGTCAACTCGTGCAACTTCATCGTGTTGCCCAAAATACTTGCGTTGCTGACGTTTATTCCGGTTCTTGCCGTGTTCAGCATGGCGTCGGGCTTGGTCGGCGGATTCATGATAGCGCAGTTCACGGATATGATTTCCGTTCCTCAGTATATCTACGGCATCCAGACAATGTTTGTTGAATGGTACGTGTGGTATGCGATAATCAAGTCATTGTTCTTCTCGGTGGTGATAACCAGCGTGGCATCGTTCTATGGCTATAACGTCAAGGGAGGCGCGCTCGATGTGGGCAAGGCAAGTACGAATTCAGTTGTGGCAAGCAGCATTTTGATTCTGTTGCTCGACGTGTTGTTGACCAAATTATTGTTGCAGTAATGATTGAAGTAAAAAACGTAAAAAAGTCGTTTCCCGACAAGATGGTGCTTAAAGGCATCGACGCGACGTTTCATAATGGAAAGACTAATCTGATTATCGGACAAAGCGGCTCGGGAAAGACCGTGCTGATGAAGAGCATCATCGGACTGTTGACGCCTGATTCGGGACAAATTCTATATGACGGCCGCGACATTGTGAAGATGTCGTTGGCGCAGCGCAAGGCTTTGCGTACTGAAATAGGAATGCTGTTTCAGGGCTCGGCGTTGTTTGACAACGAGACGGTGCTCGGGAACGTGATGTTTCCGTTGAAAATGTTTTCCGACATGACACGTGCGCAAATGCTCGACCGCGCCAGGTTCTGCCTCAACCGTGTCAATCTTAATGGCGCCGAGTCGAAGTATCCGTCGGAAATCAGCGGCGGTATGCAGAAGCGTGTGGCGATTGCGCGGGCGATAGCGTTGAATCCGAAATATCTGTTCTGCGACGAGCCAAACTCCGGCCTCGACCCACAGACATCGATTCTGATAGATGAGTTGTTGTGGGACATTACCCACGAGTACGACATAACGACCATAATCAACACCCACGACATGAACTCGGTGCTCGGCATAGGAGAGCATATCGTGTTTATAAACAAGGGCAATGTCGATTGGGTGGGCGACAAGCATTCAATCTTCCATGCAGACGGCGATACGCTGAATGATTTTGTGTTTGCAACCGACCTGTTCAAAAAAGTGAAACAGGCTGCCATCTATCTGGAGCAGAACGGCAATAAGTAGGATGGCGGCTGTGTGAAAGCTTGACACTTTGGTGTCATAAAAAAGCAAGTCCCGAAGGAATCCATGTCATATTCCTCCGGGACTTGTTGTATTTATGCGGTTGCTGATTTATGCTTCCTCGTTTACGCCGGCAAGCTGCGGGTCGATAAGGATTCTGCCGCAATATTCGCAGACAACCACCTTCTTGTGAAGCTTCACCTCTACCTGGCGCTGTGCCGGGATGCGGTTGAAGCAGCCGCCGCAGGCATTGCGCTGCACGTAGACGATTCCAAGACCGTTGCGGGCATTCTCGCGGATGCGCTTGAAAGCCTTGAGCAGACGTGGCTCGATTTTCTCCTCGAGGGCTTTTGCCTGCTCGCGGAGTTTCTCCTCGTCCTGCTTTGTCTCTGAGATGATTTCGCTCAATTCTGATTTCTTCTCGGCGAGGATGTGCACGTTGTCCTCCATTGTCTCCTGTGTGCTCTTGATGTCGTCGGCTTTGCGGTTCGCCATCTCGGTGTATTCGCGGATGCGTTTCTCAGCCAGCTCGATTTCAAGCTGCTTGAATCCGATTTCCTTTGCAAGGAAGTCAAACTCCTTGTTGTTGCGCACGTTGTTCTGCTGCTCTGTGTATTTTGCGATGGCGTCTTGTGCGTTTTGGATTTCCACCTTCTTTGCAGCCACACCCTTGCGCAATTCTTCCGCCTCGTTTTTGAATTTCTGGATACGGGTTTTCAAGCGTTCAACCTCGTCGTCCATGTCCTTGACCTCCAAAGGAAGTTCGCCGCGGAGGTTTTTGATGCGGTCGATTTGGGATAAGAGTGTTTGGAGTTGGTAGAGCGTTTTCAAGCGTTCTTCTACCGACAATCCTTCTGTTGCTGCTGTTTTCTTTTCAGTTGCCATATTATATGTATTTTATTGTATTGATATCTGTTTCTGCGTCTTTGATTGTCAAGCCGGGGAACTTCTTTTCCAGAATTTCCCGGAATATGCTTTTTGAGCACTGCTCACTTTCGTAGTGCCCGATGTCGGCAATCGCGATTTTGTCGGCAAACGAAGTGAAATCGTGGTATTTCACATCGCCGGTGACATAGATGTCGGCTCCGGAAGCGATGGCGTCTGATGTCAGAAAAGCCCCGCTGCCACCGCATAGTGCCACTCTGGTTATTGTCTTCCGCTCGTCGCCGCAGTAGCGTATTGCCTTGCAGTTGAACGTTGCTTTCAGCAGGTCGATAAACCCGCCCATCGTTGTCGGCTTGATGTTGCCCACAGCGCCGCTTCCTGAATAGTTGTCGGCGTTGTCGAGCGGAATGATGTCGTATGCCGGCTCCTCATAGGGGTGGGCGTCGAGCATCGCTCTGATGATTCTGCCTGAAAGTCGTCGCGGTGCGATGACTTCAATCTTCGTTTCAGCCTCTTGGTGAATCTCGCCAATCTCTCCGACAAAAGGATTAGCACCCGTTGCGGCGCGGAATCGGCCTGTCCCTTCCAGCGAATAGCTGCAGCGGTCGTAGTCGCCGATTGCTCCGGCTCCGGCATCAGCCATTGCGTCGCGCACCTTGTCGGCGTGTGCCTCCGGCACGAAGACCGCCAGCTTTACCAATGTCGCCGACTGTGGCTGCAAAGTGCGTATCCCGGAAAGCCCGAGCATTTGGGCCATACGGTTTGAAACACCGAATCTGGCATTGTCGAGATTGGTGTGCGCTGAGTAGATTGTTATTCCGTTGCTTATCGCATCAATCAGGATGCGTCCCGTAGGAGTGTCGGGAGAGATGGATTTTATTCCTTTGAAGAGAAGGGGATGGTGCGAAATGATACAGTTCAAGCCGTACTCCTTTGCCTCTGTGACTGTGTTTTCGTTCACGTCAAGCGTAAGAAGTACTCCCGTACAGATATTTGTCGCATCGCCTGCCTGCAGTCCGGCGTTGTCGTAGCTCTCCTGCAAAGCGCGAGGGGCAAAATCCTCAATCGCGTTAATTACACTGCGAATGTTCATCGTTCAAATATGTCTGCAAAGGTAGTTATAATTGTTGGAGAAACCATTATCTTTGTGCAAAAATTAGCAGATGACAGACACAAAATATGTATATGAGCGCGAGATGGAAGTGCGCGATTACGAACTTGACGCAGAGGGCATCGTCAACAATGCCAATTACTTGCACTATTTGGAGCATACCCGCCATGGCTTTTGCGTGGCAAACGGCATTTCGTTTGCGCAGATGCAGGAGAAGGGTGTGATTCCGGTGCTTAACCGGGTGGAAATCGATTACAAGACGCCGCTCCGCAGCGGCGACCGCTTTGTCAGCAAGTTGTGGGTGGAGCGGAAAGGCGCCAGGTTTGTGTTTCATCAGGATTTGTTCAAGACAGACACGGGAGAGTCGGTGGTGTCGGCTGTGGTGAGCTGCGTCTGTCTTTCTGACGGCAAGCTCGACAGAGGGGATATGCTTGCCGAGGTGTTTAAAAAACATTTGCGTTGACATGTCGTTGCCGGGGATAGAACAGGTTGCGTTCTCAAAAATCAAAGGAATCACGCCGGAGACCGCCGGAGCCATATTGGCGGCGGTGGGCAGCGAGGCTGAGTTTTTCAGAATGTCGGAGCGGGAATTGGCTGAGTTGGCAAGCGCCGGCAGCCATATTTTTGCTGCGCCTTATCGTGAAGGACTGCTTTGCGAGGCAGAGAAAGAGCTCGACTTTGTGGCGAGAAACGGAATCAGATGCCTTTATTTCCGCAATCAGGACTATCCGGCAAGATTTCAGAATGTGCCCGACGCTCCGTTGCTGATATATGCAAAAGGCGACACGGACCTCAACGCAAGGTGCGCGGTTGGGATAGTCGGAACGCGCCATGCCACCGTTTACGGGCAGAAGCTCACGCGCGATTTGGTGGCTGGGCTTGGTGAGCTGGTGGGGAAGGATGTGGTTGTTGTCAGCGGGCTGGCGTATGGCGTCGATGTCGCGGCGCATTTGGCGGCGTTGGAGTGCGGGATGCCTACGGTGGCTGTGATGGCGCACGGGCTGGATATGATATATCCGGCGCAGCATCGCTCTGTGGCTGCCGACATTGTGCGCCGCCGCGGAGCTGTGACAACGGAATACGGCTGCCGTACGCGCGTGCATCGGTCGAATTTCCTGGCGAGAAACCGCATAATAGCCGCGCTCAGCGACTGCACTGTGGTGGTGGAGTCGGCGTTTAAGGGCGGCGCGTTGGTGACTGCCAAAGTGGCGCAGAACTACGGCAGGGATGTGTTCGCTTTTCCGGGAAGGGTGGGCGATGTGTATTCCGAAGGATGCAACACATTGATACGCAAAAATGTGGCTGCGCTTGTGACGTCGGCGTCGGATGTCGTTGACATGATGCGTTGGGAACGCAGTGCGAAGCCGGTGGAGAAGTCGTTGTTTATAGAATATACAAAAGAGGAGCAGGCGGTTGTCGACTGTCTGCAAGAAAGGGATTTGGTGCAGATAAATGAGCTGAGCGCATTGCTGAAAATGCCTGTGCATAAGCTGCTGAGCGTCTTGTTTGAACTGGAATTCAAGGGCGCCGTTTCCGTAATGCCGGGCAATTGTTACCGACTCGTTTAAATTTTGTGGATAATTTTTGGAAATGAACATATAATGCTGTATATTTGTGCTCTAAAACATAATTATGTAGCAAAAAGCGGATGATGGTATCAAGAGACGCGTTAGAAAAAGTAGTCAAGGAAGACATGGCGGGGATTTGGAACGTCCTTACGTCTGAGGAGAAGAGGGTTGTGATTGATAATTTTACCATTCACAACTACAAGCGTAACCAAATCATTTACGCGGAAAAGGAAACTCCGGAATATTTGTGGTGCCTGTTGAAGGGAAAGGTGAAAAAATATAAGGAAGGGATAGGCGGTCGTCAGCAGATTATCCGCTTGATCCGTCCGATTCAATATTTCGGGCATCGGGCATATTTCGCCAACGAGCCGTATGTTTCGGGAGCGATTGCAATGGAGCCTTCTGTTGTGGGCACGATTCCAATGAAGATTGTCGAGGAGCTGATTGACGGCAACCGTCAGCTGGCGTGGTTCTTCATCCATGAGCTGTCGCACAATCTCGGCCGTTCCGACACGAAGATAGTCAATCTTACGCAGAAACATATCAGAGGACGTTTGGCAGAGGCACTTGTCGTGCTTATCGACAATTATGGCTTTGAGGAAGACGGAGAGACGCTTAACATATACATGTCGCGCGAGGACTTGGCCAATCTGTCGAACATGACAACTTCCAACGCCATCCGCACGCTGTCGTCGTTTGTCAATGAGCATGTAATCGTGGTCGACGGACGTCGAATCAAGGTGCTCAACGAGCCAATCCTTCGTAAAATCAGCAAATTCGGTTAGGCTAATGTTCACGGCAAAGCAACTTAGAGAAGAGAATATAGCGGAATATCTGCTGTATATGTGGCAGCTTGAAGACATATTCCGCGCATGCCGTTTCGACATTGAAACCGTGCGTCAGCGCATTGTTGACAACTATCCCACAGATGAGGACACAAAGGCGGCGATGCTGCAGTGGTATGGCGACCTGATGGACATGATGCGCATCGAGGGGGTGAAAGAAAAAGGGCATATCCAAATCAACAAGAACGTCGTGATACAGCTGACCGATTTGCACCAGATGCTGCTTAAGAGTGTGAAATATCCGGAATATGCATCGGAATTCTACAAGACGCTGCCGATAATTGTTGAGCTTCGCTCGAAATCCGGTGATGAGAAATCCGGTGAGATCGAAACGTGCTTCAACGCGCTCTACGGCATGATGATGATGCATCTGCAGGGACGGCAGCTCTCGGAATCCACGCAGGTGGCGATGGCTCAAATCTCGAAATTCGTCTCGCTTTTGGCAACATATTTTCATAAAGACAAAATCAAGCCCCTTTTTGACAAGGAGGATTATCAGTAAACAAATAAAAAAACAACGCAATTCTTGTGGCAACATTAGAAGAAGAAATAAAAAGACGTCGCACATTCGCAATCATCAGTCACCCTGATGCCGGTAAAACAACATTGACCGAAAAACTTCTCCTCTTTGGAGGCGCTATCCATGTGGCAGGGGCTGTGAAGTCCAATAAAATCAAAAAGACAGCCACGTCCGACTGGATGGAGATAGAGAAACAACGCGGCATCTCGGTGGCGACATCCGTGATGGGCTTCAATTATGGCGATTACAAAATCAACATTCTCGACACTCCCGGACACCAGGATTTCGCTGAGGATACGTATCGCACACTTACGGCTGTCGACAGTGTAATCATTGTGGTCGACGTGGCGAAAGGCGTGGAGCAACAGACGCGGAAGCTTATGGAGGTGTGCCGTATGCGCAACACTCCCGTTATTATTTTTGTCAACAAGCTCGACCGCGAGGGTCGCGATCCGTTCGACATCCTCGACGAGTTGGAGGGCGAGCTGAAAATCAGTGTGCGTCCGCTCAGCTGGCCTATCAACATCGGCGCGCATTTCAAAGGTGTCTACAATATATATGAGCATTCGCTCGACTTGTTCACGCCAAACAAGCAGCATGTCACCGAACGAGTGGAGATTTCCGACGTCAACGACCCGGCTGTCGACGCAAGTGTCGGAGAGACAGATGCAAAGCGCTTGCGCGACGACCTTGAGCTTATCGACGGAGTGTATCCGGAATTTGATGAGTCGGAGTATCTGAAGGGTGCTGTCGCACCGGTGTTCTTCGGTTCGGCGCTCAACACGTTCGGCGTGAAGGAGCTGCTTGACTGCTTTGTTAAGATAGCGCCGTCGCCAAAGCCTATTATGGCAGTGGAGAGAGAGGTGAGGCCGGAGGAGCCCAATTTCACAGGCTTCGTGTTCAAGATTCACGCCAACATGGACCCCAACCACCGCAGCTGTATCGCTTTCGTGAAGATTTGTTCGGGCAAGTTCGAGCGAAATGTCAACTACAAGCAGATGCGCACAGGCAAGACAATGCGTTTCGCGGCGCCTACCGCGTTTATGGCGCAGAAGAAAGACGTGGTCGACGAAGCTTATCCGGGCGACATTGTGGGTATCCCCGACACCGGCAACTTTAAAATCGGCGACACGCTGACCGCCGGCGAGGATTTGCATTTCAAAGGCTTGCCGAGCTTCTCTCCGGAGATGTTTAAATATATCGAGAACACAGACCCGATGAAGACCAAGCAGCTGAACAAGGGCATCGAGCAGCTGATGGACGAGGGCGTGGCGCAATTGTTTGTAAACCAGTTTAATGGTCGCAAGCTTATCGGCACTGTCGGACAGCTGCAGTTTGAGGTTATACAGTATCGTTTGCTCCACGAATACGGCGCGCAATGCCGATGGGAGCCGATACATCTCTACAAGGCATGCTGGATTGAGAGCGACGATGCCGATGCCTTGGCAGCGTTTAAAAAGCGCAAGCATCAGTTTATGGCGTTGGACCGTGACGGGCGCGACGTGTTTCTTGCCGATTCCAATTATGTGCTGCAGATGGCGCAGTCTGACTTCCCGAAAATTAAATTCCATTTCACAAGCGAGTTTTAGTGCTTGAAAAATAAATAAAAATCCGCAGGCGGAGCTGTGTTGCCGTCTGCGGATTTGTGCGTTTTTGCGGCGTGTCTGACGTTCTCCGCACGGCATTGTGAAAATTGATGAAAAACCATTGAAAAACTGTCGTTGATGGCGGGTATATGTCGTTAATTTTTTGTATCTTTGCCATATTGAACCAAACCCTGTTTTCAGGGCTGGCTGTAATGAATTTTTAAAGAACAATTATGATAGAAGATCGTATTAGAAGGATCAATATTGAAAAAGAAATGCAGGACGCTTACATCGACTATTCAATGTCGGTGATAGTGTCGCGCGCGCTGCCTGATGTGAGGGACGGCTTCAAGCCCGTGCACAGGCGTGTGCTGTTTGGAATGGAGCGACTTGGAAACACGTCCAATCAGCCGACAAAGAAATGTGCGCGTATCGTAGGTGAGGTTATGGGTAAGTTTCACCCACACGGCGACTCGTCAATTTACTTCACGCTGGCGCGAATGGCACAAGACTGGGCGTTGCGCTATCCGCTTGTGTTCGGACAGGGTAACTTCGGCTCGCTCGACGGCGACTCTCCGGCGGCAATGCGTTACACGGAGGCACGTCTTGCGAAGATTGGCGAGGAAATGCTCCGCGACATTGACGAGGATACTGTAGATTTCATGCCAAACTTCGACAACACTTTGGAGGAGCCGACAGTGTTGCCGACGCGTTTCCCGAACTTGCTCGTAAACGGAGCCTCGGGTATCGCTGTGGGTATGGCGACCAATATGCCTCCTCACAACCTCACGGAGGCAATCAACGCTTCGATTGCTCTTCTTGACAATCCGGAAATCACAATAGAGGAACTGATGCGCCACATCAAGGCGCCTGATTTCCCAACGGGCGGCACTATCTATGGATATGCCGGCGTGAAAGAGGCATACGAGACAGGCCGCGGACGTATCGTGGTCAGAGCGAAAGCTGAGATTGAAACGGAGAAGGAACATGAGGTGATTGTCATTTCTGAAATCCCGTATAATGTCAACAAGTCGGAATTGGTGAAATCAATTGCCGACCTCGCTATAGAGAAGAAGGTTGAGGGCATCAACAACGTCAAGGACCTGTCATCGGGCAAAGACGTGCGTGTGGTTGTGGAAGTCAAGAAAGACGCCAACGCCAACGTGCTGCTCAACAAGCTTTATAAGATGACTCCGCTTCAGTCATCTTTCAGCGTCAACAATGTAGCGCTCGTTGAAGGCCGTCCGAAGTTGCTCAACCTCAAGGAGCTGTTGCAGGCGTTTGTCGACCACAGACATGATGTCGTTATCCGCCGCACACGTTTCTTGATTAAGAAGGCAGAGGACCGCGCGCATATTGTCAGAGGTCTGATTGTGGCTTCTGACAATATCGACGAAGTGGTTAAAATTATCCGTTCTTCGGCGACAACCGACGAGGCGCGTCAGCGTTTGGGCGTGCGCTTCAACCTGGATGATGTCCAGACTAAGGCTATTGTCGACATGCGTCTGAGCGCGTTGGTCAACATGAACCAGGAGAAGCTTCACCAGGAATATGAAGACTTGTTGCACCAGATTGAGTATTTGAATTCAATCTTGAACGATCCGGATGTTTGCCGCAAGGTAATTGAGGATGAATTGGTCGAGACTCGTGACAAATACGGTGACGAGCGTCGCACGGAAATTGTTTACGCGTCGGAAGAGTTCAACGCTGAGGATTTCTATGCCGACGACGACGTGATTATCACAATCTCGCATCTTGGATACATCAAGCGCACTCCGTTGACAGAGTTCCGCGCGCAAAATCGTGGCGGTGTCGGCGTCAAAGGCGGATCGACACGCGAAGAGGACTTTATCGAGTATATATATACGGCTACGATGCATAACTATATGCTGTTCTTCACGCAGCAGGGACGTTGCTATTGGATGAAGGTTTACGACATCCCGGAAGGCACAAAGACCAGCAAGGGACGTGCAATCCAGAACCTTCTCAATATCGGGTCGGATGACAAGGTCAAGGCGTTTGTCAATGTAAAACGTCTGGGCGATGCCGACTTTGTCAACTCTCACTATCTGATGTTCTGCACGAAGAATGGTGTAGTCAAGAAGACGCGTCTCGAGGCTTATTCACGTCCTCGTCAGAACGGTGTCAACGCAATTGTGATACGTGAGGGCGACGAGCTGCTGCAAGTGCGAATGACAAACGGCAACGAGGAAGTGCTGTTGGCAAACCGCAACGGCCGTGCAATCCGCTTCAACGAGTCGGCAGTGCGCGAAATGGGCCGTATGTCGGCTGGCGTGAAGGGCATGACGCTTGATGGCGGCGACGATGCCGTGGTAGGAATGATAACAATGCCTTTCGGTACGGAAAAAACAGTCATGGTGGTTTCTGAACAAGGCTATGGCAAACGCTCGGTGCTTGACGACTATCGTGTCACCAACCGCGGCGGCAAGGGCGTCAAGACAATCAACGTGACCGACAAGACCGGCCGTCTGGTCGACATCAAGGATGTTGACGACACCAAAGACTTGGTGATTATAAACAAGTCGGGCATAACAATTCGTCTGAAAGTGGCTGATGTGCGTGTGATGGGGCGTGCAACCCAGGGCGTGCGTCTGATCAATTTGGAGAAGCGCAACGATGAGATTGCTTCGGTTTGCGTGGTCGACACATGCGACGACGAGGAGGCGATTGCTGAAAATAATGCCGATGGACAGAACCAAGAGCCGTCGACAGATGTTGTAGATAATAATATTGAATAAAAAAGATAAAAATCTAACTAAAATGAAAAAGAAATCAATTCTATTGCTTTGCGCCTTGACAACGTTCGGTGCATTTGCTCAAAAGAGTCTTGTTGACGATGTAGAGCATCAGATTGGAGGCTTCAATGTGTCGGTCGACGCATATAAAGAGGCTGCCGGCAAGATTAAACCGGCGTTGGAAAATGCCGAGACTAAGGACCAGGCTAAGACTTGGTTTGTTGCAGGAAAGGCAAACATGGGCATCTACGACCAGTGTATGGCTATGCTTCAGCTTGGCAAGGATGCAGACAAGGAGCTTATGGCAACTTCGTTGATGACCGCGTTTAACGACTTCAAGGTGGCTCTTCCTTTGGACTCTGTTAAGCAGACAAACAAGGATGGCTCATTTAAATTGGACAAGAAGACGGGTCTTCCAAAAATCAAAACTGAATATTCTAAGGATATCGCCGGCATCCTTGTCGGACACCATGTTGATTTCAACCGCGTTGGTTCTGATTTGTACAACTTGAAGAAGTACAAAGAGGCTTATGACGCATGGGGAGCATACCTCGAATTGCCTAACATGGGTATCGCTGGAAAAGATAAGTTCAACCCGGTGGCTGTGGCTGACTCTACAATGTCGCTTATCGCATTCTATCGCGGTATCGCCGCTTGGCAGGCTGAAGACATGAAGGCTGCTGTTGCGTCGTTTGCGCAGGCTCGCAAATTGGGCTACAAGGAGAAAGAGGCGTTTGACTATGCAATCAGCTGCTACGCTGGCCTGCAGGACAACGAGGGTATCGTTGCCATTGCAAAAGAGGCTCTTCCTTTGTTCGGCGACAAGGATCCTCAATATATGAACGTAATCATCAACGACAATGTCAACAAGGGCAACCTTGACGAGGCATTGAGCATGGTTGACGCAGCTATCGCCAACAAGCCGACTGCCGCTCTCTACAATTTGAAGGGATTCGTTCTTGAGCAGAAGAAGGATGAGGATTCGGCATTGGATTTCTACAAAAAGGCTGTTGAGATGGAACCGGAAAACGTCCAGGCTCAATTCAACGCTGGCCGTATGTACATGAAGCAGGCTATGGCTCTTGCAACAGAGGCGGAGAAACTTCAGGGTGCGGCTTTCACTAAGTTCAAGATGGAGAAACTTGATCCGTTGTATCAAGCCGCTCTTCCTTACATGAAGAAGGCTTATGAATTGGACACTACCGACACTCAGACAAAACGTTTGCTCGGCAACATCTACTATCAGCTGAATATGGAAAACGAGCTCAACGCATTGGGTTTGTAAACGAATCAGCATAAACAAGAAAACGCCTACCACAACGGTAGGCGTTTTCTTGTTTATGTCTTGCCTGAATTAGGCTACATCAGCATGATGTTGTTCTTGCGGCATTCCTCGATGTGCTCCTCTGGCCAGATGCTTGCCTGCACCTCTCCGATATGCGCTTTCTGCAGGAGGAACATGCACAATCGGCTTTGACCGATACCGCCGCCGATTGAGTAGGGCAGCTCGCCGTTGAGCAGCGATTGGTGGAATTTAAGCTGCTCGCGCTCAAGACAGCCGCGCAGTTCAAGTTGTTTGTGCAGAGACTCCGGACTCACGCGTATTCCCATTGATGAAATCTCAAACGGGATGTCGAGCACGTCGTTCCAAAGCATTATGTCACCGTTCAGACCGTTGTAGCCATCGCTGTTTTCCGTAATCCAATCGTCATAGTCAGGGGCGCGGCCGTCGTGAGGCTTGCCGTCGGAAAGGTCTGCGCCGATGCCGACGATAAACACAGCCCGGTAGCGTTTCGTTATCTCGCGTTCACGCTCTTTCGGGTCAAGGTCGGGATACATGTCGAGCAGTTGCTGTGAGTGAACCACCTTTATCTTTTCGGGAAGCACTGGGGTGATGTGCGGGAAACGCTCGTAAATCAGCCATTCCGTCTCGCGCAGCGCGGCATATATGTCGTTGACGGTGTCAATAAGGTAGTCAAGGGTGCGGTCGCTTTCTGTTATTGTCTTTTCCCAATCCCATTGGTCTACATATAATGAGTGTATGTTGTCCAAATCCTCGAATGTGCGGATGGCGTTCATGTCGGTGTAGAGTCCGAAGCCGGGCGCAATGCCGTAGGCTCCGAGTTTTGTGCGTTTCCATTTTGCCAATGAGTGGACAACTTCGGCATGGCGGTTGCCCATGGCTTTGATGTCGAAACCGACGGCGTGCTCCACGCCGTTGAGGTCGTCGTTAAGACCGGTGCCAGAGAGCACAAAAAGCGGAGCCGTGACGCGGCGTAGGTTCAAGCGCTTGGCAAGCCGCTCTTGAAAAGAGTCTTTGATAAACTTGATTGCAATCTCGGTTGTTTCCGGAAGCAATTTCAGTTTGTATCGTTTAGGTATGATAAGTTCCATATTTTTCTTATTTTTAGTGCAAAAGTAACATTATAATTTGATATTGCCAAATATTGCTGTCAAAATGTTTTATAAACGTGCCTTGCGTTTGCAAAATGATATAACAACGGGCGTATGCGCGCTAAATTTAAATTTTGGTGATTTAGGCATTAAAAATGTCCGAAAAGAATGTCGTTGAGCTATAGCCCTTTGAATATTGTTGCGTGCAACGTATCTTTGCATAACCAATTGAGAAAATGAAACCCATAATTGACAAATATATAATATTGGCAAAGAGCGTTGCCGTGGCATTTGTCGTGGCGTTTGTGGCTTGTCTGACGGCGGTCGCGCAGGAACGCACCGACACTGTGTCATACCGCTACATACCGCTGTCGCAGGAGGAGATTGACAGCCTTGTGCCTAAAGAACTGTTGTCGCCACAGCCGGCCGACACTGTCGTGGCGCAGAAGGAGGTTTCCGGTCCGTTCACGTCAATGCTGAAACGCGACACGAAGTTTCTCCGTTATCTTGACCGACTGGCAACGGGAAACAAGGACCGTTCGTTTGAAAAGAAGTTTGATGTGAACTTCATTGTGATGCCGTCGTATACGAGAGAGGGCAGTTTCGGAATAGGCGGCGGTGCGACAGGACTGTATCGGCTTGACCGCACCGACTCGATTATGCAGCCTTCTGACATCACATTGATAGGCAATGTGACTCTTAATGGATTTTTTGCTCTGACAGCCAGTGGAAATACTCATTTCCCGGGAAGAAGACTGCGCTATTCCTATAAGTTGGAGTATACGTATTCCCCGCTTGATTTCTGGGGAATCTCTCGAGAGGCTTGTGGCTTGAATCCGAAGATTGACTATACAAGAAATCAGTTGAAATATACGTCCGACCTTATGTATCTGATGACAGGCAATTTCAATATCGGCGCATTGATCGACTTGGTTTATGCCGAGATTACAAAGATTGACAATATCGATTATCTTGAGGGACAAGACAAATCGCATTTCTTCACGGGGCTCGGATTGGTGCTGCAGTACGACACGCGCGACTTCATTCTTCAGCCGCGGCGAGGTGTGAACCTGATGCTGCGCATGGGGGTGAGGCCTCAGGTGCTTGGCACGTTTGACAGGACATTGTTCAATCTCAGTTTTACGGGTAATTACTATCAGCCGTTGTGGAAAGGAGCGATGCTTGCCTTTGATGCGTATGCAAGTTTCAACAGCAAGCAGTCGCCGTGGCCGCTACGGGAAGCTTTGGGCAGCGGCGGAATCCGTATGAGGGGCTATTATTCAGGTCGTTATATCGACAATAACCTGACAACGCTGCAGGTGGAATACCGTCAGCATTTGTTTTCACGCTTTGGCGTGGCGCTATGGGGAGGAATGGGCAATGTGTTTACGTCGCCCGGACATTTCAGAGGCAAGGACATTCTGGCGAATGGAGGCATCGGACTGCGTGTTGAGCTGAAACATAATGTCAATGGTCGTATTGATTTCGGATTCGGACGCAACACCTGTGGCTTCGTGTTTGCGATAGGAGAGGCGTTCTAAAAAAAAGATTGTGATGAAACAACGGAATTCGGCAATAGAGATGTTGCGCATATTGAGTATGATGCTGGTGCTGATGGTTCATTTTGTCGGCGCCACATTCGGTTTGCCCACAAGGGAACAATTGTATGCGTTGGATTCTGGCGTTTTGTGGAAAGACGTTCTTGAATCACTGTCGATAGTGGGTGTCAACTGCTTTGTGCTGATTTCGGGCTATTACGGGATAAAGGCTACCAGGCGCCGTCTGCTTGACTTCACGCTGTGGTGCCTGTTTGCCTCGCTGCTTGCCTATGCTTGCAGATGCGTTGAGGCTGGTTGTTTGGCAGACGGTTTTGTGGGCGCATTGCTTGTTTATTCAAAAACTGACTTATGGTTTGTCCCGGCTTATCTTGCTTTGTTTCTTTTAAGCCCGCTCCTGAATGCCGGCCTTGAGCGTCTTGACGGGCGCAGGCTGCATCTGATGCTGCTTGCGTTGATATTCATAAACGTGTATCTGGGCTGGTTTCACAAAGGGGGAATAAATCCCACAGGCTACAACGTGATGCAGATGGTGTTTCTGTACGTTATAGGTCATTGTCTGCATAGAAACTTGCCGTTGCTGCAGGCTTTTCCGTTGTGGGGATATTTGTGTGTCTATCTATTGTCGACAGTCGCCATCGGGTTGGCTCTTGATTTCGCTTACAACAATCCTTTTGTGCTGTTGTCGGCGGTGGCATTGTTTATGGTCTTTGTGAAAATTCCGGCATTCTCTTCGCCGGCGGTCAATTGGGTTTCGGTGTCTGTGTTTATGGTCTACCTGCTTCACAAGACGCCATATTTTTGGATTAAGCTTCGCAACTCGTTGATCGGTCTTTATGAGGACTACGACACGTTTGGATTCCTGTGGCGCAGTTTGGCGCTTTATGTGGCGATTTTTGTCGTGTGCATTCTTGTCGATAAGGTCAGGATGCCGGTGTGTCGATGGATTGCATCGCAGTTGCCGTCGGCGGTAGGCGGAGGGCGGAAGTAGTTGTGATGACTTCTTGCTTTCTGCGGAAAAGCGGCGGATGAAATTTTAAATAAAGCAAAATAAAGAATTCGGGTACATTGAGAGTGGCATATTTGGGCTAACTTTGCACACTGTTATAAAAAGAGAAATTGATGGCGCAGAAGAATCAGATAGATATGCTCAACGGACCGTTGTTGAAAAAAATATTGCTTTTCAGCCTGCCGTTGGCGGCAAGCAGTGTGCTTCAACAATTGTTCAATTCAATAGACGTGGCGGTGGTGGGACGTTTCGTAGGCCGCGAGGCACTTGCTGCCGTTGGCGCTAATTCTCCGGTAATCAGCCTGCTCATCAATTTGTTTGTCGGCATTTCGATGGGAGCCAACGCCATAATCTCCAATCAGATAGGAAGCGGCAATGACGATGGCGTGCGCCGGTCGGTGTCGACGGTGTCTGTGCTGGCGCTCGCCAGCGGATTGTTTCTCGCAGTGCTTGGCGTGGCGGTGGCACGCCCGATTCTTGAACTGATAGATACGCCACAGGAGGTGCTCGACATGGCAGTGCTCTATCTGCGGGTGTATTTCTTGGGAATGCCGTTTTTTATGATTTTCAATTTCGGTTCAGCAGTGTTGCGCAGCAAAGGCGACACGCGCCGTCCGCTTTACATCCTTGTTGTGGCAGGTATTGTCAACACCGTGCTCAATTTGATTTTTGTGCTTTGGTGCGGAATGGGTGTTGAAGGAGTGGCTATCGCTACCGGAATCGCCAACGCATTGAGCGCTGCGATGATTGTGGTGTTGATGCAGAAAGAGCGGGGACCGCTCAAACTTCAATTGAAGGGAATCCGAATTTATGGACAGGAATTGAGGCGGATATTGAAAATAGGAGTTCCGGCAGGGTTGCAGGGAATGGTGTTTTCGGTGTCGAACGTGATAGTACAGTCTACAATCAACACCTATGGTGCAGGCGCGGTGGCAGGCTCGTCGGCGGCATTGAATTTTGAATTCTACTGCTATTTCATTGTCGTGGCGTTCAATGGCGCTGCAATCAGTTTTATCGGGCAGAATTACGGCGCGGGGCAGATGCAGCGTGTGAAGCGCATATTCTGGCTCTGCATGGCGATGAGCGTCGTCGGTTGTGGATTTGCCAACCTGTTGTTTGTGTGGCAGGACGACTTCTTCCTGAATTTCTTCTCGACCGACGCGGTGGTCCATGAGTATGGAGCGATACGTTTGCACACGGTGTTGGCATTCCAGTGGCTCGCATGTAGTTATGAGATATCCGGATCGTCGTTGCGGGGGATGGGACGGTCGTTGATGCCAACGCTGTTTACGGTTGTCGGCACGTGCCTGCTGAGGATTGTGTGGGTTTATGTGGTGTGTCCCAACTATCACGGATTCAAGATGCTGATGTCGGTCTATCCGATATCGTGGGTGCTTACCGGTCTGATGGTCGTCACTGCGTTTGCTGTAGTGCTGAGAAAAGAAAGCAGGCGATTGCCTGAGAAATAAAACAAAAGGCAGGAACGAACTCCTGCCTTTTGTTGTGCTGTCAGTTGATTCGTAGAGCCCTTATGAATCCGCTGTATGTCAGATTGATTCCAAAGTGCACGCCTTTTATTGCCGGACTGAGCGATCCGTAGTTGTAGCAGATTACATATGGCGTCAGGCGGACCGACGACGTGTATTGCTCGCGACGTCCCGACAAGAATGACGACTTGTCGCTTACTGTGGTGTGGAAACGCCAGTCGAAGTCGATGCCGGCCATGAAATTGAAGCTGTGGAAAGACTCTTTCTGCGATTCGGTGACAAGTTTCCAAACCGTTTCCCCATTCTCCTCAAACTCCTTGAATTCGCCGCTGTTCCAAGCGTAGTTGGTCCATCCGCCGCCGATATGCGGTGTTATTGCAAAACGTTTGACGTCGATGACGCGATAGCCTAACGAGACGCTCCCCGACAGCAGTTTCGTGTATTTGTTCAGCGATTGATAGCGGTTGCCTTCGGCGGTCGTTTTGTTGAACGGGTTGAAATTGTAGTCTGTGAAATTGTGTATGTCTGGCTGCCCGTATGAAATGTCGGCTTTAAGAATCAGATTCTTGTATCCGCCGGAGAGTCCGATGTTGAACAACCATGCGTAGTTGAACAGGTCGGAAATGCCGCCTGTCGGAATCAGGCATCCGGTGCCTACAAACCAACCGGCTTGCCAGTCGCCCGGTTTTACTTCAGGCACGCTGGGCAGCAGTTGTTCCTCCAGTTGTTTGCGGGTCATGTATTCGTACTGCTGAAGCCGCTGGTCGTTGCTGCCGTTGACCGTCGCTCTCGCCAAATCGGATGTCTGCTCATTGTATATTCGTTGATAGTACGCTACTCTGTTGTCGGCCTCAATGCCGGTCATTCCCGAATTGAGGTCGGCTTGAAGCCTGCGGCGTACAATCTCGAGCATGTCAAACTGCAGCTGGTGATAGCGCAGCATCTGGTCGGTGCGGTAGGCGGAGTCGGCATAAGACGCATTGCAGTCCATCAGCGCAACCGCCGAAGTGGCAAAGCGCACGTCGGAGTTGAACCGTGTCTTTCCTTCGTGCTCAATGTCGGTGACCGTTTTCAGAAAACCTTTGAAATAAGAAGTTGTCGACTTTATAGCAGGGTTGCCTTTAAAGTCGCTCCATTTCAGCGGGCCTTCGTCCCATTGCCGTGTCGACGGCGATGCGAATGCGGCAAGTGCGGCAACACTTGCCACCAATATTGACACAAACCGTTTCATTGCCTTATAGTGATTCAAGAATGCGTTTCAAGACCACGGTGGCTGAAATCTCGCGGTTTGCAGCCTCTGGGATGACAATTGACTGAGGACTTTCAATTACGTCGTCGCTCACAATCATGTTGCGTCTCACCGGCAGACAATGCATGAAGTAGGCATTGTTTGTCAGCGCCATCTTTTCTGTGGTGACAGTCCATGAGCGGTCGGTGCTCAGCACTTTTCCGTAGTTGGGGTCGGCAAATGCCGCCCAGTTTTTCGCATATACGAAGTCAGCGTCGCGGAGAGCCTCGTCCTGGTCGTAGATTATAGGCACTCCGGCGGTGAATTCCTCCGACAGTTCGTAGCCGTGTGGGTGGGTTATGACAAAGTCATAGTCGGCAGCGCGCATCCATTCTGCAAAAGAGTTGGGCACGGCCTGTGGAAGCGCTTTTGGATGCGGGGCCCATGTGAGCACCACTTTCGGGCGTTCCTTCTTTTTGTATTCCTCGATTGTGATAAGGTCGGCAAAACTTTGCAGCGGATGGCGTGTCGCCGCTTCCATGCTGAACACCGGTCTGCCGGAGTATTTGATGAATTGGTTCAGAATCTTTTCCGAATAATCGTCGTCCTTGCTCTGAAATTGTGCGAACGACCGCACGCCGATGACGTCGCAGTAGCATCCCATCACCGGAACTGCCTCAAGAAGGTGTTCGGGCTTGTCGCCGTCCATAATCACGCCACGCTCTGTTTCAAGTTTCCATGCTCCTTGGTTCACGTCGAGAACGATTACGTTCATGCCAAGGTTCATGGCTGCCTTCTGAGTGCTGAGTCGTGTGCGCAGCGATGAGTTGAAGAAAATCATTAGCAAAGTTTTGTTCTCTCCAAGGTGTTTGTACCCGAAGCGGTTGGCTTTCACTTCCAATGCTTCTTTTACTGCGGCTTTCAAGTCGCCGATATCGTTTACGTTGGTGAAATTTCTCATATTCCTAAAATTAAATCTTTTTCGGGGATGAAGATACAAATAAAATCCACACGCACCGTGTTTTTAAAACATAAAATAGTATAACGTTTGCTTTACTCCCGTCAGGGAGGTCATACCGGGTGAATATTCCGCCCATTTTGCTTTTTTAACAAAATGGGCATTGATGTCACAAATTTAGCGAAAAACCAGCACGCTCGGCGCTGACGTGAAGAAAAATTCGTAAATTTGGCGAGCGATAAAAAATTTTGTATCAAAATCCTAACTAAACCTAAAAAATGAATTTTTCCTCATTATTGAAGCGCAGTGCTTTAGCTGCCGTTTTGCTGGCGATAGCGGCATTGCCGATGTCGTCGGGCGTGAAGAGAGAAGTGAGATCCGTGTGGATGGCAACAGTGTGGGCTCTCGACTGGCCAAGCAGCACCAGCTCAACCACAGCGCAAAAAAACGAGATGGTCAAGTATCTCGACGTTTTGCAAAAAAACAATTTCAACGCCGTCTATTTCCAGGTGCGCACAATGAGTGACGCATTCTATAAATCAAGCTACGAGCCATGGTCGAGCTACCTTACGGGAACTCGCGGCAAGGATCCGGGATGGGATCCGTTGGCGTTTGTGGTTGAGGAATGCCATAAGAGGGGAATGGAGTGCCATGCGTGGGTCAATCCGTATCGATTCTCTACAGGAAGCAATTGGTCGACAGCGCAGGACCAGGCTTTGAAGTCTGCGGGTATGTTGTTGGCATACACCAAAAGTGATGGTAAGACGACCACGATTCTGAATCCTGGATTGGAGTCGGTGCGTAAGCGTATCGTTGACGTGTGCAAGGAAATCATCAGCAACTATGATGTTGACGGACTTGTGTTTGACGATTATTTTTATCCAGAAGGCATTCCTGTGACCAGCAGCGCCGGCGATTACGATCTGTGGCAAGAATCAGGCGCGTCGATGACGTTTGGTGACTGGCGTAGAAACAACGTAAACCAGATGGTTGCCGATGTCTACAAAATGGTGCAGCAGCAAAAGCCGTATGTGCGTTTCGGCATAAGCCCTGCCGGTGCGGCGTGCACATCAGCCGCTGTTGCGGCAAAACACGGCATCGACCGTTGCCCTGTGGCAAGCGACTGGCAATATGATGGAATTTTCTCTGATCCTGTGGCATGGCTTGAGGCTGGAACCATAGACTACATCTCTCCGCAGCTGTATTGGAAAACCAACCACAAGACCAATCCGTTCGGACCGATGACAAAGTGGTGGTCGTATGTGGCAAAGCATTTTGGACGCCATCATTACGCAAGCCATTCAATTTCGTTCTTGAACTCGTCAAACACAACCGGCGATTGGGAAGAAATTGGAAAGCAGGTGCAGTTCTCCCGCGACTATACGGAAAACGAGGCTCCGGGAGCGGTGTTTTATTCAGCGGCTTATGTAACAGGCAAGAAGCAATCCGGCTTTGGCGAATGGCTGCAGGTAAACAAGTTCCAGAACAAAGCGCTTACGCCTGCAATTGATTGGAAGAAATCCGATTTGGAGAAGGTGCAGGTGTCGGCGCTCAGCAAGCGTGCCACGGTGCTGTCGTGGGCAGGAGTGGACAATGTGCGCTATTCGGTGTATGCAGTGCCGGAGTCTGTGAATGTGGAAACTTTGGATTCAAACATCCCTGCGGAATATCTGCTCGGAGTGAGTTATAAAACCACATATACAATGCCTGACGACAAGAAGTCGGGATATAATTATGCAGTCTGTGTGCTCGACCGTTATGGCAATGAGTATGAGCCGGTTTATTATGGACAGTCGGGCGTTGAGTGCATTGGCGGAAACAGCGGTTTGACAGCTGATTATGCCGATGGTGAGTTGCGTTTAAGCGCAGTGGCCGACGAGGTGTTTGTGTATAATGAGGCGGGTGCCCTTGTTGCAAATTCTCGCAATTGCAACCGTTTGGCGTTGTCGGTTCAGGCTGGCATGTATATTGTCAGAATGATTGGCAACGGCGGGGTGTCGACTGAGAAGATTATCGTGAAGTAGGGTAGTCTGAAAATAAATTACGATATGGCAGTTTTGGATTTTTTTATCTGGAATTGCCATATTTTTTATAGATGCATTACCTTTGTAGAATAAAAATCTACAGATGCAGATGAAGAAGACAATATTATCGGTGATGTTGGCGTGTGTGGCTGTTGTGGACGCAGCGGCATGCACCTCGGCCATCATATCAGGCAGCCTGACTGCCGACGGCAGGCCAATTTTGTGGAAGCATCGCGACACGAGCGATTTGAACAATAAGGTGGAACGGATAGATGCCGCCGGAAAAATTCCTTATGTGGCGCTTTTCAACAGTTCCGACAAGGAATGCAAGGAGGCTTGGATGGGAATGAACGATGCTGGGTTTGCCATAATGAACACGGCGTCCTACAATCTGAAGAACGACACGGTCTCGGTAATGGATAAAGAGGGAGTGGTTATGGCAATTGCTCTGGGAAAATGCCGCACGGTGGATGATTTCGCATGTCTGCTCGACACGTTGCCGAAGCCTCTTGGCGTGGAAGCCAATTTCGGTGTGATAGACGCCTATGGCAATGCCGCGTATTTTGAAACAGACAATTGGAGATATGCCCGTTTTGACGTGGGGGATTATCTGATCAGAACCAACTATTCAGACTCGGGAAGGAAGGGGGAAGGATATGGCTATGTGCGCCGCCGCACAGCCGAACATTTGCTTGCTCCGTATCTGGCAAGCGCGTCGGTGACTCCTGCGGTTATGACCGAGGTGCTGTCGCGCTCATATTATCACTCGTTGATAGGAAAAGATTTCGAGACGGATACTGTGGAATGGGCCACAGACAATGATTTCATCCCACGCCGAATATCTTCTGCCTCGGTGGCAATACAGGGTGTCGGCACTCCTGAAAAAATTAAAGACATGGTTATGTGGACAGTGCTTGGATATCCTCCTTGCGGAGTGGTGTCGCCGGTCAGAGTCGACAGTGTGCCTTTGGATCTCCGAGCAGACCCGGCAACAGGTAATGCTCCTGCCTGCGACAAGGCAAACGAGTTGAAGAAACAGGTGTTCTCGTTTACGTATGACAACGGGAAGAATTATATCAATCTAAAAGCGTTGTTCAAACCCGACGGAACGGGAATCAGCCAGCAGTGCCGTCGTGAGAGTATGGCTGTCTATGAAAAGTATGGAATAAAACTTGGTAAATGATGAATTCTGCGATATTGACAATATTGATGCTTGTTGTGTCTAATGTGTTTATGACATTGGCATGGTATGGACATTTGCGTTTGGGAGAGCTTGGCATAACTAAGAATTGGCCGCTGTATGCCGTGATACTGTTTTCTTGGGGAATCGCCCTTGCCGAGTATGCGTTTCAGGTGCCTGCCAACCGCATCGGCTATGCCGGAAATGGCGGACCGTTCTCGTTGGTTCAGTTGAAGGTGATGCAGGAGGCAATAACGCTGGTTGTGTTTACGGTTGTCGCCACATTCGTGTTTCAAGGGCAGTCGATACGATGGAATCATATCGTGGCATTCCTGCTTCTTGTCGGAGCGGTGTATTTTTCATTCCTCGACACGTCTAAATGATAGAGTCGGAAGTCTATAAATTGTCAGCTGGTGCCTATATGCGGCAGTTGTTTCCTTTGTATTTGAAGCGGAGATGGTGGCTCTTTGTGCTTGTGGCCTTGCCGTTCCCGGTCTTGGCGTTTTGGAGTCTGAATTTTCTCTACGCAGCCCTTATGGTTGAGTTTTTCGTGATTCCGATGATGCTCGGACTTGCATATTTCTATTATGCGTTGAGCGAGGAATGCGTGTCGTCGATACGCCGTTGCCGTGTAAGGATTGGCGAAGGCGGAATCGAACGCGAGTTTGTCGACGGGGAGAATGCCGTCATTTCAGTAAAAAAGACAGGATGGGAGGCTTTCTGCAGGAGCGATGTCGCGGATGCCGGAATCAAACTGTTTCATGCCGGCAAAGCCATGGCGTTCGATTTTATCCCGTCAAGCGCATTTTCTGAAGAAAAATACTTGTTGGCAACAGTGCTGATAAATAACGCTTTGCCAAACGAGGATGAAAGTCAGCGAAAAAATGTTCAATAAATATTTGCACGTTAAATATCTTTTGCCTACCTTTGCAAACGCAAAGACGAAATGGTTCGTTGGATGAGTGGCTTAGTCAACGGTCTGCAAAACCGTGTACGGCGGTTCGATTCCGCCACGAACCTCTAAAGAGACTGCTTGATAAAGGTAGTCTCTTTTTTATTTTATATTAAAAACACAATTGAGCAATGAACGACTATTATTTGGTGCGGTTTAACATGACACCGTGTATGGAGTCAGAAACAGACATCCTGGCGGCGCTGTTGGGTGAGAAGAATTTTGAAAGTTTTGTCCCCGACGCAGAAGGATTGTCGGCATATGTGAAAAAAGAGCTGTATGACGCGGCAGCGGTGAGAGATGCCGTCGCTTCATATCCGTTTGAGGGAAAGATTGAATTTTCAGAGGAGCTTATCCCTGGTCAGGATTGGAACAGCGAGTGGGAAAAAAACTATTTCCAACCAATTGTGTTTGAGAACCGGTGTGTTGTCCACAGTTCGTTCCATCACGACTATCCGTCTGCGGAATACGACATCGTGATAGATCCAAGGATGGCTTTCGGTACAGGGCATCATGAAACAACGAGTATGATGATAGGCCGATTGCTCAACAATAACCTTGAGGGACTGTCGTTGCTCGACATGGGAACGGGAACGGGCATCCTTGCCATCCTTGCGGCTATGAGAGGCGCGGAGAAGGTGGTCGGTGTGGAGATTGATCCGGCGGCATACGAAAATGCGGTGGACAATATAAAACTTAACGATACGCCAGGAGTGGAGTTGCGTCTCGGCGGCGCGGAAACGGTGACAGAGACTGGAGCGTTTGATTTTGTCATGGCAAACATCAACCGCAACATCATTCTCGACGACATCGCTGTCTACGCCCGGGCAATGAAACCTAAAGGACGGATGTTCCTAAGCGGTTTCTATGTCGACGACATAGATATGATTGTCAATGCGGCGCGCGCTTTGGGCTTGTGTCTCACCTCGGTGATTGCCAACAAGAACTGGGCCAACATCTGTTTTACACGGATTGAGGATATGAATTTCACCGAATAACACAATTATTAGGTATTGAATAGGACGTAAGCCGCCTGCGAATACTCTTTTTTAGGTATTTGCAGGCGGTTTTTATTGCCTTAAATTTGCACCTTGAAGAAGTAAACAAAGTCAACAAATGGAAGAAGAGATTGTAATCTCCGTCAAGGGGTTGTCTCAGCGCTATGGTAAAGGGCGGATTATCTATGACAATCTGTCGTTTGATGTGCCGAAAGGACGCATCTTGGGACTCCTCGGAAAGAACGGAACAGGAAAAACTACGACAATCAACATTCTGATGGGCTATCTGCGCCCGCAGAGTGGTGTGTGCAAAATCTTTGGTGAAGACATAACAAAAATGTCGGCGGCTACCCGCGAGCGCATCGCGTTGCTGCTGGAGGGGCATGTGCAGTATGCCTTTATGACTATCGGACAGATAGAGCGTTTCTATTCTCAATTTTATAAAAAGTGGAATCGTGCGGCGTATTATGAGTTGATGGAGAAACTGAAAGTCACGCCCGACCAGAAGTTGTCAAGCATGTCGTGCGGCCAGCGGTCGCAGGTGGCGTTGGGATTGATTCTTGCGCAGAATGCCGACCTTTTGGTGCTCGATGATTTTTCTTTGGGGCTTGATCCGGGTTATCGCCGTCTGTTTACCGACTATTTGCGTGAGTATGCCAAGGCGGAGAATAAGACGGTGTTTATGACATCGCACATCATCCAGGATATGGAACGGCTTGTGGACGACTGCATAATTCTTGACTATGGCAGGATATTGGTGCAGAAGCCAGTGAAGGAATTGATGGACACATTCCATCGTTATGCGTTTACGGCTGCTGATTGCAGCGCATTGGAGTCCGACAGCCGCCTCTACAGCACTTCGCGCATTCGGGAGAATTGCGAGACGTTCAGTTTCGAGACCGGTGAGGCTGTGCGGAAAATATTGGAGGAAAAAGCAATCGTGTATAAGGATTTACGACAGGAAAAATTGTCGTTGGAGGACATTTTCATAGGATTGACAGGTAAATATTAGAACTATGTTGAAGGCAATAATATATAAAGAATGGTTGAAAACACGCGGTGTGTTTTTGATAGGACTGCTTCTGTCGGTGTGTATGGCTGGATTCGAGATTCTGAGCATGAACCGGGTTGGAACAGTGAAAGGCGTAGAGCATATCTGGCAGATTATGCTGATGAAGGACAATATGTTTGTGAATCATCTGACGTTTATCCCGCTGGCGGTGGGCGTTGGTGTGGGGCTTGCCCAGATGCTGCCTGAAATGGTGCAGAAACGGTTTAAGTTGACGTTGCATCTCCCGTATTCGCAAAACCGTATGGTGCTTGCCATGCTTGCTGTCGGTTTGGCTGAAATAGTGGCGGTTTCGGTTGTGACGTCGGTGATTGTTGTGGTTTACGATATGCGTATTCTTGCCCCGGAACTCGTGTCGCGGGTTGTTTTTACCATGTCGCCGTGGTTTGTGGCTGGAGTCGTTGCCTATTTTTTCACCGCAGCGGTGTGTATTGAAGGATGCCGAGTCCAGAAGGTGGCGTTGTCGTTGCTTGGAGTCGGTGTTGTTTCATGGCTTTTTGCCGGCGATGCACCGGAGGCCTACAACGGCGTGCTGCTGTTGTTTGTCGTAGCCTCGCTGTCGTGTGCGTTGCTTGTTTATCGTTCGGTATATCGGTTTAAGGAGGGCCTTCAGGATTGATGATGAAAAAATTGAGTAACATATTTCTTGTTGTGGCAGCCACGTTGGTTCTGGCATGGTTTCTTCCGTGGCTTGTCGGTTTTGCCGTGCCGTCGGCATCGAAGTCGCAGGTGGTTTATTATAGCCCGGTGTCGGATAAGTTTGTCACGTCGCGTAGCGACAACGATGACGGCAAGATGAAGTATTTTGAGCTGAATGCTGACGGCTCTTTGTCGAAAGAGGTGACACGCGACGAGCGCGATCGCCTGCTTCCGCAGGTGTTCTACACCGTGCTGTCGGGCAAGGATGAGTTGCCCGACACTGTCTGCGGGCGTCAGGTGTCGATAAAAATATTTAAGGAAAACTCGTGGGTTTTTGTAAGCAGTCCGCGGGAGGTGAACCGTGTCAATGCCAGGGTTGACATGATGATGGAGTCGATGCCGGAGCGTCTGGAGCTTGAAGACGCTACGGAGGTGTTCCGATTCACGTCTGACGGAATGGAGTTTGTAGATATGGCGACAAATGCCGTCTTGCCTGAGCGCAGTGCGCGGTTCACGAAGATGCTTAAAGATGAGGGCTTTGCATTTCCTGCAACGGTGATGAATGCCAATGTCACATCCCGTAAGCCGTATGACGAGGGCTATCTGATGGCAGATGCCAACCATCGGCTTTATCATGTGAAAATGCAGGTGGGCAGACCTTATGTGCATCGTGTGGCAGACGCTGAAAAGATTGATGTGCGCCATGTGTTTGTCATGGAGAATGTCGACCATCGTTTCCTTGGCGTTGTCACTGATGCAGACCACAATGTGTATATGCTTGAGGCTTCGACTTATGCAATGCGGCGGATGCCGTTTAAGTGGAATCCGGAAACGGAGAAGATAGTCATGATGGCAAACGTATTCAACTGGGTTGTCAATGTCAACGATGGCGATAAGATAGAATATTGCGCGGTCGACAACAATTCGATGTCGCTGCTCAGCAATTTCAGCGAGAAGATTGCGAAGTCGCGTTATGAGAAGCTGGAGGCGTATGTTTTCCCGTTCACGCTGTCGTTCACGTCGGGCAACGACCAGCTGGTGTATCCACGCATAGCTTTTGCCGGAAGTTGGATGGTGCTGGTGTTCAATGCGGTGCTGGCGGTTGTGGCGTTTGCGGTTTGTCGCCGTTGTCGTAGAAAGGCGGTGGCGAGCGGCATTGTGACGCTGATTCTCGGTATTTATGTGTTTATTCCGATATTATTATTCACTAATTCAAAATAAAACAAACAGATGAAAAAAACGTTATTGGCATTAATGGCGACTGCAAGTATATTCTTGGCAAGTTGCGGATCTAAGGCAGACAGTGCTCAGGCGGCGGTTGCCGACGAGGCGCTGACAGTTGACAACGTGCTCGACAACGCGGAAAAATATGTTGGCGACACAATTGTTGTGGAAGGGGAGTGCTCGCATTTGTGCAAGCATGGCGGACGCAAGGCATTTCTTGTGAGCGCGAAGGACGACCGTATGCTTCGTGCGGAGGCTGCCGGAGCTTTCGGGGCATTTGAAAAGGATGCCATTCATAAGGTGCTGAGAGTGAAAGGTGTGCTTGTTGAAGACCGTATCGACGAGGCTGCGGTGAAGAAAATGGAGGCTGATTATGCCAAACTTGAGGAAGTGCACGGAGAAAATGTGGAAGTGGGCTGCGAGTCGGAAAAAGCTGCGCAGGGACAGTCGGAAATCAACACGTTTGCCGCGCGAATGAAGGACTACCGCAACAAGATAGCGGAGCGTCAGGCGAAGGAAGGCAAGGCATATTTGTCGTTTTACCACATCGATGCTGAAAGCTACGAGATTGTGAAGTCGGAGAAGAAGTAATTACAGTTGTTGAATATCAAAGGCAGGGCAGAAGCGGTTGGCGTCTGTCCTGCCTTTGTCAGTTCTTGTGGTTTTACAATTCTTTGGCATTGCCGGCAACAACAGTTAGCATCTCTGCCGATGACAGCCGGCGTTGCGCTATGTCGAGAAGGCTGGAGGCGGAAATGGAGTTGATTGTAGCCAGCTGCCGCTCGAAATAGTCTGTGCTGATGTGGTTATTGTGGAGCGATGCGTAATAGTCGGCGATTGAGAATGGCGTGTCGAGGGTGCGTGCCAGGTCGCTTATCATAAACGACTTCAACCTTCGTAATTCATCATCGGGAATTGTGTCGTTCTGCAGTTTCTCAATCTCGGTCTTTATCTCTTTTGCCACTTGCCAAGTGTGGGAAGTGTCGCATTGGCAGCTGATTGAAATAAAAGAATTGTTGCGATAGCCCAGCAGCGATGCCGAGATGCCGTAGGTGTATCCTTTGTCTTCGCGAATGTTGGTCATCAGCCGGCTGCCGAAATATCCGCCGAGTGCTGTAACCAGAATGCGTAGAGGGATGTAGTCGGTGTCGGAGCGAAGCACGGTTGGCATGCCCATCCTTACGGCAGACTGCAGAGCGTCGGGTTTGTCGACGACAACGGTGTCGGGTTTGAATTTGATTGACGGGCTGTCGGTTGCGCTTTGCTGTGGGGCGCCTGTGACGGGCGTTTTGCCGAAGCAGTTGTTGACCACGTCAAACATTTGCCCTTCCACTTTCCCGGACAGGATGACAGACATGTTTTGCGGGGCAAACCATTGCTTGTGGAATTTAGATAGCTCTTCAGTCGTGATGCTTTCGATGTCATTTTCTGAGACAACCTTTCCGAGGTTGGAGCCTTCACCGAAATGCAGCCGAGCGAACGTTTCCATAGCGAGGAATGCCACTTTCTGCCGGTTGATGCGCAGGCGGTTGGCGGCAAGCGATTTCAGGTTGCTGAGTTCTTGCTCCGGAAACGACGGGTTCATCACAATGTCGGCAAGAATGGGCACCACTTTCTCAAAGTTGCGGTTCAGCGAATAGAGCGACAGCGTGGCATTGTGTGACGAAGCGTCGCATCCGAGCCATGCGCCGTGGTAGTCGAGAGCCTCTGCAATCTCCTGCGCGTTGAGACTTGTTGTGCCTTCGCGGAGTATTGCCGAAAGCATTTCGCTTAAGGTTTGATTTCTGCCGTCGCATCTGCCTCCTTCAAAAATGATGTCAAGCCTCGACACCGGCTGGTCGCCGATGCTTATTGATTTCATATCGATGCCGTTGTCGAGTGTTGTAGACTGAGGCTTGAAAATCTGTATGTTTGACAGTTCTTTTATTTCAGGGCGTTGCATCATTTTGGCAAATTGCTGCTTTCAAGAAATTTGTTTGCACGCTCGAGGTCGGCAGGCGTGTCGATTCCTATAGTCTCGTGTTCGGTCAGTCCGACTTTGATTTTATATCCGTTCTGCAGCCAGCGCAGTTGTTCAAGCGACTCTGCGATTTCAAGTGACGACTGAGGCAGACGGGTGATTTCCTCAAGCACTGACGCACGATAGGCATACATGCCTACATGCATAAGAAACGGGAACGATTCAGCCCATTCCCCTGTTTCTTTGTTGCGGATGTATGGTATGACCGAACGTGAGAAGTAGAGCGCATAGTTGCGGTTATCGAGGACCAGTTTCGGTTTTGTCCAGTCGCTTAGCGCATCGAAGCCTTTCTCTTTGTCAAACTTACGTGCGAGGGTGGCAATTTGAGTGTCATCGTCGTTGAAGCATTGCATTATCTCCTCAATCTGCTGCTCGTGGATAAACGGCTCGTCGCCTTGTATGTTTATTATCACATCGGCAGTCGAGCCGCAGTTGCGGTAGGCTTCGAAGCAACGGTCTGTGCCGCTCCGGTGGCTTTCGCTTGTCATTACGACACGTCCGCCGAAGCGTTCCACCTCTTTGAGAATCCTGCTGTCGTCGGTTGCAACGACGGCGTCTCCGAGCACTTTGGCCACTTGCCGCCACACGCGTTCTATCATTGTCATTCCGCCTATCTCAGCCAGTGGTTTCCCAGGAAAACGCGATGAGCCGTAGCGGGCGGGAATTATGCCTATAAAAGAAATATTCTTGTCCATTTTTTGTTAAAGTTTTTCACATTCGTCAAGCCACAGACGTGATGTGGCATCGCTTGGCATCCGCCAGTCGCCACGCGGCGACAGCGACAGTCCGATTTTCGGGCCGTCGGGCAGACAAGAGCGTTTGAATTGCTGGTTGAAGAAACGGCGGCAGAATATTGTCAGCCATTTCTTGATGGTGGCATTGTCAAATTCTCCGTCAAAGGCGATTTGCGCGAGCGCAAAAATCTTCTTCGGAGAGAATCCGTGACGGAGCAAATTGTAAAGGAAGAAGTCGTGCAGTTCGTATGGGCCGACGATGTCTTCTGTCTTTTGCTTTATATTGCCATTTTTGTCGGCTGGAATCAGTTCCGGGCTGATAGGAGTGTCGACGATGTCGAGCAATGTGGTTTTTGCCGTTTCGTCATCAAGGCGGTTGGCAATCCACGCCACAAGATGTTTTACCAGCGTTTTGGGCACGCTTGCGTTGACTCCGTACATCGACATGTGGTCGCCGTTGTAGGTGGCCCATCCGAGAGCAAGCTCCGACAGATCGCCTGTTCCGATTACCATTCCATTGCGTTGGTTGGCAATGTCCATAAGCAGTTGGGTGCGTTCACGGGCCTGGGAGTTCTCATAAGTCACGTCGTGCACGTTTATGTCGTGGCCGATGTCATTGAAGTGCTGGATGCAGGAATCTTTGATTGAAATCTCGCGGATGGTCACGCCGAGCGACTTCATAAGGCACAGGGCATTGGTATAAGTCCTGTCGGTGGTGCCGAATCCAGGCATTGTGACGCCGATAATGTTTTTGCGGTCTTTGTGGAGCTTGTCAAATGTGTTTACTGCCACGAGAAGCGCAAGAGTGGAGTCAAGACCTCCGGAGATGCCTATTACGGCTGTTTCCGCATGCGTGTGGGCAAACCGTTGTGCCAATCCGGTGGATTGGATGGCGAAAATCTCTTCGCAGTAAGAATCGAGTTTGGAGCCTGACGGCACAAACGGGAGAGGATTGACGGCTCTTGTCAGATTGAGTGCCGACGGAGTCTGCGGCAAAGCGTTTATCGTGACGGCTTGCCGTGAGTGCAGCCCGCGGCTCTCGGCAAACGTGGTGTTGACGCGGCGGTCGTTTCGGATACTCTCGACGTCGATTTCTCCTACGGTCATCCGTCTGTCCATGGCGAAGCGCTCTCCTTCGGCGATTATTGAGCCGTTGTCGCAGATTATTGAAGTGCCGGCGAAAACAACGTCGGTCGTTGACTCGCCGAATCCGCAGGAAGAGAATACGTATCCGGCGATGCATCTTGCCGACTGTTGCTTTACAAGATTCCTCAGATAGGAATGCTTGCCGACGCAGTCGTTGTCGGCCGACATGTTGAACACGATTTCAGCGCCTTCGAGCGATAAGAATGAACTTGGAGGAATCGTGGACCAAAGGTCCTCGCAGATTTCTACGCCAAATGTTGTGTTGCCGGTGGCAAACAGCATGTCGCGCTGCATTGGCACGCGTTGTCCGCAGATTGAAGTCACGCATTCTGGGGTTTGCAAGGCTGATGCAAACCAGCGTTTTTCGTAAAATTCCTTATAGTTGGGAAGGAATGTCTTAGGGACGACTCCAAGAATTTTGCCTGATTGGAACACCACGGCGGCGTTTATGAGAGAGCCGTTGTGTGGGTGCGGGATTCCAACGATCGAAATCACAGGAAGCGACTGTGTTTCCGCAACCAGCCATTCAAGCGATTTCTCTGCCTCTTCGAGCAGGACGCTTTGTGCGAACAAGTCGCCGCATGTATATCCGGTGATGCTCAACTCTGGGAATATGATGATTTCCACATTCTGATTTGCGGCGTCGGCAATCATTTCTGCCATCTGCCCGGCATTGTGCCTGCAGTCTGCCACCTTCACTGTGGGAACGGCGGAGGCAACTTTGACAAATCCGTATTCCATAGTTATTTCGAAATTTTTTCAGTGCGGTTTATGATGCTTTTCTCAATGAAGAAGCGGGGGCGCTTCTTCACTTCAACGTAAATCTTGCCGATATATTCACCGATAATGCCAAGCGAGATGAGTATAAGCGAGCCGATGAACCAAAGCGACAGCATCAGCGATGTCCAGCCTTTGATGGTGTGTCCGGCTGTGTATGCCAGAAGCGTGTAGAGCGACACTGCGATGGTGGCGAGAAGCATTATTATGCCAACGGAGAAAATCAGCCGGATGGGGCGGATGGAGAACGACGTGATGCCGTTGACGGCAAAACTCAACATCTTCTTCAACGGATATTTCGATTCTCCAGCCATACGCGCCTTCCTGTCGTAGGTCACGGTGTCGGTGGTGAAACCGATGAGAGGCACGATGCCGCGGATGAAGAGGTTGCGCTCTGGAAACTCAAGTAGTTTCTCTGCTGCCCGACGGCTCATCAGACGGTAGTCGGCGTGGTTGTAGATGGTCTTTGTCCCAAGTGCGTTCATCAGCTTGTAGAACATCAGGGCGGAGTTCTTCTTGAAGAAGGTGTCGGTTGCACGCGAGTCGCGCACTCCGTATACTATGTCGGTGCCTGAAAGATATTTGTCTACCATCTGCTCGATGACGTTGATGTCGTCCTGAAGGTCGGCGTCAATTGAAATTGTCACATCGCAAAACTCAACGGCGGTGGTCAGACCGGCAATCAAGGCATTTTGATGGCCTACGTTGCCGGCGAGTTTCACCCCGCAAACAACGCTTGTTTCTGCGGCGTGTTTTGAAATGATGTCCCATGTGGCGTCGCGGCTTCCGTCGTCGACTAAAATCATGCAGCTTGAATCTGCAACCTTGTTCTTGTCGACAAGTCCTGAGATGACAGCCGATAGTTGCCGGATTGTGGTTTCCAGCATTTCCTGTTCGTTGTAGCAAGGCACTACTATGCCTAAAACTGGTGTTGCCATATCGTTTGATTTAGTTGTATACAAAAGTAACAAAATTATTGGATATAATAGAGTGCGGCGGCATAATTGAACTTGCCGCAGACATCTTTTTGCGGAAATGTTACAAGGCTGTTATATTTTGTTGCGATAATGTTGCTTTCTTTGCACACAAAGAAGATTTAGAAACTTTATTGATTGGAATTGAAAATAGGTGTAAGTTTTTATACGATACTATGTCTTTATAACCAACAGAATATCTGAAAAATACAAAGGCGGCTTCGAGAGAAGCCGCCTTGTTTATTTGTTGGAGTTCATCAGTTCAAACATTTTGTCGCGGTCGGTGATGCGTATCTCTGAGTTGTCAAAGTCGAGGTAGCCTTTTTCCTTGAGTTCGCTGAGCGTGTTTATAAACGAACTGCGCTGTATGCCGAGCATTGTGTACATGTCCTTGTGCTTGCTGTGGATTACGATGTCGGTGGCGTTGCGGTATGTGAGCGACGTAATCCAGAATGCCAGACGTTCGGCGATGCTTCCCGACGTCAGCGACAAAACGGCTTCCATAGGTGTCTGCGAGTTGCGCGACAGATAGTTGAGCATGTTGAACAGGAAAACGGAGTCTGACTTTATTATCTTCAAATAGTCGGACTTTTCAATCTGGAGGATTCCGGCTTCCGGCTCTGCATATACATTGTATGGATAGGCTGTGGTTTTGCCGAATAAGTACTCCGCACCAATAACGTTTGGTCCGGATATGGTCTCGAGCACACGGATGCGACGGTTCATGTTGAATATCTCAATCCTGGCTTTTCCGGATATGAGAAATCGTAGTTGCTGGCAACTGTCGTTTGCGGATATGAATTTCTCGTTATTCAGATATTTCAAGAAGTTGAATCGTATCTTCTCAATCAATTCTGAAATTTTCGTATGGCTAACACCTTGAAATAAAGGTAAATCCATTAAGACTTCATACATGCTGCTCATAGTTTGTCCTTTTCGGTTTCTAATAGTGCAAATATATGGATTTTTTTAAATTAACTTAATCCCAAGAGTGTGAAAACAAGTTGTCAAAAGCGGCTATATAGGTTAATAATGCTTAATCGGGAAAAAATAGTTATCTTTGTCTTGTTCCTGGCAGATGGCATGATTATATTTATGCCTTGGAATCGGGTGAAAGTCCCGGACAGTGCTCGCTGCCGTAACCCCAATTTGATAAACTGGGTTTCTTGCCACTGGAATGGTGATTCTGGGAAGGTTTGAACGCATAAGCCAGAGGGGAAGTCGGAATACGGTGACAGGAACGATGGCTTTTAATAACCTGCGAGTTTCTTCTGCTTGATTGTGGAAGTTTCGGGTTGAAAAGATTTGGAAAATGAGAAGAATATTGTTTACATTGCTGGCTTTGTCCTGCTGCTTTGGTGGTGTGCTGGCTGAAAAAATAGAAAGAGACACACTGCATGTGGAAATGCATGCGGTGAGTGTCGTCGCGGTGCGTGAGCGCACAATTGTCAAGCCGCAGGTGCTGACAGACTCTGTGCTGCAGCGCCTCAACAGTCAGTCGGTAGCTGACGCACTGCGCTATTTCACTGGAGTCCAGGTGAAGGATTACGGAGGAATAGGTGGTATAAAGACCGTAAACATCCGCAGCATGGGCACAAACCATGTGGGCGTGTTCTACAATGGCGTTCAACTTGGCAACGCTCAGAATGGTCAGGTCGACTTGGGTCGTTATTCGCTCGACAATGTGGAGTCGATTTCTCTTTACAACGGGCAGAAAAGCGACATCTTTCAAACGGCGAAGGACTTCAGTGCATCAAGTGCCATATATGTCACAACCAGACGCCCGCGATTTACCGGCGGAAAACGCTACAATGTGGTTGCGCAGATGCGCACCGGCAGTTTCGGGTTGGCAAACCCTTCGCTTCTTTGGGAACAGAAGCTTGGCGGCAGCACATATCTGTCGGCAAGTGCGGAGTATACGAATGCCAACGGACGTTACAAATTCCGCTATAAGAGGATGAATCTTGACGGGTCGGTGGCTTACGACACTACCGCTGTGCGTCGCAACGGCGATGTGGAGTCGCTGCGTACGGAGTTGGGCCTTTATGGATTTCTGCCAAAAGGAAAATGGAATGTCAACGGGTATTTTTACACGTCCGACCGCGGCATTCCCGGGGCGATTGTCAACAATGTGTTCCGGCACGGAGAGCGGCAGGTCGACAAGTCGGCATTCGGGCAGGGCGCATTGCAGACGCGTATAGCGCCGTTCTACTCCTTGAAGGTGACGGGAAAATTTGCGTGGGATTATTCTAATTTCTTGCGTGACGACCCGAAGGAGCTTTACATAAACAATCATTATTATCAGCAAGAGGCATATCTTTCGTTGGCTAACTTGTTCACGCTTACTGATTGGTGGCGGATGTCGGTGGCAGTGGATGTTCAGATGAATAAAATGAACGCTGATTTGCAGGATTTTGCATATCCTAAACGTTGGACGGAGCTGGCCTCGGTGGCGTCATCGGTTGATTTCGAGAAGGTCAGCGTGCAGGCGAGCCTGCTGGGCACATTCATTCAGGAGTCGACGCGTTCGCGCAAACTGTATACGGCATCGCCCGATAAGAGGGAGTTGTCGCCGGCTGTTTTTTTCAGTTATACGCCAATGTCTGAATCCGATTTTGTGATAACGGGATTTTTCAAGCGCATTTTCAGGATGCCTACGTTCAACGACTTATACTACACCGAAATAGGCAATGCCAACTTGAAGCCGGAGCGCACATGGCAATATGATTTGGGTGTGGCTTACGGATTGCAGTTTGGAGGCGGATTTCTCAAGAGTCTTAAATTCAGGGCTGACGGCTACTATAATACGGTTACTGACAAAATCATAGCCTACCCGACAGGGCAGCAGTTCCGCTGGACTATGCTGAATCTTGGAAAGGTGAGAATTGGCGGTGTGGAGTCGGCGTTGGTGCTTGACGCGGCTGTGCGTAAGGTTGCGGTCGGACTCAATCTGCAATATACGTTTCAGAAAGCCTATGACTGCACCGACAAGGAGGATTCGTTCTATGGCGACCAGATTCCATACACGCCGCGCCACAGTGGCTCGGTGGCGTGTCGCCTCGATTGGAATGGATGGCAGCTGAACTATAGCTTTATCTATACGGGAGAACGCTACAACGAGCAGGAAAACTCCCGCTACAATTATGAGCAACCGTGGTATACCCACGACATGTCGCTGGCGCGTGAGTTTGTCTTTGGCAAAACGCGTTTGAAACTGACGGGTGAGTTAAATAACATTTTCAATCAGGCGTATGAGGTAATCCACAATTACCCAATGCCTGGCCGCAACTTTAAATTGTCGGCGCGTTTTTCAATGTGATTGTTATGAATTGGAGATTTTACATATTGTCGTTGTCGATTGTGGCGATGCTGTTTGCCGCCTGCCGCACGGATGAGGTGCTTGTCGATATGGAGAAGATTCATGTCGCAGAGCCGGAGTATACCGACGTTGAGGGGTTTTACTTGCTCAATGAGGGCAATATGGGCAGCAACAAGTCTACTCTCGATTATTTTGACTACGGAGAGGGAACGTATTACAAAAATATATATTCTGAGAGAAACCCGTCGGTGGTTAAAGAATTGGGCGATGTGGGAAATGACTTGTTGATATATGGAAGCAAGCTGTATGCGGTGATCAACTGCTCGCATAAGGTGGAGGTGATGGACGCTTCGACGGCTGTCAGGTGTGCAAAGATAGACGTCCCCAACTGCCGTTATGCCGTCGGCGACAAGGGATATGTGTATGTGAGCAGTTATGTCGCTCCTGTGCAAGAGGATATCAATGCGCCGAAAGGTGCTGTCTTTAAGGTCGACACGCTGTCGATGCAGATTGTCGGCAGTGTGGAGGTGGGCTATCAGCCTGAAGAGATGACCGTGGTGGGCGACCGCCTGTATGTGGCGAATTCGGGAGGCTACAGGAAGCCGAATTATGACAACACCATATCTGTTATCGACTTGCCGACGTTTCAATTGTGTGACGTGATTGTGCTCGATGGCACGGCCAACTTCCATCGTCTTGTGCACGACAGCAAGGGACGCTTGTGGGTGAGCTCGCGCGGAAATTATTATGGCGATTTAAACTCTGACTTTTTTGTGGTCAATCCACGGAGCAAGACTATTGTGAAGGATTTGAAGATTCCGGTTTCCAACGTGTGGGTTGACGATAATGTGGCATATGTTATAAGCACGGAATGGAGCTACGTTACGGGGGAGAATCGGGTGACATATGCCAAGATAGACATGGCTACGATGGAAGTGCTCGACAGAAATTTCATCAAGGATGGTACGGATGCGTCCATAAAACATCCATACGGCATCGCTGTGAATCCTGTTACTAAAGATATATATGTGACCGACGCCAAGTCTTATGTGGTGTCGGGCACGGTCTACTGTTTCAGTAAAGATGGTGTGTTGAAGTGGAAACAGACTGCTGGTCAGATTCCCGCACATTTCGCTTTTAAAGGAAAAATAAAACAATAAAGATATGAGAAAACAAATGATTGCGCTCGCAGCGCTGTGTCCATTGACGGTTTTTGCTGTCAGTCCAGTTCATAATAGAGTTATAGATTATGTGCCCGCTCCGGGACAGTTTGTAAACGTGCTGCCTGAATGGGAAGACGGCGACGACTCTGAGGCTATTGCTGCCAAGGCGTTGCAATATATGACCGAAGAGGGTTATTATATATCTCTTGGAGCATGGGGCGGATATGTTACGGTGGGCTTTGAACGGACTATCGTCAATGTGCCGGGAAAACGCGACATCTACATCGAAGGCAATGCGTTTCAGTCTTCGCAGTCGTCGACAAAAGGAGGCAACAGTGAGCCGGGAGTCGTGATGGTGGCATACGACATCAACCACAACGGGATTCCGGATGGAAATGAGTGGTTTGAGATTGCCGGAAGTGAATATTCGAAATCAATTCACAATTATGAGGTCTCATATATTCGCCCAGCTTCTGACAATGACGATATTATGTGGATGGACAATCAGGGAAACAGCGGATTTGTAAACAGAATACCGTTCCACACACAGCCATATTGGCCGCAGTGGCTCAGTGGCAGGTCGAAACTTACGTTCCAGGGGTGTCGTTTGCCTGACAATAGTGTGAACGAGGGCACGGCTGACGATCCGTACATTGTGCTTAAAGCTTTTGACTATGGCTATGCCGACAACTATCCTAATTTCTCTGATAAAGAAGGACTGGTGCGCAATGAGGGCGCGATGATCGACATTGATTGGGCTGTAGACGCCAATGGCAATGCGGTGAAATTGCCCGGCGTGGATTTCGTCAGAATCTATACCGGAGTCAACCAGACGAATGGAATCTTGGGTGAAAACAGCACAGAAGTTGTAAGGGTTGTCAACACCCACTCGGTGGGAACTGGTGATGCGGAGTCGGTTGATGAGTCGATTGTGATTGACGAGAAGGTGCTGGCAGAATTTTTGGCGCGTTATGGTGGCGTCGAAAGTCTGGACAACAGCGGGCTAAGGTTGTATGTCGACCAATCAGGCCTTGTGTCGTTCACTCTTTACGAGGAAGCGTTGGCGCAGGTGTTTGACTTGAAAGGCAGATGCCTTTACAGTGAATTGATGCCGGAGGGACGTGGTTCTGTCGACTTGTCGTCTTATTCAAACGGAATCTATCTTGTGTCGGTTGCCGGACAGACAGTCAAGGTGATGAAGCGATAAATTTGAAAGAATAAAAGAACGGAGCCGACTCCTACGAGTTCGACTCCGTTCTTTATTTCAGTTGTGATTGTGGTTAATTGTCTTCGTCAAGCAAAGGAATAGCGAGGTATGTGCGTCGGCCAGTAGGGAGAAGACCCTTGATATACATTACTTTGTCGGCGCTTGAGTCGCGCATGATTGCATTGTAGATGCTTTCAACGTCGCTCTGCGAATTCACTTTCTGCTCGTTTATCTCTTGGACAATGAAGCCATTGGCTATGCCTGCGTCTTTAAACTTGCCTTTCGACACGCCGCCCACAACAACTCCATAGCTGATGCCGAGCGCGTCTTTCGTTTTCTGAGGGAGTTTTGAGAATGTGCATCCCAACGCTGCAAAGTCAGTCTCTTTTGTGATTTTTGTGCTGCCTTGCGAGTTGCGGAATGTTACAGTCGCGGTGCGTGGTTTGCCTTTGCGGTAGAATTTGATGACGGCTTTGTCGCCAGGAGAGTATTGGCTGATTGCCTCTTGCAGTTCGGCAGTGTTGCGCACTTTTGTGCTGCCGATTTCTGTGATTATGTCCTCTTTCTCCAAGCCTGCCTCTTTTGCTGCGCTTTGGTCTTGCACCTCAGTCACATATATGCCCTCTGTCAGTTTGATGTCTTTCTCTTCGCAAAGCTGGGGCGTCAGTTGGGTGAACGTGATTCCGAGCATTGCGCGTTGCACGGTGCCGTATTGCTTGAGGTCGGAAATCACCTTCTTCACGATTGATGAAGGAATGGCGAAAGCGTATCCGCTGTAGTCGCCGGTGCGGGAATAAATCAATGTATTGATGCCCATCAGCTCGCCTTTGGTGTTTACCAAAGCTCCGCCACTGTTGCCTTGGTTGACAACGGCGTCTGTTTGTATAAATGATTCTATGCCGAATTGACGGCTGTGGGTGACAGTTGAGATGTTGCGTGCTTTTGCGCTTACAATGCCGGCTGTTACGGTTGATGTAAATCCAAAAGGATTACCTACGGCAAGAACCCATTCTCCGACTTTCAGCTTGTCGGAATCTCCGAATGTGATGAAATTCAAGTCGGATGCGTCTATTTTAAGCAGGGCGAGGTCGGTGTTGGCATCGGTGCCTATGATTGTGGCATTGTATGTCTTGTTGTCGTTCATCGTCACTTCAAGTTTCTCTGCGCCTTCAACCACGTGGTTGTTGGTCACGATATATCCGTCAGCGCTGATGATCACACCGGAGCCCAAGCCCAATGGCTGTGGCTCTGATTTCTTCTGTGGTTGTTGTTGCTGACGTCCGCCGAAGTTTGGTCCGAAGAAGAACTCAAAGAATGGGTCGTTGAATTCCGACATACGGCTCTGGCGGGGAGTGGCGAAACTTTTGATGCTGACAACGCGGTTGATTGTCGCTTCGGCAGCTTTTGTGAAATCGATTGGTGCGGATGTTGTGGTGCGTGGAGCACTGCTCTCCGTTGTTGCAATTTCAGTCGACATCGCTGACGGTGTTGCCATAATCAATGCCGACATCAATGCTATCGCTGAATTCACTTTATTAAATCTTCCCATAATGATAAGTGTTAAATATTCGCGTTATTAATATGTTGAATAGTTAATTTTAACTTTCTGTGCGCCTAAATTACATCTAAATCCGCATATTTGTTCTTTGTGCGCGGAATATTTAAGTTTAATTAATCAAAGCTGGGCGTGGCGAAGTCGAAGTGTAAACTATTTATAATATATATGCTTGAATATTTAAATCGGAGATGTTAACACTATTCTTCTTCCAAAATCTCGGTCTTGACCTTCATTTCCTGATATTCTTCCCAATCGGGGTCGTTCTCGGCATAGAATGTCAGTGGCAGCACTTCCATGTCATGGAGCGCATCGTTGAGGATGTATTGGAATTTCTTCAGATTCCGTGTGTAGAAAACCCAGTTGCGCTCGCCGTCACCGGTATAGATGCCTGTCAGAATGGCGGCTTGGTCTTTTTTGAAGGCGGCGTTCAGCGCATCGGTGACAGCCTCCATCAGCGACGACGTCTTAAAGTCGGGCATCCCGTTTTTATCGGAATCATATTTCCACGTTATTTCTATACGGTCGTTGAATTTGCCTGATGCAATGGCATTTTCCACGCCACGGCGTCCGGTAACGATTATGCGGTTGCCGTTTTCACTTTCTGTCGGAGTGGTCCACCACTCGTCGCCTATTTTGAATTTTGTCATTTGTGTCTTAATTTTGCATCTAAGTTAGTCAATATTCGCCAACCTGCAAAATTATGGTCGGATATTGAGTGTAAAGTCAAAATAAAACAGAAAGATGGAACTGGTATTTTTATGCGTGACAGCGGTTGTGTGCATTGTGCTTGTGGCGCTTGTGGCAATTAAGGACAAAGCGGCCAGGGCGCTGCGTAATGAGTTGGAGGAGGCGAGGATTGAAAATGCGCGATTGAAAGAAAAAATTGGCAATGTTGAGGCATTCAACAATTCGGTCAGAGAAGAGACGAAGGCTCAATTCAAGTCGCTTGCCGCAGATATCTTTTCCTCGCAGTCGGAAAAATTTAAGGAGGCGAATGAAACCCGTTTGAGCGAGATTCTGAATCCGCTGAAGGAGGACATCAAAGATTTCAAACGCAGGGTTGACGACACGTATATGAACTCCTCGAAGGAGCGCACGCTGCTTGGTGAGCAGATGAAAAGGCTGATGGAGCTGAATATGTCGATAGGCAAGGAGGCGCGCGATTTGACGGAGGCTCTGTCGGGCAACACGAAGGTGCAGGGAGATTGGGGTGAAATGGTTCTTGAGACCATTCTTGTCAAATCAGGGCTTGTGGAAGGTGAGAATTATTTTGTGCAGCGCACTAAAAACGACGATGGAACGCAGATAAAGAACGACGATAACGGCAGACTGCGCCCTGACGTTGTGGTGGTATTGCCCGACAAGAAATGCATTGTGATAGATTCAAAGGTGTCGTTGACGGCATACGTTAATTATATCAATGCCGACAACGAGGACGACCGACAACGTTTCGGAAAGGCGCATCTGTTGTCTGTGCGCAGCCACTTGAAGGAGTTGGAAACTAAAAGGTATCAAGACTTTGTTGGGGTGGGCAATGACGACAGGATTGATTATGTGTTGATGTTCATTCCCAATGAACATGCCTACATGGCGGCGATGACATTGGACAATAACCTTTGGATGGAGGCGTATGAGAAGAGGGTGGTGATAATCAGTCCGGCGCATGTGATCTCGACATTGCGGTTGATTGCTCAGTTATGGACGCGCGACAAGCAGACAAAAAATGCTTTGAAAATAGCCGAAGAAGGAGGCAAGCTGTATGACAAGTTCGTGGGTTTCGTGAACGATATGCAGACTGTAGAGCAAAGCCTTGGCAAGGCAAGCGAGGCTTATACCAGCGCTATGTCTAAATTGCATACCGGCAGGGGCTGCATCGTGTCGAAGGTGGAGAATCTGAAGAAGCTTGGGGCGAAAACCAGTAAAACCTTGCCGTCAGATATGTTGCCGGAATAAAAAGGGGCTGCAAATGTGCAACCCCCTTGTAAATCATTATTTGAAATATATTTCCGACAAGTCGAAGCCTCTTGTGAAGGCGTCTGAGTCCATCCTCTTTTTCCCGGACTGCTGTAAAGAGAGAATCTCTAATTTGCCGTCGGCGCAGTCAACAAAAATCCGGTTCTTCTCGACGCTCACTTTGCCAGGCTTGGTGTCGCTGCATTTCATAGGAAGTGAGGTGGAGAAAATCTTCACGGAATATTCTTTGCCGTCTTTCTCGAAACTGCTCCATGCGGCAGGGTAGGGCGACAAGCCTCGAATCAGGTTGTAGATTGACTCTGCCCCTTTGTTCCAGTCGATGTGGCATGTGTCCTTGAAGATTTTCGGAGCCGGCAATGTGTCTGCCCCGCCGTCAATCAAAGCGTCCTGTGGAATTGTGGTTACGGAGTCGTTGATGATGTCGTCGACTGTCTCGATGACCATCCCTGCGCCAAGCTCCATAAGTCGGTCGTGAATGGCGCCTACGTTGTCAGTGACGGCTATGTCTATTTTTTTTTGCTGGATAATGTCGCCGGTGTCGATTTCGTGCTTGAGGAAGAATGTTGTCACGCCGGTTTCCTTCTCGCCGTTGATCACAGCCCAGTTGATAGGAGCTGCGCCACGGTATTTTGGAAGTAGCGAGGCGTGGAGGTTGAATGTGCCGAGACGGGGCATTCCCCAAACCACTTCTGGAAGCATTCTGAAAGCAATGACGATAAACAGGTCGGCATTTATTTCTTTCAGTTGGCTGACAAACGTCTCGTCTTTCAGTCTCTCCGGTTGGAGAATGCGCAGTCCCTTCTCAAGGGCGTATTTCTTTACGTCCGACTGAATCATGTGGTGGCCTCTGCCGGCTTGCTTGTCGGGCATAGTGACAACGGCAGCCACGTTGTAGCCGCCTTCTACAAGCTTGTCCAGACTTGCTACTGCAAATTCGGGAGTGCCGAAAAAAACTATTTTTAAATCCTTTTTGTCCATTATGTGTAAAAATGTTTAGTCGTCGGAGAAGTGGCGCAGCACCCGACGGTATGAGTTGAATATTTTTGATTTGGACACAAATCCAATGTATTTGCCGTTTTCTACGACAGGCAGGTTCCAAGCGTTTGTCCTGTCGAATGTTTTCATCACATTCTCCATGTTGTCGCCGATTTCAATTTTTGCAGGTGGCATACACATAAATTTGCGCACAAACATACGGTCGTATAACTCGGGGCGGAACATGATGTTGCGGATGTCGTTCAGAAGGACGATGCCGAGCAGGTTGTCGTTGTGGTCGGTGACAGGAAACAAGTTTCTGTCTGACTGGGAAATTTTATGCACCATCTCCCTCAACGACATCTCGGGGTGTACCTCGATGAAGTCTTTTTCAATGACGCTGTCCATTTTCAGAAGCGTCAGCACGGCTTTGTCCTTATGGTGTGTGAGCAATTCGCCGCGCTTTGCCAGACGCATTGTATAGATGCTGTATTTCAAGAATATGCGTATAGTGCAGTATGATATTGTAGACACCATCAGCAACGGAAGAAACAGCTGGTAGCCGCCGGTCATCTCGGCGGTGAGGAATATGCCCATCAACGGGGCATGCATTACGCCCGCCATCACTCCTGCCATTCCCATCAGAGCAAAGTTCTTGCACGACAATTCCGCCCCTGGAAAGAACCCGAGAGTGTTTGCGAGATAGGCGAAAAGGAAGCCTGTCATGCAGCCCACATACAATGATGGCGCGAATGTTCCACCGACGCCGCCTCCGCCGTTTGTGGCGCTTGTGGCAAACACTTTGGTGAGAATAATCAGAAACAGAAACAAAATTACGAACCAAACATTGTTTCTTAGGCTGTAGAACACACTGCCGTCAAGCAATGTCGAAGGGTCGCCTTTGAGCAATTCGGTGATGGCTTCGTAGCCTTCTCCGTAGAGCGGAGGAAAGCAGAATATCAGACCGCTGAGGATTACAGATCCGATAGCAAACTTATACCATGGATTGCGCAGCTTCGTAAACACATTCTCAACTGCGCCGATTACCTTTGTGAAGTAAAGCGACGTGAATCCGCAGACAATGCCGAGGATTATTACATACGGGATGTTGTTTGTAAGGAAAGCCTCGCTTTGGTCGAAGCTGAATTCTGGGCTATAGCCGGTGAATATGTATGAGACGGTGGCTGCCGTGATTGACGACACAAGAAGCGGCATGACCGACACTGTGGTGAGGTCGATCATCAGCACCTCTACGGCAAAAAGCATTCCGGCGATAGGCGCTTTGAAGATGCCTGCCACACCGGCTGCCGCGCCGCTGCCCACAAGCATCATCAGAATTTGCGGCGACAGGCGGAAAAGACTGCCGAGATTCGACCCGATTGCGGCTCCGGTATTGACAATCGGACCCTCGGCTCCTACCGAACCGCCGAAGCCGATGGTGATGGAGCTGGCCACGACCGATGAGTATGTGTTGTGCAGCTTCAGCCGGCTTTTGTTCTGTGAAATTGCGTAAAGCACTCTTGTCACACCGTGGGAGATGTTGTCTTTGACGATGTATCTGACATATAGCCCGACAATCAGAATGCCCAGGACGGGATAGACAAGATAGAAGTAGTTGGCTCCGTCGACGTTGAAATGATTTGTCAGCAGCGACGAGATGGTGGCGATGAGGAATTTCAGCAGCAGGGCGGCGAATCCGGATAAGATGCCGATGAAGAATGCGAGAATGAGAAGAAAGGTCTTCTCGTTGATGTGGTCCTCCCGCCATTGCAGCACTCTCATCAATACTGCATTTGCGTTGTCTTTTAATTGCATCGTGTTCAGCATATCTACATTCCTTTTCCTGTCAGTACGGTTCTGACGGTGTATAAAATAATTTTAAAATCAACAAACAGCGACATGTTGTCGAGATAGATGAGGTCGTATTTTGACCGTTCTATCATCTCGTCGACATTCTTTGCATATCCATATTTCACCATGCCCCACGATGTTATGCCGGGGCGAATCTGATAGGTGAGTGTATAGTATGGTGCGCGTTCGATTATCTGCTCTGCAAAAAATTTCCGCTCTGGTCTTGGCCCGACGAGCGACATGTCGCCCTTCAGCACGTTCCAGAACTGCGGTGTCTCGTCAAGGCGGTACTTGCGCAGCGTGTGCCCGATTTTCGTGATGCGCTTGTCTTCTTCGTTCGACAGCATCGGCACTCCTCCGCTTTCTGCGTTTGTAACCATTGTGCGGAATTTGTATATGTGGAAAGGCTTGCCGTTTTTGCCGATCCTTTCCTGTGAATATATGATGTTGCCTTTCGAGTCTTTCTTTATTGTGAATGCTATGGCGGCAAAAATCGGAGCAAGGACTACAAGGGCGGTCGCTGAGATGCAGATGTCGAACATCCGTTTCACATTCTTTTGCCATTCGGGCATATTGCTTTGGGCGATGTTTACAAACGGCTCGCCTATAATGTTGGCGTGACGGATGTTGGACGTGATGATGTCGTAGGTTTCCGGCGCAATCTTTATAGGGATGGCGAGGTGGAAAAGGTTGTTTATCAAGTGCAGAGTCTCGGAGTTTGTGCGGTTGGACGGGGCGATTATGATGCTCTGCACGTCAAGCGCCTTGCACGTCTTGTCCAAATCGGCCATATTGTCGTCGAAAGCGAGAGTCCCGACAACGTGAGCGCCGCTTTCATCTCTTGATTTTGTGATGGTTTCCAGCACTTGCGCGACTGTCGGCTTGTCGCCGATGACGAGAGTGTTGAATCTGATGTCGCCGTTCTTGATGTGGCGTAGTATGTTGTTGGCTATGACTTTTCTCGGAATGTATAAGGCGGCCCCTATGATGAGCCATAGAGAGCATATCAGCTCATAGTTGATGTTGCGCTCTGGAAGGTTGTCGTTGATTAGAATCGCGAAGTATACAACCATTGACGCGAAGAACGATGAGACGACAGTGTTTAGAAACACCTGCATCTGGGGCTTTGAAAAAGGCTTGTTGTAAAAACCCGACAGGAGGCAAATGAAAACAATGAGAAAAGGAAATAATATTTGCCCAAGCACGATGTCGTGAAACGACAGATAGGTTGTGAACGCGTCGATTTCGCGCATGGCTCCAAAGTCCTTTGTCAGGCAGTATCTGACAAAGGTGAAAACCAGCCATGATATGTTGACGGCAAGGTAATCGTAAATTATATATCTTAATCTGAATCTTTGCTCACTTTTCACGGGCGCAAAATCTTAATTGTATTGTCGGCTGACAGCATCACCACGCTTGATGGGGCATGCGGGGTCTTGTCGTCTTGCCGGTATTTCACGATGTAGTCTACAGCCGACTTTATTTCGTCGGAAATCTCGTCGAAGAATGCTGGCGAAGGCTCGCCGGCGATATTGGCGGAAGTAGAAACGATTGGCTTGCGGAGCATCTTGCACAATCGCTGTGTAAACACTTCGCGCGACACCCGTATGCCTACGCTGGAGTTGTCGCCAAGAAGTTCCTGCGCAAGGTTCAAGGCATTGTCGTATATTATCGTGATGGGTTTCTCGCTCAGCTCGTTGAGCTGGTAAGCCATCTCGGGAACTGTCTCCACATAATTCTCCACATCTTCCATTTTGCCGACAAGCACAAGCATAGCCTTGTTGTTGGCGCGCTTCTTGATTTTGTACACTTTGTCCACGGCCTCTGCGTTGGTGGCATCGCATCCAATGCCCCAGATGGTGTCGGTCGGGTAAAGTATTACGCCGCCTTTGCGCATGACCTCGACGGCTGTCTTTAAGTCTTCTTCCATAACTACAAAGATAGCACGTTTGACGGCAATATCAAAAAAAATCAGAAAAAATTGCATAAGTGCGCAAAAGTGAGTACCTTTGCGCCCGATAAACTTAATACTCTTTTTATTTAAACAAAACTTAAATGGCAACAAAAATTAGATTACAACGTCACGGCCGCAAGCGCTATGCGTTCTATCCTATTGTTATCGCTGATAGCAGGGCACCACGAGATGGTAAATTTATTGAAAGGATAGGTTCTTATAATCCGAACACTAATCCTGCTACAATAAGTTTGAATTTCGAAAGAGCTTTGTATTGGGTTAACGTAGGTGCACAACCTACAGATACAGTTCGTCGCCTTCTCTCTAACGAGGGCGTGCTTTTGAAGAAGCACTTGCTCGGTGGCGTCAAGAAGGGTGCTTTCACTGAAGAAGAAGCAAATCGTCGTTTCGAGGAGTGGAAGAAAAATAAGGAAGCACAATTGAACGCTAAGAAGGAGCAATTGTCAAACGACAAGAAGCAAGCTGACAGCAAACGCTTGGAGGAAGAGAAAGCAAAGAACGCGGCAAAGGCTGAGTTGGTGGCAAAGAAGAAAGCAGAAATCGCTGCTGCTGAGGCTGCCAAGAAGGCTGAGGAGGCTGCTGCGGCTGAGGCTGAAAACGCCGAGGCAACAGCTGAAGAGGCTCCTGCTGCGGAATAATCGTATACGTATCGCGAGTTTATGGCGGGGATGCACATCGTGCATCCCCGCTTTTTTTGTCGGCAAGTTTGCTAAAAAGCGTGGAATTGCCTAAAAAATCTATATATATGACTGACGGATGGGAAAAAATCAGTAACTTTGTATGGTTTTCTCGATGGTAATCTTGCAAACCGTAAAATTGGTAAGTAATTCCTAAAAATTGATATGAGAGAAACGAAAAAAGCAATCCTTGAATTGGAAGACGGTACTGCCTTTGAAGGAAAGTCGTTCGGCTTTGAGAAGGCATGTTCTGGAGAAGTAGTGTTCAACACCGCGATGACCGGTTATCCAGAGAGTTTGACGGATCCATCTTATGAGGGTCAGGTTTTGGTGACGACGTTCCCGCTAATCGGCAATTATGGAGTGCCTCCAAAAGAAGAGCAGGATGGTGTTGCCCGCTATTTTGAAAGCAGCAGAATCCATTGCGAGGCGATTGTTTGCCAGGACTATTCTTGGGAGTATAGCCATTGGCTGGCCGAAGAAAGCCTTTCGGATTGGCTGAAGAGAGAACAGGTGGTTGGTGTCTATGGAATAGACACAAGAGCGCTGACCAAGTTGTTGAGAGAAAAAGGCTCAATGCTTGGCCGTATTTTTATAGAGGGCGCTGAAAAACCTGAATTCTATGACCCGAACAAGGAAAACTTGGTGGCGAAGGTCAGCTGCAAGGAGGTTGAAACTTATGGCGATGGAGACAAGACCGTTGTGCTGGTTGACTGCGGCACTAAAAACAATATAATTCGTTGTCTTGTGAAGAGGGGCGTGAAAGTGGTGCGTGTCCCTTGGAATTACGATTTTTCTCAGATTGATTATGATGGATTGTTTATCTCCAATGGCCCTGGCGACCCTGACATGGCTGGAGAGACAGTGGAAAATATAAAGAAAGCCCTTTCCGGCGACAAGCCTATTTGCGGAATCTGCATGGGCAACCAGTTGCTGTCGAAGGCGGCTGGCGCAAAGACCTACAAGTTGAAGTATGGCCACCGCAGCCATAATCAGCCGGTGCGTCAAGTGGGCACCAACCGTTGCTTCATCACGTCGCAGAACCATGGCTTTGCTGTAGACAACGAAACTCTTGGCGGAGATTGGGAACCGTTGTTTGTGAATATGAATGATGGAACCAACGAGGGTATCCGCCACAAATCCAAACCGTTCTTTTCCGCTCAGTTCCACCCGGAAGCGTGCAGCGGTCCGCTTGATACGGAATTCATATTTGACGATTTTATAAAACTGTTGTAATGACCAAAATTTCTCAACAAATGGCAGATTCAAAGAAAGAAAATATAAAAAAGGTTTTATTGCTCGGTTCCGGAGCCTTGAAGATTGGAGAGGCTGGTGAGTTTGACTATTCCGGTTCTCAGGCGCTGAAAGCGTTGAAAGAAGAGGGTATTGAAACCGTGTTGATAAACCCGAATATTGCAACAGTACAGACCTCGGAGGGATTCGCCGATAAGATATATTTCCTTCCGGTGACGGCATTCTTTGTCGAAAAGGTTATCGCAAAGGAGCGTCCGCAGGGAATATTGTTGGCGTTCGGCGGGCAGACCGCGCTCAACTGTGGCGTTGACTTGTATCAGAGCGGTGTGCTTGAAAAATATGGAGTGGAGGTGCTCGGAACGCCGGTCCAGGCGATTATGGACACCGAAGACCGTGAGCTCTTTGTCAAGAAACTTGACGAAATCGATGTCAAGACAATTAAGAGCGAGGCTGTGTCGACAACCGACGACGCCATTGCGGCGGCGGAAACTTTGGGCTATCCGGTGATTGTGCGTGCCGCTTATGCGCTTGGCGGTCTCGGCAGTGGATTCTGCGACAACCGTGAGCAGTTGGTTTCGCTGGTGGAGAAGGCTTTGTCGTTCTCTCCGCAGGTGCTTGTCGAGAAGTCATTGAAAGGCTGGAAAGAGGTCGAGTATGAAGTTGTCCGTGATAAATTTGACAACTGTATCACAGTCTGCAACATGGAGAATTTCGACCCTCTTGGAATCCATACAGGAGAAAGCATCGTTGTCGCGCCTTCTCAGACGCTGTCGAACGATGATTATCACTTGCTCCGCAAGCTGGCGATAAAGATTATCCGCCACATAGGAATTGTAGGAGAGTGCAACGTGCAGTATGCCTATGACCCGATGTCGATGGACTATCGTGTCATCGAGGTCAATGCCCGTTTGAGCCGTAGCTCGGCGCTGGCGTCAAAGGCAACAGGATATCCGTTGGCGTTTATTGCGGCAAAATTGGGCTTGGGATACGGTCTCTTTGATTTGAAAAACACCGTTACCAAAGTGACTTCCGCTTTCTTTGAGCCGGCTCTTGACTATGTGGTCTGCAAGATTCCGCGTTGGGACTTGGGTAAATTCCATGGAGTGAAGAAAGAGATTGGCTCGTCGATGAAGTCGGTTGGTGAGGTGATGGCAATAGGCAGAACTTTTGAGGAGTCTATTCAGAAGGGTCTGCGTATGATTGGCCAGGGCATGCACGGCTTTATCGAGAACAAGGAAATAAAAGTGTCAGACATCGACAGCGCTTTGAAAGAACCGACCGATAAGCGAATTTTTGTGATTGAATCGGCTTTCAGAAAAGGATATACTGTAGATAAAATCCACGAACTTACAAAGATTGACAAGTGGTTCTTGAACAAGTTGAAAAACTTGCTCGACACCGCTGTCGAACTTGAAACATATTCTGATTTGGATTCTGTTTCTCCGGCGTTGCTCCGACAGGCAAAGGAGCAGGGATTCTCCGATTTCCAGATTGCGAGGGCTGTGCTTAAAGACGGAATGACAGAGTCGGAAGCGGCAAACAGAAAGGTGCGTGCATTGCGTAAGGCATATGGCATTCTTCCTGTTGTAAAGCAGATTGACACGCTTGGCGCGGAATATCCGGCTAAAACCAACTACCTGTATCTGACCTACAACGGTTCCGCTCACGACATTGACTATGAAAACGACGGAAAGTCGGTTGTGGTGCTTGGCAGTGGCGCTTATCGAATCGGAAGCTCCGTGGAGTTTGACTGGTGTAGTGTAAACGCCCTTATGACCGTGTCAAAGGAAGGCTGGCGCTCAGTGATGATAAACTATAACCCGGAAACGGTGTCGACAGACTACGATATGTGCGACCGTCTTTACTTTGACGAGCTGACCTACGAGAGGGTTATGGATATTATTGATCTTGAAACTCCTCATGGCGTGATTCTGTCGACAGGCGGTCAGATTCCTAACAACCTTGCCACCCGCCTGGATGAAGACGGGGTCAACATCCTTGGCACATCGGCAAAGAGCATCGACAATGCGGAAGACCGTCATAAGTTCTCGCAGATGCTCGATGAGCTGCACATTGACCAACCGCGTTGGCGCGAGTTGACGTCGATGAGCGACATCAATGAGTTTGTCGACGAGGTGGGCTATCCTGTCCTGGTGCGTCCGTCGTATGTGCTTTCAGGTGCAGCGATGAATGTATGCTCTAACGATGAGGAGCTGGAGCGTTTCTTGAAGCTCGCAGCCAATGTGTCTAAACAGCATCCTGTTGTCGTTACTGAATTTATTGAGCATGCGAAAGAGATTGAGATGGACGCTGTCGCTCAGAATGGCGAGATAAAGGTGTATGCAATTTCAGAGCACATCGAGTTTGCCGGAGTGCATTCAGGTGATGCTACAATTCAGTTCCCGCCGCAAAAATTGTATGTTGAGACAGTGCGCCGCATCAAGAAGATTTCAAGCCAGATAGCAAAGGCTCTTAACATCTCGGGTCCGTTCAATATTCAGTATCTTGCAAAGAACAACGACATAAAGGTGATTGAGTGCAACTTGCGCGCATCCCGCAGTTTCCCGTTTGTATCAAAGGTGCTTAAGCTCAACTTCATTGATTTAGCGACAAAGGTGATGCTTGGAATTCCAGTGGAGAAGCCTAACAAGAACGCGTTTGATTTGGACTATGTCGGCATAAAGGCTTCGCAGTTCTCATTCTCACGTTTGCAGGGAGCCGATCCGGTGCTTGGTGTCGATATGTCGTCAACGGGTGAGGTAGGCTGCCTTGGCGACGACACATCGGAGGCGATTTTGAAATCAATGCTTTCTGTTGGATATAAATTCCCGAAAAAGAACGTGCTCCTCAGCACGGGTTCTGCAAAACAGAAGGCCGACATGCTCGACGCGGCTTCAATCCTGTATGAGAAAGGCTATAAGCTTTATGCCACAGGCGGTACATATAAATATTTGACAGACAATAATATTCCGGCTATCCGGGTGTATTGGCCAAGTGAAGAAGGCCAGCAGCCACAGGCCCTGGATATGCTTCACAATAAGGAGATTGACCTCGTTGTGAACATTCCAAAGAACTTGAGCAGCAAGGAGCTGAGCAATGGATATAAGATTCGCCGTGCGGCAATCGACTTGAATGTGCCGTTGCTCACCAATGCGCGTCTGGCATCGGCGTTTATCGATGCAATTGGCAAATATGGAATGGACGACATTGAGATAAAATCGTGGGATGAATACTAAAAAATAAAAACAATGAGAAAGAAAGCAATATTTTTGATGATGGCGTTGGCTCTTGCATCAACGCCGGCGATGTTGGCTCAGGAAGCTGCCGACACTACATTCGTTTTTAAAGATATAAAGGTGAATCCGACCACATCGGTCAAAGACCAGAACAAATCGGGTACATGCTGGAGTTTTTCGGGCGTCTCGTTTTTGGAGGACGAACTCCTTAAAAATGGCAAGGGCGAATTTGACTTGTCGGAAATGTATATAGCCCGTCAATGCTATATCGACAAGGCAATACACTATGTGCGGTATTGCGGCGCCACAAATTTTGGACAGGGCGGCAGCATCCTTGATGTGCCGTATGTTTACGATGCGTATGGAATGGTTCCGGAAGAGGTATACGCCGGCTTGAATTATGGCGAGGAAAAGCACAACCACGGAGAACTTGCAGCTGTGCTTGAGGCGTATCTGAAGGAAATTGTGAAAAATCCAAATGCGAAATTGTCGGGAGCGTGGCTCAACGGATATATCGGAATTTTGGACGCTTACCTTGGAAAAGCGCCTGAGAAATTTATGTACAAGGGCAAGGAATACACTCCACGCTCATTCGCCGATATGCTCGGTTTGAAAATGGATGACTTTATTCCTGTGACATCGTTCACACATCATCCTTTCTATAAGCCGTTTGTGCTTGAAGTGCCCGACAATTGGTCGAATGGTCTGTATTACAATGTGAAACTTGACGAGTTGAAGAAAATCGTTGACGATGCCATTGAAAAAGGCTATACTGTGCTTTGGGCGGCTGATGTCAGTGAAAAGGGTTTCAAATGGTACGACGGTGTGGCTTTGATGCCGAAGGTTGACCGCAACAAAGAGCGCACGGGAACCGAATTGGCAAAGTGGGTCAAACTGAAATCGTCGGAAAAGGAAGAAGAACTTTATGACTTCAAGGGCCCGGTTGAGGAAATTGAGGTGACTCAGGAGTCGCGCCAGAAAGGATTCGACAATTATGAGACAACTGATGACCATGGTATGGTGATCATTGGAAAGGCTGAGGATCAGAAAGGAAACAAATATTATAAGGTAAAAAACTCGTGGGACACAGACCAAGTTTACCAAGGCTATTTCTATGTTTCTGAGGCATATTTCTTGTCGAAGACAATGAGCATATTGGTCAACAAAAAGGCTGTGCCGTCTGACCTTTTGAAGAAAATGGGTTTGTAAGCCATTGAGATTCTATGATTTCTATACAGAATTTAAGCGTAGAATTTAATAGTACAGCCCTTTTCAGCGGTGTGAATTTTGTCATAAACAAGCGTGACAAAATAGCCCTGGTCGGGAAGAATGGAGCCGGCAAGTCAACGATGTTGAAGATAATAGCCGGACTCCAGGAACCGACAGGCGGTGTCGTCGCCGCGCAAAAAGACATTACAATCGGCTATCTCCCGCAGCAAATGATTCTGACTGACGAACGTTCTGTTGTGGAGGAGGTGCGCACTGTGTTTGGAAAATTGGACGAGATGAAGGCTTCTCTTGCCCGTATGAACACAGAGCTTGCCGAACGGACGGATTATGAGTCGGAATCGTATGCCGAACTGATTGACCGCATCTCTAATCTGAGCGACTTGGTTCAGATGGAGGAGAGCGAGAACGGGGAGGCGGAACTTGAGAAGACGCTGCTTGGCCTGGGATTTGTCCGCTCTGATTTTGACAGAAACACATCGGAATTCAGTGGCGGATGGCGTATGCGTATAGAATTGGCAAAACTGTTGCTGATGCGTCCGGATGTGTTGTTGCTCGATGAGCCGACCAACCACCTCGACATTGAGTCTATTCAATGGCTTGAAACGTTCTTGAAGCAGAAGGCTAACGTTGTGGTTCTCGTGTCGCACGACCGTGCATTCATTGACAATGTGACAAACCGCACGTTGGAGATTTCGTGTGGCAAGGTCTACGACTATCAGGTTAATTATTCGAAGTATGTCGTTCTGCATCAAGAGCGTATAGAGCAGCAGATGCGGGCGTATGAGAATCAGCAAAAGCAAATACAGCAGACTGAAAGATTCATTGAGCGCTTTCGCTACAAGGCTACTAAGTCGGTGCAGGTGCAGAGCCGCATAAAGCAGTTGGAGAAAATAGAGGAAATAGAGGTTGACGAGGTCGACAATTCGCGATTGAATCTGAAATTTCCTCCTGCTCCACGGTCGGGCGACTATCCTGTAATCTGCGAAGGTGTTGCCAAAAAATATGGCGACCACACAGTGTTTTCCAATGTCGACCTTACAATCAAACGCGGCGAGAAAGTCGCTTTTGTGGGCAAGAACGGTGAGGGAAAGTCAACGCTTGTTAAGTGCATAATGAACGAAATTCCGTATGATGGGAATCTGAAAATTGGGCATAATGTAAAAATCGGCTATTTCGCTCAAAATCAAGCGTCTTTGCTTGATGGCGAAATAACGGTGTTTGACACGATTGATCAAGTGGCGGTTGGCGACATCCGCACGAAAATAAGGGATATCCTCGGTGCGTTTATGTTTGGAGGCGAGGCGTCTGACAAGAAGGTGAAAGTGCTTTCGGGTGGAGAAAAAACTCGATTGGCAATGATTCGTCTGTTGCTTGAGCCTGTCAACCTCCTTATCCTTGACGAGCCTACCAACCATCTGGATATGAAGACAAAGGATGTGTTGAAGCAGGCAATAGCCGATTTTGACGGAACAGTGATTGTCGTGTCGCACGACCGTGACTTCCTCGACGGATTGGTTGAGAAGGTTTATGAGTTTGGCGGAGGCAAGGTGCGCGAGCATTTGGGCGGAATTTACGACTTCCTGCAGCACAAGCAGATGGAATCGTTGCGCGAGTTGGAGAAGTCGGTGACCTCCAAAACCGACAATGACCAAATTCAGGAGCCGGCAGTTTCTTCTGGAAAGCAGTCGTATGCGGAAAAGAAGGAGTTTGAGAAACAGATAAGAAAAGCGGAGCGGCTCGTGAAGGATGCGGAAGCGAAAGTTTCGCAACTTGAGGCGGAACTGAAAGTTGTTGAGGACAAACTGGCTGCCGGTGCAACCGACAATGATCTCTTTGAACGGCATGGCGAAGTCAGCAAGAGTTTGGATGCGGCTATGTCGGAATGGGAAGATGCTACAATGGAATTGGAAAATTTGAAAAACAATTAAATAAAAGGACATTATGAAACTAAAGTACAGTTTTATGTTGTTGGCTTTGGCTGGCGTGATGAGCGCCAATGCCGGTGAGCCGAAGACTGGTGTGTCGAGAGAGAATCTGGATGAGTCTGTTTCTCCTTGCACCGATTTTTATCAATATGCATGTGGCGGATGGCAAAAATTGAATCCGCTGAAGCCTGAGTACTCGCGCTATGGCTCTTTTGACATGCTTGGCGAGAACAATAAGAAGCAGTTGCATGATTTGGTTGAGGGTCTGTGCGGCACCTCTCACACGTATGGCTCTGTAGAGCAGAAAATCGGCGATTTGTATTCTATGGGTATGGACAGCGTGCGCTTGAACAAAGAAGGCGCAAAACCAATAAAGGCTGACATCAAGCGCATTGAAAAGGCAAAACGCGAAGATATTACAGGCATTCTCGGATGGATGCACAGCTTCTCATCGGCATTCTTCGGAGTGGGCGTTATGAGCGATCTGAAAAATTCTGACATCAACATCCTTTATTGGGGTCAAGGCGGCCTTGGCTTGGGCGACCGCGACTATTATATGAATGATGATGCCCAGACATTGAAAATCCGTGAGGCATACAAGCAATTTATCGTGAAGCTTCTGATGCTGTCGGGTTATAAAAAGGCCGACGCTGAACGTATGCGCGACAACGTTATGGGAATAGAGATGGAGCTTGCAAAGGTGGCAATGACCCGTACGGAGCAGCGAGACTACATGGCGCAATACAACATCCGTACTCTCGCAGAAGTTGAAAAACTTTGCCCCAACATTGATTGGAAGCAGTATCTGACGGCTCAATATCTTCCTATTGTCGACAGTATGTGCGTAATGCAGTTGAAGTCGTTGGAGAAGGTGAACGAATTGATTGCAAACAAAAGTATGCGTGAAATCAAGGACTATCTGATTTTCCATTTGGTTAACTCTGCGTCGGATTATCTTGGCGACAATTTCCGCAAGGTGAACTTTGAGATGAGCAGCACAATTTCAGGTGCGGAGCAGGACAGACCGCGTTGGAAACGTGCATTGTCAGTTCCTGACGGAATGCTTGGCGAGGCATTGGGACAGATTTATGTGAAGAAATATTTCCCGGAGGAGTCTAAGCAAAGAATGCTTGAGCTTGTCGGAAATCTGAAAACGTCGCTTGGCGAGCACATCCAGAACTTGGCTTGGATGAGCGATGCCACCAAGTCGAAAGCAATGGAGAAATTGTCGGCATTTACGGTAAAAGTAGGTTATCCTGACACTTGGAAGGATTATTCAGGAATCATCATCGACCCGAAAAAATCATATTGGGAAAATGTGAAGTCGGCAAGCATCTTCCATGTGAAGGACTCTAATGAAAAATGTGGCAAGCCGGTCGACAAGGCAGAGTGGGGTATGACTCCGCAGACAGTAAATGCATATTACAATCCGTCGACCAATGAAATCTGCTTCCCTGCAGGTATCCTTCAAGCTCCGTTCTTCTCTCCTGACGCTCTCGACTGCGACAATTATGGTGCAATCGGCGTTGTAATCGGACATGAGATGACTCATGGATTTGACGACAACGGACGTCAGTTTGACAAAGATGGAAATATGGAAGACTGGTGGACTAAGGACGATGCAGAAATGTTTGACTCTCTTGCAAACAAATTGAAGGCTCAATTTGACAAGATTGTGGTCATCGATTCTCTCCATGCCAACGGCAAGTTGACTCTTGGCGAGAATATCGCCGACCAGGGCGGTTTGCGAGTTGCCTACACTGCATACCTTAAGACAAAAGAAGCGAAGGAAAACAAAGTTGTTGACGGTTTCACGCCAGCACAGCGTTTCTTCTTGTCGTATGCCAATGTGTGGGCAGACAATATCCGTCCAGAGGAAATCCGTCGTCGCACGACTACCGACCCTCATTCGCTTGGTCGTTGGAGAGTGAATGCAACCTTGAAGAATATCGATGCTTTCTATGAGGCATTTGGCATTAAGGAAGGCGATCCGATGTATATAGCGCCGGCAGACCGTGTGGTAATCTGGTAATCGACAAGAAAAAGACAAAAAAGCGTTGGATTCATTGAATTCAGCGCTTTTTTTGTATCTTTACGCAATGAAGACGTTGGATGTGTTTCAATTTAAGCAATTCTCTGTGCGGCATGCAAAGAGTGGAATGAAAGTCGGGACAGACTCTGTCCTGCTTGGGGCATGGGCTGATTTTGTGGCAAGAAACCGAATATTGGACGTCGGAGCAGGAACAGGAATTTTGGCTCTTATGGCGGCTCAGCGCAATGCCGACGCTATGGTGGATGCTGTGGAGATAGACGCCGTCGCAGCGGAGGAGGCTTTGCAGAATGCTGAAAACAGCGCATGGGGTGGACGGATAAAAATATTCGAATGCGACTTCCTGCGCTTTGAAAGTGGCTCAAAGTATGATTATATAGTGTCCAATCCACCATTCTTCGATTCGGGTGAAAGAGCGCCCGATGCACGCAGAGCTATGGCGAGACATACTGACACGTTGCCTTTCTCTGAGTTCTTTGGCAGATGCAAATCGTTGCTGTCAGACGACGGACTTGTTGGCTTGATTGCTCCGGCAGAGGTAAGGCAGACAATAGAGTTCTGGGCAGGAGAGGCAAATTTGTGGCTTCGGCGCCGCACTGCAGTGAGAACAACTCTGAAGAAACCCATAAGGCGTTACTTGTGGGAGTTCTCAAATTTGCCGGCGGCATTGGAGGAGTCGGAAATCGTGCTTCAGGAAGGACCGGAGCGAAGCAGGGAATTCAAAATGCTTACGGAAGCTTTTTATATCCACTGACTTAATAAGTTGTAAAAATATATAAATGTGTCAATTCTGATTAAACTAAATGAAAGTTTATTTGTCATTAGAATAAAAGTGAAAGACTATGAAACGGAATTATCTTTTAATTTTGGCAAGTGTCTTGACTCCGCTGTTGGTGTCAGGACAGAGCTATTATGACGATGATATTTACTACAATCCATCTAAAGTAAAGAAGACGGAGAAGCGTGAAGTCAAAAAGCAGAAAACTGAGGGAACTGCGGATTTTGAAGAACCGACATACCAGGTGTATACAAGCAATCCTCGCGATGTCGATGAATACAACCGCCGTGGCGCATACAAAGTTTCTGCCGACACAATTTCTGCCGACACAATTTCTGCCGACACAGTGGTGGCAAATCCTGATGTTTTCCAATACACAGAGCGTATGGAGCGTTTCGACAATCCTACAATCGTGGTTTCGTCTGACGACAGCAGATTGAAGGAACTCTACTATGCTGACAATGTGAATATATATGTAGGGACACCATCGGTTACATGGTTGATTGGCGGATTCTATGATCCGTGGTACAGTCCGTGCTACAGGTCGTCATGGTACTACAATTCGTGGGATTGGTCATTTGGATGGGGATGTTATCGCCCATATTACGGATGGTATGACCCATTCTGGGGACCGTCGTATCCATATTACGGTTGGGGATATGGATGGAGTTATCCGCACTATTATCCATACTATCCATATTATCCGGGCGGACATCATTACTATTCTGATGGCGGACGCAGACCGTTCAGTGCATCTCACAGCCCGAGCGGACGCAGACCGGAATTGAGCAGACACGGAAATTATAGCGGGTCCGACAGTTACAGATCAACAGGCCGCCGTCCGTCGTCTTCTTATTACACTCCGTCGACAAGACATTCGGACACCGACCGCCCGTCGACAACCTACAGTGGATATCGAGGTGGCTCGACAACATATACGTCGCCAAGCACTAATCCGGGACGCCGTCCGTCGGTGAGCACAGAGCGTACCACTCCGTCGTATTCATCTCCGAGCCGTTCCACAGACCGTACGCCTTCATACAGGCAGCCGTCGACATCTTCGCCAAGCCGTGGCAGTTCTTACGGAGGTTTTAGAGGCGGTTCGTCAAGTGGGGGCAGAGGCTCTTTCAGCGGTGGCGGCCGTGGTGGCAGACGATAACAATGTTTGAAAACAAAATCTAAAGAAAATGGCTAAATTAAGAAATTTATTCCCTTTGTTGTGTGCTCTCTACGCTGCATCGGCAGGAGCTCAGGGTGCATTGGATTTATATACAATATCGCAGACAGACTTGAAGGGTAGTGCCCGGTTTATGTCTATGGCAGGCGCGTTTGGTGCGTTAGGCGCTGATTTGTCAACGCTCAATCAGAATCCTGGCGGCATCGGTGTCTACCGCAGTTCCGAGGTGGGAATGACAATGGGCGGTGTCAAGAAAAATGTCACTATGAATGGGTTTAAAACATCGAACTCTAATTTTAATTTTGACAACATTGCCTATGTCGGGACATTTAAGACGGGAAACGAAACAACGCCGACATTCTCTTGGGGTGTGTCGTATACCAAAGCCTTGGATTTCAAACGTCATTACAATGGCGAGATTCACGGAATGCGTAATTCAATGACAAATTATGTGGCGGAAAATTCAAAAGGTTGGACCACATCGGACCTTGGCGCCGTTAAAGGCGGATATGATCCGTATATGGACTCCAACGCTCCGTGGATAAGCATTTTGGCATACAATTCATATTTAATCAATCCGATGTCGGCAAGCAACGATTCTTATAGCGGATTGTATAAGAATGGCACCACGGGATATGCGGAGATGGAAGTTCAGGAGTCTGGACATTTGAACGAGTATAACGTAAGTTTTGGCGGAAATGTGATGGACATGGTGTATTGGGGTGCTTCTGTGGGTATCTCGGATTTGGAATACAGCATGTATTCATATTATGGAGAGAGCTTGGAAAAAGCTCGTGTGCCTTATATTTATGGCGACAATACTTACCTTGCGGAAGGAAATGCCGCATGGGGTATGGAAAACTATCTGAATATGACGGGCACAGGCGTGAACTTTAAAATGGGCTTGATTGTCAAGCCAATAAATGAACTCAGGCTGGGTGTGGCTTTCCATACGCCTACATTCTATAATGTCAATTCTTCTTATTATGCAAGCACGTCGTATGCATTTGATGCGAATGTTGCTGGTAGCGGAGTATCAAACATAAAAGGTACGGCAGAAACGAATGCCGGATATGACGGCAAGACGGAATTTGACGCAAGGACTCCATGGAAGGTGATGGGAAGCGTTGCCGGAGTGATTGGCGGACGTGGCATCATCAGTCTTGACTATGAAAGGGTTATGTATGGTGGTATGCGCACGTTTTATAATGGGCGGGAGGATCGCGTCGTGGCCGACAATGTAAGGGCAACCTTTAAGGCAAGCAATGAAATCCGCATCGGTGGAGAGTTTAAGGTGACGCCAAGTTTCAGCGTGCGTGCCGGATATTCGTATAAGACATCACCGGTTGAAGAGAATCTTGCACAGGATCCTACTGCGGGAACTTCGATGTCGTATACCCTGGACAATAAAACTCAACGCTATACGGCAGGTGCTGGATACCGGTATAAAGCATTCTATGCTGATTTGGCATATGTGAGAACGAGCCGTCAAAGTGATTATTATGGATTTTTCAATGCTGAGGCTCCGTCGTCAACACTGAAGGATGCCAACAATGAGGTGGCTGTTTCTGTAGGATTCAAGTTCTAGTAGAATATAAGAGAATAAAAAATCGGTTGGAGACGCGTCTCCAACCGATTTTTTATTGCCAAACAGTTCGTGTGGCTTAGAACCATTTCAAGTAAGCGAAGCTCTGACGGTGTGCGAGCTCTGCATTCTTAGGATAGATGCGGAATCCATAGTGGAACACGCCTGGAACTGCAATTTCGTGCTTAAGTTCGTAAGAAACGATGTCGCCTTCGCGCTTAACCTCTTTGAAATCGTAGCGGTTGAGGAATTTCTGCTGACCTTCTTCAACGGAATAAACCACCATTTCAACACCAATGCTGTCTGCAAGACCGTTGGTGTCAATCTTTGCGTCAACTTTGATCTTGTCGCCGAAAGAGTTTGCTGAAGGATCGAGCGGAGTGGCTTCAAGCACCTTGATGCCGTCCCAACGGGAAACCACATTGTCTTTCCATTCAACCAATGCTTTGGCTTTTGCAAAATTGTTTTTCTTGAGATCCTTGCCGTATTTTCCTTCTTTCAGATAGAAGCGTTCGATGTAGTCGTCAATCATACGCTTCATGGTGAAGTTAGGAGCGATGTGGGCAATGGAGTTCTTGATGTATTGAATCCATTCTGGAGAATATCCCTTTGAGTTCTTTGCAAAATAAAGAGGAATAATCTCGTTCTCAAGCATAGAGTAGATGGTTGCGGCATCGAGCTTGTCCTGCTGACCTTGGTCGGTGAATGTGCGCTTGTCAGTCAACGCCCAACCTGCATCTTTGCGGTAGCCTTCATACCACCATCCATCAAGTACGGAGAAGTTGAGCACGCCGTTCATCTCCGCTTTCTCGCCAGAAGTACCAGAGGCTTCCAATGGACGAGTCGGAGTGTTCAGCCAGATGTCGACACCTGAAATCAGACGTTTTGCCAATGTCATGTTGTAGTTCTCCAAGAAAATAATCTTGCCAAGGAATTGCGGCATTCTTGAAATCTCTACGATTCGTTTGATGAGTCCTTGTCCTGCACCGTCGGCTGGGTGAGCCTTGCCGGCGAATACGAATTGTACAGGGAACTTCTCGTTGTTAACGATTTTAGCCAAACGGTCAAGGTCGGTAAACAACAGGTGCGCACGTTTGTAAGTCGCAAAGCGGCGTGCGAAACCGATAATCAATGCGTTTGGATTGATTTTGTCCATGATGGAGACGATGCGTGAAGGGTCTCCCTGGTTCTTAAGCCATGTCTCTTTGAACTCGCGCTTAACGTAGTCGATAAACTTGTTTTTCAACGCAATGCGGATGTTCCAGATATCTTCTTCTTTGGCTTTCAGGATAGGAGCCCAAGTCATTTCGTCCGACTGAGTTTCCCAATAGTGCTCGCCGAAAGTCTTCTTGTAGAAATCTTTCCATTCAGAAGCAGCCCATGTTGGCATGTGCACACCGTTTGTCACATATGAAACGTGTGACTCTTCAGGAGCGTATCCTTTCCATACACCTTGGAACATGCGTTTTGACACTTCGCCGTGCAGCCAGCTTACACCGTTGGATTCCTGGCAAGTGTTGAGTGCGAATACACTCATTGAGAACCGTTCGTTTGTGTCAGGGTTCTCACGGCCCATATTCATAAGGTCTGACCACGAAATGCCAAGTTTCGCAGGATATTCACCGAGGTATTTTCCGAAGAGGCTCTCTTCGAAATAGTCGTGTCCGGCAGGCACTGGAGTGTGTACGGTGTAGAGACCTGTGGCTTTAACCAATTCAAGTGCTACATCGAAGCTCAAATGGTCGTTCTGTACGTATTCAACAAGACGCTGGAGGTTGAGCAGGGCTGCGTGTCCCTCGTTGCAGTGATACAACTCTGTGTTGATGCCCAAAGCACGGAGCATCATGACGCCGCCGATACCGAGCAGGTATTCCTGTTTGATGCGGTTTTCCCAATCGCCACCATAAAGTTTGTGTGTGATTGGACGGTCGAACTCTGAGTTCTGGTTGTTGTCTGTGTCCAACAAGTAGAGTTTCACTCTACCCACATTCACTCTCCAAATGTTGCAGTAGATGTTGCGGCCTGGGTAAGGAACGGCAAGAACCATCGGAGTTCCGTCGCTGTTGAGCACTTGCTCCACAGGAATTTGGTTGAAGTTCTGCGCTGGATATTCAGCAATCTGCTGTCCGTCCATTGAAAGAGACTGGTCGAAGTATCCATAGCGATACATGAATCCGACAGCAGTCAAGTTTACACAAGAGTCGGAAGCTTCCTTGATGTAGTCGCCGGCGAGGACACCAAGACCTCCAGAGTAGATTTTCAAAGCGCTGCAAAGACCATACTCCATACTGAAATAGGAGATTGAAGGCACATCCTTGCGGTATGGCTTCTTCATGTAGTCTTTGAATGCCTTGTGCACTTCATTGAGACGTGCGAGGAAGGCTTCGTCTTTAGCCAATTCCTGACAACGCTCCAGACTTAGTTTTTGCAATAACAAGACGGGGTTCTCATCCGTCTGCAACCATAGGTTAGGGTCAATGTCTTGAAAGAGATTTCGCGCCTCGCTGTTCCACGACCACCATACGTTGTGTGCCAATTCATCAAGGCTCTTGAGCTTGGCTGGTAATTCTGCATGGATTGTGATGTCGCGCCATACAGGGGCATTTGTGTTGCTTACTTTCAATTTCATAGTTAAAATATTAAAATTAGAGGCACTATGCCAAATTGTGTTTATTGTTTTCTAAAGCCATTGTATAGGATGTGTCGTAATATCTTATAAAGTCAGCCCAAGCTGTACCCTTTGAGGAGCTGATGGCTGCTTTTCTGATTTTCTTTGTCAAAGAGACATCGGCGGTCAGCAGATATTTGAGTTTCTCGGCAATGTCGTTGACTGCCATTTCGTAGTTCGAGTCTGACCGGTGGGTAACCTCGACGCCGCACTTGCTGAAGCCTCCTCCGAATGTGGACAGAATCCATTGCCCGAAGCCTGCAAGGTCGGTAGTGATTGTGGGTATTCCGAACGCCATGCTTTCGTGGGGAGTGTATCCCCAGGGTTCGTAGTAGGATGCAAAAACGGCGGCGTCAAAGCCAATGAGCAAATCGTAATATTGCATATTGAAAATCCCGTCAGAACCATTGAGGTAGCAGGGCACGTAGATTGTGTCTACTTTGCTGTCCGCCGAATTGTGCATTCCCAGATATTCCAATTTGTTGTATATTGCATCTGAGGAATAGTCATGAAGGCGGTGTGTTATGATGCAGTCTTCCAAAGCGCCTTGAGTCTCGCCTTTTTCCAAACGGCTTTTTAAATCTTCGCGCGCGCCGTTTTCCCATGCGGGAACCAGTATGAAGGCGATTGTCTGCCGATTCATGTTGTGGCCGTTGCGGAGGGCGTTTGTCGCATCGATAAACATGTCGAGACCTTTGTTGCGGAATTCATTGCGTCCGGCGGTGGCATATAGGAATGTGTCGTCGTCATAATGCTTTCCGGTCAGGGCTTCTGCCACTTGCAGCAATTTGGCGCGGGCTTTCTTTCTCTGCGCGGTGTATTTCTGACGTTCCGGCACAATTGAGAGCTCGAATCCATTCGGTGTGACAAGCGGCTTGATTTCAAGCAGCTGCTCGCATTCCCGGGCGGTTATGTCGCTTACGGTGGTGAAACAGTCGGCATTGTGAGCGGCTGTTTTTTCCAGTGAATGTTTTGACTGCATATTGAGCTCGGATGCCATCTGGTCGCCGTTGTAGCCGTTGAAGTAGTCGTAAAGGGGCTTTCCGTTGCCGCAGATGCTTCTTCCGATGCTTGTGGCATGCGTTGTGAAGACGGTCGCAATCTGTGGCGAGTTGGCTTTCAGATAGAGCAGTCCCATGCCGGTGGTCCACTCGTTGAACTGAGCGACAACGCGGTCGTTTTTTTTCGCCAAGAATTTTGACAAGCTGTCAATTACTATGGCAGAGGCGATGGCAAACGCGCAGCCTTCGCCGTAGTCGCCGTAGGAGTGCAGCGAGTCGACTTTGAATTTCTCCCACATCAATGCGTAGAAATCATCCAATTTGGGGTAGACGCCGTCGAAATTGACAAGGATTGCAACCGGATTTCCCGGAACCATCCATCTTCCCACTCTGACAGATATGCCATAAGGAAGATTGGCGGACTGCCGCCAATTCTTAAGTAGTGCTTTTGATTCTTTAAAAAAAGGAGAGGGGTTTTGAGAAGTCCAAACGTCAGGACCGACAAAAATCATTTTGTCGCCTAACCGCTCATTCAAAACTTTTGCTTTTGATGATAATACTGTATATATTCCTCCAGCTTTATTACAAACCTCCCAACTTGTCTCAAACAAGATGGTCGGGCTTACATTCTTATTAGACATATAAAAAAACGTGACATCTATTTTGGCGCAAAGATAGCGATTTTATTTCTAAAACAGAAGAAATTAGAGTAAAACAACGATGTCGTCGACGGTGATGTGTTGTAAAAAATGAATTGGAAGGGCTATTATTTCATAAAAACGCATTACCTTTGTGTGGGAATCCCACAGACCGTCAATGATGTTGGATTTTGCAGTGTCGTTGGTGTGGTTTGAGGTGCCTTTGTAAAAATAATAAAGAAAAACTGATGAACGAAGACGTTTTGAAAAAGTTGAAAAAAGACGAGGATGGGCTGGCTACATATGAATATATAGCCAACAACATCGGTAGTTGTGACGGTGATATGCCGGAATTGGTCGATAATATAATAAAAGTTGACCGCAACGGTCAGTTTATTGTAAGCACGGCTCGTTATCTGGCTGCGATTGACAAGGAGAAATATTCTGACAGCATATCCAAATTGCTTGACGCTTCTATAGAAAAGGATCGTGACAGAAAGTATATGCCGAGTTTGTTGGCAAGCATTTGGGGTGAGGATTATGTTGAGAAAGCGGAAGAGTTGTGTGCTTCCGACAATAACTTCCGACGTATATATAAAAGAGTGTACCCTAAAGGTTTCTGATTTGAAATCAGGTGTTTTAATGGCGGTGTTGGCGATGGCTCTTTTATGGATGCCGTTGTCGGGAGGTGCTGTCGAATCTTCAAAAAAAGAAAATAAGGCAATGAAAGTGCTGTTGAAAACGTCCGAGGGCGATGTCGTGATTCTTTTATCGGAATTGACTCCCGGACATCGTGATAATTTTGTGAAAAATGTAGAGGCCGGCGCATACGATGGTGTGCTGTTCCATAGGGTGATAAAGGATTTTATGGTTCAGACCGGTGATCCGACGTCGAAGACGGCGACACCGGATGCGGTTCTTGGCGCGAATGATTATGGCGAAGAGATTCCCGGTGAGTTTGTTCTCCCTGAATTGTTCCACAAGCGTGGCGCTGTTGCGGCTGCCCGCACGGGCGATGCTGTCAATCCGGAAAAGAAATCGTCTGGCTCGCAGTTCTACATTGTCACGGGAAAGGTGTATAATGAATCGGAGCTTGTGGCGATGGAAAAGTCGTTGCAGAACCAGCAAAAGCAATCGGTGTTTCAAGCGTTGGCAAAGGAGCATCGCACGGAAATAATGGATTTGCGCAGAGCTCGTAACGCAGCGGGGCTGCAGGAGCTTCAAGACAGTCTGATTCAAGAAACGGAGGCCTCGTTGAAAGGAAAACTGTTCAAGTTTACTCCGGAACAGAAATCGGTATATACAACTGTCGGCGGCACTCCGTTCTTGGATGGCGGGTACAGTGTCTTTGGCGAGGTTGTTTCTGGAATGGATGTGGTCGACAAGATTCAATGCGTCGAGACAGCGCGCAACGACAGACCTAAGGAAGATGTCAGAATCCTGAAAGCTTCGGTGATTGAATGATAAAGACGTCGCGCTATCGGTTGGGCAATGGGCTGCAGGTTGTGCACAGCAGAAACTGTGCGACAGGAATGGCTGCGGTCAATTTGCTGTATCGTGTCGGGGCTAAAAACGAGTCGCCAGAATATACTGGGCTTGCGCATTTGTGCGAACATCTGATGTTTGGAGGCACTGCGGCTGTCCCTAAATTCGATTCTGTGATGGTGGAGGCCGGCGGTGACAACAATGCATGGACAAACAGCGACATCACCAACTATTATGACATCCTTCCTTTTGAAAACGTGGAAACGGCGTTTTGGGTAGAAGCCGACCGGATGCAGAATCTGTTGCTGTCTGACAAGTCGGTGGAAGTGCAGCGCAGCGTCGTGCAGGAGGAATTCAAGCAGCGCTGTCTGAATGCTCCGTATGGCGACGTCGGACACATTCTCCGCGAAATGGTCTATAAGGTGCATCCATATAAATGGCCGGTGATAGGAAAAGCATTGTCTGACATTGAAAATGTACCGGTCGAGGCGATAAAGGCTTTCTATCGACGCTATTACAATCCGGGAAATGCCATATTGTCGGTAGTGGGCAATCTGGACTCTGAAGATGTGTTTTCGTTGGCTGAAAAATGGTTCGCGGGCATCCCGTGTGCGGAAATGCCGGAGCGTACACTCCCTTGCGAGCCGACTCAATTGTCGGCGAGGGTGAAGGAGGTTGAACGCGACGTGCCGCATAATATGATAGTGAAGGCATACCGGATGTGTGGACGCCTTGACACTGACTATCCTGTCTGCGATTTGTTGAGCGACGTGCTGTCAAACGGCAGGTCGTCGAGACTGTTCCGCAACGTCTATGCGAAAGGCAATCTGGTCGCGTCGATAGACGCGTCGATAACTGGCGATGAGGATCCTGGAATGCTGATTGTCAAGGCGCAGCTGCTCCCTGGCGTTTCCTTCGACAGGGTTGAGGCAGCGATTGCCGATGAACTTCGCAAGGTGGCTGATGGCGATGTGAGTCAGTATGAGTTGGACAAAGTGGTCAACAAATATGAGTCTAATGCGCTGTTCAGTAATCTTAACAACGATGAGTTGGCTTCAAATCTGGCTTATTTCGAGATGCTTGGCAATGCGGAGATGATAAATGAGGAGGTGGAGAGATACAGGGCTACGACCCTTGGGCGAATGGCAGACGTGGCATCGGCTTTGTTTGCGGAGTCGAATTGTTCCACTCTGTATTATAAGGCGAGAAATAGTTGATAAAAAATGGGAGTATACGTTATCCTGTTTCTCGGAGAAATTATTACTTTTGTAACGAAAAAATAAAGAAAGAAAACAATGGCAACTTGGTTTGAATGCAAAGTGAAATATGAGAAGTTGACAGAAAATGGTCAACAAAAAGCGGTAACTGAACCATATTTGGTTGATGCCTTGTCGTTTACTGAGGCTGAGGCTCGAATTATAGAAGAGATGACTCCGTTTGTGACAGGCGGTGAGCTGAAGGTGACGGCTGTAAAGCGCACCAATATCGCGGAAATCTTCTGGGACGAGGAGGGCGATAAGTGGTATAAGGTTAAGGTGAACTTCGTGACCATTGATGAGAAAACTGCAGTGGAGAAGAAAACTGCCAATTTCATGATGGTACAGGCTGCGGATTTCAAAAAAGCCTACGACAACTTTATGGAAGGAATGAAGGGTACGATGTCCGACTTTGAGGTGGCCTCTATCAATGAAACAATGATAATGGATGTCTATAAAGAGGATTTAGGCGGAAACGAGGGCGTACAGGCATAATAAATAATTATGATTGATGTCGCAGAAAATATAAAACAAATGAAAAAGGAACTGCCACAGAGTGTGACTTTGGTGGCAGTTTCTAAATTCCACCCTACGGAGGCTCTGATGGCGGCTTATGATGCCGGGCAAAGGGTCTTTGGAGAGAGCAGGGCTCAGGAGCTTGTGCAGAAAGCGGCTACGATGCCGTCTGATGTGCAATGGCATTTCATCGGGCATCTGCAGACCAACAAAGTCAAGACTGTGGTCCCGATTGTGACTCTGATACATAGCGTTGACAGTGGCAAACTGCTGACGGCAATCAATGTCGAGGCTGAAAAAATTGGCAAGATTGTGGACGTGTTGCTTGAGCTTCACGTAGCGCAGGAGGAAACAAAATATGGCTTTGACATGAGCGATCTGGTATGCCTGGAGAAAACGGGAATGCTTGATAATTGCCGGAATGTGAGGGTCAGAGGTGTTATGGGAATGGCTACGAATACCGACAATGAGACAGAGATACGAAAGGAGTTTCAGCGAATTGTCGGGGTGTTCAGAGAAATGAAGTCTGGCATAATGGCGAAAAATCCCGCGTTCGACATTGTGAGCATGGGAATGAGCGATGATTATCGGATAGCCGTTGAGGAAGGCTCTACCATGGTCCGCGTAGGAAGCCATATTTTCGGACCTCGTCAATACTGATTATGAAATTAAACAATAACTACTTTAAAATCTAAAAATTATGACTCAAGAAAAGAAAAATTACACATTGCCTATCGTGGTGATGTTCTTCTTGTTCGCGATGATTTCATTCGTGACTGGATTCCAAAATCCGTTTGGAATAATCCTTAAAGAGCAGTTTGACCTGACTAACTTCGAATCGCAGTTGGGTAATGCCGCCAACTTTATCGCTTATGCGTTCATGGGTATTCCGGCTGGCCTTATCCTTCAAAAAAAAGGTTATAAATTCTCAGCCATTGCAGCCGTCCTTGTCGGTTTGGTGGGCGTTGCGCTGATGTTCTTGTCGAGCACGCTTGATTCAGGTGTGTTTGCGGTTTATTTGACTGGCGCGTTTGTGGCTGGTTTCTCTATGTGTATGCTCAACACTGTTGTAAACCCGATGCTCAACACGCTTGGAGGCGGAGGCAATAAGGGCAACCAGTTGCTGCAATTCGGTGGCTCTGCCAACTCTTTGGCTGCGACAATCTGCCCGGTGCTTGTCGGCTATCTTATGGGCGACACTCTGAAGGGTCTCACTCTGAGTGCTGCCCGTCCGGCATTGTTTATTGCTATGGGCATTTTTGCATTCGCTTTGATCGTGCTTTTCTTCTCTAAATTGCCGGAACCTATTCTTGAAGAGGCAAAGCAAGGCGAGATTAAGCATGAGGAGAAGGCTACTATTGGCGGCGCGTTGAAATATCGTCATTTCGCTCTCGGTATCGTTGCAATCTTCTTGTATGTAGGTATCGAGGTTGGCATTCCAAACATGGCAAATCTTTATATGACCACACAGACCAAGGAAGAGGCTGCCGCTACTGTTGACGAATACAACAAGCAGCAGAATGACCCTGTCTATTTGGCTGAGCTTCAAGCAGCCGACAAGGCAAATGCGGATGCGCTTGTAGCTTATCAGCAGGACAAGTCGAAATTCTCGGAAGAGGAAGCAAAGGCTATGATTGGATATGAAAACAAAGTAATCGGTGAGAAACAATATGAATCGGCTTATGAAATTTATAACGACGTCAAAAAACCGGGTAAAGGAATGAACCCTTCTGCTGCTGGTTCGCTGGTGGGGATGTATTGGTTGTTGATGCTTGTCGGACGTCTTGTGGGCGGATCGTTTGGCTCTAAATTCTCAAGCCGTGCGCAACTCTCAACAGTTGCCACTGTGGCAATCGCTTTCTTGCTCTGCGGATTGTGTATGCCTGATTCGACAATCAGCATTCCTGGATTCCAGAACATGTCGTTTACAATGATCGAGGCGCCTACATGCGTGCTGTTCTTCGTGCTTTGCGGTCTTTGCACGTCAGTTATGTGGGGCGGCATTTTCAACCTCGCAGTTGAAGGTCTTGGCAAATACACTGCAGTTGCCTCAGGATTGTTTATGGTGATGGTGTGCGGCGGTGGCATACTTCCGCTGATTCAAGGCGGTGTTGCCGATGCGGCTGGATATTTGTCAAGCTATTGGGTGCTCATTGCAGCCGTTGCCTATTTGTTGTTCTATGCAATGGTTGGAAGCCGTGTGAAAAAGGCTTAAGACATAACGATATTTTGAATCAAGGTGCCGGCAAATTTGCCGGCACCTTTTCGTTGTGCGCCGATTGTGTTGCCATGCTGTTTGGCAAAAAATGTGTGTCAATGTAAAAAAAGGTGTTGTTAAAAGAACGGAATATTTCGAACCTTGAGTCATGAAGCGATGGTGATTCAAGAAGAACAAGATGCGATATATGGGTATACCGTTTCGTATCACAATATCAATGAACCTTTACGAGGGCTGACATATTACGGGAGCCAGACAAGTGTGCAATTAGGTCTGCAACGGATTCCACTCATCGAAGGCATTATCAATAAATCGTCATATGACTTTGATATGTGGTTGCAAAGAGGAGATAAGCTGGTAGCGTTGAAAAAATTCGGCTTAGCTAATTTCAGCACCGCTACAGATACAGAAATAAAAGCATTGATTGGAGCAACAGGTACAGAAGGTGCATTTTGGTCGATGGAAGTTGCTAAAGGTACGGGGTTTAGTGGTGATGTAATATTTAATATTTACGCGCCAAGAGGAACAAAAATGATGTGTTGTGAGCCATTCTCAGGTTTTGGCAATGGCTCGGGGCGTAATTGGGATGGAATTATCAAACAGCAAACTTTTGGATCAGAGAGTGAAATGCTACTACAACGAGGGACAACGTTCAAGATTACAAAGATTGAAAAACCAAATGGAACGTGGTATATTGATTTAGACGTTGTGGCACAGAATCCATTGCCATTTCCATATGTCGGAGGGTATCCATATAAATAATTATTTATACAAATTGATTGTAGATTTTGCGTATTCATGCACATAAAATGTCTTGAATGCCTCAGCTCCATCAATTAATGACAAATCAGCATGATGACAGAATCGATTAAACAACAACGCTTTCAATGTTATTGGGGTGTCGTCCATTTGCTCGAATGAAATAAGCCCTGCATCAATGTATTGTTTTCGCGGAACTACAATCCGCGCTGATTCCCTATTCAAGCCCTCTTGTTTGCAAAGATACGAAGTTTCTGATTTGTCGGTTCTATTTTGCAATTTTTTAATTGCTTTTCTTTTGTTGTTTTGCATACCCGAAAGACTTCGTGTTTAAAGGCTGGCATCCGCAGTGCCGTTGCTATGTTGTACCGATACTTGCGGACGATAAAGAGTTTGATAAGATACAAGAAGCTATCCTTAATGACGAGCCGATTCCTGAAAGTAAAAACGCGAACCGAGAGCCGAACAAGTATTTTCAAGATTGGTGGAAGAGTAATAAGAAGAGAGTTTCTGAAGCGCGTCATTGCCGTACTGGGTAAGAGATAATCCGAAGTACACAAGAATCAAGCGGGAGAAGACGGATGCGGAAAAATCTCTCGAAAAGGCAATCAAGGATGTCGTAATTAGGGCTCGGTCAAGTGGTGGCGAAGTGCAAGGATTAGCAGAGAGCATTGCCGCTGGACATAATGCAATCTGTACGCCGATAAATTACAAAAGCGAGGCATCTATTAAGCGAAAAGTTCTATTGGAGAGGAAGGAGAAAGGAGGTGCATATATGCCCGATAAGCTAAAAGACCTCGTGCGGACAACTATTATTGCGGACAGACGAAACATTGATATTGTTATTGAGCAATTAAGAATGTCAGAACCAGTCAAGGCATTTAAAGGAATCGCCGTGAAGAAACAGAGACCACAAAACCATCTCGGTTATAGTGGAAATATAGTCAATCTTCAAGCAAGCAATGGCCTTGTTGCAGAAGTTCAAGTTAATACTGCAAAAATGATTTACGCCAAAGAGCTCCCAAAAAACGCAAAAGCTATATTGGGAGAAAAACTATGGAATAAGATTCATCGAGAAACAGGTATTGAAGGCGGCTTAGGGCATAAATACTATGAAGAATGGCGAGTGATGTCTAAAGAAGAACAACAGTCTGCAAAAGGTATTGCGTTGAGAAAGAGGTCTGAAGAATATTATTCGCACTTCAATAAATAACCTGCTTGTAATTGCGCCAAGAGTGTTTTTGTTCCTCATCTGGTGATGGCGCAGCTGCCCATCTCCATGTTATGTCAAAAGATTCAAATTCGGCTTTGCTCATAGGTTCAACCTCCCAAAATGTGTTGTTTTCTTCTTCTACCCATGGGATGGAATCAGTATGCATTTCGTGTCTGCCTCTTGCATTAACCATCACTCCGTCACCAGAGTTTTCATCTATTGCGTAAATAGACTCGTTTATATAGTCGGCAAAATATTTCATAAATAGGCTTCTTGTTTAATCCTCACTTGGCTTTACAAAAATACAATATTTTTCGGAAAAATATCGATATATCCGTTTGTAATAATGTTTTTATCCATAGTGTAATTATTTAAAAATTCCTTTCAGTATCATTTTTATTGCTTAATCGCAGCAAGCAATAAAAAGGGCAACAACCACTACAATAGCAGATATGATTGCAGTGTTATCGTTTGCTCCTTGATTTGCTACAAGATAGACAAATATTTCTATTTGCCTATCTTGTAGTTAAACTTACTTCTTGCGCAAACCTATCGTGGACAAGATAGCAGGTGATGTGGATGGCAGTTGCCGCATGGCACGGAGATGGTTTGCAGACGCATGTGAGGATGCCAAGCAACCGGACTCTTTTTTGTTGTATGTCACTCCCTGTCCAAAGCCTAATTTGTGGGTGTGGATATTTGGATATTGGAGGCGGAATAACTATATTTGCATCGTGTTAAGGCGCAAGATAAAGGCATCGCCTATATGTTTTTGGGGGCTTTTTGTGTGAAAATGTTGCAGGGCAAATCCTTGTGATAGTTTCTAACTTGTTTAATTGGCACGAAAACAAAGAGTTGAAAAATATATTAATTCGCATAAAAATCATAGAATAATATCCATATCAAAAATATTCAGTGGCAATGGATGCAAAAACAATGAGAAAGGTTGCGGACAATATCCGCATATTGGAGGCCGCAATGGTGGAGAAGGCAAAGTCTGGACACCCTGGAGGCTCGATGAGTGGCACAGACTATGTGAATACTCTGTATTCCAAATACATCGTCTACGACCCAGATGATGCGAAATGGTTTGCCCGTGACCGGTTTTTCTTGGATCCCGGACACATGTCGCCGATGCTTTATGGCGTTTTGGCTATGTGTGGTAAATTCTCGATAGAGGATTTGAAGAATCTGCGTCAGTGGGGCAGTGTTACGCCCGGACACCCTGAAGTGGATGTTTGCAGAGGCATCGAGAACGGTTCTGGTCCGCTCGGACAGGGACATGCAATGGCGGTTGGCGCAGCCATCGCCGAGCGTTTTATAGCAGCCCGTTTCGGTGAGGTCGTTTCGCATAAAACTTATGCTTTTATCTCTGACGGCGGTGTCCAGGAGGAGATTTCGCAAGGAGCAGGACGCTTGGCGGGATATCTTGGATTGAGCAACCTGATAATGTTCTATGACAGCAACAAGGTGCAGCTGGCGACAATGGTGGATGATGTTACATCGGAAGACACCGCTGCAAAATATCGTGCATGGAATTGGAACGTAATTGAGATTGACGGCAACGACTCTGACGAAATCTGCAAGGCTCTGGATCAGGCTTTGAAGGAGGACGAGCGTCCTACGCTGATTATTGGCAACACGGTGATGGGCAAAGGATGTGTCGATGCCGATGGCAACAGCTTTGAGTTCAAGTGCAGCACGCATGGCAATCCTTTGAGCAAATCAGGCGCAAGCTATAAGATGACAGTCAAGAATCTGGGTGGAAATCCGGAAGACCCATGGGCTGTCTTTGAAGAGACTAAGGCGCTTTATGCCGCCAGAACAGAGGAGCTGAAGGCAATCGTTGCCGAACGCCGTGCGAAATTTGACGCTTGGGCTAAGGAAAACCCGGAGGATGCGGCGGAACTGCAGTCGTGGATTGACGGCAAACTCCCGGAAATCGACTATAAGGCAATCGCCCATAAACCTAACATTGCTACGCGTGCGTCGTCGGCAGATGTGTTGACTGTTTTGGGTGAGAAAGTAAAGAATATGATTGTGTCATCAGCCGATTTGTCAAACAGCGACAAGACTGAAGCGTTTCTCAAAAAAGCGGGCAGCGTGATTGCTCCCGACAATTATGGCGGAAAATTCCTTCAGTCGGGTGTGGCTGAATTGACAATGGCTACGGTGATGAACGGCATCGCTCTTCATGGTGGCTTGCTCTGCGCTTGCGGCACATTCTTTGTGTTCTCTGACTATATGAAGCCGGCAATCAGAATGACTGCGCTGATGCAATTGCCGGTGAAATACGTGTGGACTCACGATTCTTTCCGTGTGGGAGAGGATGGACCGACACACCAGCCTGTGGAACAAGAGGCTCAGATACGTTTGATGGAGGAGTTGAAGAATCATTCAGGCAAGAACAGTATGCTTGTGCTTCGCCCTGCCGACAGCGCGGAAACGACTGTTGCATGGAAGATGGCGATGGAAAATGTGGATTCGCCTACTGGTTTGATTCTCACTCGTCAGGATGTGGAGGACTTGCCAAGTGCCGGCGGCGACCGTTATGCAGACGCTTTGCAGATGCTGAAAGGCGGATATGCGGTTGTCAACTGCGAAAAGCCTGATGTGGTGCTTGTGGGTAACGGCTCTGACGTCATGCTGCTTGTAAAGGCTGCTGAGCAATTGAAGGAAGAAGGTGTGAATGCGAGAGTAGTTTCGGTGCCTTCGATTGGATTGTTTATGTCGCAGGAGGATGGTTATCGGAAAGCGTTGATACCTGACGATGTGCCTACTTATGGCAAGACTTCGGGAATCCCGTCTACACTGCTCCGCGTGGTTGGCTCGAAGGGCAAAATCTCGGGATTGGATCATTTCGGATACTCTGCGCCATACAAATTGCTCGAAGAGAAGTTTGGCTTTACGGTTGACGCTGTATTGGCGGAAATCCGTGATTTGTTGAAATAATTAAATTAAAAAGTAAATGATGAGTTGGCATTTGATTCCAATATATATGGTTGTCGAATGCCAATTTGTCAATTGTAATGAATAACAATCAACGTATTATTATGAAATTATTTGTTAAGATGTTCGTGGTGTTGGCGGTGCTGTTGCTTACTGCCAATGTCAGAGCGCAGATGCCGCAGCAGTTGTCTGACCCTGCGGTTAGAGTCGGAAAATTGCCGAATGGATTGACGTATTATATACGCCATAATGAATATCCAAAAGGACAGGCTGACTTCCATATCGCCCAGAAGGTGGGTGCGGTGCAGGAAAACGAGGACCAAAATGGTTTGGCTCACTTCCTTGAGCACATGTGTTTCAATGGCACGAAAAACTTCCCGGACAAGTTGATTCTGACGTGGCTGGAGTCGAAGGGCGTTAAGTTTGGCATGAACTTGAACGCACACACCGGCACTGATGAGACGGTGTACGATATAATGAACGTGCCTGTTCAAAAGAAGGAGGTTGTCGACTCTTGTCTGCTTATCCTCCACGATTGGGCTGACGCGTTGACGCTTGCCGACGAGGAGATTGAGAAGGAGCGTGGCGTCATCCATGAGGAGTGGCGTATGGGCAACGGTGCGGTTTCGAGAATCCTCAATCGCCATGCCGCAGAACTCTATCCAGGCACAAAATATGCTACCCACGACGTGATTGGCAGCATGGACATTATCGACAATTTCAAGCCACAGGTGCTCCGCGACTATTACGAGAAATGGTATCGTCCGGATTTGCAGGGTATTATCGTTGTCGGCGATGTTGATGTCGACGCTGTCGAGGCAAAAATCAAGGAGTTGTTCTCGCCTATAAAAATGCCTGAGAATCCAGCAAAATTTGAGTATCAGGTGCTTGGCGACAACGAGGAGCCTATCGTTATTTCCGATAAGGACAAAGAGATGCCTGCCAACGTGTTGTTTGTGGCGCAGAAGTATGATTTCTTGCCGAGAGAATTCCGCAATACGGATGTCGGAATCTTGATGGAATATATAGATTTCATCATCAATCAGGTTCTTAACGAGCGACTCACGGCTATACAGCTGTCGCCTGACGCTCCGTTTAGCGCTTGTGATGCAGCAATGAGCAATTTCTTGTATGCCAACACTAAAGGGGCATTGCTGTTTCAGGCAGTGGTAGGCGACAAAGGTTCGGAAGCCGCTTTGCGTGCGGTGCTGACAGAATTGAAGCGTATGCAGAAATTCGGCTTTACGGCAGGCGAGTATGAGCGTGCCCGTAATGAGTATGTCAGCGCGTTGGAGAAACAATACAACAATTTCAAGACGTCTAAAAATGACTATTTCACCCAGATTTATATCAATAATTTCATCGAGTCAAATCCGATAACTGCGGTCGACTATGAATACAACACGATGAAGGACCAGTTTGCGATGCTGCCGGTTGACCAAATCAACGCATATATAAAAGAGCAGTTTGTCCCGGGTAAGAATTTGGTTGTGATGTCGCTTTGTCCGGACAAGGAGGGCGTGGCCGTTCCTACTGTGGAACAATTGAAACAGGTGATTGCCGAGGTCGACAGCGCGGAGGTGGAAGCCTATGCCGACAATCAGGTTACAGAGCCGTTAATGGAAAAGACTCCGAAGGCTGGAAAGATAAAGAAAGAGACAAAAAATGATGCTCTGGGCTATACTCAGCTTACGCTTTCCAATGGAGCGAAGGTGGTTCTGAAGAAAACAACGTTCAAGGAAGACGAAATCCGCTTGTATGCAGTGAGCAAGGGTGGAGCGTCGGTCTATGATGCAAATGACTATTCAAACGCTGTGTTCAGTTGCGATATGATTGGCAGCACGGGTCTTGGAAAGTTCAGCTACACAGATTTGCAGAAAATTCTTTCAGGCAAACAAGCAAGTGTGTCGATGGATGTCAGCGCATACGATGAGTCGGTCAGCGGACGCTCGAGTGTAAAGGATTTGGAAACTATGATGCAGCTGATGTATCTCAGTTTCACACAGCCGCGTGAAGACAAGACTGCTTTCGAGAACATCAAGAAAATGATGATTTCGCAGGTTGAGAACGCATCCCACAGCCCTCAATATGTGTTCCAGGATTCATTGGTTACAAACCTGTACGGACACCATCCGAAGGCAGTTATCCAAAGCAAGGAGGCATTTGAGAAGGTTGATTACGACCGTGCAATTCAAATCTATAAGGAGCGTTTTGCCAATGCCGCAGACTTTACATTCTTCATTGTCGGAAACTTCGATGAGAATCAGATCCGTCAGTATGTAAAACAATACATCGCATCGTTGCCAGCCAACAAGAATTTCGAGAAGGCAGTGAACGATGGCAGAGAAATCGTAGCGGGAAATGTGCGCAAGCAATTTGTGAACAACAACGAAGGCAAACTTGCCATGCTTGCAATGGTTTGGAATATGGATATGCCGTTGACAATGAAGAATAAATTGATTGTCAGCATTACAGGTCAGTTGATGTCAAACGAATTGCTCAACAGCGTCAGAGAAGACGAGGGCGCGGCATACAGCCCATATTCTGTTGGCTACATCGACAGAACATACAAAGACAATGCAACAATCCAGACGTCATTTGGCTTGAATCCTGACAAGTACAAGACCAGTGAGACTGCGACAATCAAAAGTCTTGAGAAGTTGTCTAAAGACATTCCTGTGGCTGAGTTGAAGAAAATGCAGGAATATATGCTTAAAAGCTATGATGAGAACATTGTCGAAAACGGATATTGGCTCGGAGTTCTTGAGTCGTATGTCGTTGACGGCGAGGATATGTATACAGGATATAAGAAAGCGGTAGAGGAGTTGACTGTTGGCGACATTGAGAATTTCGTCGACAAATTGATCAAATCCGAAAACAGATTTGAGATACTGATGCTCCCGGAATAAGATAACCGGCTATAAAAAACAAAGACTGCGGCATTTTTTGTCGCAGTCTTTGTTTTTTTACTATCTTTGCGTCTATAATACACAAATATAAAAAGGCTCAATTTCAGACCTATTAAAGAATATTAAATTAGAATTTATGGAGCATTCGATACAGACTGTCAAAGACCGCTTCAATTCAGGTGAGCCACTTGAATATGTGTTCTTTTGGGGACACCATGTGAAGCCGGGAAAGATGACCAAGGCTTGTTTCAGCCAATGGTTTCCTGCCGATTTTGTGGTGGACGATGTGGCATACAACTGCACCGAACAGTATATGATGGCGGAGAAAGCACGTGTGTTTGGAGATGATGACATACGGCAGAAGATGCTTGCCAGCAACGACCCGAAAGAGATAAAAGCTTTGGGTCGACAGGTGAAGAATTTTGACGCGGAGACTTGGAGACGTGTTTCACCGGACATTGTTGTAAATGGCAATCTTCATAAATTCAGACAAAATCCGGAGCTTTGCCAGATCCTTCTTGACACAGGCGAAAAGATTCTTGTAGAAGCAAGTCCCTACGATACAATCTGGGGCATTGGAATGCAAGAGTCTGAATTGGGCGTTGACAATCCTGAAAATTGGAAAGGCACAAACTTTTTGGGCTTCGCCTTGATGGAGGTGCGCGGCATTTTGAGCGGGCATTCCATTTAGAGACAACATGCATCGATAAATAAGAAATCTGCAAGTTCCTTCTCAAAGAGATAAAGAAACTTGCAGATTCGAATAAAAGAGTTGTGCTTTATGTAGCGTAAGGGTTAATTAACGTCAGTGTATTTGTTGTCTGACTCTTTCAACGCCGACAGGAAATAACCTTGCGATTTAATCAAGTTGCGAGCTTGCAGCACCATGGTCTTAGTCTCGTTGAGGATGTTGAGATATAAGACGCTGGCCTTTGTACTCATCTTTTCCTCCTTCAACCGGCGTACTTGATTCTTGATGGCTCCGGCGATTACCGTAAACAGATCATCGCGCATGTGCAGCACCTCGTCAAGGTCGGAGAAGTCTTTGTCGCGGAGCATCGTGCTGATTTTGTTGAATATTGCGTCAACGCCGTCATTCACTTCCTTAAGGTCCAGAATCTGCTCTTTGGTGAAGCCTTTATGGTGGTTGTCGATATGCTCGTATGCCGGACGCGTGCAGTGGAGGAGCGCCTTCGACACCTCGGTCAGGTAGTCGACCACCTGGATGTAGAAATGGCTTGTCTCCACATTTTGATCCTGCAGTTTCTTCAGTGTTGCCATCACATGATGTTTGCGCTGGTTGGCTTGCTGGTAGATTTGCTCGGACTCAACCATTGTTTCCTTCAGCAAGTGTCTGTTCTCTGTGAACAAGGCTACAAGCATATGGTTGTAGATGCCCGACACGCGTTCCATCGTTACGCATACCTCATGCGTGCAGGAGTAAAGCACGTCTTCATTCTGAGTCTTTTCAGAAATCAGTTCAGCAGAAGGCTGCTCTTCTTTTTTATGTTTGCCGAAGATAAGATTGCGGCAAAGAATGTATCCGCAGAGCAACGCCAGAGCGGCGAGGGCAATCCATCCGCCCCACATCAGAAGTAGTCCGCAGAGGAAAGAAAGAGTGATGCCGGCGATGGCGGTTACAAACCATCCAGTCACCACGACCATTACGCCGGTGATGCGATACACTGCGCTGTCGCGGCCCCAAGCCCTGTCGGCGAGTGACGAACCCATCGATACCATAAAGATGACATATGTGGTTGACAGCGGCAGTTTCAGCGATGTGCCAAGACATATAAGGCTGGCGGCAGCCGAAAGGTTGACAACGGCGCGTACAAGGTCGTACGACACTGTTTTGTCTCCGTTCTCGTCAGGGTCGAATCTGCTGTTGAGCTTGTCTTGGATTTTTTGTGGCATCACAGCCTTGTAGCCTTTGTTGAGGTTTATTGCAAGGCTTACGAGTGCGCGTGAAATCATTGTTGATCCGAAGCGCTCCTCCTCGTCGTTCTGCGACGATAGGTTGAGTTGTGTTTCAGCCACCTTCATGGCATCTTTCGAGAAGAAGAGCGTGATGACCATCACAGCGCCGCTTATGACCAAGAACCAGATGTTTACGTGTGCTGGTTCTGCGAGCTTGCCCATCAGCATCGAAGGATCGCCAGAGTTGCTCGCAATGGCGTAGCTGTCGAGACCGGCGATAGGCACACCGATGAAGTTTACAAGGTCGTTGCCGGCAAAGGCGAGGGCAAGAGCAAATGTCCCAGCAAGAATGGTGATTTTCAAAATGTTTACCTTCATCTGCTGCAAAATCAGCAATATGACAGATGAGATAATCCAAATTGCACCGAGCGACAATACGATGTGGTCATTGATGAGGTGGTTGAAGTCGTCGCTGATAAGCCCGGAGCTTTTCATTCCCTTGAAAATGGCGAAATAGACGATTCCAACGATTGCGAGTCCGCACCAGATTGCGCCATAGCGTCGCAGCGATTTGGCATATTTGAATGAGAAAATCACTCGCGACACATACATCAAAATCGCTCCCACGGTGAATGCAATGACCACCGACAGCAGGATTCCGGAGATCATCACCATGGCTTTTTCTGTGTTGATGTAGTTGCCCAAGTCGGCAAACGACAGCGACGGGTCGTTCCAAATGGTGAACATTGCCACGGCAATTGATGCTCCGAGAAGCTCGAAGATGAGCGACACTGTTGTTGACGTTGGCAGACCGAGCGCGTTGAACGTGTTGAGCAGCACTACGTCTGCCAGCATCACGGCAACGAAAAGAATCATAACGTTCTCAAAAGTGAACATCTCGGGGTGAAACACTCCGTTGCGCGCCACTTCCATCATGCCGTTTGACGTGAGCACTCCAAGCAGGATGCCGGCGGCAGCCACTGTTAGGATAATCCAGCGTTTAGCCACTTTGGAACCTAACGCCGAGTTCAGAAAGTTGATTGCGTCGTTTGACACTCCGACAATCAAATCGATAATTGCAAGCACTGCGAGAATGATTACAATTACAGTGAATAAAGGACTCATAATAATGCTGTTTTATTGTATTCTATTTTTGTGTTTTCTTCAATGTGAATAAGAATTCAAGACCGGCGTATTTGTGATTGCGCGCGGTGATTTCTCCACCATGGAACATCACGGCGTTGCGCACAATAGACAACCCAAGTCCGGTTCCGCCCGACTTGCGTGAACGACCGGTGTCGATGCGGTAGAAGCGCTCGAATATCTTGTCGAGATGTTTGGCCTCGACACCTGAGCCATTGTCGTAGAAGTCGAATTTGTAGAAGTCGGAATTTTCCTCGATTGCAGAAATATAGATGTCGCGACCGCCTGAATAGGCGATTGCATTGTTTATCAAATTGCGGAAGATTGCGTCGATGAGCTGACGGTTGCCTTCGACGGCAACGTTGTCGGCAACATCTACATGGATGCGCATCCGGTTCTCCGGTTTATACTGGGCCACCTCTTCGCATATCCCATCGATAACGTCCTTGACGTTGACGGGGCATATCGGCAAAGTTGCCTTTGCGTCGGTGATGCGGGTGATCAGAGTGACGTCCTCAAGCAGATTCGACAGTCGCATAGCGCTTTGGTAGCCTGATTCCATCAAATGCCGTTCGGTTTCTTTCGGGAGCTCGTTGTCGAGCAACGTCTCGAAGCAGCCGCGAATGCTCTGTACTGGGGTCTTCAATTCGTGGTTTATGTTGCTTGTGAGCTGATGCTTGATGCGCATTTTCTCTTTTTCCTCAAACAGTGCTTCCTGCATGCTGCGGTCGCGTTCGGCAGTGCGGTCCTGTAGTTCCTTGTAGATTGCGAATATTGAGCGGGCTGCGTCGCCAAGTTCGTCATCCGACAGCTCGTCGGTGTTGAAATCTTCTATTTTCCCGTTGCGCGCGCGGTTTGCAATGTCGTGCAGTGCTTTCACGCCGAGGCTTATGCGGCTGATTGCGAAATAAAGTATGATGTTCACAATCAATGTCGCACCCAGCACAATCCAAATGTAAGCCATATCACTGCTCAACACTGCCGACAACTCAACGTTGTAGGGAAGGGCGGTGCGCACTATTGCATTTCCCCGCGCAGAGGCGGAATAGAAAAATTCGTGGTCTTTCACTTGAGAGAGACGGCGTATCGTGTAGCCATGTCCGTGTTCGATTGCATTTTTTATTTCCGGACGGTTGAGATGGTTGGCAATCTTTGAGCTGTTGTGGCTTTCAAACAACACGTTTCCTTTGGTGTCGAGCAAAGTGACGCGGATGTTTTTATTAGGTATCAGCCGATTCACAGCGTCGTTTGTCAGCTGTCTGGTTTCTGCATATTCGTTGAGTAGGATGTTGTTGTACACTTGTAGTCGTGTGTCGAGCAGTTCTACTTTGTATTCCCGCTCTCTGGAATATTGAATTGAGACAAACACGAAAACCAATATCCAGAAAAACACGTTGACTACGCTGAACAGTTTTACCTTGTAACTAAATCTTTTCTTTGAAGCCATAGCCGTATCCTTGTTTGGTTATAATATGTTGTTCATATTCTCCGAGTTTCTTGCGCAGTCGGTTGATGTTGACATCGATTGTGCGGTCGACCACATAGACGTTCTTCTCCCAGATTTTGTCGAGAATCTCGTCGCGTGAGAAGATTTTGTCGGGGTTTGAAAGGAAAAGGAACAGCATGTCGAACTCCTTTTTTGTGAGAGCAATCTCGCTGCCCTCGATTGTGCAAGTTTTAGAGATGCTGTCGAGAGACAATGTCTTGTAGATTGCAATGGTGGGCTGCTCCGGCTTTACTCGTCGCAACAGGCTCTTTACGCGTACCACAAACTCGCGCATTGAGAACGGCTTTTTGATGTAGTCATCGGCGCCGCGCGTGAATCCGTCGATTAGCGGAGCCTCGTTGCCGAGGGCTGTGCACACGATAATCGGCACGTTGGCGACGTCGGGCATTGCTCTTACTTTGCTTACCAGTTCGAGGCCGCTGATTTCACCCATCATGATGTCAAACACCATCAGGGCATAGTCGGCAAGATGCTTTTGCAGTGCCTCCTCTGCAGAGTTGGCAATATCGACGCTGAACCCCGCCAGTTCCAAATTGATTTTCATCAATTCGCATATCGGCATCTCGTCGTCGACAACCAGAATCTTTACAGGAGTTTCCATAATATTCTAAAAGTTTATCATTAATTCCGCTACAAATTTGTCGTGGTCTGACGCGCCTATCTCCACATTGTCGCCATAGAAGTATTTTTCATAATTCAGACGTAGCTCGGCGCTCACTTTCTTGTAGTATCCCAATGTGACACCGACAGTGGCACGCTTACGGGCGGCGTTGGTGATTTCAATCTCTCCGTTTTCATCGGTATATCCGCTGCTGTCGTCGGTCATCATGTCGAAACGGCCGAGAAATCGAACCTGTTGCATGTATTTGTTGTCGACGGGCAGGGCATACATTGCCATGGTGTTGAGGGCGTGTACTGGCTCGGCGTCGCTTTCGCAGAAATATTTGTACATGTATTCAGCCTCGACAGTGAAATTCTGGTACTTATAGCTGAGACATGCGTCATACATATTTGTTCTTATGTCTTGCGGCTTGGTGGTCATTGCGCTTACGTTTGCCTCAAAGTCGGACTTTTTGAACTTGAGATGTCCTACATATAGATAATTATTGTGTAGCCAGACATCGTCGGAGGCGGAACTGTTTCTTCCGTTATAGACACCGAATTCGGCTGTCAGCGGCACTTGCTTTGGCGCATAAGTGGCTTTGGCGCCGATGTCGAAAACGTTGCCTATCTGCTTTCCGACAAACGACCTGTTGGCAAACCAACGTGTGTGTGGAGCGCGTGCTGCGTCGACGGAAATAGGCACTCGGAACTGACCGCCGGTAAACTGGAATTGGTTGTCGAAGAAGTGTAGCCGTGCGAAAAGGTCGTGTGTGCGGATTTTGCCTTTGTCGCTCAAGTTTATTTGTAGTTTGTAGTCAACAAATTCTGTCAGCCATCCGCTGGCGCCTATTCTGGCGTCGCGCACCTGAAAACGGGAGTCCTTGACATCTGTCTGATACTCGAATTTTGTGCGCAGCGTCCCCCCGATTGTAGGAATCCATGATTTCTTATTGTCTTGTGCATTTGTGTGTCCGACAACCGAAACGCCGGCAATAAGTAATAATATCTTTATTGCTGATTTCATGCTGCAAAATTAGTGCAGAGACACGAAATTGCAATAACAAAACTGTAACAAATTAGAAGGTGAAGTGCAGCGCGATGCGCCATCCGCTTTTGTCAACACCAGGGGTGTCGCGATACGTGAGTCGCCACACGTAGTCCACTCGCAGGATTGTGAGAATGTTGTCAAGACCTACGCTCATCTCCATATAAGGAGTCTTTTCCATCGGACGGCACAATGCGTTGATAGGGAAGCGGTAGATGTCGAGACTCTTTTCGGGATTGTTTTTGTCCGACAGAGAGCCATAAAGACCTTTGAACGAAACCACCTCGCGCAGTTTCAGATATTTTATCAGCGGCACGCGGTTGAGCAATGCTCCGTTGATCCAATATGTGATATCCCACGAAAGGTATTGGTCGTTCATAAATTCCATCGCATTCATCAGCGCATACGATTCCGGTTGGATTGTGTATGACAGGTTGGCGTTGGGCAGCAGCAGGTCGGGATATGACACCTTGCTCCAAACCTTGCCTCCCTTGAGAATTATGTCGGTGTATCCAAAGGCCGAGAACCAGAAGCGTTTCTGCACGCTCAGTTCGGTTTTGTTTATTGTAAACTTGTTGCCCAGTACGCCTTTGGGACTGTAGGTGTGTGACAGAATCAGAATCGGCATGTCGAGGTTGATGGGTATGCGCGTGAACCGGGCGTCGTAGAACTTCTCTCCGGGAGCATAACGCAGTGTCAGATTGACCGACGACTGCTGATATTTGTCGCTCCAATTCCCGTAGCCGTCGACAAACGGCATCCAGCGTGTGGCTTCTTGAATCTGGTGCTTGAGTCCTACGGTTACGGCAAGCCCGTTCTCGCTCTCGCGCTTGTATTCCAGTTCAGACGTGCGCAGGTATGTCACCTTGTCGTTGGTTTGACGTTTCCATGCCAGAAACACGTTGTCCATATTTGTGAACATATATTGCTGGCCAAGTTGGTTGATGTCGTATTTATGGTGGAGGCGCAGCGAGTGTATCGGAAACTCCTTTGCGTGGTATTTCTTCTCGTTGAATGAATATTCCACTTCTCCATCATATTTCAATTTCTTGTCGCGGAATCCATAGGCGGTATATCCTTTCATAAACCAATGCTTGCTTAGGTTGGCGGTAGTCATTCCTCCCACTTTCAGACGTGCGCCCTCCACGGTGTTGCCGCTGATGGTGGTGTTCATTGGCCCGAAATCAAATTTGCTCGTGTTTTTGTCGCCTGTAGGGATGTAGCCTGACACAAGGACGGATATGGTTTTCTCTGTCCAATAGAAAGCCGGCACTGACCGCAGCTGCGTCAGCAGCTTGTCTATGGCGTTTTCTTTTTCTTTTATGGGTGTCATTCGGTTCTCTTTCCAGTACTCATCGGGCATCTGCCTTGCGTCGGTGGCTTCGATGAGTTTGGCCTCCTCGTTGAAGATGCCGTCGTTCTCCGGTTTGTCGAAGCTGAAATTCTCATAAAGTGTGCGTCGACGGGCATAGAGTCCTTGCGATGACGGGATGATTGAGAATTCCACAGTCATGTCGTCTTTTGTCTTTATGCGGCAGCCGTCGGGGGCCTTGTCGAAGGTCTGCTCTATGCGCAGGTTGTTCACATAGTTGAGGTTGATGTCGCGTGGCACGTTCATCACAACTTTCTTTACAAACATTGTGCTGTCACCGAGCGGCACGTAGATGCGGCCGAAGAATCCGAACGTGCGGTTGTTGAACGGTGCAAAACTGAGTTCGATACATTTGACGCCGTCGACTGGGATGGTGTCCGACAGATAGTATTTGTAGAAGCCTGAGCCTATTTTCGACAGCGGACTGACAAAGCGGTTCTGCATAATGGCGATGTCGTTGTCGAATATGTCGACTTCCTTGAACACGTCCTCCAGAAAACGCTGCACGCTTTCCTCGTCGAAAATCTCGTCGACACCGGCTCGCTTGATGCCTTTCACGAACTCTTTTTCGGCGTGGGGGCTGCGTCGGAAATATGCGGTGGAGAGTTTCTCCTTAACCGACACGTTGAGAATCGGTTTGCCCGACACTTCCGATGTGTCCATATATTCAAAAATGAATTTGAATTTTTTGAAAAGCCATTTGTCCTTGTTCTTCTCCGAAAAGTCGTTGAGGGCAAAGTTCATCTTCTCATATTTGTCGTAGCTGTAATAGTCGTGGTTGCGGGGGTCGTATTTTTCTTTCATGTCGCGCAGTTTCTCCATAAACTGAACGGCTGGGTTGTTTTTGCGGGAATAGTGTTCCTTGCCTGGTCGCACAACGAATTCCTTTAAAGCCACGCCGTCGGCCGACAGCTCGACGGTAAGATCGTTCACTTCGCCTTTGCTCACATAAATATCTTTTGGGGCATAGCCCATCATGGAGAAGTTGGCGCAGAGGAAATTCACCTTTGTCGTTATGTCAAACCGACCGTCGGCATCTGCCTGTGTGCCGGCGCTTGAGCCTTGCAGCAACACCATGGCAAACGGTATGGGCTCGCGTGTCAGCGAGTCGACCACCACGCCTTTGATTGTGGTGGGCTTCACTGGCGCTTGCGCATATGTTAGAGAGTGGGGCTGTGCCATTGTCAACATCACTGCCAGCAGGCACACAAGATGAAAAAATTTTGTCCCGTTTGTCATTTCTGAAATATATCTGTTTTTATTACTTTTGCAAAAGTAGGCACTTTCCCGTGTCCGTGGATAGAGTTTTGGACATAAAAACTCTCCTTTTTGACGTTAATTTGTTCTTATTTGTAATATTTCTTAATTATGGCACTTGAAATAGAACGTAAATTCCTTGTGGTGGACCAATCTTTTAAGGGGACGGCAACGTCGGTCGTGGATATGCGGCAGGGCTATCTGTCGCGCGACGCTGATGCTGTGGTGCGTGTGCGCATTGCGGGTGACAGGGCTTTCCTGACGGTCAAGACCCGCAACCGAGGTTGCGTGCGCAATGAGTTTGAATATGAGGTGCCTGTCGCTGATGCTGACGCAATGCTCTCGGCATGCCGTGGATTGGTGATTGAAAAGACGCGATATGTAGTTCCGTTTGGGGGATTCTGTTGGGAAGTCGACGTGTTTCATGGTTCGCTTGATGGTGTGATTGTTGCTGAAATAGAAATTCCGAAGGCGGATACGCAGTTTCCTTTGCCTCCGTTTGTGGGAGAGGAAGTTACCGGAAAGTCGGAATATTACAATTCTAATATTCATTTGCTCGCTAAGTGATAAAATTGTTCTAAAAGTCGGAATGGGGGGGGGGTAAATCATGCGGTGTGATTATTGCTGTTTCTCAACAGTTTAAGTGAAATAGATACAAATTGATATTGAAAACATATTGGTCGTTTTGTTTTTTATTTTTGCATTAATAGACTGTCTAAAATTACAATTTAATACGCTTGGCTCGGTTAAAATCCATTAAATGAATGGTCTATTGGTTGGAAAGGTTTTTCTTTTATTGGCAATAATACTATCTTTGCAGTCCTTTTCGCCTTTTGGTGGAAAGGAAAAATATTTGTAAAAAGAAGATTGTAATTTAGATATTGGAGATACGATTTCGACATATTTTATTTGTTGTGATAATCTTGCTGTGTGGAACCCAAGCCATAGGTCAAGAGATCAGCGACTCGTTGAAATTACATTTTCAACAGAGCAAATCGTTGTTTAATGAATCAGTGGCAGGCAACTCTCAGTTTTATGGATCGTTGGCAGATTTGCTGGAGATGGCAAAACGCAAAGATGTAGAGATTGTGAGCATAACGGTCTATGGTGCGGCTTCGCCGGAGGGAGGCATAGGTTACAATAAAGGTTTATCGAAGCGGCGTGCCGACCGCATCGCTTCTTACATTGCTGAAGTCGGAGGCGGAAGAATTTCGCCGGAGGTGATTGCTGTGGGACGTGACTGGAAAGGCTTGTACGCTCTTGCCGTGGCTGATAGTGAATTGCCGTCGCGCGAAGCAACATTGGATTTGCTTTGCCGTCTTGCTATGCCAAATGACAAAGAGTCTGAAGACAGGATGTTCGCCCAGCTGAAGGCTCTTGACGGAGGAAAGCCATATAGATATATGTACAATCGACTTTTCCCCGAGTTGAGAAAAGCGGGGGTGAAAGTGGTGGCTGTGTATCGCATCGACGATTTGGTGTCCGACAGTAGGGTGTTGCTTGAAGCCACATTTGTAGAGCCTGCGGAAATCCGCATTTCAACCGGAGTTGATGTAATGCCGGAGGCGCAAAAAAAACCGTGGTATGCAGGTGTAAAGACCAATATGCTCTATGATGCATTGCTTGTACCCAACGGCGGCTTGGAGATATATCTTGGCAAGAACTGGAGCATTGACGCATATTGGATGTATGCATGGTGGAAAAGCGACCGCGTGCATAATTATTGGCGCACTTATGGCGGTGATGTGGAATTGAGAAAGTGGTTGGGTTCGGCTGCCAAGAGGAAGCCTCTGACCGGTCACCACATTGGGGCGTATGCGCAGATTGTGACCTATGACTTTGAACTTGGCGGACGCGGATATCTTGCCGACCGTTGGAGTTATGCGGCTGGCGTGTCATACGGATATTCGCTTCCGGTGGCAAAGCGGCTGAATATAGATTTTTCTATCGGGCTTGGCTATATGGGTGGAGAATATAAGGAATATTTGCCACAGGACGGCCATTACGTTTGGCAATCCACCAAACGCAGACATTGGATTGGCCCGACAAAAGCAGAGATTTCGCTTGTATGGCTGATTGGAAGAGGAAACACAAACAAGACCAAATGACGGATATGAAGAGACTGATTGCTACATACGCGTTATTGATGGTGTTGTCGATGATAGTTGTGTCGTGCGAGCATAAAGAGTTATGCTATAGCCATCCACATTCCGCCAAGGTGTCGGTGGAGTTTGAGTGGAGCCAAATGCCGGCGGCTTATTCTCCCGGCGGTATGCGGGTGATATTCTATCCTCGGAATGGAGGAGAGGAGATTGTTCGCGATTTCGTTGGGAAAAAAGGTGGCTGCGTAGAAATTCCTTCAGGGGTTTACGATGTGGTGTGCTTCAACAACGACACGCAGAGGGTGAAATACAACGGAGCCGATGGTTTTTCGTTGATAGCTGCAACGACAGGTGTCGCGCAGGTTGGCGACGTCAAGGTTTTCCGCACGCCCGACTATTTGTGTGGAGGGCGTATGGTTGCTGTGGAAGTGGAAGTAAAGATTGGCTGCGAGCAGATAATAGTGCTTCCGGTGGCACCTATGGTGTGTCGCTACACATACACGGTGCGCGGCGTGAAAAATCTACAAAACTTTTCGGAGTGTGTGGCTGTCCAGCAGGCGATGTGCAGCGAGTATTCTGTTGGCGGCGACAATGAAATCCAAGAGTCGAAAGCAGACATCTGTTTTGCTATGGAGAGAAACGATGATGTGATTACATGTTGGTGCTACACCTTTGGAGCTGCTGATTGCGATGTGTATAAAACAATACTATATATACGCACAGCCAGCGGTAAAATGGTGAAAGGTGAATATGACGTCACTCAACAGATAAATAGTCAAAAGGGACATCTGAAAAATGTAGACCTTGTAATCGACACAGATTTGGATCTCGACAAACATGGTGGCAACTCAGGCAATTTCGGATTTGATCCGAGTGTTGACGAGTGGGGAGATATAGAATCAGACATAATATTATAGATTAATCATAAATCATTTAAAAATTTAAGAAAAATGAAAATTGGAAAAATTTTAGCAATGGCAGCGGTTGCAACAGTGTTTGCAAGTTGCTCGAATGAGGAGGAATTGGCTAATGTAGGTAAGTCGGAGTCCAATGCAATCCGCTTTGCCGGAATCTCAGGATTGTCCGACACACGTGCCACACCGATTAACACAGCCAACCTTACGACTACAAACTTTGAGGTAATGGCTTTCATGAGTGCCGACAATGCGTTGTTTATGGGAGGAAAGCACGAGCTTGGACATTCGGACCAAGGCGTAAAGATTGTGTACAATACTTCTGCATGGGATTATGCGGATAAGGACCAACAGGCTTATTGGCCAACAGAAGGTGGTGATGTTGACTTCTACGCTGTAAGTCCAGCTATGATGAATGATCTCATTCCGTATTTTGGATATGATATGACATCAGCGGCAAAAACAATAACCTATACAACGTTTGACGAGTACGGAAGCTCTAGTAGCACTATAGCCAACCAAGATGTTATGTATGCAGTAGCCAAAGGCCGTAACAAAACGAACAATGGAACAACTCCGGTGCAGATGAAATTCAAGCACATCTTGTCGCAGGTAGTGTTCAAGGCGAAGACCACATCAAGCATTCTTGAGGTTGATGTCGAAAATGTAAAGATTCATAACTTTGTTCATGGCGGTACGTTTACGCTTCCTGAGGGAGAGCCTGCGATGAGCGATTGGACTCTCTCTCCAGTTGCTGCTGGTGCATATACCGTAAAACTCAATGCGGCTAATGTTAAGACCAAGAACGCGGTTGTTGAACTTTCAGACATGAATAGCCCGCTGATAATGATTCCTCAGAAGCTTACCAAGTGGAGCACTTCTACTGGTGCAGCGGTGTCAAAACTTGATGCTGACAAAGCAAAAGAGTGCTATTTGGAGATTTCTATGAAATTGAAGCAAAACGATTCATATCTTATCGGCTCGGCTGCGAAATACAAGACAGTATATGTTCCGTTTGACAATGGAGAAGATGGTTGGCAGCCTGGCAAACGCTACATCTACACTCTTATCTTCGGTGGCGGATATGACGACCAAGGTGAGCCGATGCTTTCGCCAATTACGTTTGATGCGGCAACGACGAATTGGGTAGATGCTGCTGGCACAGATGTCAATATCAAATAATTGTTGCTGTCAGGAATAACTTTTCAGCAGATACAAACAAGGGCAGACTTCTAAAACTCAGAAGCCTGCCCTTTCTGTAAAAGGTTAAAATGCATATATTGCCGGACTGGCGGTCTGTGTCAGTCCTTTGATTTTCATGATAAAGATAAATTGACAAAAAGTAAAGAGTCCGGAGGTGTTGGCGGATTCGTTTTGGGTTAGAAACAGCGACGGCAACCGGACTCCCGGTTGCCGTCGCTGTTTCTAATATGTCGTAGACAATTATTTAATCAGATATTGAGAGCTGATTGACTCGTATTTGTGTACGCGACGGATTGTGTCGGCAAACAATGGGGCGATTGACAATGTGGTAACCTTCTTGCTGCTTCCGCTGTAAGGGATGCTGTTGGAGAAGATGATTTCAGTCAATGCGCATTCATCGACGCGTTCTGAAGCTGGGTCGCTCATGATGGCGTGAGAGGCGAGAGCACGTACTGATTTCGCGCCTTTTTCTTTCATGAGGTTGGCTGCTTTGGTGATGGTTCCGGCCGTATCGACCATATCGTCGATGATGATTACGTCTTTGTCTTCGACTTCGCCGATTACTGTCATATTCTCAACGACGTTTGCTTTGGCTCTTTGCTTGTGGCAGAGCACCAATGGCACGTTGAGATATTTTGCGTAGCTGTTTGCGCGTTTCGCGCCTCCGACATCAGGCGTTGCAATAACCAAATCCTTGAGATTGAGGGATTCGATATATGGGATGAACACCGAAGACGCATAGAGGTGGTCAACTGGCACGTTGAAGAAGCCTTGAATTTGGTCAGCGTGCAGATCCATCGTAATCAAACGGTCGATACCGGCAGTGCTGAGCAGGTCGGCAACGAGTTTGGCTGCGATTGACACGCGAGGCTTGTCCTTGCGGTCTTGACGAGCCCATCCGAAGTATGGGATTACGGCGATAACCGACTTTGCCGACGCGCGCTTTGCTGCGTCAATCATGAGCAGAAGCTCCATCAAATTGTCGGTGTTGGGGAATGTGGACTGAACCAAGAAAACTTCGCAACCGCGGATTGATTCTTCGAATGATACTTCGAATTCACCATCGGCAAATCGCTGGATGTTCATTTTTCCAAGTTCAACACCAAGTTCTGCGCAGATGGCCTCAGCCAGATAATGCGATTTTGTTCCTGAGAAAATTTTGTAAGGTGGCAAGTTTGTATTCATAACTATTGTTGCTGAATTTTGATGCAAAAGTACTACTTTTTATTTATCCCGACCGCCCTTTATGGAAGATTTTTTCTTCGGAGAGGCATTTTGTCGTGTAAGTTTGATTTTCCACATGGCGGCGCTGTTTGCAGCGACAGCTGTTTGGAATGGAGCGTCGGGCGACAGCGTTTTTTTCTGACGTTTGCCGCTGATAATTTCTGTTGCGACATAAGTGCCTTTCTCTAAGTGAAGTATGTCGAATGCGTGCTGTGGAATTGCGATTTGGCAGTTGGCTTCGGCTCCGAAATTAGCTACAATAACGATTACCTCGTCGGCGTCTTTGCGCAGATATGCGTATTGGCGGTGGGGGTCGAGGGTCGGGTTGTTGTAATTCACATACATTACGTCGAAAAACTGTCCGTGGCTGATTGCCGGCTCGTTTTTGGCAGCGTTGAGCACTTTCTTGTACGTGTCGCGTAGTCGCACTTCCTCATTGGAGAGCAGTTCGTTGTTGCTTTTGCCTCCGTTCATCCAACGGCGCAGCGATGGCACGCTCCAATAGTCAAAGATGGTTGTGCGTCCGTCGAACCCGCTGAAGCCTTCGGCGTCTTCCGCTTTTTCTCCCAGTTCCTGTCCGGCATACACCATCATTGGTCCGGTCGACAGGGTTGCGCTGACCACCAATGCCGGTATCGCCAGTTGGGCGTTTCCTGCAAACTCGCGTGATGCGATGCGCTGCTCGTCATGGTTCTCGAGAAAGTTGAGCATATGGTTGCCTATGCCGTCTACTGTTTGCCAACATTGCGTGATCTGTGCGGCAGACACGTTGCTGCACATAATGCCGCGCAGACGGTCATATAGGTTTACTTTGTCGTATAGGTAGTCGAAACCACCGCGGTATATGTAGTCGCGGTATATGCTCACGTCGTAAAGTTCGGCGATGAATTTGACATCGGGATATTTTTCTTTTACAGCTTTGATAGCCCATTCCCAAAACTCTACAGGCACCATGTGCGCCATGTCGCATCGGAAGCCATCTACGCCTTTTCCTGCCCAGAAGCGAAGGATGTTGAGCATCTTCAGCCAAGTGTCGGGAGTAGGAGAGAAATGGCGTGAGCCGTCGCCGTAGTCGACGCCGTAGTTTAATTTTACAGTCTCATACCAGTCATATTGTCCGGGGAACGCGTTGAAACAATCGTTTCCCGATGCTTTTGCAGGAAATTCTACGTATGCCGACTTTCCTTCGCCCAAGTCGATTGACGGGGCGAATTTCTGTTGCGGGATGTAGTAAAAGTTGTTGTTGGGGCTGAAAAACTTTGTAGTGTCGTCGTCGGCACTGAAGTCTTTCACGCCAGCCGGGGCCGCATCTGAATGGTATTGGCGAGCCACGTGGTTTGGCACGAAGTCGATTATCACTTTAAGGCCGGCTTTGTGAGTGCGGTCCACGAGTGCCTCAAATTCCTTCATTCTGTCGGGTACGCTCACAGCCAAATCCGGGTCAATGTCGTAATAATCCTTTATGGCATATGGCGAACCGGCGCGGCCTTTGACGATATATGGATTGTCAGGACGTATGCCGAATCGCGAATAGTCGGTCTTGGTGGCATGTTCAATAATGCCTGTATACCACACATGCGTTGAGCCAAGACTGCGTATGGATTCCAGCACGTGGCTTGTGATATCGTTCATCTTTCCGCAACCGTTTTGCTCGATAGTGCCGTTAGGCACGCAGTATTTGTTGCCGTTTGTGAACAGCCTTGTCAGAATCTGGTAAATTATAAGTTTGTCGTTCATTGGTCTTATAGTTGTTTGTCTGCCGAGATGCAGCTTATCTTTTACAAATATACGAAATAATGTTGGATTTTCTCATTTTCCTTTGAACCGTTCATATACGCGAGTCACTTCTTTGACATATTCCACGGTTTGGCGACCGCGGAAATATCCGTAGCGGCATACGGGGTCGTTATAGTATTCAGGGTTTGATTTCATCATCAGTGCCTCGCTTACGTTGTCGTGCCACAATGCAGGGTTTTTCCCATGCTTGCGGGCAAGCGCTATAGCGTCGTAGATGTGGGCTATTCCAGAGTTGTATGCGGCAAGGATAAACTTTATTCGCTCGTCGCGGTCTTTGACGTAGGACGAGAGAATGCGGTTGAGGTCGGCAATATATCGAGAGGCGGCATATACGCTGTTGTCTGGGTCGGTGATTGAGCCATCGTGCCGACCGTAGTGGGCGGCTGTGCGGGGCATCAGTTGCATCAGTCCGCGAGCGCCTGCCCAGGATGTGGCGTTCGGGTCGAAATGCGACTCAACATAGCCCTGTGCGGCAAGCAGACGCCAGTCCCAACCGATTGTCTTGGCGTATGTCTTGAAAAGATTGTCGTATGTGGAAATTTCTCCGCGTCGCAGATTCCGCATGTTTAAATCTCTGGAACGGCGGAGTTTGCTCTGCTCGAAATAGTGTTTGTAGAGTTCTTTTTCCGACTGTGTTACTTCGGGCATCTTTGCCCATCGGTCGATGGCTTCAGCAAGCCATTTGTCGTCTTCTCGCACAGCCCATGCCGATTTTTGCGGGAAGCTGACGGCAATACCTATGTCGATGTTGTCATAGTATGTGTGGTTGAGTTTGGCGATGTCGCTGTCGACCACTGTCAGTGGTATTTCTCCTTCTGCCACCATTTCAATCATGTCCTCTGAAATCAAGGTGTCTTTTCTTATCGCCTCAATCTTTATGCCGCCGCCGAGCTCATTGTTAAGGTTGCGCATGCGAGACTCGTACTTTGAGCCTTTTTCAACCACGACAGTCTTGCCCACGAGTTGGGTGACGTCTGTGATGCGAGGCTTGTTGTTGCCAGCGGGCTGTATCAGCACCTGGTGGTTGATGTTTTCAATGCCGCAGTGTCGCACTCGCTTCTTGAATTCAGCGGTCATGGGAATGTTGTAGGCAATGATGTCTATTTTTGCAGAGTCAAGCAAAGAGAGAAGGGCAGCCATGTTGCGCACAGTCTTGAATTGGATATGCACATGGTTGTCCTTCGCAAATTTTTGTATAAGATCATAGTGGTAACCCATAGGGTCGCCACGATAGATGAAATATGAGGTAGGACTGTAGAGTGTGCCCACAACGATTGTGTCGTGCAGACGCATTCCCAACGAATCGGCCGCTTCTCCTTGTGTCCCGCCTTTGCCGCCGCATCCCGTTGCCAGAAAGCCGCACCACAGCGCGGCAATCAGGCATATAAGATGGACGAGGCGTTTCATCTCACAGCAGAATTAGTATTCAAACACACCGTGCTCCGACTTGATTGTAAGACGGTTTGCAGGAGCGTCGTCCACGCGGCCGACAATGCGAGCGTCGATGTTGAATGATTTGGCGACATCGATAACCGCCTGTGCGTCTTCCGGTGCTACATAAACTTCCATACGGTGGCCCATATTGAACACTTTGTACATTTCTTTCCAATCGGTGCCCGATTGTTCCTGAATTATGCGGAACAATGGAGGAACAGGGAATAGATTGTCCTTGACAACGTGTTTGTTTTCAACAAAGTGCATCACTTTGGTCTGCGCTCCGCCGCTGCAGTGCACCATGCCGTGGATGCGAGGTCGCATAAGGTCGAGCAGCTTTTTAATGACAGGCGCATAGGTTCTGGTTGGCGACAACACGAGTTTGCCGGCGGTTAAGCCTGTTTCAGGCACTTCGTCTGTTAGCTTCAGACCACCAGAATATATTAGTTCGTCGGGAACATTTTTGTCGAATGTTTCCGGATATTTCTCAGCGATGTATTTGGCAAACACGTCGTGGCGGGCAGATGTCAGTCCGTTGCTACCCATGCCGCCGTTGTATTCGTGCTCATATGAGGCTTTGCCAAATGACGCCATACCTACAATTACGTCACCTCCGGCAATATTGGCGTTGTTTATCACATCATCGCGGCGCATACGGCATGTGACGGTGCTGTCTACAATGATGGTGCGCACAAGGTCGCCCACATCAGCGGTCTCGCCACCGGTGCTATAGATTCCCACACCGAGTTCGCGCAGTTCGGAGAGCAGTTCCTCAGTGCCGTTGATGATTGCGGCAATCACTTCGCCGGGGATAAGCAGTTTGTTGCGGCCTATTGTCGACGACAACAGGATGTTGTCGGTGGCGCCGACACAGAGCAGGTCGTCGATATTCATTATAAGAGCATCTTGCGCGATGCCTTTCCAAACACCGAGGTCGCCAGTTTCTTTCCAATAAGCGTAGGCGAGCGACGACTTTGTGCCTGCACCGTCGGCGTGCATAATGTTGCAGTAGTCTTTGTCTCCGCAGAGAATGTCGGGAATTATTTTGCAGAATGCTTTAGGAAATAGTCCCTTGTCGACATTCTTAATGGCGTTGTGTACATCTTCTTTTGATGCAGAAACACCGCGGAGGTCATATCTTTGATTGCTCATTTATATTTGAAATTTATATGTTAGATTACAAAATTGATGTATATTAAAACAGCAGGGACAACGAACAGCAGGCTGTCTATGCGGTCAAGTATGCCGCCATGCCCCGGCAACAGATGTCCGGAATCTTTTACTCCTGCGGTGCGCTTCACCATAGATTCTGCAAGGTCGCCCCACGTGGAGAATGCGGAAACAACGATGGCCAGCCCTACCCATCGGATGACGTCAAATTCAGAGAAATAGGCAGGAAAGTAAGTGCCTATAATCACAGCCGCCACAATGGTGAAAAACAAACCGCCCCAAAATCCTTCCCACGATTTCTTTGGCGAGATGCGCTCAAACAGACGGTGGCGTCCAATCAACGATCCGACGCAGAAGGCTCCAGTGTCGTTCATCCAGATGAAAATTAGGCAGGCGAGCAGTGTTGTGTGCCCGTTGGCTTCAAGATACAGTTTGCTGAGCAATGATAATGGAAAGACGACAAGAAACATGGCCATATATGACGCACTTAGTTGGCGGATGGCATTGCGGCGCTTGTCGTAGAGCTGCATTATGCCGCGCAGGAGCATGTATCCGATGCCGGCCCATAGTGGATTGATTACAGAAAAATCGGGGAAATAGTGTGAAAAAGACAGAATAAAAAAAGCCATCCCGCCCAAGATGTCGATAACAGTTGTGGCGACAGACGGCTTCTCGTCTTTTGTGCATAGTTTCAGCATCTCGGCAATGCCTAAAGCTGCTATTATACTGAATATGGACAGGAACGCATATGGACCGCATAGTGTGGCGATAAGAATCAGCGCAATATATACGAGTCCGGTTGCAGTGCGTATAAGTATTTTTTTCATTTCTATGTCGTTAAGTCGGTCTATGTCGCAGCGTTGTAGGCGGCGTATGAATTCTTTTGCAAAAGTAAGATTTTTCGTGTGATATAGGAAATATTTATTCTATTATTTGCACAGGCGATGGCGTTGTATGCAAAAAATGGTCCGATTGCCGGAATTGACAATCGGACCATAGGTTGCAAGCCTTGAGTTAATGAGAAAATATATTATTTTCCTTGTTGTTCGTAAACCAAAGTCTTTGGAGGTAGGTCGCAAACCTCAGCAGGACCAAAGTATTGGATAGGACCTGGGTAGACGTAGCTTGTCTCCTTTGCCCATTTTTCGCGGCTTTCAGCAAATTTCTTGAACGGACCACCGTCAAGTTTAACGAGAGCCTTTTGGATAACCGGCTTCATTTCGCCGTTACGACGCTCCATGTTCATCATCATAGTGATAGGAATACCGCCTGCAATCCATTGAACAGAAGGCTTCGTCAAGTTGCGTATTGACGACATATAGCCAGTCACACCAGCCTTGATGAGTTGAGAAGCGTTGAAGCCGAGGGCGTAGCAGTAGTCTGCATCAAAGTTTGTCGGGTCAGCGCAACGTCCTTCATATCCGAAGAAGTGGTGGAGGGCAGAGAATTTGCCGTCGTAAGCGTTGGCAGCTTTCATTTCAGCCAAACGGTTGCCTACCATTTCGCTGAGCAATTTTTCTGTCTCGATGAGCGAAACCTGAACGTTTCCGTGAGGGTCGCGGTCGAGAGAAAGTTGACGAGCCACGCCTTCTGGAAGGCTGGCGTAGATTGTAGCGTTGTCTTTAGTGAGGTTGTCGATGATGAACTGACGTTGTTTGTCTTTTGCCACGGCTGCAAACTCAGCACCCTTGACAGCGAGCAAGTCGTTCAATTCGGCGATAAGAGCTTTCATTGCCGGGATAAACTCGATAAGACCCTCTGGGATAAGAACTGTGCCGAAGTTGTTGCCGTCTTTAGCACGTGCGGCAACGATGTCAGCGATGTAGTTTACAACATCGTTGAGAGTCATATTTTTTGCCTCGACTTCTTCAGAAACGATACATACGTTAGGCTGAACTTGAAGTGCGCATTCCAATGCGATGTGAGATGCGGAGCGACCCATCAATTTGATGAAGTGCCAATATTTCTTTGCAGAGTTGCAGTCACGCTGGATATTGCCGATAACCTCAGAGTAAACTTTGCAAGCTGTGTCAAATCCGAAAGAAACCTCAATGACGTCGTTCTTCAAGTCGCCGTCGATGGTTTTCGGGCATCCGATAACCTGTACGCCTGCACCGATTTGCTTGTAGTATTCTGCAAGGACAGCGGCATTTGTGTTGGAATCATCACCACCGATGATTACCAATGCTTTGATGTTTAATTCTTTGAGTATTTCAAGACCTTTGTCGAACTGCTCTTTCTTTTCCAATTTGGTACGACCGGATCCGATGATGTCGAAACCACCAGTGTTGCGATAGTCGTCGATTACATTAGCTGTCAATTCAACATATTTATGGTCAACAAGACCGCCCGGGCCGAGAAGGAAACCGTAAAGACGGCTGTCTTTGTTGATGGATTTCAAACCGTCAAACAAACCGCTGATTACGTTGTGTCCGCCAGGAGCCTGACCGCCTGAGAGGATAACACCGACGTTGATTGGCTCTTTTACCTTGTTTTTTGCAGAAGAGTCAACATCGAATTTCAAAACAGGAAGACCGTATGTTTGAGGAAATAATTCCTTGATTTCGGCTTGGTTGGCTACTGACTGTGTAGGTTCTCCCTCAATCACCTTAACAGCGCCGCAAAGAGCCTGTGGCAATTTTGGCTTGTAGGCTGCGCGCGCAATCTGTAATGGGCTTTTCTTTGTCATAATAAGTATGTAGTTAAACTTTATTGTTATTTTTTGCAAAGGTAAGAATTTTCTTTGGAAAAAGTGGACAAAAAATGTTACTACAATAGCAAATTTTTACTAAATGGGCATTGAACGGTGTGGTTTGACAGGCGCATAGGCAAAAATGTTGTAACTTTGCTTCCAGGAAGTTACGAAAAGAGTGTAATTTATTGGAAATGAGCGTAGGTTAATTGCTCTTGATAGTAATAGGTTACGATTTAGTTAGTTATCTACTGCATTATCCTTCTGCGCGTTGCGTAACCTTCAAAGAA